>Ga0075344_1000001_pt1 | contig 34391 bp, 31 predicted proteins | sample RushOxbow_ThreeS_FD_120075 | JGI IMG/M metagenome (GOLD analysis project Ga0075344, IMG submission 120075) | Natural and restored wetland microbial communities from the San Francisco Bay, California, USA, that impact long-term carbon... | ecosystem: Environmental > Terrestrial > Soil > Wetlands ...
GGATCCGCCTCGAGCGCGGCAGCGAACCAGCGTCGCGCGGACGAGCGGCCGAGGCACCGCTCGATCATTCCCCGGTGGAAGAGCATCTCGGCGTCGCCCTGCCCGAGCTCGAGCGAGCGCTCCGACCAGCTCCGGGCCTCGCCACACCGACCGTTCCGGGCGAGCGCCCAGGCGAGGAGATCTTCCGTCTCGACGTTCGGCGCTTCGCGGTAGGCGAGCCGCGCGCGCTCGAGAGCGGAGCGCAGCCGAAGGCCGCGGTCGACATCGAGACGTGCGGAGGCGAGCATGGTGCGAACGCCGTTACGCGCGAGCACCTGCTCGAACGAGCGCGCTCGCTCGTATGCGCGACTCGCGCGCCGCTCGTCACCGTCCGCGAGGTAGAGGTCACCGAGCTCGATCGCGTACTCCGCCGAAGGTGTGCCTCGAAGGAGTTGCGCGAATATGCGCTTCGCCTCCATCGTGCGCCCGCGTGCCGCGGCGACTCGCGCAATTCCCGCCCGCGCGTGCGGGAAGCCGGGCTGCAGAGCGAGCGATCGGCGAAACGCGTCGTTCGCATCAGCCGTCCGGCCGACGGAGAGCAGTATCCCCCCGTACCGCATGAGCGCCCAGGCCTTCTGCTCCCCGATGCCGGAGCCGGCCTCGATCGCGAGCTCGAGCGCGTCGAGCGCGTCGTCAGAGCGACCGAGCAGCTCTCGCGCCCGCGCGACTCGCGCGTACGCGCCGACACTCGGACCAATTGCAGCCGCACGATCGTAGGCGGCGAACGCCTCGTCGTAGCGACCGAGCTCGAGGAGAGCGTCGCCGAGCGTGCCGAGCGCGGCGACGTTGCGCGGCTCGGACCGAAGGGCGAGGCGAGCATGCAGCTCGGCGGCCGGAAAGCGATGTTGAGTCGCGGAGACCTGGGCCAGCCCGAGCTGCGTCGTGAAGTCTTCCTCGCTCAGCTCCGCGGCGACCTCGAGCGAGCCGCGCGCCCGGGACAGGTACGAAGGCTGCGCCGTCTCGCGGAAGAGCTGCTGGAAACCGAGGCCGAGCAGTGCGTGAGCGCGCGCATCGTCCGGGTCGGCGGCCGCAGCCGCCTCGATTTCGCGGACGACGTCGGCGCTGGACCCGGTGGAGAGCTGCTCGACGAAGCCCGCGAGGTGGTCGTCGCCGGAGGCGGGCGCCGCGTTCTGGTCGATGCCCCAGCCGCCCCCCAGCACGACCGCCGCGGCACCGCAAGCCGCGGCGAGACCGAAAGTGAGCCGGCGCTTCATGTTCCTGGTTCGCGTCGTTGCCCCACTCGGTTCGGACCACGATCGCGGGCGGCCCGGAGACCGCCCGCGATCGTGTCCTGCGCGCGCTAGTTGTGCGGATTCGCGAGATACGGGAACGCCGCCCGGAACGCGCGGTCGTTCTCTGACACGCAGTCGCTCGTCGCCGCGCCCTCGGTCACGAGGCCGAGTTCCGCGTCGATTACGTCATCCGTGAGTCTTCGGCCGTTCAGGAACCCGTCCGAGGACGCCGTGTCGAAGGTGAGGATGTCGGGGAGGAGCACGTCGGCGAGTCCAGAGATCTTCGCGGCGTCGTCCGCCGGGTCGTCGCCTGCCGCGTCGTTCAGTGTGTGGAGCACCGTCAGGGTGTCGACGACCTCGCTGCGGAAGTTCCCCTGGTCGTTCCGCGGCGCCGACGTGTTGAAGGTGTTCTTCAGAGACGCCTTGCCGTCGCTGACTCGGTCGGGCGGCAGCGGATTGTTCGGGATGAACACCGTGTTGATCGCCGGCCGCCCCATGCGATCAACCTGCGACAGGCCGGTGGTGGTGGTCGCCCACACGCCGATCTTCGACGAGCCCGGCCTCGTCAGCAGCGACGAGGGAAGCTCGAGGACGATGGCCGAGACGTTCCGCTTGGCGAAGAAGTCAGTGCGCGGGGACGTGCAGCCGAGGAAGGACTTGCCCGGGTCGGGTGACAGGATGTTGATGAACCCGTCGAGGTCGAAGAAGAACGGGTCGTCGCGCAGTCCCGCGTAGCCGAGCACCATGCCCGACCGGTTGATCCTCACGGCGTTGCCGGGACTCGTGTTCCCGGTGAGGATGACCCGGCCGTTGCGCCTGACGGTCATCGTCTGAACGCCTTTGCCGTCGGCCTTGGAGAACCGAACGGCGAGGTTCACGTCGGGTGTCGCATCCCCGTTGTTGTCCACTTTGAACCAGTAGGTCACGGCCTGCGTCTTCGCGACGGAAGGGGCGCCGCTCGCGAAGACCGGGTTCGCACCCGGTGCCGTTAGCCCGTTCACATTGGCGGCGAGCACGGTCTTGCCGTTGCGAGCGCGCCACGCGTAGACATCCGCGATGTCGAGCTGGAGGTTCCCGCCGGGAGGTGTGAGCCCCGGCGCGTCGACATGGTCGGCAGCCGCGGACGATGCCGGGCCACCGGACACCACTGCGGCGAGCGCAGCCGCGGCGAGAGCCGTTGCGACCACCGCCGCGAGAATCACACGTTTCATGCGTCTCTCCTTCGGTCGTTGACGCGGCGTATTCGTCCCCGATCGCACACCGGTTCGACCGAACCGAGCGGCGCCGCCGGGCGAACGAGGGCCATGACTGCACTGGCCGCGGTGGTAGCTTTGCCCGTGCCGGGAAACCGCTTCGCCATGCGCAAGCAGCACGCTCACCTGTCGGACGAGGCGCTCGTCGCGCTCGTCGCGCGGGGCGACGAAGCGGCGCTCGGCGAGCTGTACGACCGCGTCTCGCGGGTTGCCTACGGCCTTGCGTTGCGCGTGCTCCGAGACGAGCGCCATGCCGAGGACGCCGTTCAGGAAGCGTTCCTCCAGGTGTGGCGCAACGCAGCGAGCTTCCGCGCCGAACGCGCCAAGGCGAGCACCTGGATTCTCACGCTCGTTCACCGGCGCGCCGTCGACCTGGTGCGTCGCGAGGAGCGGCGTCAGGCCGACCCGCTGACCGAGCAGACGCCGGTCGGAACCGCGAGCGAGCTCACGGACGAGGCGGCCTGGCTCCGATTCGAGCGCGAGCGTGTCCAGCATGCCCTGCGCCAACTGCCCGACGTACAGCGAGAGGCACTCGAGCTCGCGTACTACGGAGGCTTCTCCCAGTCCGAGCTTGCAGAACGGCTGGGCGTGCCACTCGGGACGATCAAGAGCAGGATGTTCGCCGGCCTGGCCCGCCTGCGCGAGCTTCTCGACGACACGAACCAGGAAGGATCATGGAAGCCCCAGCTCACGAGCTGACCGCGGCGTACGCGCTCGACGCCCTCGATGCCGAGGAGCGCCGTCTGTACGAGGCCCACCTCGCGACCTGCTCGCAGTGCCAGCAGGAACTCGCCACGTTCTGGGAGACGACGGAGGCGCTCGCGATAGCCGCGTCGGGGCCGGCCCCCAGTTCTGCGCTGCGCGACCGGATCCTCGCGGACGTGCGCGCGGAGCCTCCGCAGAATGTCGTCTCGCTCGAGTCGCGGCGACGACGCACGGCGCCTGCCTTGGCAGCGCTTGCGGCCGTGGCGGCAGTCGTCGCGCTCGGTATCGGCCTGTGGGCGGCGGATCTCTCCGCCGAGCTCGACGACACGCGCGCCGCACTGGAGCGCGAACGCACCGCCGCGGCGATCGTGGCCGACTCCGCCTCACGCACCGTCGACCTCACGTCAGGGAGCGGGAGGCTCGTCGTCGCGCAGGACGGTCGCGCCGCTCTCGTGCTCCCGGATCTCGGCCCTGCGCCGCCGGGCCAGACCTACCAGGCCTGGATCATCGAGGACGACAACCCGATCTCGGCGGGGGTGTTCTCGGGCGAGGAGGGACTCGAGGTCGTGCTCGTGGACGGCGACGTCGCCGAGGGCGAGGTCGTGGCGGTGACCGTCGAGCAGGCCGGTGGAGCCGAGACCCCGACGCTTCCGCCGATCGTGGCATCGAATCCCGTCTGAACGGGGCCTTAGCGGGCATTTCGAGTTGTCGGGGCTAGAATCCGACCCCTTGCGGGTTCGGAAGCAGAACAGGACGCCGCGTCCGCGGCGCCGGGTTCGCAAGCGGCGTCTTGCGGCATTGCTGGCCGTCCTCCTCGTGGCGGCGGGACTCTCCTTCACCTTCGGACTCGTCCGGGCGGTGGCCAGCGAGGTTCCAGCGCTCGACCCTGCCGCCCAGCGCTCGGACGTAGATACGGTCGTGTACGCCTCGAACGGCCGAAGCGTTCTTGCAGTGCTGCGCGGCGACGAGAGTCGCGTCCTCGTGAAGACGGAGGACATCGCTCCGATCATGAGGCAGGCCATCGTCTCGGTCGAGGACCAGCGCTTCTACGAGCACAACGGCGTCGACGTGCGCGGCATCGCGCGCGCTCTCTGGCAGGACGTCCAGCAGCAGGGGATCGTCGAAGGCGGATCGACGATTACGCAGCAGTTCGTCAAGAACGCGTACATCCGCAACGAGAAGACGCTCGCGCGCAAGGTGCGCGAGGCGGCGCTCGCGTGGCAGCTCGAGCAGCGCTGGAGCAAGGATCGCATCCTCACCGCGTACCTCAACACGATCTACTTCGGGCACGGTGCGTACGGCGTCCAGCAAGCGGCCCGTGCCTACTTCAAGAAGAGCGCGAAGGAGCTTCGACTCGCCGAGTCCGCGTTGCTCGCCGGTATCCCAGCCGACCCGACGCTCTACGACCCCGCCGCGAACCCGCGCAACGCCACCGCGCGACGACGCCATGTCCTCTCGCTCATGCTCGAGCAAGGAAAGATCACGCCTCGCCAGTTCGAGCGCGCCGACAAGGTGCCGCTGCCCGTACCCGAGGACATCCGCCTCCCGGGCACCCGGGGCGCCGCGCCGTACTTCGTGAACTACGTGAAGGACGAGCTGATCGCCGAGTACGGAGCCGGGCGCGTATTCGGTGGGGGTCTCCGCGTCAGGACTACGATCGACCTGAAGCTCCAGCTCAAGGCACGAGCCGCGATCGAGAAGATCCTGCGCAATCCCGACGGCCCGGCCGCCGCTCTCGTCGCAATCGATCCACGCGACGGTGCGGTCAAGGCGATGTTCGGAGGTCGGAACTTTCGCGAGAGCGAGTTCAACCTTGCAGCGCAGGCGAAGCGCCAGCCGGGCTCCGCGTTCAAGCCGATCGTCCTTGCAACCGCGATGAACGAGGGCATCTCGCCGGTCACCGAGCTCGAGTCGAAGCCGGTCTCGATCGACGCCGGCGACCGGGTCTGGCGTGTGACCAACTACGACAAGACGTACCTCGGCCGGACGAGCCTCTCGCGCGCGATGGTCTCCTCCGACAACTCGGTCTATGCGCAGCTCACCGACGTCGTCGGGCCGAAGGCGATCGTGAAGACGTCGCACGCGCTCGGGATCCGAAGCCGACTCGCGCCGTATTTCTCGATCGGCCTGGGATCGGTGGCTGTGAGCCCGCTCGAGATGGCTCGCGCCTACGCGACGCTCGCGAACGAAGGCCGTCGCGTCGACGGCTCCGTGTTCGGCAACCGTCCGCGCGTCGTGGACACCGTCGAACGGTTTCGCTCGAGCCGTGTCGACCGGAACACGCCCGTGCCGAAGCAGGTCGTCAAGGAGGGACACGCGGAGCTGCTCACCGAGATCCTCGAGGGAGTCGTCCGGTCGGGAACGGGTCGCCGCGCGGCGATCTCCGGGCGCGAGGTCGCAGGCAAGACCGGAACGACCGACAACTACGGCGATGCCTGGTTCGTCGGGTATACCCCCGAGCTCGTCGTCGCGGTCTGGGTCGGATACCCGGATGCGCTGAGGCCGATGCTCACCGAGTTCAACGGCGAGGAGGTCGCGGGCGGAACCTTCCCCGCGCTCATCTGGAAGGAGTTCATGGAGCAGGTCGAGGAGGACGACAGTCGTTCGTTCGACGCCCCGCCCTACCTGGGTGGCTCGTCCCGGTGGGTCGTCAAACGCGACGGCAGGTGGCAGCTCGACAACGGCTACTGCCGCGGCGCGCGGCTCATCGCGTACTTCTCGGGCGACGGTCCCGACAGCGAAGCCGACTGCAAGCCGAACGAGGTCTCCGTGCCGCTCGTGGTCGGGATGACCGAGGCAGGTGCCGCGGCGGAGCTCGCAGCCCAGCCGCTGGGCGCGAAAGTGGTGTATCGACCCGCGAAGGCGGGGGCGCTGCCCGGCCTCGTGGTCGACCAGGAGCCGCGGCGGGGCGGGCTCTCGGCAAACGACGAGGTGACCGTTGTCGTATCGAAGGCGCGGTACGGCCTGCTTCCCAACTTCGTCGGCTCGAGTCTCGCCGACGTCCAGCGTGAGGCAAAGCGACTGAAGATTCGGCTGCGCCCGCGCACCGTTCGCGGCGACCTCGGGACCGTGCTCCGCCAGACGCCGGACCCAGGAGTCGCGATCGCGCCGGGTATGCGGATCAGGCTCGTGGTCGGGGACGGCTCACGAAGCTAGATCCGGGCGTCGAGTAGCGCCAGAGCCGGTCTTTCGCACGGCTGATTCCGACACGGGGCGAGACCGCGACCTCGACTGCGATCTCCGAAACGCACACGGCGAAGGGGCGCTCGGTCAGATCCGCCCCGTCGTGGGAGGCGTTCACACCGAGAGCCTGCGTGAGCCGCCCCGGCCCGGCGGCAAGCATGGGAACGTGGTCGACGCCACGGCGAGCGCGCATCTCGTCGACTCCGCTCTTCGGCTCGATGGCGCGGAGGAGCACGGCCGCGCCGACGCCTTCTGCATCGCACACGACGTTGGCGCACCAGTGGATCCCGTACGAGCGGTAGACGTAGAGATGGCCGGGAGGGCCGAACATCGTGGCGTTTCGCTTGGTGCGGCCGGCGAAGGAATGGCTCGCCGGGTCGTCCGGAAGGTAGGCCTCCGTCTCGACGACGACTCCACCCACACCGTCGACGAGGAAAACCGCACCGACGAGCTCTCGCGCGACGACCCGTGCGTCACGTGCGAAGAACGCGCGATCCGGAGTCAGAAGAGCGGTTCGGTCTCGGCGGGCTTGGCCGTTGCGGCAAGAAGCTTCCGAGCCCGGCGGCCAAGGTCGCCGAGATCGACCCGACCCTCTTCCGCCGCCGCCGCGAGACGCTCCGCGAGATCGAGCGCGCCGTCGAGCAGCGCCGTGTCGCCGCCCTCGTGTCCCATGTCATGGAGGATCGTGCGCTCGGTTCGCGAGGCCACGAGTGGCTCCCCCACGCCCTCCACCCAGACCTTCGTCCGGCGTCCTCCGCCGCGATCGCCCCCCGTAATCGGTTCCAGGGCATAGATCTTGTCGGCGCGGGCGTACTTTCCGAACCCGAGGAACACCATGCGTACCGTCACGTCGCGGAGTATGACGTGCCCTTGTCCTCGTGGAGAAGGGCGAGCGTCGCGAGGACGGAGAGGGCGACGATCAAGAGCCAGATCGGCTCGAAGGCCGGGAGGATGACGGACGGGATCCCCTGCTCGGTCCAGCCGCGCTTGACGATCTGCTCGTTCCACGCGTCCTGCACGAAGTTCATGCCGCCATAGGCGAGCAGTGCCCCGAGCACCGCGAAGACCGCGATTCGCATGCGTCGCGCCAGGATGCCGATGCGCGACAGCAGGAGTACGCTCAGCACGAGAAGCGCGCCGTCCGTCCCGTGGTGATGGCCGAGATGGACGGCTGCGATGAGGCTTCCATCCTTCTCCGTTCCGAGCTCCTCCCCCATGAAGAAATCACCCGGAAAGTGGAAGCCGAGCTCGGCCGCGGCCCACGGCAGCGACACGAGGCCCACGGCGATCGCTGTGACAACTCGCCCGCGGTCCCACGGACGGGAGGCCGCGAAGCTCCGTCCCGTCCGCCGGGCGGCTGCGAACGTCAAAGCCAGGGCGAGCAGGACACCCACGGCCGGAGCCGCGTTACCCCAGTGCGCATCGAGATTCGCCTGCTCGTTGAAGAACGGCACCGTCGCGCACAGTGCGATTGCAGGCGCGGTCGCGAGCCAGGCGCTGCGCGGTAGCGCGCACGTCGCGATGAGCGCCAGTGCGATCGCAACGAGAGCGATCGGGAAGTTCACAACGGTCACAGCTCGGCTGAGGCCGCCTGCGATTCCCTCGCGAGAGACGTGGTACGTCTCGTCGGGCGGCACCCAGCTGTAGGTCACGAGCACGGCGGCGACCAATGCGAGCCAGCCGCCCCAAGCGCAAAGAGCCTCGCCCTGCGTCGTCGGCGCGGGATCAGGATCGACGAGAGCAGATCCTGATCGCTCCGACATCCCTAGAGCGCAGTCGCTCCCACGGCTGCGGTCGCGGAGACAGGCACGCGACTCTTCACGTGAGCGCGCCGCGGAGTGCGTCGGCGACGTATGCCTGGTCGTCCTCGGCGAGGCGCGCGTGGAAAGGGAGGGCCAGTGTGCGTGCGGCCCGGTCCTCGGCGATCGGGCAGAGGCCCGGCTCGAAGCCGAAGCGCTCCCGCAGGTAGGGCTGCAGGTGGATGCACGGCAGATATCTGGCCGTCTGGACGCCGCGCGTCTCGAGCGACGCGATAACGACTTCGCGATCGACATCGGCGGGGAGCGTCACGACGTAGACGAACCACGAGCGCTCGTGCTCGGCGTCGTCCTCGCAGGGCAGCTCCAGCCCGTCGATCCCGCCGAGCAGGTCGTGATAGCGGCCCGCAACGCGCGAGCGAGCAGCGAGGATGTCGCCGAGCTTCTCGAGCTGGCCGAGCCCGATCGCCGCCCGGATGTCGTCGATGCGGTAGTTGAAGCCGAGCCGCGCATGCTCGAGCCAGCCGCCCGAGTCGGCGCGGCCCTGGTTGCGGAGGCTGCGCAGGAGCCGCCACTCGTCCTCGGAGTGGGTCGTGACCATCCCACCCTCACCCGTCGTCATCTGCTTGTTGGGGTAGAAGGCGAAGACCGCGGATGGGCCCTGCGAGCCGAGTGGCTCACCCTGGTAGCGCGCGCCGAGCGCCTCGCAGGCGTCCTGAATCAGCGCGATCCCCCGGGCCTCGCAGATCGCGCGAAGCTCGTCGAGCTCGCACGGGTAGCCGTAGATGTCGACGGCGACGACCGCCTTCGTCCTGGGCGTGATCGCCGACTCGACGGCGTCGGGCCGGAGGTTCAAGGTTCGCGGGTCGATGTCCGCGAAGACAGGCGTGGCGCCCTCGTAGATCGCGCAGTTCGCCGACGCGACGAAGGAGTACGGCGACGTCACGACCTCGTCCCCAGGTCCGACGCCGGCGGCGATGCAGAGCAGGTGAAGACCGGCCGTGCCGCACGAGACCGCTACCGCGTACGGCGCGCCGACCTCGTCCGCGAACGCTTCTTCGAATCGATCGATCGTCGGCCCGAGCGAGAGCCGGCCGGACCGCAGGACGTCTGCGACGAGCTCCTCTTCCCGCTCGTCGAGCCAGGGGCTCGACAGCCCGATCGTGCGAACCGCCGCCACTACGCCGCAGAGCGCGACGTCTCGACCACGTCGAGCCAGTGCGCGTAGCGCTCACTTCGGCCTTCCACGGTCTCGAGGTACGCCTGCTGCAGCTCCCGCGTCACGGGCCCGACGCCGATCTCCTGGTCGTCGACCGCCCGAAGCGGGGCGACCTCGGTAGCCGTGCCCACCATGAAGACCTCGTCGGCGAGGTAGAGATCGGTCCGAATCAGCAGCGACTCCTCGACCCGATGGCCGAGATCCTGGGCAATCTGGATGATCGTGTCGCGCGTGATGCCCGGCAGGATCGACATCGAGAGCGGCGGCGTGTAGAGGACCCCGTCCTTCACGACGAAGATGTTCTCCCCCGGCCCGTCGGCGACGTATCCGTCGTGCGACAGCATGATCGCCTCGTCGTATCCCCCGCGCCGCGCCTCCATCGTCGCGAGCATCGAGTTGAGGTAGATCCCGGTTGCCTTGGCGACGTGCGGGATGACATTCGGGCCGACCCGCTCCCAGCTCGAGATCTTCGCGGTGATGCCCTTCGTCTGGCTGTCCTCTCCAAGGTAGGCGCCCCACGGGAAGCTGAGCACGACGACGTCGACGGGGTTTCCGACCGACGAGACGCCGAGCTCCCCGTAGCCGTAGAAGGCGAGCGGCCGCAGGTAGCAGGACGCGTTCCCATTGACGGCGACGACCTCGTGAACCGCTTCGCGGAGCTCGTCCACCGAGTACGGGAGGTCCATGTAGAGGAGCCGGGCCGAGTTCTCGAGCCTTACGAGGTGCTCACGGAGACGGAAGACCGACGGGCCTTGCGGCGTGTCGTAGCAACGGATGCCTTCGAACGCGCCGGAGCCGTAGTTGAGCCCGTGGGACGCGACATGGATCTTCGCGTCGTCCCAGTCGACGAGCTCGCCGTTCATCCAGATCTTGTCGGTCGCTTGCATCAGCCCTCAGCTCTCCTTCGGTTTCGACGAATCGTAGGTTTCGGCAGCCACCACGTCCATCCGCCGGGCGTTGGCGAGCCGGCCCAGCTCGCTCGGACTGATGCCGACCATGTGCTTCTCGGAGCCGGCTCCCGCCCACACGATCGCATGTCGGAAGAAGGACGGCTCCATGAGCACCGCGTCGACCTCCGGGAGGGGGAACGGCGCGACGCCGCCCGGGCCGAAGCCGGTCGCGGCCTCGACCTCGGCGGGCTTGGCGACACGCGCGCTCGTCGCCTCGACGGCCGCAGCCACCTTGCTCGGATCGCAGCGGCGGTCACCGGGGACGAGGGCGACCACCGGCCGCTCGTCGCACATGAAGACCAGGGACTTCACGATCTGCTCGAGGTCGCAGCCTGCTGCTTCGGCCGCCGCCTGGGCGGTCGGAGTGCCTTCGGGGAACTCCTGGATGCGCGCCTCGGCACCCGACTCCCGGAGGAAGGAGGACACCCGCTCGACGGGCTCCGGCCATGCTCCTACCACGCGCGCAAGCCTACCTTCGCCCTCAGTAGACGTACGGCACGAGTCGGTAGCGCGTGCGCTCGCAGTACGCCTCGTAGCCCGGGTAGCGCTCCCGGAGAAAACGCTCCTCGACGCTCGCCTTCATCGCCCAGACCAATGCGAGCGCGCCGGTGGCGACCAGGGCCCACGGGGAGAGCGCCAACGAGAGGCCCGCGGCGATGAGGAGCCCACCCGAGTACACGGGATGCCGCACGACGGCGTACGGCCCGCTGTCGGCCAGCTCGGCTCCCTCGGCCGGACGCGGAAAGGGCGTGAAGCCCGCCCCCAGTGCGCGGCCCGCTCGTGCGATGACGAGCACGCCGGAGACCACGAGCAGCGCCGCAGCGCCTTTCAGCCACCAGCGCGCCCCGTCCGGCCAGCCCGGCGCGAGCAGCCCCAGTCCGAGGATCGCTGCGACGAGCACGAACTGGAGCGCGACCCACCCGCCGCCGCGCGCACCGAGTTGCGGAATCTCACCCAAGCGTGATGAACCTCACGTCGTCGAAGCCCGACTCGGCTACCCGCTCGACGAGGTCCCGTTCGGGCGGCGAGTCGATGGAGAACGCCATGAGCGCCTTTCCTCCCTCGGTCGTGCGCGACACAGCCATGTTCGCGATGTTCACGCCCGCCTCCCCGAACATCGTGCCGACCCTGCCGATGACGCCCGGCACGTCGTCGTACGAGAGGAACGCCATGTGGGTCGCGAGCTCGATGTCGATCGCATAGCCGAGGGCGGCCGCGAGAAAGAGCCTGTGCTCTGGCCCGACCGTGGTACCGGCCACCTCCACCTCGACGTCGCGCGCGGCGACGACGACGCGAACGAGGTTCGCGTAATCGCGCGAAGCGGCCGTACGCTGCTCCAGCACTTCGATTCCGCGCTCGGCCGCGATCAGCTGAGCGTTCACGTCGTTCACGGTCTCGTCGACGTGCCCCTGGAATGCTCCGTTCAGCACGGCGGCTGTCAGCAGCCTCGTGCTGAACTCCGAGAGCGGGCCATGGGTAGCCACCGTGATCGACGCCGGCCAGTCACCAGCGAGCGCGATTGCCAGCCGGCCGAGCTTGGCCGCGAGCGGCACGAAGGGACCGAGGGCCTCCAGATCGCCCGGATCGACGACCGGGATGTTCACCGCGGTGCGCACGACGTCGCCGGTGAGTGCGGCCGCGACCTGTTCGGCGATGACCACGCCTGCGCGATCCTGTGCCTCCGTCGTGGAACCGGCGAGATGCGGAGTCACGATGACCTGCGGGAGCTCGAGCAAAGGCCCCGCGTAGGGCTCCGTCTCGAAGACGTCGAGCGCAGCGCCGGCGACCTTGCCGGATCGAATCGCGTCGACGAGGGCAGCCTCGTCCACGAGACCGCCCCGGGCGGCGTTGACGATGCGGACGCCATCCTTCATCGCAGCGAGTGCGTTCGCGTCGATCAGGGCGCGTGTCGCGTCGCTGAGAGGCAGGTGGAGCGTGACGACATCGGCCTGCGCGCAGAGAGCCTCCTTGCTCTCGGCGGGCTCGATGCCCAGCTCGCGGAAGCGCTCAGCCGCCACGTACGGGTCGTACGCGACGACGGTCATGCCGAGCCCGAGCCCACGGCGCGCTACCTCGCGCCCGATCCGTCCGAGCCCCACCACGCCCAGCGTCTTCCCGGCGAGCTCGATGCCCGTATACCGCCCGCGATCCCATTGTCCCGCGATGACCGCCGCATGTGCCTGAGGGATGTTCCGCGCGAGCGCGAGGAGGAGCGCGATTGCGTGCTCGGCTGCCGAGTCGACCGTCGACTCGGCAGCGTTCGCCACGACGATCCCGCGTCGCGTCGCCGCTTCGACGTCGACGTTGTCGACCCCGACTCCGGCCCGCCCGATGACGCGAAGCCTCGCGGCACGATCGATCACGCTCGCGTCGAGGGTCGTTCCGGAGCGCACGACGATCGCGTCGAACGAGCCGATGATCTCCTCGAGCGGAGACTCAGAGTCCTCCACGACCTCGAAGCGGCTGCGCAGAAGCTCGAGCCCCGGCGCGGCGATCGGCTCTCTGACGAGGACGCGAAGACGCTCAGACACGCGCGGCGTCGTGGTACGCCTCGAGTGCACGGGCGGCCGCGACGCCGGGCACGATCGTGGCGCCGCGCTCGAGCAGCAGGGTCTCGGTCGCCGTGAGCGCTGTCGTGATGTCGAGGACGTCGAAGTAGCCGATGTGACCGATGCGGAACATCCGCGATCCGAGCTCTCCGTGACCGCCGGCGACCGTGATGCCGAAGCGATCGCGCAGCTCGAGGACGAGCGCCTTCGCGTCGACGCCGTCTGGCGTGAGAATGGCCGTGACCACCGCCGATCGCTCCTCGTCGGGCGAGAACAGCTCCAGGCCCATCGCCTTCGCGCCCTCGCGACATGCACGACCGAGCGCGGCATGCCGGGCGAACGCCAAGTCGACACCCTCGTCGAGGATGAGCCCGAGCGAGACGTCGAGCGCGGCGACGATGGAGACGGCGGGCGTGAAGGGCGTCGACCCGGCCGCGAGCGCGGCCTGCATCGCCTTCCAGTCGAAGTAGTAGCGCGGCATCGTCGCCGAGCGCGACCGCTCCCACGCTGCCGCCGACACCGTCGTCAGCGAGAGGCCGGGAGGCGTCATCAGGGCCTTCTGTGATCCGGCGACGACCACGTCGATCCCCCAGGCGTCCGTCTCGAGCGGCACGGCACCGAGGCTCGACACGGCGTCGACGACCACCGTCGCGTCCACTTCGCGCGCAACGGCAGCGAGCGCCTGCACGTCCGCGACGACGCCGGTCGACGTCTCGGAGTGGACGAGCACGACGACCTCCGCACCGGTCTCGGCAAGACGCGAGCGGAGATCGTCGGGCTGCGGCGTCTCCCCCCAGGAGTACCGAAGCTCGTGGACGTCGGCCCCGAACGCGGCGCCCATCTTGCACCAGCGATCGCCGAATGCCCCGGCGGTGACGACCAGAATGCGGTCGCCCGGCGAGAGCAGGTTCACGATCGCCGACTCGAAGGCGCCCGACCCGGAGGCCGTGAAGAGGAGGACGTCGTTCTGGGTCCTGCAGACCTCCTGTAGCCGTGAGAGCGTCCGCAGCATGAGCTCGCGAAAGTCCGGTCCGCGATGGTGAATGATCGGCGCGGCGCTTGCGGCCAAAGCCTCGGGTGGAACAGGCGTCGGGCCTGGCGCCAGGAGGTAGCGCTTCATCACCCGGCGAGCGTAGCTACGAGCGTGGCCGGTGTCCGGAGAACGACATGACCTGTTGGAACGTCGGCCGGTTCGACCACCGCATCGTGTCGGGCAACACACCCGAGACGAAGCGAATCCGCTCGGCACTCGCATCGGCACGCCACGTCGAGGCCGCGGCTCCCTGCTTCGACTCGAGCTCCGCGGCGGCGGCGTCGATCGCAGCCCAGAGCGCCTCCCGGCAGGTCGCGAGAACGCCTGCGCCGCAGTAGCGCCGTGAGTAGGGCCCTCGCACCTCGCGGCCGAGAGCCGCACGGAGATCCTTGTCGACGTACCCGTACCACCCCGCGATGTAGGCGGACCCGCCAGGCCCGGGATCGTCGGAGCGGGGGTGAAGTGCAGCGAGTCGGTCGACGAGCGGGCCGAGCACCGGCGCCAGAACGGCGTCCGCAATCCGCGGCCACGCCGCATCCAGCACCGCCGCACCCGGATCGTCGATCTTCCCGTCGAGATCGCGATCGAGGCGACTCGAGCCCGCGGCCTGCCAGGAGTCGAGCAAGGCCGCGGCCGCTTCGGCACGGGCGTTCGGCGCCGAGCCCGTCCGGAGCAACGCGCGCACGGTCGGCCAGACGCGGACTGCGCGCAGATCCTGCGTCGCTGCCTTGTTCATGACGCCGGTGAGCGTCGTGAGCGAATGCTTCTTGCGTGCAGCGACGCCGAGTCGGAGCAGGTCGTTGCGATGCACCGAGCCGTAGGCGAAGTTGCCGTCACCGGCACCGACGTTCGCAGCGGGCCGGTTGTTCCAGTTCAGAATCGCCCCCGACGGAGGGTTGATGCCCTGTGCGTGCGCCGAGCCTGGGAGGAACCCACGCCAGTCGAAGTCGCCCGTTCCCTGTGTCGGCAAGGCCGGATCGGTGCCGGGCGCCCGGACGGGCAGTCGGCCGCTCGAGAACATCGCGATGTCGCGGTCGTCGGCGTAGAACCAGTTGAAGCTGAACTCGACCCCGTTCATGGTCTGGACGAAGTCCTTCGCCGAGGTAACACGGCTCGTGTTCAGGTCGTAGAACGCCTTCGTCGAAAGGAGCTCTCGGCCGCGCGTGGAGCGCTGCGCGGAGATCGCGACCCGCTTGCCCCCGACCGTCGCGTAGCCGACGACCGGCCCGTGTGTCGTCTCGTAGTACGTGATCGGCTGATCGGGCTGCCCTTGCGCCTTCACCGTCCCGACGAAGAAGCGGCGCATGGGCTCGCACTGACCGCGGTACAAGTAGTGGAGGTCGTCCTCGCAGAGCGTCTCCACGAACAGATCGAGGTTGTCCGCCTGCGACGACGTCGCGCTCCACGCGAAGTCCGGTCCCCGCCCGATCAGAACCATGGGCACACCTGGAAACACCGCACCGCGTACCGCGAAGCCCGCGCCGGCGAGCTCCATCTCGGCGAAGAACTGCGGGAAGAAGTATCCGACCTGCGGCCCGGCGACGAACAGTGGCCGGCCGGTCGCGGACCGCTTCTTCCCGACGAGGAGCGCGTTCGACGCAACGGCCGGGGGCGAGAGCTGCACACCCGTGAAGCTCCCGTCGTCGAGAACGACGCTTCCAGCCGGCACGGCCGACGGGAACTGCTGCGGGAACGAGCCGGGGACGCTCACAGGCGATTCGATGTCGTTCGCAGCGCGCAGATCCGCGAAGACACGCCTCGCGTCGGCCGCGCCGAGTCGCTCCTCGAGCGCGTCGAGGAACATCGCGTTCTGCGCCTCCTGGCCACCATTCGTGCCGAATCGCGCCGCGATGAGCGCGGCCGAGGCGACGACATCGTTCGCAGTGAAGGGCGTCGCAGGTATGCCCTTGGATCGGTAGTAGCCGTTGATCCCGGCCGCATAGGCGTTGACGAGCGTGAGGATCTTCGGTCCCACCGTGCGCTGCGACCGCACCGCGTCGAGCTGGTTCGCGAGAAACGCCTCGGCCTCCGCGCTCGGGACGAAGCTCTTGCCGGAGAGCGCCAGCCCGATCGGGTCGACCCCCGGAACGTCGAGTGCAGCCACGCGCGCCGGCCCGCGGATGAGCTGAAGGAGCAGCCCGCGATCGGCCGCCGTGACCCAACCGGCGCCGAAGGCGACGTCGGCCTCCGTCCTCCCGGTCACCTGCGCAACCCCGAACGAGTCGCGCGCGATCGTCACTCCCGCCCGAGGGCGCTCCCGCTTGCCGCGAACGGACGCACCGAGCGGGGCCGGCTTGAACGTGCGGCGGAGCTCGCGGCCGGTGATGTTGCCGAAGAGCGGCGTGAGCGCGTCGTAGAGCTTCGCCTGGTCGGTCGTGTTGCGGTCGAAGGTGAGGCTGCCGTTCTCACCGGGGGGGAGGATCGTCCACGCCGCCGCTGCGTAGTCGCGGCGCTGCTGCGGTGCGGCCTGCAGCGGCGCCAGGGCGACCGCCGACACTGCGACAAGCGTCGCGAGGAGCGCGACGAGGCGGCGGAGCACGTGCGGGATGGTACCCACGCAGGCAACGCGCATACAGTCCTGCGCGTGAGCGCCCTCCTCGCCTTCGCGGCCGCGCTGATAACGCTGCGGCTCTCAGGCGATCTCCTTCGCCGCTACCGGGTACGGCGTCGACCCGAGCTCGCGGCGTGGGCTGCCGGGCTGGCGGCGTACGCAGTCGCCGCGGGAGCGCTCGCCTGGGGCGCCGCGGCCGGCTGGAGCGACGCCGCGTTCCGGGTCTATTACGTCGGAGGAGGGCTGCTCACCGCCGCGCTCATCGGCATCGGCTCGCTGTTGCTCGTTCGGCGCCGCTGGGCCATCCCGCTCGCGCTCGTGTACTCCGGGCTCGCGGTCGGCGTCGCGATCGCGGTGCCGCTCCAGGTCGAGTTGTCGGGCACCGAGATTCCCGAGGCGCAGGACGTGCTCGAGCTGTGGCCCGCTCGCGTCCTCGCGATCCTCGGGAACTCGCTCGGCACCCTCGCCGTGGTCGTCGTCGCAATCGCGACGTTCCGCTCACGTCCCGTGGGGAACGCGCTCGTGCTCGCGGGGATCGCCGTTGCCGGTCTCGGCAGCGGGCTCGCGGGGCTCGGGATCGGAGCGCTCGCCCCCGCGATCGCCGTCGCGGCCGTTCTCCTCTACGCCGGGTTCGTCGCCCCGGCGGCGTTCGCGAAGCCACACCGCGACGAGCACGGAGACCACCGCGAGCGCAACCGTCGCCTCGACGATCGCCCCTGGGATTCCCCCGTGGGCCACTAGCCACGCGAGAGGAGCCACAGCCCTCCCACGGTGTAGAGCACCATCAGCGCGAGCATCGGATACTGGGAGCGCAGCGCGGCTCCGCGCGAGGGGAAGATCGCGACCGCGCGGTCATGGGCGATGGCGAGCCCCGCAACGTGGCCCACGACGAGCGCGACGACTTGCGCGTACCAGACCGTCTCGGGCGAGACGATCGCCAGGTTCGGCGCGAAGTCGATCGTTCCGAGCAGGTCCCAGCCCCGCCCGAAGGGGTCAGAGGCGAGCGTGATGATGAACTGACCCTGGATGAGGAAGAGCGAGAAGTAGTGCGCAACGAGGTACGCGGCGGCGATCGGGACGAGTGGGAGCACGAAGTCGGGAACGAGCGAGCGACGCGTGTCGGTCAGTGCGCGTGCCGCCCACACCGCACCGAGGTAGGTGACGGCGACGAGGGCTACGAACGCAGCCAGTCCGGCGACGTTGGTGAATGTCGTCGCGAGATCGACGGTGCGCTGCGACGATCCGGCGAGGTCGGCGCGGACATCGCTCAGGAGGTTCTGCCACGTGGGCGTCCGGCCGAAGCCGTCGAAGCTCGTCGACCCGAGCATGACTGCGACGAAGACGAGCGTGCCGCGCGTGGGCTCCGAGCCGCCAAGTCCGGTGAACGGCCAGCGGACAACGACGCGACCCTCTCGAGCGGCAAAGGGAGCAATCCGAGAGAGGAGCTCGAATGCGACCGCAAAGCCCTCGCCGTGGCGCGTCCACGCCTCCCGTCCGTACACCACCATCCCCGCGAGTGCCCAGTACGTGTACAGCGCTGCCGCGATGCCGAGAGTGCGCGGCGCCGCCGGACTCGGGTGAGCGAGCTCCAAGGCGACAAAAGCGAAGAGTGCGACCGCGGCCGGATATCTCCCCCACGTTCCCGTCCACTCGAGCACGGGACGCGCCTCACGGCCGCCGCGCTCGAGCACCCACACGGCGCCGTCGGCAAGCGCGCGCCACGGGCTGAGCGCACGCCACACGTTCCCGAAGAGCACCGACAGGAGCGGGAGACCGAGCCAGAAGATCACGTACACGAAGGTCGGCGCAAAGTTCAGGAGCTCGACGGTCGTGCCGAACAGCGCCGTCGCGAGAGTCAGGACGAGCAGCGCCGCCGAGAGAACCTGCAGCACGACACGCAGCCCGCGCGAGAGCAGGAGCGCGCTGAGACCGCCGGGCAGCGCTCGACCTCCCGCATGCGCCTCGAGCACGGGCCGCTTCCAGAGGGCGCCCAGCAGGACGAACGACACGACGAGGACGATCGCCGCGGTCGTGAAGAAGAAGGACTCCGGGACGGGGAGGTCGCGCACGCCTCCGATCCCGTGAGCCAGGACGCTCACGTCTTGACGGTGATGTCCGCGATCGGCACTCCGCGATCCTCGAGCTCGACTTCGAAACGTCCGGGAACCGTCGCCTTGAACGGGAGCCGCGCGGGTCGCCCGGGTGCGACGTCGCGCATGATGTCGTAGCCGTGCAGGTGGATGTGGTCGGTCACGTCCGCGGTGACGACGAGCACGACGCGATCACCCTTCTGCACCGTCTTGCGGACGATGCCGCCCTTCGGAGCGGCGTTCTCGACCGTGATCCGGATCACGGTCGGCCCCTCGGGCTTCGGCGGCGTCGTCTCGGTCGTGGTCGACGACTCGGCGGTCGTGGTCGACGACTCGGCGGTCGTCGTCGTGTCGGTCGTCGTCGTGTCGGTCGTCGTCGTGTCGGTGATCGTCGCGGGGATCGTCGTCGCACTCGACTCGTCGTCACCGCCGCCGCACGACGCAAGCACGAGGCCGCAGGCGAACAGGATCAGCGCGGAGACGCTGTACACGAGCGAAAGGCGCACGACAGGCAGCGTAGCCACGCGAGGCGACGAAGCCGTTGACTAGACGTTGAGCTTCCCGCGGACGAGATCGGAGACGACACGCGGGTTCGCCTTCCCCTGCGTCTCCTTCATCACCTGGCCGACGAAGAAGCCGAGCAGCCCCTCCTTGCCACCGCGATAGGCGGCGACCTGACCGGGGTTCTCGTCGAGGATCCGTTGGATGATGGGCTCGAGCTCGGACGTGTCCGATACGGCCTCCTGGGCAAGGTAGGGATCGGCCGAGAACGCCGGATCACCGAGCTCTGCAACCGCTTCGTCGAACGCCGTGCGCGGGATGCGCTCCCGCGCCTCGACGAGCCTCGCGAGCTCGCGCGGCGAAACGGCCGCGGGGTCGACCCCGGCGCCGACAAGAGCGTTTGCGATGACGTTCGCGGCGGCGACTTCGCCCGCGCCTGCCGCGACGCTGTCGTCCCAGAGCTTGTCGAGCCCACCGGTGACGAGAACCGTCGCGCGCTCGAGATCGAGCGCAGGCTCGATGCGGCGGATCCGCGCTGCCGGCGATTCGGGAAGCGCCGCGCGGAGTGCGTCGACCAGCTCTGCCGGCGGCTCCACCGGGACGAGGTCGGGCTCGGGGAAGTACCGGTAGTCGTCGGCCTCCTCCTTCGAGCGCCGCGCCGTGAGCGCCCCCGTCGCAGCGTCGAAGTCGTAGGTCTGCTGCTCGACCTCGCCACCCGACTCCCAGACGCCGATCTGACGTTCCACCTCGGCATCGATGCCGCGGGCGATGAAGTTGAACGAGTTCATGTTCTTGATCTCCGTGCGGGTGCGAAGCTCGTCCGAGCCGACAGGGCGAACGGAGACGTTGGCGTCGACGCGCAGCGTTCCTTTCTCCATCTCCGCATCCGAGATCCCGAGCTCGACGATGGTCTGGCGGAGGAGCTGGAGGAAGCGTTTCGCCTCGTCGGCGGAACGAAGGTCCGGCGCCGTGACGATCTCCACGAGCGGCGTGCCGCCGCGGTTGTAGTCGACGAGCGACGACTCGGCGCCGCCGATGCGGCCGGTGCGACCGCCCACGTGGACGGTCTTCGCGGCGTCCTCTTCGAGATGGGCACGCACGATCCCGATCATGTGATCGCCTTCTGCAGAAGGCAAGAGCATCTTGCCATTTATGCAGGATGGTAGATCATACTGAGAGATCTGATATCCCTTCGGCAGATCGGGATAGAAGTAGTTCTTCCGAGCGAACACCGCTTGCCCGGCGATCTGGCACTCGAGCGCGAGACCGAGCTTGATCGTCCACTCGATGGCACGGCGATTCATCACCGGCAGCGCGCCCGGGAAGCCGAGGCACACCGGACACGTCTGGGTGTTCTCCCCCGCGCCGTAGCCGACCGGACAGCGGCAGAACATCTTCGTCCGCGTCTTCAACTGGGCATGGATCTCGAGCCCGATGACCGGCTCCCACGCGCTCACCTGAGACGCTCCGGGACGGTGTCGAAGCCGATCGCCTGCTCCAGCGCGTGTCCAATGCGGAAGAGCCCGTTCTCCCCGAACTGCCGGCCGATCAGCTGCAGCCCGACCGGAAGCCCGTCCGACAGCCCGCAGGGGATCGACAGGCCAGGGAGCCCGGCGAGGCAGGACGGAATGGTCAACAGGTCGCAGGCGTACATCGCGAGCGGATCGGCGGCCTTGTCTCCGATGGGAAATGCAACCGTTGGCGACGTCGGCGTGACGATCGCGTCGAACCCGTCGAGCGCCTCGCGATGCTCGCGGATGAGCAGCGTCCGCACTCTCTGCGCCTGCCCGTAGAATGCGTCGTAGTAGCCCGCCGCGAGTGCGTAGGTCCCGAGCATGATCCTCCGCTTCGGTTCCGGTCCGAAGCCCTCGTCGCGCGTGCGGTCGACCATCTCGCCGAAGGTCGCGCCGTCGACCCGCACGCCGTAGCGCACGCCGTCGTAGCGCGCGAGGTTCGACGACGCCTCGGCGGGCGCGACGAGGTAGTAGCAGGGCATGCCGTAGCGGTAGGACACGGGAAGGTCGCACTCCCCCACCTCGGCGCCGAGCTCTCGTGCCACGTCCAGTGTCCTCTCGAACGACGCGCGAACGCCCGGCTCGATCGCCTCGAGGTCGGCCACCTGCCTGGGCACTGCGAGGCGCCGGCCGGCGAGCGAGTCGCCCTCGGGTAGCTCCACCGGCTCGGGCAGCTCCGCCGTCGTCGAGTCGAGCGGATCGCGACCCGCGATGATCGAGTAGAGGAGCGCGACGTCACGCACGTTCTTCGCGACCGGTCCGATCTGGTCGAGGCTCGACGCGAAGGCGACGATCCCGTAGCGCGAGACCGTGCCGTACGTCGGCCGCAGCCCGACGTTCCCGCACAGCGCGGACGGCTGCTTGACCGAGCCGCCCGTATCGGAGCCGAGCCCCCACGGCGCGAGACCTGCCGAGACGGCAGCGGCCGTGCCACCACCCGAGCCGCCCGGCACGCGCGAGGGATCCCAGGGGTTGCGAGTCGGCCCCCAGGCGGAGTTCTCGGTCGACGAGCCCATCGCGAACTCGTCCGTGTTCGTCTTGCCGAGAACGGACAGGCCGGCGCCCTTCACGCGCGCGGCGACGGTCGCGTCGAAGACCGGCGTGTAGCCCTCGAGGATGCGCGACCCCGCGGTGGTCTCGATCCCCTTCGTCGAGATGACGTCCTTCAGCGCGATCGGGATCCCGTCGCCGCCCGGCTCGTCACAGGTGCGCAGATAGCAGTGGAGCTCGTCGTCGTGCCGCCCGATCGCATCGAGATACGCGGCGTGCAGGTCGGCGGCCGAGACCTCACGGCGCTCGAGCAGGCCCATGGCCTCTTCGGCAGTCAGTCGGAGCGTGTCGATCATGCGCTGGGCGGAACGCGGAAGTGGTCGCCGTCACGAAGTGGTGCGTTGGCGAAGACGTCCTCCAACGCGAGCGCCGGACGCGGCTCGTCCTCGTCCCAGACGTTAACCAGATCGAGCGGATGTGACGTCGGCGGCACGTCCGCAAGGTCGAGCTCCGCGACCACGCTGACAGCGTCGAGGATCGCCCCGAGCTCGTCGGTGAGGCGCTCGACCTCCTCGTCGGTCAGCGCGAGCCGCGCCAGCCGCGCAACGTGCAGTACCTCGTCTCGGGATATCGCCACTCCGTGATTCTCCTCGATAACGTCGCGGCTCCGTCAGCCACCGCGACCGCACCGGCAACCCCGGTGCGCCCGAGGGTTGCCAGTGTGCGACGGGCTCCCACATGGGAGCCCGTCGCGTACGTCGATACGAGTTCGGTCAGCTCGCTGCTGCCGAGACGTTCGCGGCCTGGGCACCCTTGGGACCCTGGACGACCTCGAACTCCACACGCTGTCCTTCGGTGAGGGTCTTGAAGCCGTCCATCGTGATCGCGGAGAAGTGGACGAACACATCGTCCCCACCCTCGCGCTCGATGAAGCCGTAGCCCTTCTCGTTCGAAAACCACTTGACGGTGCCCTGCTCCACTTCAACGTCCTCCTACAGCGATGACGCCGGCCTGTGACGGCTCGGCGCCGGGATGGTCACAACGCGCGGAACGCTAGCGCTTAGGAACCGGAGGCCGCAACCTGCGCGCGACGTTGTTGCGCGGCTGTGAGGGTGTTGCGCAGAAGCATGGCGATCGTCATCGGCCCGACGCCGCCCGGTACAGGGGTCATGAGGCCCGCGACGTCGAAGACCGCAGGGTCGACATCGCCGACGAGCTTGCCCTCGTCCGTACGGTTGACCCCGACGTCGATGACGGTCGCGCCGGGCTTCACCATGTCCGGCGTCACGAGCCCGGGCCGACCAACCCCGGCGACCAGGATGTCGGCGCGCCTGGTGTGAGCAGCGAGGTCGGTCGTCCGCGAGTGGCAGATCGTGACCGTGGCGTGCCCGGCGAGCAGGAGCATCGCCATCGGCTTGCCGACGATCTCGCTCCGCCCGATCACGACGGCTTCTCTGCCTTTCACCTCCACCCCGTGCTCGGCGAGCATGACCATGACGCCGGATGGAGTCGCGGGCACGAGGAAAGGCTCGCCAAGGTAGAGCCGGCCGGCGTTCAGGACATGGAAGCCGTCGACGTCCTTCGCGGGATCGACGGCGCGCAGCACCGTGGGCTCGTCCATGTGCTCGGGGAGCGGGAGTTGGACGAGGATCCCGTCGACCTCGTCGTCCGAGTTGAGCTCGTCGATCAGGTCGAGCACGACGGACTCGGCCGTGTCCGCGGGGAAGCGGTGATCCCGCGACTCGATCCCCGCCTCGTGCGAGGCCTTGTGCTTGGAGCCGACGTAGGTGTGCGAGGCCGGATCGTCGCCGACGAGGATCGTCGCGAGACACACGGGCCGGCCGAACGAACGCACGTCGTCGGCGACCTCCGCTCGCACCTTCAGCGCGAGCGCCTTTCCGTCGATCCGCACGGCGGTCATCGGTTCCGCAGCCTAGCCGCGGAACCGATGAGCCGTCTCGCTACCGCGCGATGCCGCTCCGGAGAAGCTGGAGGCCGCTGACCTTCGCCTTCGCGACCTGAACCTTCGAGACCTGCGTCTTGTTCTGCAGCGAAACCTGCGTTCTCGCCGCCAGGCTCGACACCTGGGCTGTGGCTGCGGCGCTCACCTGCGTCGTGACCTGCGCCGTCGCCTGCGGCTTGGCCTGCTGCGTCGCCTGGGGTACGGCGGCCTGAGCGGCCGGGGCGAGAAGCGCCGCACTCGTCACGGCGATGGCGATCGCACCACGCATCCCGTGGGCCTCGACGTCCGCATCGTCGAACAGGCCGGAGACGTACTCCCCGTCGAGCGTGAGGGCGACGTCGTCGCCGTCGCCGAGCCGGAGCATCTCCTCGAGATCGGCCGCCGAAAGATCGATCGCGAGCCGAGACGTGTCGTCGTCGCGTCCGATGTCGAACCAGAGCTCGGCGCCCTCCCCGTCGGCGAGCGCAGCCTCGAGCACGCTGCGCGCCACGATCGTCGTCAGCGCGTCCTCGTCGAACCGGGCTGCAGTGAAGGTCGCGGTTGTCGTCAACTCGGGCATGCTGCTCCTTCCGTCGTTGTCAACAAGACGCGCGAAACGCGCCGCGTCTTCCGTGCTAGCGGGCGAGATCCGCGACGACGGCCTCCGCCGCGAGTCGGCCGGAGCGGAGGGCGCCGTCGAGCGAGGGGTGCAGCCGATGGTCGCCGCAGGCGTAGAGGCCGTCGCTCACGCGCGGCGCGCATTCGAGCGGCTGCCCGACGTGGTACGCCGGAAGCGCGCGCGCGATCACGTCTGTGCGAAGGTGCCGCCAGTCGCCTACGGCGGGGCCGAACCATCCGGCAAGTTGCCGGCGCACTGCTCGAAGCGCGGGCTCCTCGCCACCGAGCACGCTTGCCGAAACCAGCGCGCGGCCCGGCGGAGCGTACGTCTCGGCCACCTCGCTCAGCACGCAGAGGTTGTTGACCGGCCCCGAGTCTGCGCCGTCGAGGAGCAGCGAGGCGCCGCGCCAGGGCGGCTCTGGCGCGTCGAAGTAGACGCACGACACGCCGTTCCAGGCGGGCTCGTGCTCGTCGAGCAGACCCGGAGCCGCGACGACGACCGCGGTCGCCTCGAGCTCGCGGACGTCCGCGATGCGCATCTCGAGCCGGACGTCGAGCCCGTCCGCTAGCTGCTTGGCAATCGCTCCCATCCCCCGGGCGGGGAGGGCCGCCGCGCCACGTGAGAAGGCGTCGAGCACGAACTCGAGAAACTCGCTCGACGTGTCCAGCTCGCGCTCGAGAAAGATCCCGCGAAGGAACGCGCGTAGGAGTTGCTCTCCGACGTCGGAAAGGCCGACGTCCGCCACGACTTGGGCTGCGGTCGTCTCGGGCCCACGGCGCCCGAGCAGGCGACGAAGCGCGAGTGCATCACCCGGCCGTACGGACCCGCTCGCGAGTGCCCGCAGCGCCCCGAGCGGGCCGTGCCGGGGATCGCCGAGCGCGTGGAATCGCCCACCGTGCTGGACAACCGCTCCGCGCTCGAGCGGGCGGAGGTCGAGGTCTTCGTAGTCGAGAAGCGCCCGTGCCTCCCCGTAGGCAGTCGGGAGCACCTGGAATCCGCGGTCGAGCAGGAAGCCGTCGACCTCATCCGTTCGGACCCGACCGCCGACTCCATCCGAGGCCTCGAGCACGACGACGCCGAGTCCAGCAGCAGCAACGCGGTGCGCGCACGAAAGCCCGGCGACTCCGGCGCCGACGACGATGACGTCGGGTGCGCTCATCGCGCGCGGACGCTAGCGATGCCGCCGTCGACGCCGAGCGCCTGAAGCGCGGCTGCGCCACGAGCACCCAGGGGGAGGGCTATGGCGCCGACGACGAGATTGCTTCGCGCGGCGCCCACGTCCGCATCTACGTTCGGCACTCTGTTCCGGATCAGGCGCGCTGCGCGTCGATCTCCTCGAGCACGCTGGCGATGCGGTGCAGTGGATCTCGACTGCCGCGCCCCTGAACGGCGACGACGCGATCCTCGGCCCGTCGCAACGGAGCGGCCACCGAGGCCGGCGAGCGCCGCTCGGAAGCAGGCTGGGCGGCGGCGCTGACGGCTTTCCCGCCGGCGCGAGGCGTCACCTTCCACGCGCGCTCCCCCATGAGCTCCTTTATCTGCGCCGTGCGGGAGATCACGTTCTTGAACTCGGTGTAGAAGAAGACCGATCCGACGAGCGAGAGCCAGAACCAGCGGCGATGCGCCTTGATCGCCGGGTGAGCGAGCTTCGCCGCGAACGCGACCTGGATCGGTCCTGCTGACAGGGTGAACAGCGTTGTCGCGACGAAGATCGGCACGAACCAGTTGATCGGCGGCTCTCCGCGGATGAGCCAGAACGCGATCAACGGGAACATCTGCAGCGAGACCCACGGGTAGGCCTCGCGCCAGGCGAGGAGGTAGAACGCACCGAGGCGGCTCTTCATCGACGCCCCAGGGCGTCGGAGCATCGGCCCAAGATGCCGCCGCGAGACCTGGTGCCAGCCCTGTGCCCAGCGCATTCGCTGGTTCCACAACGCGCGCCAGCTCTCCGGCGCCAGCTCGGTCGAGACCAGGTCGGGATCCGACACGATCCTGCCCCCCTCACGCACGACGCGCATCGACGAATCGATGTCCTCGGTGAGCATGAATCCGCGCATGCGTTTCTCGCGCAGCAGGGTCGTGCGCCAGTAGCCGTTCGAGCCGCCGAAGATCCCGAAGCCGTGCACGCGCGCGCGACCCGGGTGACTCACGGCGTAGATGGACTCGAACTCGGTGGCGACGAGCTTCGTCAAGAGGTTCGTGCCGCCGTTCCGCACGACACAGTGCCCTTGCACGACATCTGTACCGGACGTGAGCCAGCAGGCGGCGCGGAAGAAGGCGTCGCGCGCGGGATGGTGATCGGCGTCGAAGACTCCCACGATCTCGGAACGGACGTGAGCCAGCGCGGCGTTGACGTTCTGCGCCTTCGAGACCGAGCCCTCGATGCGCACCGGCTTGAACCGCGGATCGCGCTCCGCGAGCAGCTGGAGGTCATCCTCGACCGCGAGGGGGTACGGCGTGTTGTAGGCCAGGATGACCTCGAGGTTCGGGTAGTCCTGTGCGAGGTGGGCTTCGACCGCCTCGAGGACCGTGTCGGCTTCGTTCGGCAGGTACGCGGCGATGATCGCCGCGGCCGACGGGAGATGCCACGGTGGCGCGGGCAGCTTCGGGCGCCGGAGCGCTGCAATGCCCTCGATCCAGATCGCAAGTGCCGTGAGCCCCAGGGCGAAGACGAGCACGAGGTACATGACCCCCGTCACGTCCAACCCCAGCTGGAAGAGCAGCCCGTACAGCGCAAGAGGTATGAGCAGGCACGCGAGCTGCTGGGAGATGACCTGCACCGGCGTCACGACCCGACCAAACCACCGGGCCACCCGTGATTGCCGCGGCGCAGGCGCCGACATCGACGACGTCCACTCGGTCGGATGCAGGTCGAGCTGCTCGGCCTGCCGCATCGTCGCGATCCAGGCGCGCTCCTCGAGGAGCTCTCTCGTCGGGCCGGACTCGTAGCTCGCGTACCCGATCACCGGTGTCACCGAGACCGCCGTGCCCGCCACGGTGAACGCCCTGCCCACGATCTCTCGGGCGAGCCGCTCGAGCGCAGCGTGGGCCCGCCGTCCCGTGGTCGCGGGGAGGAGCACGGCGAGCACTCCACGGGCATGCCCCACGTAGTCGATCGTCCGCGTCTCGCTCGCGATGAGGCCGGCGAGCTGAGCGACGAGCTCGTCGCGTGCGCGGATGCCGTGCAGCGCCTCGAGCTCGGGGAGCTCGTCGACCTGCAGGAGCGCGAGCACTCCCGGACGACCCCCGTGCGCAACGCGCTCGAGCTCGCGCCAGGTCGCCTCAGCGAACGAGGCCTCGGTGAGCACACCGCTCACGGGGTCGTGCGTCAAGACGTTCCTGGGAACCGGCGGCCGCTCGACTCTTCCACGCACGATCCCGACGAGCTCGTCGGGATCGTGCTCGCCGGCGAAGACATCGTCCGCCCCGCGCTCGCGAGCAGCGGCCGAGAACTCCCGGGACGGGTGCGCCGAGACGACGACGATCGGGACTGCGTCTCCACCACGCAGCCCGCGGACTCGGGAGACGAGGTCGAGAGCCCAGTCGGCGTGATCCGGCACCGGTACGTCGATCACGACGAGTCGCGGAAGCACGAGCTCGAGCTCACGGGTCACGCCGCTCATCGCCTCGGCCGCCACCGGAGTCAGCCCACTTCGCTCGACGAGCTCGGCGAGGCGGGCTCGTCGCTCCCGTTCCGGCGCGACGATCAGCACGGCAGCGTCGGATCGCCGCGCACGCGACACCAGGGCAGCACCTTCGGAGCCGCAGACGACCACCAGCGATGTATCGACCGGCCAAACGTGCGCCTTGAGAAAGCACCGCCGCCAGAAGTGCGGGCCGTCGGGGACGGGCGCTCGCCACGAGGGTTCGCGCATCTGCCAGCTCATGGATCTGGATCGACCACGATCCGGCGTCTTCTTAGGCTCTTCTCACGGACGCGGAATACGATCTCTCCATTCGGGGAGGCTGGGGTCGCTCACGGGGGCGTCGCTGGATCGAGCGCACCGTAGGCGAGCTCAACGTAGGCCGTCGTGCGCGCCGCTGATAACGGCGAGCGGCTCCGCCCCCCTAACAGCCGGCTTCCGGCATTTACGAGAAATCGCCCGCCTCGTCGCGCGGCTTCAACGCGCGCGTCTACCGTGCCCTGCGAGTTGCGCTTGCGCTTCCTCGTGCGCATACGTACGAGACATCATCGAACCACGCGTGTCCGACTGTGCCCGCGGCGCGGAGATAGAGACCCACGTAGGCGGCCCCGGAGGGCGCGACTCCGGTCGCATGCAGCCGCCGCCAGCTGCGCGTGCCGCACGGGACCGGCTTGGACTGAACGCCGCCGACAGTGCGCCCCTCGGCCGAGAACCAGCGGATCGCGAGGCGCACCTGGCCGCACTTCGAGGTTGCCCGCGCGAAACCCGTCACCGTAGATCGATCCCCGGGCTGAACAGCGGGATCAGGTGGAGCTATCGCGAAGGCCGCGTCAGGCCCGGTCCCGGCGACCACACCGTCGATCCGACCCGAGGCACGACCGGTCCGCGCAACCTGCGTGTCACGTGCGAACCCTGCGTTCGACGTCCTGCGGATCCGCCACAGCGCAGGCACCGTGCGGCCGGCTTCGTCGCGCACGGCGTCCTCGAAGCCACCGTTGAAGCCATCCACGCGGCCGCCGGAGAAGACCCTCCGGAGCTCGGCGGCCGCGGGCTTCGCTGCACCGGAGACACGGAAGAGGCCGAAGCGATACTCCCGAGCATTGGCGTGCACGGCGGGGTCGTCGGCCGGGATCGCGTCCGGCGCGAAGTCGGACAGGATCCAGGGCGCGAGCGGAGGCAGTCCGAGTCGCCGAACCACAAGAGAGAGCGAGCGGAGGTAGTACCCCTGCTCCGCCTCGCGCGCGGACCGCGAGGCCGGGAGGCCGGGAAGCACCTCGTACGGAATCGCGGTCGAGTAGCCCGTCTCGCCTACCCGCAGCGGCAGCGGCGCGACGGCGTCCCGTGCCCTTTCGAGGTAGTGGGCGGCCAGCTCCGGCCGCCAGTAGAAGTGCGCCGAGTAGAAGTCGGGCTGCGCGGATCCGAGCGCAGCGCGCAGTAGGCGAAGGTCACGTGCCGGATCGATGGCGGGTACCGAGATGGCGACAGGCAGACGGGCCACATCGCGCACGTAGGGGATCAGCGCTGCCGCCCAGTCCGCGGCACCGGAATCCTGCGGGCGGATCTCGTTCTTCAGCTCCACGAACGCGATCCGCGCATCCCCCGCATACGGGGAGAGAACGGCCGCCGCCCAGCGGCGCGATCCGACGATGTCCACGTAGTCGTGCCACCAATCGAAGAGGGTCAGCTCGACCCGCAGCCCGCGGCGGGCGGCGAGGTCGACCACCGCCTCGAGCCGCGCGCTCATCTCGGCTTCCGGTTCCGGGTAGCCGAACACGCGGGCGGGAACGATCACACGAACCGTGTTCGCGCGAAGCCCCGCGATCCGAGACAGGTCACGGTCGATCGCGTCGGCGTCGAAGCGCGTCCACATCAGCGTCCAGCCGCCGCGCGCGGGGTAGTAGCTGATCGAGCGCACGTCTTCCGGCACGCGCATGTCGTCGGCGGGAGATGCGTGCCCAGCTCCACCGTTGAGGAAAGCGACGAGCGACGCGACGAGAACGGCCGCAAGGCCAAGGCGGTGGCGCATTGGCGGCCGATCCTAATGAGTGGGGCGAACGGACTTCAGTCGTGGAATGACCCGTCCAGGCGTCCGGACCCGAGCAGACCAACGGCAGGCGGCGGATCGTCAAGCCATAATCGGTCTCCTCTGCAGAGCCTTCAGTCAGATTCGCCACAGCAGACGTAGCCCGCTGAACGACGAAGCTCGGGGCCCGGCTAGGACTTGTAGGGTCGCCGTATCGGATGAGAACGTTCGATGACACGGGAGTACGGTTCTCGAGGCGCGCTCGCTTGAGTCGTGACGTGCTGCTGATCCGTCGGCTCACAGGCCTTCTCTGGACCTACGTCGTCGTTGGGACCAGGGTGCGTAGGCGTTACCGGTGGAAGGAGCGCCATAACGAGGTCTTTCTTGTGGACGAGGAGATGCCGTCGTGAGGCCTCACGATCCGCCCGCGCCCTCGTACGCCTTCGGCTACCGGACGCCACCGCGATCGGGAAACGAGATCAACGGGCTGGGTTCTACGGAGCGCCGCCGTCCCCGCAAGGTGTTCCACAACCCTGGTGGCGAGACATTGCCCTGGGACGCGCTTGATGGGTTCTTCAGCCTCATCAACCCGCCGGGGGCGGTGAGACACATCGTCGCCAACATCTGGCAGCTTCGCCGACGCGACGGGCCGGTCAGCCCGCAGCAACTGCACGTCGACGATCCCGCGGCGATGGCCGACCGTATCAAGGCGGCGGCAAAGTCATTCGGAGCCGACCTCGCTGGGGTTGCTCGTATGACCGAAGAGGCAGTGTACGAAGGGGTCGAGGTTCCTTATCGCTTCGCCGTCTCAATCGGTCTGACGATGGACCGCGACGAGATGCAGTACGTCCCGCACAAGCGAGCGGCCGTCGAGGTCCTTCGGGCCTATCGCACGGTTTCGCGTGTCGCCATCGAGCTCGGTGAGTACATCCGCGACCTTGGCTGGCCCGCACGGGCGTACGGCAACCCGAACAGCACCGATCTCCTGCATATCCCGCTTGCCGTGAGCGCGGGGCTCGGGGAACTCGGCAAGCACGGTTCGTTGATCAGCAAGGAACACGGCTCGAACATCCGTCTCGCCACGGTCGTCACTGACCTTCCGCTGGCGACGGACGAGCCCGTGGACATCGGTGTCGATGACCTCTGCAGAACGTGTCGCCGGTGTGTCATCGACTGCCCGCCCGACGCGATCTTCAACGAGAAGCAACTCGTCCGAGGCGAGGAGAAGTGGTACGTCGACTTCGATCGCTGCATTCCCTACTTCACGAAGACGTACGGGTGCGCGATCTGTATTCAGGTGTGCCCTTGGAGCGAGCCGGGACGTGGCCCGAAGCTCTCGGAAAAGCTGCTCGCCGCTCGGAGCATCGACAGCGACTAAGTGGGCTCTCGACGAGCGCACTCACGACGGTGCCGGCGAGCGATGGTCTTCAGCACGCGGCACCGTCGCGAATTAGTGACTTGAGCGGACGTAACGAAAACCACGGAATTTGCTGGAACTTTGTGAGGGGAGAAGGCGCCGAGCGGACTCGAACCGCTGTACGAGGCTTTGCAGGCCTCTGCCTAACCACTCGGCCACGGCGCCGGGACAGGGCATCGTAGCCGTCCTCCTCGCCTCCTACCGTTGGTCCATGACCACCGAAACCGCCGGGCAGGTCGTAGAGATCTGCTTGCGCTGCGGGACGTACATGGAGTGGCGCCACGCGACGTTCCAGTGCCCGCGCTGCCACTTCAAGATCGGCTGCTGCGAAGGGGAGACGGCCGAGTGTCGACGTGGAGCGTCCGCAGACGAACCGTTCGAAGGGGCCGCCGAGCGCTGATCCGCTAGCGTCCCGCGCCATGTCGCCGGGCTCGACGCTCGTCCAGGAGAAGGTCGACCAGGCGGCCGAGATCCTCCGCGAGCAGGACGTCGATCTCTGGATCACGCTCGTCCGCGAGACGATGCTCACGAACGACCCCTGCCTCGACCTCGTCGCCGGGACGTACAGTGCGTGGACGGGAGCGTTCCTCGTCTCTGCGACGGGCGACCCCGTCGCGATCGTCGGCCGGTTCGACGTCCCGGCCGTGGAGCAGCTCGGCGCGTACCGCGTGCTCGGCTACGACGAGAGCATCAAGCCGACCCTCCGCGAGACGGTCGAACAGCTTGCGCCACGCTCGGTCGCGCTGAACTTCTCGGAGAGCGACCCGGCGGCGGACGGCCTCACGCACGGCCTCTGGCTCGTGCTGCAGGAAACGTTCGCAGACACTGCCTACGCCGAACGGTTCGTCTCGTCGGAGGGGATTGTGAACGCAGTCCGCGGCCGCAAGGCGCCGGCAGAGATCGAGCGGATCCGCGGCGCGATACGCGAGACCGAGGAGATCTTCGAGGCGATCACGCCCTCGCTTCGCCCGGGACTGCGAGAGCTCGAGATCGCCGACCTGGTGCACGCAGAGGTGGCGCGACGCGGGCTCGGTCATGCCTGGGCCGGCGAGCACTGCCCGGCGGTGAACGCCGGCCCCGAGAAAGACGTTGGGCATGCCCCTCCGGGCGACCTCGAGACGAGACGCGGCGAGCTCCTGCACATGGACTTCGGCGTCACTCGCGAGGACTATGCGAGCGATCTGCAGCGGGTGTGGTACTTCCTCGACGAGCGCGAGGAAGCCGCTCCCGCCGACGTGCTCCAGGCATGGAACGCGCTGTGGGCCTCGCTGAACGCAGGCGCCGCCGCGTTGCGGCCCGGCGTTGCCGGCTGGGAGGTCGACGCGGCCGCCCGCGAAACACTCGTCGCGGCCGGCTACCCGGAGCCGATGTATGCGCTCGGCCATCAGCTGGGCCGCTCGGCGCACGACGGCGGAACCGTGCTCGCGCCGCGCTGGGATCGCTACGGCGCCGCACCTCTCGGGGTCGTCGAGGAGGGCAACGTCTTCACCCTCGAATTCGGCACCGGCGTTCCTCGACGGGGCTACGTCGGCCTCGAGGAGGACGTCCTGGTCACGGCGGACGGAATCGAGTGGCTTTCGGCGCCGCAACGCGAGCTTTGGCTCGTTCCGTAACTACGAACAGGGGAGGAACCTTGGACGGTCACGTCACCTTTCTCGTCGAGGTCGCAGTCAAGGACGGCCGGCTCGACACCTTCGAGCAGCTCATGCGCGAGATGGTCGAAGGCACGAGCGCGGAGCCGCAGACGCTCGCCTACGAGTGGTACATCTCGGACGACGGCGGCTCCGTCTACGTGCTCGAGAAGTACGCGGACTCCGACGCGTTTCTCTCCCACGTCGAGGGATTCCTCGCGAAGTGGGCCGGCCGGATGATGGAGTGCGTGGAGATCACGCGCTTCGTGGTCGGCGGCGACCCGAGCACCGCGGTGCGCGAGATCCTCGACGGTTTCGGCGCGACGTACGCCCGCCCGTGGGGTGGCTTCTCGCGCTTCGTGACGACGAGCTAGTCGCGTCGGCGGATCCCGCGTCGCGGCGCGAAGCTCTGGCTCGTCTCGTAGGATCCGCCCGCCCGAACCCACGACGAAACGGAGGAGTCATGGACGGTCACGTCGCCTGGATTATCGAACTGGCAGTGAAGGACGGCCAGCTCGACACCTTCGAGGAGCTCATGCGCGAGATGGTCGAAGGCACGAGCGCGGAGCCGCAGACGCTCGCCTACGAGTGGTACATCTCGGGAGACAGCGGAACCATCCACATCTTCGAGAAGTACGCGGACTCGGAGGCGATGATCGCCCACGTCAACGGCTTCCTCTCGAAGTGGGCGGGACGCTTCATGGAGAGCGTCGACATCACGAAGTTCGTCGTCTACGGCGACCCGAACCCGGCCGCCCGGGAGATCCTCGACGGCTGGCGCGCGACGTACATGGGACCGTGGGGCGGGTTCTCGCGCTTCTCCTGAGCCTCAGTCCGGCTGCGCGTGTGTGACGGGCCTGATCGCGTACGCGAACAAGGCCCCCGCGCCGAGCCCGTAGAGCACGATGATGATCCCCAGATCGTCCGACGTCGTGCGCGACACGACGCCGTGGAACTCGAGCGACGCGAGCGCGAACGCACCCCCGACGACCGCCAACAGCCAACCGACGACGGCGCCGGCGACGATACGCCTCCAACTCGTCCGAACGGCGTCGCGCAGCCGTCCGAACCCGATGAACAGCCAGACCGAAACCTCGAGCAACTTCGACACTTCGGGCCCCCTCTCTCTCCCGCGCCTACCGTACCAAGGCCGTTCTCGCACGCGCAGTAGCACCCACCCCCCGCGCTCGCCGTTGACGTCGCCGCATCTCCCGTGAGTCGGCTGACCCACGGTGACCGACAGCCGCGACTCGGAGGCGAGGGCGGAACCCGCGACGCGCGGCAGGTGTAGACCCGGTATCCGACGGAGGAGCTTCGCGATGCACCTGTCGGTCATCGTCGCGGCAGCCGTTGCGCTCGCCTGCGCGAGCACCGCCCTCGCAGGCAACTGGGCGAGCGTCGAGCTCAGCTCGTCGCCGAAGGGCATGTCAGCGAACGCGACATTGGCGGACATCGCGGTGCTTCAGCAGCTGACCGAGACGAACGGGCTCGACCGTTGCTGCCCGTGCAAACGGAAACGACACTCAGTCCTCGACGAACCATCGGCCTA
>Ga0075344_1000002_pt1 | contig 31311 bp, 36 predicted proteins | sample RushOxbow_ThreeS_FD_120075 | JGI IMG/M metagenome (GOLD analysis project Ga0075344, IMG submission 120075) | Natural and restored wetland microbial communities from the San Francisco Bay, California, USA, that impact long-term carbon... | ecosystem: Environmental > Terrestrial > Soil > Wetlands ...
ACGCAGGCACGCTCGACCATGCCGCGCAGTTCCACCATCAGAGCCCGGAGCTGTGGGAGCGCGACCTGCGCGTGAACCTCTCGGGCGGTTTCAACTGCGCGCAGGCGGTCTGGCCGCACATGAAGGAACGCGAGTGGGGGCGGATCATCAACATGGCGTCCGTCGCGGGCACGCTCGGTGGGTTCGGGCAGGCGAGCTACTCGACGACGAAGTCGGGGATCCTCGGGCTGACGAAGACCCTCGCGATGGAAGGCGGGCGCCACGGGATCACGTGCAACGCGATCGTGCCGGGCGTCATCGGGACGGAGGCGTTCCACATGGCGAACGCCGAGATGAACGCGCGGATCGCCAACCGCACCGTGTTCAAGCGACCCGGCCAGCCCCAGGACATCGCGAACGCCATCACCTTCCTCTGCTCCGACCTCGCCGCGTACATCACGGGCGTCGAGCTCTACGTGTCGGGCGGGATCGAGCTTTTCGTGTTCTGAGCGGGATTCCGAAGGGGCACCCACTGCCGATTCTAATCTCGAAGGTGTCGCGTGTGGTACGCCGAATGGCACCAACTTCGTAACCGTTTGGTCGCCGCTCGGTCACGGGAAGAGAGTCTGTATCGCGTCTACAATTCGCCGCCTCGTGCGCGCTGAGTCACCACTCGCCACGCGGGCGCGCCGACGTCGTCGAACGCTCTCCACGCCCGCCGCCATCGCCATCGGCGCCGGACTCGCGGCGTGCATGATGGTGCTCGTCGGGCTCGCTTTCGCGGGCTCGCGGAGTGAGCTCGCGCCTGGGACCCACGTCGCCGGGGTCGACGTCGGCGGGATGACGAGGCGCGAGGCGATCGCCACCCTCGACGCCCGGTTCGAGGCGCGCTCGAACGATCCGGTCAGGTTCCTTGCCGGTGAGGAGACGTATTCGTTCGCCGCGAACCAGCTCGGGGTGCAGCCGGACTGGGGCGGCGCGGTAAGCGCTGCCGAGCGGGCGGGCGACGGGTTCGGGCCGCTTCGTGGATTCCGAAGGCTGCGCGCGCGTGTCTTCGGCGCGGAGGTGTTGCCGAGCATTGCCGTCTCGGAAGCGGCGCTCGAGTACGTCCTCGATCAGATCGCCGCCGATGTGAACCGCGCACCGGTGAGCGCGCGCCTCGAGCGCCGCGGCTTGCGCATTCGCATCGTCCCCGAGCAGGCCGGTGCTCGGCTCAATCGCCCGGCGGCGGAGGAGATCGTCGTCCGGGCGCTCGCCGAGCTCGAGCCCACGACCTCGTCGACGGGTCTGCCCGTCGCGACCACGAAGCCGCCTGTGAGCGCCGAGCTGCTCGCTCTGTCCGCGGGACGTGCTCGCATGGCGTTGTCGGCTCCGGTCACGCTGCGCGCGGCCAAGCGCACCTATCGCGTGCCGAGGTGGCGGATAGCCGAGCTGCTCTCGCTGCCCAAAGGTGGTTCAACGAAGCTCGCGATCGCCGGCCCGAAGGCCGATGCGTACTTCCGCGGGCTGTCAGAGCGCATCGGTCGCTCGCCCCAGGATGCAACCTTCGCTGTCTACGGGGATGCCGTGCAGGTCGTGCCCTCGCGCGACGGGCTCGAGTTGAACGTCCCGCTCGCGGCCCGCGCGATCCTGCGCGCTGCCACCCGGCCGACGAATCGTGTCGCTCAGCTCACCGTCGTACGGGCGGTTCCCGAGCGGTCGACCGCGGACGCGCTCGCCATGGGGATCGACACCCGCATGGCGTCGTACAAGACGTACTACTCCGGTACCGCCGACCGGATCACCAATCTCCAGCTCGGCGTTCGTGCGCTCGACGGCACCCTTGTCGCGCCCGGCGCGACGTTCTCGCTGAACGAGGCGATCGGTGAGCGGACGCAGGAGCGTGGGTTCCGCGCGGCGCCGGTGATCATCGGCAACGAATACGAGGAGGAGGTGGGCGGCGGGACGTCACAGGTCGCGACGACCGCGTTCAACGCCGCCTGGGAGGCGGGCCTCGAGATCTCCGAACGCCATCCTCACTCGCTCTACATCAGCCGGTATCAGCTCGGCCGCGATGCGACGGTGTACTGGCCGTCGCTCGACCTGAAGTTCGTGAACGACACACCGAGCTGGGTACTCGTTCGCGGGTTCGTCGAGGGCGACGGGATCAGCATCGGGATCTACGGCGGTGAGCGTCGGCGGGTGGAGAGCTCGGTGAGCTCGCTCGTCGTCACGGGGCCTTTCACCGTGGAGCGAACGCTCGACCCGACACTCCCGAAGGGCAAGACGGTGGTGGAGGAGGAGGGCTCCCGTCCGACCCGGACGTCGGCGACACGGAAGATCTACGCCGCGGACGGGAAGCTGCTCGACACCGAGACGTGGACGACCTCGTACGTGGGTCAGGAGCGGGTGGTGCGGGTCGGGACGAAGGTCACGCCTCCTCCGAAGGCGACGGCGAACCCGAAGAAGAAGCCGGGGGTGACGACGGAGGACGCCGCGCAGGCGGCTACGCCGCCTGCGACTCAGCCGTAGCGAGCGCCTCGGCGAGCCAGTCGGGCACGCGAGTGGGGCGGTAGGTGTCCCGGTCGACGGCGGCGTGGCGCGTGTGGCCCTCGGCCACGAGCTCGTCGCCGCGCATCACGCGGTACTCGTACGTGAAGCGAGCACCACGCACGTCGACGCAGCGCGTCCAGACGGTGAGCACCTCGTCGAAGGCGGCGGCCTGGTGGTACCGGAGGCTCACCTCGGTGGTCAGCGCCTCGAGACCCCGGTCCCGGATCGCCTGATAACCGCCGGCGTAGCGCTCGAGGTATGCGACGCGCGCGACCTCGAGCCAGACGACGAACGATGCGTGGTGAGCGATGCTCTGGGCGTCCGTCTCGGCGAAGCGGACGCGTATGTCGGTCGAGAACGAGAAGCCCTCCATCTCGTCAACCCTACGATTCCGGCGATGTCAGCCGCTGCGTTAGCCGACCTCATCCGCGAGCGCCAGCCCTGCGTCGTGCTGACCGGCGCCGGAGTCTCCACGGAGTCGGGCATCCCCGACTTTCGCTCGGCCACGGGGATCTGGGCCGACGTCGACCCGTTCGAGGTCGCGTCGATGCAGGCGTTTCGTCGCGATCCGGAGAGGGTCTGGAGCTTCTACCGTGAGCGAATCCAGCTCCTGCGTGACGCGCGGCCCAACGCGGCGCATCGGGCCATCGCCGAGCTCGAGCGGCGCGGACTCGTCGCCGGCGTGATCACCCAGAACATCGACACCCTCCACACGCGAGCCGGCAGTCGCGAGGTGGTCGAGGTGCATGGCTCGATTCGCTCGTCGCGCTGTCTCGGCTGTCTGTGGAGCGAGCCCGCTGATGCAGTGCTCGCTCAGCTGGAGGTCGGGTCCGCGCCGGTCTGTCCTCACTGTGGTGAGGTGCTCAAACCGGGCGTCGTGCTCTTCGGCGAGCTGCTACCGGCGGCGGAGCTGGATCGCGCAGCCCACCTCTCGCGCACGGCCAGGCTCCTCGTCGTCGTAGGCTCGTCGCTCGAGGTCTGGCCGGTTGCAGGCCTCCCGCTCGAAGCGCAGGCGTTCGCAATCGTCAATCGAGGTCCGACCGCGCTCGACGAGCAGGCTCTCCTGAAGCTCGACGCCGGTGCAGGGGAGACCCTCTCGGCAGTTCTGGATGCGCTCTGAGTGGTAAGACTGTCGGTATGACCGATACGACGAAGCCCAAAACGTCCGAGAAAGACTTCGTGACCCGCCTCGCCGACGCCGGGGAGGAGGCGCTGCAGCGTCTCGCCGAGCTCCCTGGCGGGCAGAAGGCGCTGACCGCGATGAACGACCTACGTGCCCGCGTCGACGAGCTGGGGAAGAAGGTTCGCGGGATCGATGCGCTCGAGGAACGGGTGGTGAAGCTCGAGAAGGAAGTTGCGGCGCTCAAGAAGGCGAAGGCGCCGGCTCGAGGGCAGGCCCGTAAGCCGAGTTGATCGGCAGGAGTCCTCGAGGCGCCGGCCTCGCGGTTGCGGTGCTCGTCAGCGGTGCATAGGCACGCGCAGCCGCAGCCCGCGCGGAACGATCTCGAATCGCGCCGGCGTCGTCCCCGGCTGCTCGCCGTCGAGCTCGATGGGTAGGGGGTCGGGCGCGTCGACGGTCACGGTGCTCCCGCGCAACAGCTCGAGCCGCGGGTGCGGGAGGTGTTTCCCCTTGTATGTCTTCGGGAGCACGAAGGCGAGGTCGCGTTTCGTCACGTCGCCGATGAGCAAGACATCGAAGAGTCCGTCGTCCGGCTCGGCGTCGGGGCACATCATCATCCCGCCCCCGACGAAGCGGCCGTTGCAGATCATGGCGTCGATCATGCGGCCCGAGCGCTTCTCGTCTCCGACGGAGACGTGCAGCTCCCCGATCTGCCAGCCGAAGAAGACGGCGAGCGTCGCCCAGTAGTACGACACCTTCCCGCCGAGTGCCTTCGACGAGTCGTTCGCGCGTTGCGCGATTGCCCCGGAGATTCCTGCGCTCCCGACGTTGGCGAAGTGCGCACGAGCATCCTCGCCCGCCCACGTTCGATACGTCACCGCGCCGGCGTCGATCTCACGCACATCGCCCTCGAGGGCGATGTCGATCGCTCCGTCGAGGTCGCGCGGGATCCCGAAGGTGCGCGCGAAGTCCCAGCCTGTTCCGCGCGGGATGATCGCGAGCTCGACCCCCGTGCCGACGATCCCGTTGACGACTTCGTTCACCGAGCCGTCCCCGCCCACGATCACGAGCTTCACGGCACCGCCGCGCACGGCCTCGGCGGCCATGCCCGCCAGCGCCCCGGGCGCATCGGAGATCATCGCATCGCCCTCGAGACCACGGGAGGCGGCGCGGTGCGCGATCTCGGGCCAGCGCCTGCCGGTCGAGCCGGCGGCGCTCGCCGGGTTGACGAGGAAGACGGTGCTAGTGCTCGTCGTGGCCTGCCGTGGCCGTGTCGAGCGCGATGCGGGTCATCGCTTCGACCGCAACCCGCAGCTCGTCGTCGGAGATGCTGACGAACTCGCCCTCGACGACCATGTCGCTCACGGTCAGGAGGCAGCCACTGTGCACGCCGCGCAGCGCCGCCACCGTGAAGAGCGCAGCCGCCTCCATCTCCACTGCGAGCACGCCGCGCTTCGACCAGCGCTCGTACTGCCCCTCGTCGGGGTTATAGAAGAGGTCGGTCGAGACGATCGGCCCGACGCGAAGCTTCTGTCCCGTGTGCTTCGCGACGTGCACGGCCTCGTGCACGAGCTCCCAGCTCGCGGTCGGGCAGTGCGGCTCGCCGCCGACGAGATGCGTGGCCGTTGCATCGGCCGGGATCGCCGAGATGGCCACGATGAGGTCGCCGAGCGTGTCGCCGGCCTGCAGGCCGCCGCACGTGCCCACGCGCAGGAGCCGCGTCACGCCGAGCTGGATGAGCTCTTCGAAGACGATCGTCGCGCCGGGGCAGCCCATTCCCGTTCCCTGGACGGAGATCTTCTTGTCCTTCCACGTGCCGGTGTAGCCGAGGAGCCCACGCTCCTCGTTCACCTGGGTCACGTCGTCGAGGAAGGTCTCGGCGATGTACTTGGCCCGCAGCGGGTCTCCTGGGAGGAGGCACGCCTCCGCGTAGTCGCCGGGCTCGGCCCGGAGGTGGATCGGCATGGAGCAGAACCCTACTCGGCCGCAGTGCGTTGCCCGCGGGAACCGTCTTTAGAGTTCGGCGCCGTGACCGTGAACCTCGTCGAGCCCAGGCGGGATCAGATCCTTCGCTTCTGTGCGGGCGACCCGGTGGAACGAGTCTTCCTCGAGGACGTCGCGAGACGCGGCATGGGCCGGTTCGTGGGACGAGAGCACGACAGCGAGCTCTCCGCGCTCTGCCATCTCGGCATCAACGCCGTACCCTCAGGAGCCGGGTGCGGCGAGTTCGCGCGCGACGTCGCGCGGTCTGGCCCGCGGATGCTGATCGGTGAGGCGCGTGCAGTCACCGAGCTGTGGGAGGAGGTGCGCTCGCGCCTCCCGCACCCGCGCGAGGATCGTCCCGGGCAGCCGGTGTACACGATCCGCGCGGCGCCTCCGTCCGGGGACACGGGCCTCCGCGCAGCGACGCTCGACGACCTCGACGTCCTCATGCCCGCCTGTGCAGCCGCCCACGAGCAGGAGATCGGTGTCGATCCCATGCAGCGCGATCCCGACGGCTTCCGGTGGCGCACGCGCAACCAGATCGAGGATGGCCGCTCGTGGGTGTGGGTCGAGGACGGAGCGATCCTCTTCAAGGCGGAGGCGTCCGCGTGGACGCCGGCGGCGGTTCAGCTGCAGCAGGTCTGGGTCGATCCGCAGGTGCGACGGCGCGGATACGGGGCGCGCGGGCTCGCAGATCTCTGTCGCCTCCTGCTCGAGCGCGTGCCGACCGTCTGCCTGTTCGTGCGAGCCGACAACGATCCTGCGATCGGGCTGTACGAGGCGATCGGGATGCAGCACGTCCTCGACTACCGCTCGTTGCTCTTCTAGCGATGGAGCATGCGCTTCTCGTCCGGCACGCTCTCGCCGGCTCGAATCGAGACGGCCTCGCGTCGTCGACCGCGCCGGGTGAAGGGCTCACCGAGGAGGGGCGTGCGCAGGCGCTCGCGTTGCGCGCGGTGGTCGAGGACGTGCCGCTGGATCTCGGCGTCGCGACGGACTTCGCGCGGACGCAGGAGACCCTCGCGCTCGCGCTCGGGGATCGAGACGTGCCTCGCGTCGTGCTGCCCTCGCTGAACGAGATCCGCTTCGGGCGCTACGACGACGGCCCGCTCGAGGTGTACCGCAGCTGGGCCGCCGCCGAGCGGCCGTCGACACTGGCTCCCGGCGGCGGAGACAGTCGTGCGTCGGCCGCCGCGCGCTTCGCCCAAGGCGTGCGGGAGCTCCTCGCGCGCCCGGAGCGGCGCGTGCTCGTCGTCACACACGCGCTCGTCATCCGCTACCTCCTCGACGCAGCGGAAGGCCTCGCCCCCGCCGCGCGCATGGCCCCGGTCGAGCACGCGACCCCCTACCCGCTCTCCGGCGCGGACCTGGAGCGGGCTGCCACACTGCTCGACGAGTGGAGTTGCGCGCCGACATTCAGGGATCCCTCGTTCGAATGACGAGCGCGGCACGAGGACGTCCGACGAGGAGGGCGATGACTCGTCGGTCTCTCGCCGCCTGCCTGCTCGCCGTCTGTGCGTTCGCGGCTGGCGGATGTGGTGGTGGCGGCGCGACCGCCACCGCGGAGCCGATCACGTTCGAGCAGCTCGCGCAGTCCGCCTCGACGAGCGCGGAGGCGACGACCGGCCGCTTCTCGTTCGACCTGGCGCTCGAGTTCCCGGGCACCGACGAGCCGTTTGCGCTGTCCGGAGAAGGCGCGTTCGACGAGGCAGCGAACCGCGCAGCGTTCGCGGTCGACATGTCCTCGTTCGCGAAGCTGCTCGGCGGCTTCGTCGCCGGTCTCGCAGGCCCGAACGCCCAAGGCGCGCCGGACTTCGACGATCCAGGCGGATGGAAGATCGAGGTCGTCCAGGATGGCGAGGTCGGCTATGTCCGCTTCCCGGCGTTCGACGAGCAGTTGCCCGAGGGCAAGTCCTGGATTCGCTCGGACGGGGACACCGTGTCGGCGAACTTCGACTTCGACCAGTTCGAGCAGTTCGCACAAAGCGACCCGCGCGACGTCCTCGAGTCGTTGCAGGGAGTCACGACGGAGGTCGAAGTCGTCGGCACGGAGACGCTGCGCGGGGCCTCGACGACGCACTACCGCGCAGTCGTCGATCCGCAGGAGCTGGTGAAGAGCGCTCCGCAGGACGAGACCCAAGGCCAGGATGAAGAGAGCGAGTCGCTCATCGACGAGCTCACGGGGCAGTCGGGCGTCGGCGAGATCCCGCTCGACGTCTGGATCGACGACTCTGGGCTCGTGCGCAAGCTGTCGCTGGCGATCTCGGCGAACGACGCGACCACCGGCCAGTCCGGCGATGTGTCCCTGGCGTTCGAGCTGTGGGACTACGACGAACCCGTTGCGATCGAGTTGCCACCCGCGTCGGAGGTCGTCGACGCGTCGGACATCCGTCAGTAGGCCGGGCACAATGGGAGCGCCTTGAGCGCTCTCGTTCAACGTGTCGAGCAGACCATCCGGCTCCATGACCTGATCCCGCCGGGTGGCGACGTCGTCTGTCTCGTCTCGGGCGGCGCCGACTCGACCTGCCTCTGGCACGTCCTTCGTGAGCTCGACTACTCCGTCTCCGCGATGCACGTCGATCATGGCCAGCGCGGCACGGATTCCGCTGCCGACGCGCGCTTCTGCTCCGAGCTGCTCGGTGCAGAGGTCGTACGGGCACGGCTGGCCTCGCCCTCGACCGAAGCGGCGCTCCGCGCGGCTCGGTACGAGCTCACGGCGGGCCGCGGCCTCCGTGCGACCGGGCACACGGCGTCCGACCAGGTGGAGACGGTGCTGTACCGGCTCGTCTCGTCGGGGACGACCAAGGCGATCAAGCCGAAGCGCGAGGACGGCGTCGTACGTCCGTTGCTCGATGTGTGGCGCGAGGAGACGGCGGCCTACTGTGAGGAGCACGGCTTGCCGTTTCGGATCGACTCCACCAACGCCGACACGAAGCGCGGCCTGATCCGCGACGAGATTCTCCCGCTGTTGCGCCTGCTCCATCCCGGTGCCGAGCGGAACCTGCTCGCGCTCGCCGACGTCGAGCCGCGCCTGCCACGCGGGCTCGAGCGCACGCTCGCGGAGCTCCTCTCGTCCACTGACGGGACGAGAGCTGCGGATCTCCCCGGTGACGTCCACGCCGTGCGCTCCTACGACGAGCTTCGCCTCGAGGGCCGCGTTACGTTCGGGCCGTGGCGGATCGAGAGCGCGCAACCCGGCCTCGTCGTGCGAACGCGCCGTCCGGGCGATCGACTGGCCGGGCGACGGCGAAAGGTGCAGGATGTCTTCGTCGACGCCAAGGTCCCGCGTGAGGAGCGTGACGCGTGGCCGCTCGTCGTCTCCGGCGAGGGCGTGGTGGCGGTTCCCGGGATCGTCGAGGCGCCTGGCTGGGAAGATGCCGTTCGCGCATGGAAGGATCCCGAGGTATGACGCAGGCGGAGCTCGAGCAGGGCGTAGGCGAGATCCTCATCGAGGAGGATGCGATCCGGACTCGGATCGCCGACCTCGGCGTCGAGATCTCCGCCGACTACGCAGGTCGCGATCTCCTCCTCGTGGGCGTCCTCAAGGGCGCCGTCTTCTTCATGGCCGACCTCATGCGCGAGCTAACCGTCCCGTGCGAGATCGACTTCATGGCGATCTCGAGCTATGGCGCGGCAACGGATTCGTCCGGTGTCGTCCGGATCCTCAAGGACCTCGACATCAACGTCTCCGGTCGCCATGTGCTCGTCGTCGAGGACATCATCGACTCGGGTCTCACCCTCTCATACCTCATGCGCAACCTGCGAGCCCGCAAGCCCGCCTCGCTCGAGGTCGTGACGCTGCTGACGAAGCCCGAGCGCCGGGAGATCGACGTGCCGGTCCGCTACGTCGGCTTCGAGATCCCGAACCGCTTCGTCATCGGCTACGGGCTCGACTTCGCCGAGCGGTATCGGAACCTGCCGTATGTGGCGGTTCTGCACGCCGATCTCGTGCCGCCCGCCACATAACTCCCGCAATCCGGCTATAACGAGGCGCAGGTGCCCGGCCCCTGGGTGCCGGAGAGGGACGGTGCTACCCTGCGACGACCGACGTGAACCGCTTCTTCCGCAGCGCGCTCTTCCCGCTCGTCATCATCGTGGTGCTCGTCTATCTGGCGAGCCAAACGCTGCTGCCCAACCGCAACGAGGCGCGGAAGCTCACGTATTCGCAGCTCATCGCGGAGGTCAAGAGCGGTGCGGTCAACGACGTCCTCTTCGCGCCGTCGAAGCAACAGATCACGGCGACGCTCGTCGACGGCGAGAAGGTCAAGGTGAACTACCCGACGCCGCAGTCGGCGACGCAGTTCCAGAACCTGCTCGCCGACGAGAACGTCAAGTTCGACTCGAAGGGCACCGGGTCGTCGGCCTGGTGGGCGCTCCTCATCAACTTCCTGCCGTTCGTGATCCTCATCGCGTTCTGGATCTTCCTGATGAACCAGATGCAAGGCGGCGGCTCGAAGGTGATGAGCTTCGGCAAGAGCCGCGCGAAGCGCATGTCGCCCGACTCGCCGAAGGTGACCTTCAAGGACGTGGCCGGTGCGGACGAAGCCGTCGAGGAGCTCCACGAGATCAAGGAGTTCCTCGAGAACCCGAAGAAGTTCCAGGCGCTCGGCGCGCGCATCCCCAAGGGGGTGCTGCTGTACGGCCCGCCCGGAACCGGCAAGACGCTGCTGGCGCGTGCGGTCGCCGGCGAGGCCGGCGTGCCGTTCTTCTCCATCTCGGGCTCCGACTTCGTCGAGATGTTCGTCGGCGTCGGCGCCTCGCGCGTGCGTGATCTCTTCGAGCAGGCGAAGCAGGCCTCGCCCTGCATCATCTTCATGGACGAGATCGACGCCGTCGGCCGGCATCGCGGCGCGGGTCTCGGCGGCGGCCACGACGAGCGCGAGCAGACGCTGAACCAGCTCCTCGTCGAGATGGACGGCTTCGAGATGAAGGACAACATCATCCTCATTGCCGCGACGAACCGGCCCGACATCCTCGACCCGGCGCTCCTGCGCCCCGGCCGCTTCGACCGGCAGATCGTCGTCGACCGCCCCGACCGCCTCGGACGGCGCAAGATCCTCGAGGTTCACTCGCGCGGCAAGCCGCTCTCGCGGGACATCGACCTCGATACCCTCGCCGCCGGGACGCCCGGTTTCACGGGTGCGGATCTCTCCAACCTGATCAACGAGGCCGCTCTTCTCGCCGCGCGCAACGGCAAGAAGATGATCGAGCAGGACGAGCTCGAGGAAGGGATCATGCGAGTGATCGCCGGGCCCGAGAAGAAGGCTCGTCTCCTGTCGGAGAAGGAACGCAAGATCACGGCGTACCACGAGATGGGGCACGCGCTCGTCGGCCACTACCTCGAGAACACGAACCCGGTCCACAAGATCACGATCGTGTCGCGCGGCCAGGCGCTCGGGCTGACGATCTCCCTCCCGACGGAAGACAAGTACCTGACGACGAAGTCGACGCTCATGGACGAGCTCGCGATGACGTTGGGCGGCCGCGCCGCCGAGGAGCTCGTCTTCCACGAGGTGACGACCGGTGCAGCCAACGACCTCGAGCGCGTGACAGCCACCTCGAAGCAGATGATCATGCGCTTCGGAATGTCCGAGAAGCTCGGCCCGCGCGTCCTCGGCCGTGCCCACGACATGCCCTTCCTAGGCCGCGACATGCACTCCGAGCCCGACTACTCGGACGAGATCGCCAAGGAGATCGACGACGAGATCCGCCGCGTCATCGAGGAGGCGCACGGCTCGGCGACCGCCGTCCTGCGCGCCCACATGGAGGAGCTGCACCGACTGTCCGCGATCCTCATCGAGCGCGAGACGATCGACAAGGATCAGTTCGAGCGCCTGCTCGCAGGCGAGGCCGAGGAGTCGGTCTTCCCGGAGGAGGCTCCGGCACCTCTCGTCGAGGAGCCCGAGACCGAGACCGAGAAGAAGCCGAAGCTCGCACCGCAGCCGCGCCCGATCCCGGGCGCCGCGATGCAGCCTCCCCCGCCCGACCCCGCGTAACTCCGCGTGTTCGTGCCAGCCGGCTTCGAGCCGCCGCGCGGGCTCGTAACCGTGGACTTTCGCCTCGAGCCGCTCGGCCCGGAGCACTCAGAGCGTGACTACGCGGCCTGGACCTCGAGCATCGAGCACATTCTCGGCTCGCCCGGATACGGGCCGGACGCGAGTTGGCCGCGTCCGCTGACGCCCGAACAGAACCTCGCCGACCTCGTGCGCCATGCGCGCGACTTTGCCGACCGCACCGGATTCACGTTCACCGTGCTCGACCCCGGCGACGACGTCGTCGGCTGCGTCTACATCTACCCGGCCCGCGACGACCTGCACGACGCGCTGATCCAGTCGTGGGTGCGCGCGTCCCGCGCGGAGCTCGACGGCGAGCTTCGCCGCGAGGTCGCGGACTGGATCGCCTCGAGCTGGCCTTTCGCGTGTCCGCTCTACGAGCCGCTGCTCGGCTGAGAGCGAGCGAGCACCAGGACGGCCACGAGCACTGCGGCCGCCGCGCCGGCCCCAACCAGGTCGACCGCCAGGCCGGTCGTCCGAACGGCGTCGACGAGCGCGAGCAGCGCTGCCGCGACCAGGGTGGCGCCGACGGCCAGCAGCGCGACGAGGCCTCCGCGCCTGAGCGAGTCGCCCGCCTCGCCGCTCCAGCGTCCCCGCTCCTCGATCGACCAGTACCCGAGCTCGACCGAGAGGAGGAGCCCCGCGGCCACGGCGGGGGCGGCGACGTCGAGCGGTGCGTCGGCGATCGCGAGCTCGGCACCGTACAGGGCCCCGACGAGTACCGCCGCGAGCGGGACGACGGCCGGACGAGCGAGCACGATCCCCGCCACGAGCAGGAGGAACGCAACGCCGATCGCACGCGCTCCCCCCGCCTGCAGCGCGTCTCCTCCGCGCGACAGCGGAAGCGCCGCGACGGCCAGGAGGCAGCCGACGCTCGCGACGCCCGTCGCTACGCGTGGGCCAGCCGCGAGTAGCGCCTGTACGTCCTCACCCCCTCGAGCGCGGAGTCGAGGTCGGTTCCCCCGTCGCCACCACCCCATGTCGCCACGCCGATGCCGAGTGCAACGAGCCGAGCGCGCAGCACCTCGCGCTCGAGGAGCCAGAGGCGGAACGCGAGACGATCGGACTCCGATCGTCCGGGCGCGAGCAGTCTCACCGGGTCGACCTCGACGACTGCCACGTCGAAGCGCCGGCCACGGAGATCCTCGAGCGCACCGACGAAGCGCTGGTCCACGAGCGGCGTGAGCCCGAGGACGAGTGCCTTCGGGGGGAGGATCCTCGCCGGGAGCACGGTCACGTCCCTCCAGGCGTAGGTCGGCTCGACCCCCGTTTCGAGCATCGTCTCGATCAGGCGATACCGCTGGGTCGTTCCCATGCCCGGCTGGAGCCAGCGGAGCACCCCGCCGAGCCCCACGAGCCCGACGCGGTCGCGGCGTTCGAGGTAGCGCGTCGCCAGTGCGGCCGCGGCGCGGACTGCGTCCTCGAGCACACTGCGCTCGCCGAGCCGGACGTCGGCGAAGCTGTCGACGAAGAGGACGACGTCGGTGTTGCGCTCGGGATGCCGTTCGTTGACGACGAGGCCTTGCCGCCGCGCCGACGCGCGCCAGTTGATCGAACGCATGCGATCGCCCGGAACGAAGTCGCGGATGTCGGCATACTCGATGCCCTCCCCTTTGACGACGGCGACCTCGCTTCCGGCGAACGCCTGCGTCTCGCGCGCCGGGAGGATCGCGCGAAGCGTGAGCGGCTTCGGGTACGCCTTGAGGCGGTGGACATGCTCGACCGACGTCTCCCAGGTCACGAACCGGAGTGCGTCGCGCGCCCGGATGTCGACTCTCCCCACGTCGAAGACTCCCCAGCGCGCGCAGCGGATCGCGAGCGAGCCGTCGCTGGACTCCCCGCCGCGCAGCCGCAGCGCGCGGGCGCGGCTTCCGTCGGCGACCTCGACCCCCTCGGGGAGGTCGATCAGCAGCTCGACCCGGTCGACCGCTCGCCCCGAGCCGACGCCGATGGTCATCGGGGTCGGCTCGCCTTCGAGTGTTCGCTCCGTGCCGAGCTCGACCTCGACGGTCAGCTCCGGGCTACGTGCGCCACGCGTTCCGACCGCGAGCAGGAGTGCGAACGGCGCGGCGACGATCGCGAGCTCCGGCCGGCGGAGAGCGAGCGCCCCGAGCAGGCCGATCGCCGCGATGGCCGCGTAGCCGAGGACGCGCGGGCTGCCCGTGCGCCTCACTCGCGCGCGGAGACGATGTCTTCGGCGGGCGGCGTCGGCACGGAGTCGAGCACTTCGCGGACGACGTCCTCGGCGGAGATTCGCTGCACCCAGAGCTCGGGACGCAGCACCAACCGGTGGGCGAGCGCGGGGACGCCGACCGCCTTCACGTCGTCGGGGAGCACGTAGTCGCGACCGGCCAGGGCGGCGCGACCGCGTCCGAGCTTGAGCAGCGCGAGGCTGCCGCGTGGGCTCGCGCCGACCGCCGTGCTCGTCGACTCTCGGGTCGCGGCGACGAGGTCGACGCAGTACTCCTGGACGCTGGTTGCGACGTAGACGCTCTCGATTGCACTCTGCATCGCGAGCAGCGTGTCGCGATCGACCACCGGGCGCAGCACGACGTCCTCGGACGAGCGCTCGATGCGGCGAGCGAGCACGGTCACCTCACCCTCGCGCGACGGATACCCGAACGCCGTCCGCAGGAGGAAGCGGTCGAGCTGAGCCTCGGGAAGCGGGTAGGTGCCTTCGTACTCGATCGGGTTCTGGGTCGCGATCACCAGGAACGGCGGCTCGAGCCCATGCGTCTCCCCTTCGATCGTGACCTGCCGCTCCTGCATCGCCTCGAGGAGCGCCGCCTGGGTCTTCGGCGGCGCGCGGTTGATCTCGTCGGAGAGAAGGAGGTTCGTGAAGATCGGGCCTGGCCGGAACTCGAAGTCACCGTCGCGCTGGTTCCAGATCGACGAGCCCGTGACGTCAGACGGCATGAGGTCGGGCGTGAACTGGATGCGCGCGAAGCGCATGCTCAACACCTGCGCAAACGAGCGAGCCGCGAGCGTCTTCGCGAGGCCGGGGAAGTCCTCGAGGAGCACATGACCGTCCGCGAGGAACCCGAGCAGGACGAGTTCGAGTGCATCCCGCTTTCCGACGATCGCCTTCTCGACCTCGTCGAGCACCTCCGACGAGAGCCGTTGCAGCTCGGCCAGCTGCATGCTCAGACGCTCTCCAACGCGTCGATCACGTGTTCCAGCTCGCGCGCCGGCAAACCGGCTGTAAGCCGATCCTGCGGCGCGGCCCGGTCGGGTCGCACGAGCCCCCACGTCTGATCGCCGAGGGCAGCGCGTGCCTGGTCGGGTCGGTCGGCCAGCGACACGTTGCGGCGTGAGGCGAGCAGGCCCGACGCGATCCGTCGCAGCCTCGGCACGAGCCGGTAGTGGAGGTCGACCGAGCTCGCGATTCCGAGCGCCACTTCGTTCTGTGCGCGAGCGAGGCTCGGTGGTCGCGCGGCCGGACGCGGCCGGGTGCGGGTGCCGTCCAACCGAGTCTCGCGCGGGAATGCCCTGTCGAGCGCGAGGAGCGCGAGGACGACGACCGTTCCGGCGACGACGAGCGCGTAGATGCGCAGGGCGAGCTCGAGCCGCCCAGGCGCGAGCGCCGCGACTCCGAGCAGCGCGAGCGTGGGGAGTACGAGGCCACGGACGGCGCCGACGAGGTCGGCTCTCACGAGGCGGCTCCGGCGAGCGTCTCTCCGCGCGCGGGGATCGGCGCAACACGGGCACGCCGCAGCTCGTCACGCACGCTCTCCAGTGCGCTGATCGCATCCTCCTTCATCGTCGGGTCGACGTCGTGCTGCGAGAACTTACTCCGTGTGAACAGCCTCGTCAGGCGGGCGATCGCCTCCGGCGCCATGTCGAGCGAGTGCAGAACTCGATCCAGGTACTCGTCCGACGTCTCGGCCGAACGGCGCGCCGTGCCGTTGGCGGCGAGCACCCGTTCGAGTCTGGCGTACGCCGCGATGATCGCCCGTCGCGGATCCTCCTCTGCGCGCAGGTCGTCGAGCGTCTCGTCGAGCACGTCCGCGAGTTGGAGCGCGAGCGAGCGATCGGTGGACACGTCTCGGCCGCGGCGACCCCTGAGTTCGGAGAGAACGTACGCCGCGATCCCGGCGAGCAGCAGGCCGACGACGACGAGCATCGGGATCCACGAGACGCTCGGCGTGTAGCTCGTCTCCGCCTCCTCGGGAAGCGTGGGAAACGGCAACTCCGCGGGGAAGGCGCTCTCCTGATCCTCCACTTGGGGCTCGGGAGGCGTCCAGTTCTTGAGCCGCCAGTACGAGAAGGCCGTGAAGGCGGCGAAGAACACGAGGTACGCGAGGATGCCCGTGCGTCGGTACTTGCCCGACGCGACCTCGTTTGCGATCGCCCTCCGCTGCATGAGCCCGTAGACGAACAGCACGCCTCCGATGGCGACGCCCACGAGACCGATGCTGAAGAACGTGTCGTAGAGCGTCTCTGACGGCGCCCTGGTTTGCCCCGACCCGCCGGGCGTAGAGCCGGTCGACGCTATCGTCACCACGGCAATGAGCGCGGCAACGACGAGCGCCGGTAGAGCCACCGAAGCGGCTCTACCGCGCACGCGTTCTTCGAGCTAGACGGGGACGCCGGGCTCGTTCATCGGCAGCGAGGCCTGATTCGTGCCCTTGCTCTCCCAGTAGCGATTGAGCGAGCCCTGGCACTTCACGAACCAGACGATGGCCGGGACGATGAAGATCCCGAACGGGAAGAGCCACAGTCCGGTCCATCCCGTCAACGGCTTCGGCCTGCCGTCCTTCGCGTACATGTTCCCGATCTCGGACGGGATGACGAACGCGGTCACCGCTCCGATGAGGATCCAGACCACGAGGCCGAGAACTCCTCCGAGCCCGGCGCCGGTGTGCTGCTTCATCTCCTCCAGCGTCTTGTAGACCCAGTACCAGCCGTAGAAGCCGAAGGTGACGATGAAGAGCAGGATCCCGAAGCCGACTCCCCTCGAGCTTCCGAGCGGGCCGGTGTTTCCCTCTTGAGTGTTCATATGCGGCGATTCTGATGCTCGTGCCAGACGGAGCTAACCTCAGCGCCATGTCGTCCGGCTCTTCGTTCGAAGCGCGCTGGCCTCGGCCGTCGATCATGGGTGTGCTCAACGTCACGCCGGACAGCTTCTCCGACGGCGGGCGCTTCGTCGAGTCCGCGACCGCGGTCGCGCACGCGCGGCGGCTTGTCGAGGACGGCGCAGCGCTCGTCGACGTCGGCGGTGAGTCGACCCGTCCCGGCGCGCCACCCGTCGACCTCGACGAGGAGCTCGCACGCGTCACGCCCGTGCTCGAGGCCCTCGAGGGCGTGCCCGTGTCGATCGACACGTCGAAGGCGGAGGTTGCGCGACGAGCGCTCGCGCTCGGAGCCGAGCTCGTCAACGACGTCACCGCGCTGCGCGCAGACCCGGGCATGCCAGCGGTCGTGGCTGAGAGTGGTGCATTCGTATGTCTCATGCACATGCGGGGTGAACCGCGGACGATGCAGGCCGCTCCTCAGTACGACGACGTCGTCTCCGATGTGTTGGCCTTTCTCGACGAGCGCGTTGCCTTCGCGGTCGACGCGGGCATCGCGGAGGAGCGAATCTGCGTCGATCCTGGGATCGGGTTCGGCAAGACGCCCGACCAGAACCTCGAGCTCCTTCGGCGGCTCGACGAGCTCGCAACGCTCGGCCGGCCGGTGCTCGTGGGAGTCTCGCGCAAGAGTACGCTCGGGAAGGCTCTCGGCGATGCGCGGGCAACCCGGGGAAGCGTCGCCGCGTCGCTCGGCGCGGCCGTTGCCGCGTTCGATCGCGGCGCCTGGATGATCCGCGCACACGACGTTCGCGAAACGGTCGAGGCGTTGGCTGCCGCCGCCGCGGTCGAGCGTGGGAAGATCGGCGCATGACCATCGAGCTACGGGGCCTCGTCGTCTTCGGTCATCACGGGTACCTCGAGGAGGAGCGCACGCTCGGCCAGCGCTTTCTCGTGGATCTCTGGATCGACGTTCACGGGGAGGCGTCGGACACGGATCGCATCGAGGACACCGTCGACTACCGGCGGCTCGCGGCTCTCGTCCGCGAGGTCTTCGCGGGGCCTGAGCGCCTGCTGCTGGAGGGTCTTGCAGGCGCGGTCGCGGACGGGATAGTCGAGCGCTTCTCGGCTGTCTCGCGAGCGCGCGTCCGCGTGCGCAAGCCCGATGTGGTGCTCGATCCACCCGTCGAGTACGCGGCGGTCGTCGTCGAACGTGCACGCGAGTGACGCGCGCCTACATCGGGCTCGGCGCGAACCTCGGTCCCCGCGAGGTGACGATTCTCCGCGCGGTCGATCTGCTCGCAGCGGCCGACGGAGTCTCGGTCGTGCAGGTGTCACAGCTTCGCGAGACCGATCCGGTCGGCGTCGTCGACCAGCCCGCGTTCCTCAACGGTGTGGTCGCGGTCGAGACCACGCTCGACGCGAGAGCGCTGCTCGACACGCTGCTCGAGATCGAGCGCGAGCTGGGCCGCGTGCGCGCGGAGCGGTGGGGACCGAGAACCGTCGATCTCGACCTCCTCGTCTTCGGCGAGGAGACGATCGACGAGTCGGGGCTCACTGTGCCGCATCCGCGCCTCGCGGAGCGTCGCTTTGCGCTCGAGCCACTCGCCGAGCTCACCCCCGATCTGGTCGTGCCGGGTCTCGGGCGCGTGTCCGAGACTCTTGCGGAGCTAGACTGAGGCGGATGTCGCACCTCGACGACCTCGACGAGTTCGAGGCAGAGCTCGAGCTGGCGGTCAAGCGCGAGTACACGGCTGTCTTCCCACTGTTTCGCTTCTGCGTTCTCACGCAGGACGCGACGTATCTCTGCAACAAGCTCGAGCTCGAGGCGCTCCCGCAGGTCAGCTATCCGTTCTTCCACGTCCGCATGGAGGACGTGTGGGTGTGGGACAAGAGCCGGCCGAGCCGGATCATCCCCCGTGCCGAGGTCTACACGTCGGGTGACGTGACGGTCGAGGAGCTGCGTGGCGAGGGCGAGGAGTTGCGGCTCACCGCCGAGGCGCTCGCCGAGCGGCTCGGGCAGCCACTGTCCGGCGACGACGACGCCACCCTGTAGGCGCGAGGCATGCCTCGCGCGGGCCGGACGTGCCCGGGCCCTACCGGTTGGCGTCCGGACGGTCGCGCTCGGCGAGCCACTGCGCGAACCGGCCCTGTGCCGACGCGAGGTACGCACTCAGGCCGTCGTCGAAGGTCGCGACCTCGTCGCGAAGTTGGAACAGGTGGTACTCGAGGCGTCGCTCGGGGTCGCAGGTGTGCGTGTCGTGCTCGCTGACGCGCACCGAGGCACCGCACTCGGTGCACGGCATGTGCTGAGAAGTGAAGAAGCTCGACATCTCCGATCGGCGGCATGAGGTTCGCCGCCGATCGGAGAGAGTCCTGCTACGCGGTGGTGGCCGCCGGGATGGCGCCGACCTGCACGAGCATGCCGAGTGTGTCCCAGGTCGTCCACTCCTCGGCGATCTTGCCGTCCACGAGCCTCGAGATTGTGAGGCCGGAGACGGTGACGTCCTTGCCGGTCGCGCTCGTGCCGGCGAACTCGCCCGTGTGGGTCCCGCGACCGGTCCAGCGCGTGGCGACCTTGTCACCCTCCGCGATCTGATCGTCGACGGTGACGCGCGCGTTCGCGAACGCGTCGAGGTACTGCTGGAGGTTCGCCCGGATCCCGTCGCGGCCCTGGATCGGCTCGGGCTGAGATGGGTCGTAGCCGACGTAGTCCTCCGCGACGAACTCGTCGAGCGCGTCCCAGTTGCCCATCCAGGGCTCTTCGATGACGCGCTTCACTATCTTCTTGGCGTCTGCCATGAGCGCTCCTTTCGCTCGCCTGCGGCGGCGTGCCAGGAGTCCGGCGGCGGCGGCGCCCGCAGCCACTCCCACGAGAGCCAGTGCCACGGCTGGACCTGCCAGATCGCGACTGCGCCCTCTCGACACCACCGGCCGACTCTAACAGCGTCGTGCCGTTTGTGACGACCGTCCCTCGAACGCTCTGATTCACTTGCGCCGTGCTTCTCGCCGTCGACGTCGGCAACACGCAGACCGCGCTCGGTCTCTACCGCAGGGAGGAGCTGGTCGACCACTGGCGACTCGCGACCGAGCGCTCGAGCACTGCCGACGAGCTCGGCGTTCTCCTCGCGGGCCTCCTCGACTTCGAGGTCGTCGACGGGATCTGCCTGTCCTCGACCGTACCGGTGCTCATCCGCGAGTGGGAGACCCTGTCCGTGAAGTGGGCTCATGCGCCGCTGCTCGTCGTCGGTCCGGGTGTGAGGACGGGCATCCCCATCCGCTACGACGACCCGCGCGAGGTCGGCCCCGACCGGATCGTCAACTCGGTCGCCGCCAAGGCGCGCTACGGCGCGCCGGTGATCGTGGTCGATTTCGGGACGTCCACGAACTTCGATGTCGTGTCGTCGGAGGGTGAGTACGTCGGTGGCGTGCTCGCTCCCGGGATCGAGATTTCGATGGACGCACTCTTTGCGCGCGCGGCGCGGTTGGTGAAGGTGGACTACACGGTGCCGCCGGCGGTGATCGGGAAGACGACCGTCGCGGGGCTGCAGTCGGGTCTCGTGTACGGCTTCGCCGGGCAGGTCGACGGGATCGTCGGCCGGATCCGCGCTGAGCTCGAGGTCGACGCCCGCGCTGTCGCGACAGGCGGCCTCGCCGACCTCGTTGCGCCGCACGCGGAGACGATCGAGTGCGTCGATCCGTTCCTGACGCTCGAGGGTCTCCGACACGTTTGGGAGCTGAACGCGTGATCCCGGATCCGCCCGCTGTCGGCCTCTTCGTCGTGGCGGCGCTCGCGCTGCTCCTCGTACCCGGCCCGGCGGTGCTGTATGTCGTCGCCCGGTCGATCCAGCAGGGCCGGCGCGCAGGCCTCGTCTCGGTGCTCGGTATCCATGTCGGAACGCTCGCGCACATCGCTGCGGCGACGCTGGGGCTCTCGGCGCTCGTCGTCTCGTCCGCCGTTGCTTTCACGGCAGTGAAGGTCGCCGGGGCCGTCTACCTCGTGGGCCTCGGGCTGTGGACGTTGTTCTCGCCCCGCGCGGAGCCGGATGTCGCGCTTGGCGGCGAGCGGAATCTCCGCCGTGCGTTCGCGCAGGGAATCGTGGTCAACGTCCTCAACCCGAAGACGGCGCTCTTCTTCCTCGCGTTTCTCCCTCAGTTCGTCGATCCGAACGCGTCGCACCCTGCCGTCCAGATCTTGTTTCTCGGTGTCCTGTTCGCCCTGCTGGGTCTCGTCACAGACTCGCTCTGGGCGCTCGCCGCCGGGACGGCGGGCGGGATGCTCCGCCGCTCGCGAACCTTTGTACGCACGCAGCGCTACGTGACGGGATCCGTCTACGTCGGCCTTGGTGCGGCGACCGCGTTCGCGGGTGGTTCAGCGAAGAACTAGCCCCCGCCGTAGATGGAAACGGGGAGCTCGAGCGTCAACTCGGCTCCCGACGGCACCTCCGCCTCGAGTCGTTCGAGGATCTCGTACGCGCCCGGCGCCGCCGCGAGGAGGCGCCGCTCGATCTCCTCGGTGGAGTCGAGCTGCAGCAGCTCCTGCTTGAACTCTTTCGGGAAGCGGCCGCGTCCGAGATACCAGGCGTAGAACTTCTTGAGGAAGCCCGACGCGCGACGCTCCCCCAGCTCACGGACGGTCTCGCGGACGAAGAGAACGAGCTCGGCGGCGACCTCCTCGCGCGACGGTTCGGTGTCGTCACCGTCGACGATCTCGCGAAGCGCCCACGGGTTGCCCTGCGCACCGCGGCCCACCATGACCGCCGCCGCTTCCGTGGTCGCGAGCACGGCCTGGGCGCGTGCCCGCGACGTCACGTCGCCCGATGCGACGACGGGGACGTCGACGAGCGACACGAGCTCCGCCGTGAGCGCATGGTCGGCCGTCCCCGTGTACATCTGCTGGGCCGAGCGGGGATGCAGCGTCAAGGACGCCGCTCCCGCTTCGACAAGACGCGGGCCCAGCTCGAGGGCAGCTCGCGAGCCGTTCGCGACGCCGCGCCGCAGCTTCACCGTCACGGGGATCTCGACGGCATCGGCGATCGCCGAGACGATGCGGCACGCGCGATCCGGATCCTCCAACAGGTGCGCCCCGGCGCCGGTCTTCGTGACCTTCTTGACCGGGCAGCCGAAGTTGATATCGACGATGTCGGCGCCGACCGCCTCGACCATTCGTGCGGCCTCGGCCATCGGACGCGGGTTCGACCCGAAGAGCTGGATCGCGAGCGGGTGCTCGTCGGATGCCACCCGGAGGTAGCCGAGCGTCTTTTCGTTGCGGTGCTCGATGCCCGCGCAGCTCACCATCTCGGAGCACACGAGGCCGGCGCCATAGCGGCGCCCCTGGCGGCGAAATGCCTGCACGCTGACCCCTGCCATCGGAGCCAGGACGAGGCGCGTCGGCACCTCGACGGGGCCGATTCGCCAGCTCTCGCGAAGGTCGATCATGGCTGCGGATGGTACTCGCGCGGGTGTTTGACGCTCTGCGAACGGGGTAGCTACCATTCCGCCGTTGTCGGGGCCGGAGAGGCCCCGCAATCTCGTCTCTGGAGGCGTTTTGTGAAGGATGTGATCCTCACTCCCGAGGGCTACAAGCAGCTGATGAGCGAGCTCGACGTGCTGCGCACCACCAAGCGCAGGGAGATCGCGGAACGCATCGCGGCTGCGCGCGAGTTCGGCGAGATCGCCGAGAACGCCGAGTACGACGATGCGAAGAACGAGCAGATGATGCTCGAGCACCGCATCTCGCAGCTCGAGGACCGCCTCGCGAACGCCCAGGTGATCGACAAGCGCCGCGTCGACACGAGCGTCGTCTCCGTCGGCGCCGTCGTCCGCCTGCGGGACGTCGATGCGAAGGAGACGACCGAGTACTTCATCGTCGGGTCGGCCGAGGCCAACCCGGCGGAGCGGAAACTCTCCAACGAGTCCCCTGTCGGCAAGGCGATCATGGGGCGCAAGAAGGGCGAGACGGTCGAGGTCATCACGCCGCGCGGCTCCAAGGTGAAGTTCAAGATCATGGAGATCAAGGCCGCCTGACGCACGGGGCCGGGCCGCGGATCGCGCCCGGGCGGCCCTGATCTCCAGCCGTTCACCTTCAGCTCAGCGCAGGAACCGCGGCGTCGCAGAAGTCGTCGTTGCGTCCCGTCGAGCTCTTGACGACCTCGCGGTTCGTCTCGTTGCCGTCCGCATCGAAGACGAGCTCGAGCCGAGTCTGACCCGGGTTTCGCGCCAACGCCTTGCCGTCTTCCCCGTAGAGCACCGCATTGCCTGTCGCGAGGATGAGGACTCGCACCGAGCCGTCACCGAGCTCAGTGACGCGCATGTCCTTCTCGGTGACACCTGCGACCGATGTGAGCGTTGTGCCGTTGGCCGTCAGCGTCTCGACCTGGGTCCCGTGCTGCAGGAAGTACTCGAGCCCGTCGCGTCCGTGGGGAACGATCTGCCCACGGATGTCGAGCACTCCTTCGATCCGGACCGTGAGGCCCGGAACGTCGCAGAAGTCCTCGAGCTCGAAGTCGTACTCGTCCTGCACCGTGAACCGGTGAACCTGTCCAGCGCCTGCGGTCGACGCAAGCGCGGCAGCCACGATCAGTGCCGCCAGCGCCGCTACCCATGCTCTCGCCATCTCACCTCTCCTCCCTGTCGATGAACAACACCGCCACCTGCTCGTCCGTGACCTCGCCGTCGGGCGAGACCACGAAGTTCGAGGTGATGCGTCCACTCGCGCCGGCATACCGCCCTTCCCCTTCGACGACCCCGAGAACGGACGTCCCGTGTCGGGAGCGACCGTCCGGTGACCGCTCGAGGTGGCCGCTCTCCAGAGAGCGGAACCGCAGTGCGTCACCGTTGCCGAGGTCGATCGTTCCGTACTCCTCGAAGGTCGCCTCGTCACTGAATACGAGGCGCATCGCGATCCGCGCGCCTCGCGCTTCGAGCTCGGCGTCGAGCACACCCGGCCGGACTTCGGTCATCCGGCCCTGTAGGCGTCGTGTGAACGTGACCTGCCTCATGGCGCCAACGGTTGCGGACGTCGCCAGCAGACTGCTGCCGCGGCGCTGACAAGTCGCTGACAGAGCGCGGAAGTGCCGTTGACCGGCCAGGACGGCGGGTCTAACGTCGCACGAGGTGCTCGACTTTCGCATCCTCGGGCCGCTCGAGGTCACTTCTGGCAGCGACGCGATCCACCTCGGCGGGGCGAAGCAGCGCTCCGTGCTGGCGCTGCTGTTGTTGCGCGCGAACGAGGTCGTGTCGACCGAGCTCCTGATCGACGAGCTCTGGGGCAACACGCCTCCGGACGATGCGGCCATGGCTCTGCAGGCTCACGTCTCCCGCCTCCGCAAGGCGCTTCCGGAGGGCTCGTCACTTGTCGTGACGCAGGCACCGGGCTACCTCCTGCGGGTGGAACCCAGGCAGCTCGACCTGGAGCGCTTCCGCGAAGGCGTGCGCGAGGGACGGGCAGCGCTCGAGAGCGACGCGCCGGCCGACGCGGCTGCCCGGCTTCGTGCCGCGCTCGACCTGTGGCGCGGTCGACCGCTCGCGGACCTCGAGGGCGAGTCGTTCGCGCACGAGGCCACGCTTCGTCTCGAGGACGAATGGCTCGATGCGCTCGGCGCGCGGGTCGACGCCGACCTTGGTCTCGGCCGCCATGCAGAGCTCGTGCCCGAGCTCCGCGCGCTCGTGCGTGCCAATCCGCTGCGCGAGGGGTTCCGCGAGCAGCTGATGCTCGCGCTCTATCGATCGGGACGCCAGGCAGAGGCGCTGGAGGCGTACACCGACACTCGCCGTCAGCTCAACGACGAGCTCGGGCTCGAGCCAGGCCCGGGCTTGCAGCGGCTCCAGCAGCGCATCCTCGTTCAGGATCCCGCGCTGGACTTCCGGCCCGGAGCGCCACGTGGCGCCGATCCCCCACGCCGACGCTGGGGCGCGCTCGTCGTCGTCGCTGCAGCTGCTGCAAGCGCCGCGATCGTGGCTGCGACCGTGCTCGCATCCGAAGGAGGCGGGCCGACAACTGACGCCGATGCCGGAGCCCTGCTCGAGCTCGATGCGGTGGCGGGCACGCGCGGTACGCAGATCCCGGTCGGAAGAACCCCGACCGCAGTGGCCGTGGGCGAGGGGGCGATCTGGCTCCTCGACGCCGATGCTCGGACGGTCTCGAGGTTCGACCCCGACGACCGCACCATCTCGACCTTTGCGACCGGAGCGACGCCGACCGACATCGCGGTCGGCGCCGGCGGCGTCTGGGTCGGCAACGGCACGCGTCTCTCGGCCGCTCAGTTCATCGGCCCGGTGGCTACGTCGGTCGCGCGCATCGATCCGACGTCACGCACCGAGCGGGCCGAGGTCGCGCTGCCGCGAGCCGGAGGCGCCCTCTCGAATCTCGTCGAGAACCACCTTGCGGCGACGGATGAGGCGCTGTGGGCGGTTGCGCCCGACTTCTCGCTGGTGCGCATCGACGCAGCCAGTTCGGAGATCACCGCGGTATTCAGGACGTTCCCCGTGCAGGCGGTGGCTGCCGGCCAGGCAGGTGTGTGGGCGCTGGGCACGGATGGCACAGTGGCGCACCTGGACTCGCGGACCGGCAAGGTGCGCGCGCAGACACGGGTTCCCGCGACGACGGTGGGCGGCATCGGGGTCGGCGCCGACGCCGCCTGGGTCACCTCGCCTTCCGACGGGACGCTCTGGCGAGTCGCCGCGCGTGGGAAGCCCACGCTCGGATCGATCGAGGTCGGCGCCGGTGCCGCGGACGTGAGCGTGGGCGCCGATCACGTGTGGGTCGCCAACCCGCTCGCAGGCACACTCACCCAGGTCTCGATCGAGAATGCCGCGGTGGCGAGGACGATCGCCGTCGGCGGTGTCCCGCGCTCGATCACGGTCGCCGCCGACCGCGTCTGGGTGACGCTCTCCAGCCTCGAGGTCGCGGCGGTGCGCGAGAGCGAGGTCGCTGGCGTGCGGCCGCTGCCTGCGACGTCCTGCGAGCCGATCCTCTACGGGGGCGAAGGCGAGCCGGACGTGCTCATCGCATCCGATCTCATGCTGCAGGGCGGTGCACGCGTCCTCACGACGCAGATGGCCCAGTCGATCGCGTTCGTTCTGCGTGAGCGCGGATTCCGTGCCGGTCGGCACCGGGTCGCGTACCAGTCGTGTGACGACTCGATCGCGACGACCGGGCTCTCGGACCCTGCCAAGTGCGCGGCCAATGCACGTGCGTATGCAGGGAATCCCGACGTCCTCGGCGTCGTCGGCACGTTCAACTCGTCTTGCGCGGTGGATGTGATCCCGATCCTCAACCGTGCTGCCGGCGGCGGGCTGGCGATGGTTGGACCGACGACGTCGTACGTCGGCCTGACCCGCGGGGGTCCGGGTGCGTCGGCTGAGGGACTGGCGTCCCTCTACCCGACCGGCTCGCGGAACTTCGTCCGCGTCTCGCCGGCCGACGACACGCAGATGGCGGCACTCGCGCTCACGGTGCGTCGCCTCGGTCACACGCGCGTCGCGTTGCTCGACGACGGCGAGCCGGGCTACGGCCTCGCGCTCGCGGCCGGCTTCGAGCGGGTCGCACGAAGGGTGGGACTACGAATCGTCATGCGCGAGAGCTGGGATCCGCAGGCACGGTCCTACCGGGGGCTCGCGGAGGCCGTGCGGCGATCCGACGCTCAGGCCGTTGTCCTCAGCGGGCTTCTCGACACGAATGGCCCTCAGGTCGTTCGTGAGCTGCGCGCGGAACTCGATCCGAGCGTCGACCTGCTCGGCCCGGACGGATTCACTCCGGTCAGCCTCCTGCTCGAGCGAGCCGGTGGGGCCGGCCGAGGCATGTACGTAAGTCTCAACGGGCACACGCTCGAGCGACTCGGCCCGGCGGGCAAACGCTTTGTGCGTGCCTTCGCCGCAACCCAGCCCGGCGCGGACATCCAGCCGTCCGCCGTGTACGCGGCTCAGTCGGCCGAGGTCCTCCTCGACGCGATCGGCCGGTCCGACGGAACGCGTGCCTCAGTGATTCGTGAGCTGTTCGCCACTCGGGTCGAAGGTGGGTTGCTCGGCGACTTCACGTTCGACGAGAACGGCGACATCTCGGAGAGCCCGATCACGATCCTGCGGGCCGAGCGGCCGGGCGGATCGAACACGATCCAGAGCTTCGAGGGAGCCAGGATCGTCCGGGTCGAGCGGCCATCTGCGGCGCTCGTTCGCTGAACTGTCCGGCCGACGCCTCAGCATGGCGCCGGCGTGAACCGGCAGCTCCTCGGCGATCTCGATCTCGGCACGCTCGAGCCGCTCGTGGCCGGCGGAGCGATCGTCGGCTCGCTCCTCTGGCTCGCGGCCGCCGCGTTCGCGTACGCGCTCAGGACACCTCCGAAGCCGCCGATCGGCTTGCTGAAGCTCGTCCTCGGGCCTGAGTCTCCGGCGGTCGCCAACTTCCTCGTCAACGGCTTCGACGTGACCGACGAGGCAGCGGCAGCAACCTTGCTCGATCTTGCGGCGCGGAATCTCATCGACGTCGAGCAGCGTGGGCCGGACGTGTTCTTCGCCCGGGTGCGGCCGAGCAACGACTTCGAGCTGACGGCGTACGAGCGTCGAGTGCTCGCCGTCGTCGAGCGCCGGTCGAAGAAAGACGCGGTTCCCGTCAAGGCGCTCACGACCGGCACCGAGCTCGCGTCGAAAGAGTGGCGGCAGGCGTTTCGCGCCGAGGTCGTCGCCGACGCGCAGGCTCGCGGGCTCTCACACGAGGCCCTCGACAGTCGCGCGTTCGGCGTCCTCGCCCTCACATTCGGGATACCTGCCAGCTGCATCTGGGCCGCGTGGGGGATCCTGCCTGCCCTCGTCGCGGTAACCGTGGCGGCCGCGCTGCTCGGCTGGCTGTACACACGCCACCCTCAACGTGAGACGCCGGACGGCCTCGACGCGGCATCCCGCTGGCTGGGTGTGCGGGCAGCGCTCGCGACGAACCCGGTCTTCGACACCCACTCGCCTCTGACCGTAGAGCTCTGGGATCGGCTTCTGGCCTATGGGGCGGCGCTCGGCGTCGCGCGGGGGGCGAGCGGCCCGCTGCCGCTCCGCGCCGAGGCGGACACGGTCGAGTGGCGCAACGACGGGGGGAGGTGGCGCGAGATCACGATCTCGTACCCGAAGCTCTGGCCGCCCGGCTGGGGCGCCGAGCCGGGCTCTGCGTTCGCAGTCGGGCTCGTCGCTGCGGGATTCGGCGGGTACCTGCTCTACCGCTCGGGCGTCGCTCAGCTCGAGTCCGGCCCGTCGGGATGGCTCGTGCTTCTCGTCGCAGGCGCGGCAGTGGTGGTGGGCGTCGCCGTCGTGATCGTTGCGGCCGCGGACTGGGCGACGGCGGTGGAGGTGACTGGTCCGATCCTGCGCCTCCGCGAGTTCGGCGGAGACGACAAGCCGCGCTACTACGTCGCTGTCGACGACGGAATGTCGACGGCGATCAAGGCCTTTCGCGTGAGCAAGGATCAGTTCGAGGAGTTCCGCGAGGGTGACGTGGTCACGGTGCGCACGACCGAGCGGCTGGGCCGCGTGCGCTGGATCGTCCCGGCCCTGACTGCCGTCTAGACTCGGCGCGGCCATGGCCGCGCCGAAGCGATTCCCGGATCGAGACGAGATCGAGGCTGTTCGTGGCGTGACGGACGCGCTCGATGCCGGAGGAGAGCTCGACGAGACGAGACGACTCGCCGGCCGCGTCATGGCGCGGCGCGAGATGGGCAAGCTCGTCTTCTGCGACCTCGTCGACCGCTCGGGCCGCATCCAGCTCATGTGCGACACGGGGAAGATCGGCGACGTCGACGTGCACCTCGGAGACGTTGTGGGCGTATCGGGCAGGCCGGCGAAGTCGCGACGCGGCGAGCCGTCGCTCGCCGTCGACTCGCTCGAGGTGCTCGCGCGCAACACAAGCCCGCTCCCAGACACGTTCCACGGGCTCACCGACGTGGAGACGCGCTATCGCAAGCGCTACCTCGACCTGCTGATGAACGAGGACTCGCGCGAACTCTTCCTGCTCCGCGCGAAGGTCGTCTCGGCAATCCGCCGCTACCTCGACGAGGAAGGCTTCGTCGAGGTCGAGACGCCCGTGCTGCAGCCGCGCTATGGCGGCGCGTTCGCGCACCCGTTCGTCACCCGCTCGAACGAGCTCGAGGCCGACCTCTACCTCCGCATCGCGACCGAGCTGTACCTCAAGCGGCTCATCGTCGGCGGGCTCGAGCGCGTGTACGAGATCGGCAAGGACTTCCGCAACGAGAGCGTCTCGTACAAGCACCAGCCCGAGTTCACGATGCTCGAGTGGTACGAGGCGTACGCCGACTTCTCGGACACGATGGATCGCATCGAGGAGCTGCTCGAGCGAGTCGCTCTCGAGGCACTCGGAACGACGGTGGCGACGTTCCGCGGCCACGAGATCAACCTGCGCCGGCCGTGGAAGCGGATCGGCTTCGTCGAGTCGCTCGAAGCCCAGGGGCTGTGGACGCGCGACGAGGGGGAACTGCGCGCGTGGTTGATGGAGCGTGGGGTGGACACGGAGGCCGACAAGGACTGGCCGCAGCTCGTCGACCACGCCTTCGGCCACTTCGTCGAGCCGAACCTCATCGCCCCGACGATCGTGTACGGGCACCCCGTCGAGCTGTCGCCGTTCGCGCGCGTGACCCACGGAGACGAGACGATCACCGAGCGCTTCGAATACTTCGCTGCGGGGATGGAGCTCGGCAACGCCTACACGGAGATCAACGAGGCGGATGAGCAGCAACGCCGCTTCGACGATCAGTCGGCGCATGTCGACGGTGTGCGCGGGGATCCGGACTACGTCGAGGCGCTGTCGTACGGCATGCCGCCCACCGGCGGCCTCGGGCTCGGCATCGACCGCCTAGTAATGCTCCTGTCGGGCCGCGAGACCATCCGCGACGTGATCTTGTTCCCGGCGTTACGAGCGGAGCGCTAGCGGCCCGGTCACCGGCGCCTGCGCGCTCCACGGGAAGTCGATCCAGAGATCGGTCTGCCGCCACACGTACTCACCCGCGACGACCGAGCCCGGCTTCTCGTAGAGGACGGCGCATCGGACATCGGCCGCAGCGGAGCACAGCTCTTTGACGATGCGTAGCGTCTCGCCCGTGTCGGCAACGTCATCGGCGATGAGCACGCGCGACGACGCGAGGTCGTCGAGCTCGGGGACGGGGGGCAGCAGCACCGGTACGTCGAGCCGCTCGTCGACGCCGGTGTAGAACTCGACGTTCAGCACCCAGGTGCTCTTCACGTCGAGTGCGTAGCCGAGCGCGGCGCCGACGAGCAGGCCGCCGCGAGCGACGGAGAGGATGAGGTCGGGTACGTAGTCGTCGTCGGCTATCTCGCGCGCCAGCTGGCGCGTCGCCTCGCCGAAGTCCTCCCAGGTCAGCTGCTCGCGTCCGTCTCTCACCGAGGCGCGATCGTAACGCGCTCAGGCCGCTGCTTCGACCCGACCGCGTTCGAACGCGACGACGTCCTCGAGGATCTCCTCGAGTGACCGCTCGGGAGCCCAGCCGGTCGACGCGCGGATCTTCGCGGTCGACGGGATGCGGTGGAGCATGTCCTCGATCCCGATCCCGTAGACGTCGTCGTATGCGACGTACTCGATGCTCGACGCCGACGCGGTCAGCTCCTGCACGCGCCCGGCGAGCGCGTTGATCGAGATGCGGTGCTCCGAGCCGACGTTGTAGATCTCTCCGGAGGTCCCGTCGCTCATGAGTCCGGCGAGGGCGCGGATCGTGTCCGAGACGTGGCAGAAGCAGCGGGTCTGCTCGCCGTCGCCGTGGATCTCCAGTGGCTCTCCCGCGAGCGCACGCTGGACGAAGGTCGGTATCACCATCCCGTACTGGCCGCTCTGGCGCGGTCCGACGGTGTTAAAGAGGCGCACGATGACGCAGTCGAGGTCGTGCTCGGCGTGGTGCGCGAGCGCGAGGAACTCGTCCATCGCCTTCGAGTCTGCGTAGGCCCAGCGCTTCTGCGTGGTCGGCCCGTAGATGCGACGGTCGGTCTCCTCGAGCGGGCGCTCCTCGCGATGGTCGCCGTACACCTCGGACGTCGACGCGACGAGAACCCGTTTGCCGAACCGGTGGCAGTGCTCGAGGACGATCTCGGTGCCGCGCAGGTTCGTGACGAGCGTCTGCACCGGTTGCTCGACGATGAGCCGAACGCCGACGGCGGCCGCGAGGTGATAGACGAGGTCGCACTTGTAGACCAGCTCGTTGACGACCGACCAATGGAGGACGGAGTCGACGACGAGATGGAAGCGTTCGTTGTCGCGGAGGTGCTCCACGTTGGCGAGCGAGCCCGTCGAGAGGTCGTCGAGCACCCACACCTCGTGGCCTTCATCGAGCAACAACTCGGAGAGGTGAGACCCGATGAACCCGGCGCCACCGGTGATTAAGGCTTTGTTGGCCAACGGCCGAGAAGGGTACCGAGGACGCCGGGCGAACCCGGCGTGTGAGACTCGGCACGAGACCAGTCGGCTACGATGACCCGTCCCTTCGACCCGGGGAGTCATGCGGCTCCCGGCAAGCGATCTGAAAGGAACGAGGGAGTTGTTCGAGCGATTCACCGAGCGGGCCCGGCAGGTAGTGGTTCTCGCCCAGGACGAGGCGAGAGCCCTCAAGCACAACTACATCGGCACCGAGCACAT
>Ga0075344_1000003_pt1 | contig 29340 bp, 27 predicted proteins | sample RushOxbow_ThreeS_FD_120075 | JGI IMG/M metagenome (GOLD analysis project Ga0075344, IMG submission 120075) | Natural and restored wetland microbial communities from the San Francisco Bay, California, USA, that impact long-term carbon... | ecosystem: Environmental > Terrestrial > Soil > Wetlands ...
CGGATCGCCTCCGCGAACGTCCCCTGCGGGACGAGCGTCGCCTCGATCTCGCCGGCGTTGACGGCGGCGACGGCCTCCGGGTTCGACGTGAAGTAGGACGAGATCCCGCGGCGGATGCGGCCCTGCCGGAGGAGCTTTCCGAGGCCGCGGCCGGGCTCGCCGATGTTGTTCGAGACGATCGTCAGGTCGTCGGCGTCCGAGTGCTCGACGAGCGCGTCGATCAGCGTGAGCGGTGCACCCACGAGCCCGAAGCCACCGACCATCACCGTATCGCCAGAGCGGATCACCGCCACGGCCTCCTCGGGCTGCACCGTGCTCTTCGTTGCGGTCACGTCGTACTCTCGCTCCCTAGCAGTGTCTGGACGTCGATCTCGCGTTTGAGGATCTTCCCTGTTGGGCCCTTCGGGAGCGACTCCACCAGCAGCACCCGACGCGGGTACTTATAAGCGGCCACGCGGTCGCGTGCGTACGCGCGGATGGCGTCCGGGTCGGGTGCGGCCCCTGGCCGTCCGACGACGAGCGCCGCGACTTCCTCCCCCAGCGTGGGGTGAGAGATGCCGACGACCGCGGCCTCGAGGACGTCCGGATGTGCGTACAGCACCTCCTCGACCTCTCGGGGATAGACGTTGTACCCGCCTCGAATGATCACGTCCTTCTTGCGGTCGACGAGGAAGAGGTAGCCGTCCGCGTCGACGTAGCCGATGTCACCGGTCGACAGCCAGCCGTCTGGGGACAGCGCCTCGGCGGTCGACGCCTCGTCGTCCCAGTAGCCGGGGATCACCGACGGGCCGCGGAACTCGACCTCACCCGGCTCGTTCGCCGGGAGCGCGTGCCCCGCGTCGCCGACGATGCGCAGCTGCGTCCCCTCCAGCGGCATCCCGACGGAGCCGGCTTTCCGCGCTTGTCCGGGGACGTACGTCGTTGCGATCCCCGACAGCTCGGTGAGCCCGTAGCCCTCGACCACCTCGCCGCCGAACGTCTCCTCGAAGTCGCGGGCGACCTCGAGAGGCACCGGAGCACCCCCGATGTGCGCGATCCGCACAGAAGGGAGCGCCGCGCCGGTTCGCGCCGCCTCGCAGAGCGCGATGCACATCGTCGGAACTCCGAGCAGGATCGTCGTCGAGGTGTCGGACATGAAGCGGAGCGTCGATTCGGCCTCGAACCTGTCGACGACGGCGATCGATGCGCCCGCCAGGACCGTCCCGACGAGTCCGGTCGACTGGCCGAGGACGTGCGAGAACGGTGCGGCTCCGAGAACGACGTCGTCGGGCGTCAGACCGAGTGCGCGGGCTGCAGCCTGCGCGGCGAACCGGATCCCGCCGTGGGTGAGCACCGCGCCTTTCGCACGCCCCGACGTCCCGGAGGTGAAGAGGATGACCGCAGGGTCCGAAGCACCGCACTGGGCGACGTCGGACCCCGGCTCGAGGTCGAGGTCGAAGAAGTCGGGATCCTCGACGAGGAGGCGCGCACCCGAGATCCGCAACCTCTCGTCGACCTCGGGTCGGGCGAGAAGGACGTTGAGTGGCACGACGATCGCTCCGAGCCGGAGCGTCCCGAACCACGCGGCTGCGAACGCCGGGCCGTTCGGGAGCTTCACCGCGACGCGATCGCCGGCACCGACTCCCAGGCTGCGCAACTGCTCCGCGGCCGTCCGGGCGCGCTGCTCGAGCTCGGCATAGGTCGTCGTCCCGCCACCCTGATGCAGCACGGGTCGATCGGCGTGGTCCCGGCTCGCTTCGAGGAGCACGTGTGCGAGGTTCATGCCAGCTCAGCGAGGAGCATGACGGAAGCCTGGCGAGTCGCGTGAGTCATTTATTATCAGGGAACCTGATTCTAAGTGAAAGGACACCGATGAACGCCCTCGAGGGGAAGGTGGCACTTGTGACCGGGTCGGCGCGCGGGATCGGTCGTGCGACGGCCGAACTGCTCGTCGCACACGGTGCTCGCGTCCTGGTAAACGACCTCGACGGCGACGTCGCCGAGCAGGCGGCTCGCGAGCTCGGAGACGGTACGGCGGTGTTCGCGGGTGACCTGACCTCCGACGGGGTTGCGGACGCACTCGTCCAGGCTGCGGTGGAGTCCTTCGGGCAGCTCGACATCGTCGTGAACAACGCCGGCTACACGTGGGACGGCATGGCGCACAAGATGAGCGACGAGCAATTCCGCGCGATGCTCGAGATCCACACCGTCGTGCCGTTCAAGGTCCTTCGCGCAGCCGCTCCGTACCTGCGCGACGCGGGAAAGAGGGACCGCGAGGAAGGGCGCGAGGTGTTCCGGAAGGTCGTCAACGTCGCCTCCATCTCCGGCACGCAGGGCAACCTCGGCCAGGTCAACTATTCCGCGGCGAAGGCCGGTCTCGTCGGACTGACGAAGACGTTCGCGCGGGAGTGGGGGCCTTTCAAGGTGAATGTGAACGCCGTCGCCTTCGGCTTCATCGACACCCGGCTCACGGCGTCCGCCGAGGACGGCGGGACGATCGAGCGCGCGGGACAAGAGATCAAGCTCGGCATCCCGCCTCGGATGCGCGAGCTCGCACCGACGATCATCCCCCTCGGCCGCCCGGGCACGCCCGAGGAGGCTGCGGGTGCGATCTTCTTCCTCTGCTCTCCGTGGTCGAACTTCGTGCATGGCCAGGTGCTGACCGTCAACGGTGGCCAGACGACGGGGATGACCGTATGAGCTTCGACCTCGAGGCGCTGGGCCATCCGACGCCGGAGCGGCGCTACGACGTGACCGCGCCGGCGCTTCAGGCGTACGCGGACGCGACCGGCGACGTCCCCGGCGGACCGGTGTTCGCGGTCGTTCCGGCGGCGGAGGTCATCGTGCTCGCTTCGCGTTCCGTCGCGTCCGACGACGTGAGAACCCGCGTCGTCCATTACGAGCAGGACTTTCACCTGTACAGGCCGCTCGAGGCGGAGACGACGGCCGTGGTCCAGGCTGCCCCGGTTGCATTGCTCGCGCGTCCGAACGGGGCGTCGCTCGTCATTCACGTGGTGACGAGGGACGAAGGCGGCGAGACCCTGAACGAGCAGTACGTGACGGAGTTCTTCCGCGGCGTCGAAGCGCCGACCACCGTGGGCGAGAGAGCTCCCGATCATGCATTCGAGGCGAACGGCGAGCGTGCGCTTGCGGAGGTCGCCTACGAGATCGCTCAGGATCAGACGGTCCGCTATGCGGACGCCTCCGGCGACCACTTCGCGATTCACCTGGACGACGAGTTCGCGCGCTCGGTCGGCCTTCCGGGCAGGATCGTCCACGGTCTCTGCACGATGGCGTTCACGGGTCGTGCGGTGCTCGAAGCCGCTGGTGCCGACGACCCACGAGCGATTCGCAGGCTGGCGGTGCGCTTCTCCGCTCCGCTCTTTCCCGGCGATACCCTGACGACCAGCGTGTGGAAGCTCGGCGAGGGGACGTACGGTTTCGTGGCCGCGGGTTCCGACGGCACTCCCGTCATCAAGGACGGGCGCGCCGAGTTGCAGTGACGATCGATCTGACCGCGGTCGAGGCGATCGACGTCCACGTTCACGCCGAGATCGGGCGGGCGGGCGAGGATGGCCTGAAGCCGGAGTGGCGCCGCGCGGCTGCCGGCTACTTCGGGGAGCACGCGCTTCCCACCGTCGACGACGTCGCGGCGTATTACCGCGAGCGCAAGCTGGCCGCGGTCGTCTTCACCGTCGATGCCGAGACCGTGACCGGCCGGCCGGCGGTGCCGAACGAAGAGATCGCCGAGGCCGCGGCCGCGAACCCGGACGTGCTCATTCCGTTCGCGTCGGTCGATCCCAACAAGGGCGCGCGGGCAGTGGAGGAGGCGCGGCGACTGATCCGGGACCACGGTGTCCGCGGCTTCAAGTTCCACCCGAACGTGCAGGCGTTCTATCCCAACGACCACGCGTTCTATCCGCTCTACGAGGTCATCGCCGAGGCCGGCCTGCCCGCGCTCTTCCACACAGGGCACTCGGGGATCGGCTCGGGTCTCCCCGGCGGAGGCGGCCTGCGCCTGAAGTACTCGAATCCGATGTTCGTCGACGACGTCGCGGTCGACTTCCCCGAGCTCACGATCGTTCTCGCCCACCCGTCCTTCCCCTGGCAGGACGAGGCGATCTCGGTGGCGCTCCACAAGCAGCAGGTCTACATCGACCTGTCCGGCTGGTCGCCGAAGTACTTCCCGCCGCAGCTCGTCCGCTACGCGAACACGCTCCTCCGAGACCGAGTCCTGTTCGGCTCGGACTACCCGCTCATCACGCCGGACCGCTGGCTCGCCGACTTCGCCGAGGCGGACTTCAAGGATGAGGTACGGCCGCTCGTCCTGAAGGAGAACGCCGCTCGGATGCTCGGGCTCTGAGCCTCAGTTGCTCTCGCGCGCAAACCGCGCCCAGGCTCCGCGGACGGCGCCCGTGATGCCGGGGAGTAACCCGTGCGGGAAGAAGAGCATGATCACGATCAGGAGAAGGCCGAACACGCCGAGCGAGAGGATGGACGGGGCCGTGGACGGCAGGTCCCAGCCGAGCAGGGTCTCGTGCGTCCCGAGGTCGCGGAGCTTGTGCTCGACGTACACGATCGTCACGGCGCCGACCACTGCCCCGTACACGCTTCCGAGGCCGCCGATCGAGACCATGACGACGAACAACAGGCTGACGATGATCCCGAAGTCCTCTGGTCCCAGGAACTGCGCGAAGAAGGTGAAGAGCGCGCCCGCGAGGCCGGCCATGGCAGCGGCGAAGACGAACAGCTGCAGCTTGTAGAGGGCCACGTTGATGCCGGAAGCGGCGGCGGCAGGCTCGTTCGCCGCGATCGCCTGCAGAGCGCGTCCGACGCGCGACGACACGAGGTTCGTCGAGAGGAGGAGCGCGAGGCCGACCAGCCCCCAGACGACCGCGGCGTGTGTTGCACCGGTGATCTCGTGACCCGCGACGACGAGCCGCTTCGAGACGGTGACGCCGTACTGCCCGCCGGTGTAACCGTCCTGCGCGTACAGGAGCGACCAGGCGATCAGGGCGAACGCGAGCGTGGCGAACGCGAGGTAGTGGCCGCGCAGGCGCATCAGCGGGATGCCGATCACCACCGCGATCGCCGCGGTGACGAATGGTGCGATCGCGACCGCGAGCAAGGGATCGATACCTGCCTGCGGGTCGATGAGCCGCTCCTCCGCGTCGAACCCCATCGTCAGGAGGCCAGAGGTGTAGGCGCCGATCAGGAAGAAACCACCCTGGCCGAGCGAGACCTGGCCCGCGAACCCCATGAGCAGGGTCAGGCCGATCGCGACTAGTGCGTACAGGCCCATCCGGTCGTAGAGCCCGACATCGCCCAGCCCGAGCTGGAACGGGAGCCAGCACGCGAAGGCGGTCGCGCCCACGAGGGCGGCGACGCGGGCTGCCCCCACGCGCCGTCGGCGAGCTGTGCGGCCCTGGGCTGCGAGCTCCGCGCTCATACGGCGAGCTCACCCCGCGAGCGCCAGCCGATGAGGACGAGCATGACCAAGAGCGCGATGATGAGGCTGTACTGGGAGTCGACGTACCCGACGACGAGTTGCTGGAGCACGCCGAGCGCAAAGCCGCCGAGCAACGCAAGGCGGATCGAGACAAGGCCGCCGAAGACGGCCGCCGCGAACCCGTTGATCGTGATCGTCAGGCCCGAGCTGTAGGAGACCGGCACCGTCGGGGCGAGCAGTACTCCCCCGACGGCGGTCAGGGCGCCTGCCACCGCGAACGCGATCACTGCGATCGAGCGGAGATTGAGCCCGATCAGCTCGGCGGCACGCGGCGAGTCGGCAGCGGCGACGAGCGCCTGGCCGACGATCGTCCGGCGGAGGAACAGGGTGAGCAGAAGGGCGGCCGCGAGCGCGACGAGCGCCAGCACGGCGTACTGCGGCTGGATCAGGACTCCACCCACATCCCAGGCGCGATCCGAGATCGCCGGGTACGACCGAGGCACCTCGCCGAACGCGGCCAGGAGCACGGCCTCGGCGAAGATCGCGATCCCGACCGTGATGATGAGGCTCGCCAGATGCGTGGTGCGACCGCGGAAGCCGACCGCCACGACGGCGACGAGTGTTGCGACGAGCGCTGTCACGAGCGTTGCCAGCACGGCCGCGAGCGCGAGCGGCATGTGCTGAACGAACGAGTACGTCAGGAGGCCGGCGAGCACTGCGAAGACGCCCTGTGCGAAGTTCACGATGCCGGTTGCGCGGTAGACGAGCACGAGGGACATGCCCACGATGGCGAAGACCGATCCGGTCGAGATGCCGACGACGACGAACTGGAAGAACGTCGTCATGCCGGGTCGTCGGGGCCTCTACCCAGGTACGCGCTCCGTACTTCGCTCCGGCCTTCCAGGTCGCGACTCGCGCCGTCGAGGACGACGCGGCCGGTCTCGAGGACATACGCGCGCTCGCAGAGCGAGAACGCGAGTGCCGCGCTCTGATCGACGAGCAGGATCGCGACGCCTTCCTCCTCGTTCAGGCGCACGAGGAACTCTGCGAGCGCCTGAACGAGAACCGGCGCCAGGCCCAGCGACAGCTCGTCGATGGCGAGGAGGCGCGGACGCGCCATGAGCGCACGACCGATGGCCACCATCTGCTGCTCGCCTCCGGAGGTCCGGCCGGCCGGCCGCTCGCGAAGCTCGCGGAGGTTGGGCAGGAGCTCGTAGACGCGCTCCAGTTGCTCGCGAACGTCCCGCTTCGAGCGAAGGTAGCGAAGGGTCGACGAGACGATCTCGAGGCGGAAGACGCGGCCGTACGCGCCGAGCAGGAGATTCGCCTCGACCGGAAGCGTCGCGAACACGTGGCGTCCCTCGGGCACCTGGCTGATCCCGCGGCGCACGACGGCGGCTGGTGTCGCGTGGGTGAGGACGCGACCGTCGATCTCGACGCGGCCCGCAGCGGGTCTGATCACACCACACGCGGCATTCAGGACAGACGTCTTTCCGGCGCCGTTGGGCCCGATGAGCGCCACGCGTTCGCCACTCCCGACCGCGAGCGAGACGCCGTCGACGGCCACCGCCTGGCCGTACCGGACGACGACGTCTTCGAGAGCGAGCAGGGTCACAGGGTCGCCGACCCCAGGTAGGCCGCCACGACCTGCTGGTTGCTTCGAACCTCCGCCGGCGTCCCGTCGGCGATTACCTGTCCTCGGTCGAGCACGACCACCCGCTCGGCGAGCGAGCCGACGAAGCCCATGTCGTGCTCCACGAGGATCTGCGTCAGCCCCCGCTCCTTGAGCGCGAGCAGCGTCTCCGCGAGCTTCGTCTTCTCGGCGCCGCGAAGACCTGCGGCCGGCTCGTCGAGCAGGAGGACGCTGGGCCGCTGGGCCAGGGTCCGCGCGACTGCCAGGAGCCGGAGTTGGCCGACCGGCAGCGAGTCAGCGGGGGACGACGCCCTGTCGGCGAGCCCGACGAGCTCGAGGGCCTCGTAGGCCTGCTCTTCGATGCGCCGCTCCTCCTTGCGCTGCCACGGGAGGCGGAGCATCGCCTCCACCATGCCTGCGCGAGTCCATGTGTGACAGCCGACCATCGCGTTGCCGAGGACGTCGAGCTGCTCGAGCGGCCGCGACGTCTGGAAGACCGTCCCGAGCCCGGCCTCGGCGCGGCGGTGCGCCGTCCAGCGCGTGATCTCCTTGCCCTCGACGAGAACGCTGCCGGTATCGACACGCAGGAGGCCAGAGATACAACCGAGCAGCGTGGACTTGCCCGCGCCGTTCGGCCCGATGAGGCACGTCAGCGTCCCGCGTGCGACCGCGAGCGTGACGTTCTCGACGGCCGCGACCGCGCCGAATGCCTTGGTGACGCCGCGGACCTCGCAAACGAGGTCCGCGGCGTCGACTCCGTTGTCGGATGGTTCGTCTATCGCTGGAACGCCGCTCCGACCAGGGCCCTCGGCTTGCACTGGACGATTCTCCCAGCCCACATGCTGTCCATCTGGACGCCGCTGTGGTTCCGCGGGCCGAAGAACAGGCGGCCGCCGGGCGTCACCAGTCCACGAAGCTTGGTCTCGAGCGCTGTGTTGATGCCCGCACGCGTGAATCCGCCTCTCTCCATCGCGGCCTTGAGCGCGAAGAGCGACGTCGACGCGTCCACGTGGAAGACCGAGAGGGGCTTGCCGATCACACGCTGTGTGAGCTGCGCTCGCGCCCTGACCGGATGTCCCTGGGGAAGCTGGTTCCACACGACGCCGAGGAAGCTGTTCACGAGCGCTCCGTTGACGTCCGGGCACGTCCCCTGGAGGAACTGCTCGGAGAGGTTGCCGCCCGTGAGGATGAGCCGCTGCGGGAGCTGGAGCTGCCGGAACTCCTTCACGATCGTGCTTCCGGGCGGCGTCACCGTCCACACCCAGAGGGCCTGGGCGTTCGAGTTCCGCACCTTCGCGAGCTCTGCCGCGAAGCTCGTCTGCGTCGGGGCGAAGATGATGTCGTCCGTGATCGTGAACCCGTAGGAGCTGGCGAGGGCCTTCACCTGGGCGACACCGCCGCGACCGAAGCCGCCGTTGTCTCCGATCAGCGCGATCCTCTGGACGCCGAGCGTTTTCAGGTACCGCGCCATGCTGTACGCGTAGAGCCGGTCCGTCGGGAGCGCGACGTACACGTATGGTCGCGGTGCGGGAGAGATCAGCGGCGTGGGAGGCGAGAGCGCAAGGAACGGAATGCGCCCTGCCGTCGCGAGCGGCGCCGTCGCGATCGCCGCGCCTGCGTTTCCGGAGCCGAGGATGGCGACGTACTTCGAATCGGCGACGAAGCGCTGGACGTTCTGGACGGCCTGCGACGGGTTCGAGGCGTTGTCGAGGACGTCGACCTGGATCCGCCTGTTCTTGAACGCGCCTGCCCGGTTCCAGAAGCGGACGAGCGCGTTGACGGCCTCGCGGTCACCCTGGCCGACGACCGCCGTCGGCCCGGTCAGCGGGGCGTCCATGCCGATGTAGACGATCCGTACCTGCTGCCCGGATGCGGACGCGAACCCGGTCAGCGCGAGCAGGCCGGCGGTGGCAGTTACGACCGCGGCCAGTAGCAGCCTCTTCATCTTTGCCCTCCTTGGGGAACGTGTGGCCCGTGCGCTACGAGCACGGTCGCCTGCCACTCCGGGAAGTCTTGCCCGCCGGTGCATCGAGCGCAATAGGAATCGGGATCCGACGGAGACCGGTGTGCCCGAGGCCACGCAGCGCCGTCACCGGTTGCTCCATCGCATCTCCCTCGACTCGAAGCGGCATCGCAACGGAGCTACTTATATCAGGCTACCTGATTCTTCTCAAGCGACGACCTTGGCGGCTGTTGCCTGACCTCGGTCGCCCTCGGACGGTAGCCCCGCGTGCAGGGCTCGGACACACTCCTTGAGCCACTCGGCGAAACGCTCGCGCTGGGCTGGATCGAGGGCAGCCAGCATCTCCTCCTCCATCGTCTCGACCGAGGCGTCGCAAAGCGTGAGGACACGGCGTCCGTCGTCCGTGAGGCTCGCCGGGTAGACGCGGCGGTGGTTCGGATGCGGATCCCTGCGGATGAGCCGCTTGTCCTCGAGGGCGTTGAGCACTTCGATCATCGCCTGCGGTGTCATGTACGCGCGGCGAGCGAGCTGCGCGTTCGACAGCGGCTGCCCCCGCGAACCGAGCACGCTGAGCGTCGTGTACTGAAGCGTGGTCAGGCCGTACGGCCTGAGCCGCTCGTTGATCTGAGCGCGGACGGCGCGTTCGAGCCGCGCGATGACGTAGCTGATTCGCGGCTCGACAGGGTCGGGCGGAGCAGCCGCCGACTCGGGAGGGTCATTCACCGCTGCGGATGCTCGCACACGCGCTTGCTGGAGTTCAGTTGCAACCTCCTGCACGGCCCCCCGTCAGTGGACGAGGAGTATCAGGTGACCTTGACAGTATCAGGCAAACTGATAAATACTCGGCCTTCCGCTATCCGCGCCCGTACTTGCGGCCTCGGACGCACTCCAGGGAGGGAGGCATCGTGCAGCTCTTGCGTACGAAGCGTCGATCGCTCGTTGGCAGCCTTTTCGTCTGTACGTTGGCGGCGCTCGCGGTGAGCGTGGGCGCCACCTCGGCATTGAGCCAAGCGGGCGGCGTCGACGACATCACCGTCGTGTCCAATCGCGCCGATCTGATCTCGGGCGGCGACGCGCTCGTGTCGGTCGAGCTCAGCGCGAACCCGCGTTCGATCCGGGTCGAACTCAACGACGCCAATATCACCAGCGCGTTCGCGGTTCGCCCGAACGGCCGCTACGAAGGCCTGGTCACGGGCCTTCGGGAGGGCAAGAACCTCCTGCGCGTGCGGCCCGGAAACGGCGTCGGCCGCTGGATCGAGATCACGAACCACCCGATCGGCGGTCCGGTGTTCTCGGGCGAGCAGATCCAGCCCTGGGAGTGCCGGACTCTGAATCAAGGCGGCACCAACCCGCCGCTCGGCCCGCCGGTCGACGACCAGTGCAACGCCGCCGCGCCCGTGGTCGAGCACTTCTACCGCAATGCCGCCGGTAACGCATGGGTCGTGTACGACCCGAGCAGCCCGCCGGCGGCGGAGGCGATCCAGGAGACGACGACCGATCAGGGCAAGACCGTCCCGTTCGTCATCCAGCGCGTGACCGGAACCGCGAACCGCGGCATCTACCAGATCGCGGTGCTGGTCGATCCGACCAAGCCGATCACGCCGTGGTCGACCGAGCAGCCGTGGAACCGCAAGTACGTCAACAGCTTCGGCGGCGCCTGCAGTGTCAACTACCGGCAGCCGACGGTAGGTGACGTGCGCAACGTCGCGCAGCTCGGGCTCGGTTTCGCGGTCGGCACCTCCAGCCTGAACACGTACGCCAACTCGTGCAGCGACGTGATCTCGGCCGAAGCGCTGATGATGACGAAGGAGATCCTCACCGAGCGCTGGGGACCGATCCTGTACACGATCGGAACCGGCGGCTCCGCCGGGACGATGCAGCAGCACATGATCTCGGGCGCCTACCCGGGGCTGCTGAACGGCCTCATGACGAGCCTGCTCTACGAAGACCACTGGTTCCAGGTCGTCGACTCGTTCGACTGCCTGCTGTTGTCCCGGTACTTCGGGCTCGGCGGCGGTGGCCCCTTCGGCCCACCCCCCGGCTGGGGCGACGGAAGCGGGAATGCGCTCTTCCCGAACGCCGCCGCGCGGCAGCTCGTCTACGGGACGAACCCGACCAACCCGGACGCCAAGTGCTCGCAGAAGATCGGCTTCACCACCGCCGAGCTGATCGCCGACAGCACCGCAGGTTGTGCCGGTCCGCCGAACGACCCGCCGTGGCGCTGGCACCCGGACACCAACCCGAACGGCACGCGCTGCACGATCCAGGACTACCTGAAGTACGTCTACGGCGTCGGGCCGGACAACCGGGCGCCGCGTCCGATCGACAACGTGGGCCTGCAGTACGGGCTCCAGAACCTGCTCAACGGGACGCTCTCGAAGGAGCAATTCGTCGATGTGAACTCGCGCATCGGCGGCATGGACCTCGACGGCGTGTGGACGCCGGCGCGCACCGCGGCCGAGCCCGGTGCTCTCGAGGCGCTCTACCGCACCGGACGCAACGCGGATGGATCGGGATCGGCCTACGTCGCCGAGATCGACGCACGTACCAACCCCACCGACGTCGGCTTCCATCCCCCGTTCCACTCCTGGAGCTGGCGTGCGCGGATCGACCGCACGCTCGGCAACCACGACAACAACGTCATCTGGGTGTCGAGAGGCGGAGCGACGCCGAGCCAGTTCGACTCGATGCGGGCGTGGCTCGACGCGGTGTACTCCGATCCGAGCGACGACCCTCTGCCGGACAAGATCGCCCGCAACAAGCCGGCGGACGTGAAGGACACGTGCTACGCCAGCGATGCGCAGGGCGGCCCGCAGGACGACCTGTTCTGCACCGGCACGGACGCGCAGTGGCAGTACTACTCGCACATGAGATGGGTCGCGGGCTGGCCGATGGAGCTGGATCACTACAAGTGCCAGCTGAAGCCGCTCGACCGGGCGGACTATCCGGGAATCAGCTTCACCGATGACGAGTGGGCGAAGCTGCAGGAGGCCTTCCCCACGGGCGTGTGCGACTTCACGAAGCCCGCGGTCGCCCACCAGCCGACGATCCCGTGGGTGACGTTCGCAGACGGGCCGGGCGGTCGTCCGCTCGGGGATGCCCCCACGTCCCACGGGCCTCCCTCGTTGCCTCCCGCTCCGTAGCGCGATGACCGAGAAGCGGGACGCGTGGGGCGACCCACGCGTCCCGCACTGCGTCCGTCGTTCGCACAGCTGAGGGCGCGGGCAGCCGGTCGGTGGCCGCAGCGCGACGAGGGTCGGCCGGGGTGCGCTGTACGCAATACGGCACGCAATACGGCGCGTTTCGTCGACGTCAGGTCGCCGAATAGACGGTTGACGGCGCGTGTTGTATACATGCACACGGATGTCCTCTCGATGTGTTTCGGAGCCGCACGGATACGACCGCGGCTCGCGCGGACCGTCGGATCGGAGCGACGTCTCAACATGTTCACCAGCCCGGGTCGTGGCAGGCAAGAGATAGAAGGAGGAAGGTTGTGAACCGATTTCGGCTGATCACGGCCGTGGGCGCAGTGGCTCTGCTCATCGCCGCGTTGAGCGGATCGAGCGCCTACGGCGGAGCGAGTGGGACTGCTCAGGGAAGCCCGATCAAGATCGGCGTGCTCACGCCGCTCACGGCGAACTTCGCCCCGTGGGGGCTTCAGGTGCGCGCCGGAGCAGCGCTTGCCGTAAACGAGATCAACAGGTCGGGCGGCGTGAAGGGACGCGGACAGGGGCGGCGCCTCAACCTCGTCGTCGCGGACGACCAGTCCGTGAACACCACGGCGGCCGTCGATGGCTTCAGGCGGCTGACCCAGCAGGAGAACGTCGTCTCGGTCGGCGGGATCATCGGCAGCTCGATCGGACTCGCGACGACGCGGCTCGCCGAGGAGGGGAAGATCCCGCTGTTCCTCGTGAAGTCGGGGAACAACGAGATCCTGACGCAGTCGAGCCGCTACACGTTCCGCACCTGCCTGCCCGCCGCTGCCATGGTCGCGCAGTCGGTCGTGCAGCTCGCGGTCCGACGTGAGATCAGGAGCGTCGGCGTCATGATTGCCGACTACGCGTGGGGCCAGTCGTTCAAGTCGTCGCTCGAGGATGCGGCGAAGTCTGCGCCGAACATCAGGTTCAACGTCCAGGTTGCGCCGGTTCCGACGCAGAACTTCACGCCGTACCTGCGGGCGTTCGGTGACGTGTCGTTGATCGTCGCGACGGGTCATCCGCCGGGAGCACCTCTCGTTCTCGCACAGGCGGGACAGCTGGGCCTGAAGGCACCGGTCGTCGGCGCGGACGGACCGTGGTCGCTCACGGCGAAGAGCACGACGACGTCGGCCTTCGGCCGGTACAGCGACTTCAAATGCATGGCTACGGCCACCAAGCAGTACAAGGCGCTTGCGAAGCGGTACCTCCGGACGTTCCCGCAGAACGAGTTCATGGAGGACGACGCGCTGGCGGGCTACGCGTACGTGAAGATCGTCGCGGAGGCAATCAGCAAGGTCGGCCCCAACCGCCAGCGGATCGCAGCGTATGTCCATGCCAACACCTTCAACATCCCCGGGTACGCGTGGCCGCTCAGATGGACGGCGTGGGGCGAGATGATCGGCGCGCGGCCGCAGTACGCCATCCTGACCAAAGGCGCGCCTCCGGAGTCCGGCTTGAACACCGCTTCGACCACCTTCTGGCCGAGAGTGATCTTCAAGTCGCCGGCGTTGACGCCGTATCGGCCCCAGTCCTGACCGTGGAGACCGGACCTGCTCCTCGAGGTTGACGGGGTAACGAAGCGCTTCGGCGGTCTCCCGGCCGTCGACGGTGTGACATTCGGAACCGACGACGGCGACATCGTCGCCGTCGTCGGTCCGAACGGGGCCGGGAAGAGCACGCTCCTCAAGGTGATCGTCGGACTCGACCGCCCGACGCACGGAAGCGTGCGTCTCGGTGGCCAGCGGATCGATGGTCTGACTGCACACCAGGTCCGACGCAAGGGGATCGCGATGGCCATGCAGCGCCCGCTTCCGTTCGGTTCCATGACCGTGCTCGAGAACGCTCTTCTCGGGGCGATGTTCGGCGTCGGAAAAGGTGTCCTGAGCGAGCGCGAGGCGCGACGTCGGGCTGCCGATGCGCTGGCGTTCGTCGGCTTGGACGAGCGAGCCCGGCAGCCGGTCTCGAGCCTGAATCTCCACCAGCAGCGCTTCCTCGAAATGGCGAAGGCGCTGGCGGGGCAGCCCCGGGTACTGCTGCTCGACGAGGTGATGGCGGGCCTGAACGAGTCCGAGCTCGCACACTCCGTCGAGATCGTCAGGAGTATCCGCGACACGCTCGGGACGACGATTCTCTGGGTCGAGCATGTGATGAGTGCGGTCGTTCAGCTCGCCGAGCGCGTGGTTGTCCTGAACTTCGGCAAGCTCATCGCCGACGGCCCGCCGGAGGTCGTCATGCGCGATCCGGAGGTCGTCGACGCGTACCTCGGGCGGGCGCACGTTGCTTGAGGTCACCGGCTTGGCGGCCGGGTATCTCGGCGAGAGCGTGATCGACGACGTCGACGTCGAGGTTCGCAGTGGCGAGGCGGTAGTGATCGTCGGCTCGAACGGAGCGGGCAAGTCGACGCTCTTCCGGGCTATCGCGGGGCTGATTCAGCCGATGGCCGGCCGGGTCGTCCTGGACGGGAAGGATTTGACGCGCCGTCCCGCCTACCGGATAGCGCGCTCCGGGATCTCCTACGTACCGGCCGAGAGGCATCTCTTCCCGGCGATGACCTTGAAGAGCAATCTCCATCTCGGCGCCTACCCTCGCCGGGCCGATCCGGCAACGCTCGAGCTCGTGTACGACCTCTTTCCGCGTCTACGAGAGAGACAGCGCCAGCAGGCGGGCACGCTCAGCGGCGGTGAGCAGCAGATGCTGGCGGTGGGCCGCGCGCTGATGGCGCGGCCGCGGCTGCTGATGCTCGACGAGCCGACCACAGGTCTCTCCCCGAAGATCGCGCAGGTGGCCTTCGAGGCGCTCGAAGGGCTGAAGAATGAGGGCACGACTCTTCTGATCGCCGAGCAGCAGGTACCGCTCGCGCTCTCCGTCGCCGACCGCGGCTACGTGCTCGAGAACGGACGCATCCGGCTCAGCGGCACCGCGAAGGAGCTCGAGGGGAATCCCGAAGTGCAGCGCGCGTACCTCGGAGTCGCATGAGTCGCGCTTCTGCAGATCGGGGATGCGGGGAGCCGGCATGAGGGCCGTCATCCTCGACGGGCTGGTGCTCGGTCTCGCGTTCGGCCTGCTCGGCGTCGGCATGACGCTCGTCTACGGGCTCGCGGGTGTCATCAACCTCGCATACGGCCAGATCGTGGTGTTCGCGGCGATCGTCATCTCACTCCTCATGGAGGACGGGATGTCGACCCTTCTTGCAGCCGTCCTGGGCGTGCTGGCGGCTGCCGGACTCTCGGCTTTGCTCGACCTCACGCTGATGCGCCCGGTCTATCGCGAGCACGGCGAAGAGCGAACGCTGTTGGGCCTCCTGCTCACGCTCGGCGCCGCGTTCGTCATCGCGGGCGTGCTGACCTGGCGCTATCCGGACGGCGCTCTGTACATCTTCGTGGACGGCGACCCGATCTCCGTGATCGGCGTGCCCATGGCCGTAGGGAGCCTCTGGGCATCGGCAATGGCGCTCGTGGCGGCAGTCGTGCTCCTCCTGTTCTTCGGCGCGACGACGTTCGGGCGCGGCGTCCGCTCGGTGATCCAGGACGAGATCGGCGCGCGTCTGGTGGGCATCAATCCGTCGTTCGTCCGCACGGTCATCTTCGCGGTGAGCGGAGCGCTCGCCGGTGTTGTCGCGATCGCCCAGTCGATGAGTGGGCCGCTGACGGTCAACGCGGGCTTCGAGCTCACGACCTTCGCACTCATCGTCGCGGTGGTCGGGGGTCTCGGGAGCGTCGCAGGAGCGTTCCTCGCGGGCGTCCTCCTCGGCGTAGTGAATGCGCTGAGCGCGCACTACATCGGCCAATACATCACGACGATCATCCTTCTCAGCGCCGCCGCGCTGACGATCCTCATCCGACCTCGCGGGCTGCTCGGACGATGAGCACCGTGGAGAACGTCGGAACGCTGCCGCGGCTCGGACGGCTCGGGTGGGCGTTCCTGCCGGTCGCCGTCGCCGCGGCCGTCCTGGCGCTGCTCCCACCGATCTGGTTCGGCGACTCGCCGTTCACGACGTCGTTGGCAGTCCAGGCTCTCGTGTTCGCCTCCTACGGAGTCGGCTTCAACCTGATCTTCGGAAGCACGAACCAGCTCTTCCTCTGCGTCGGCGCGCTCGCCGGCGTCGGCGGGTACGGCGCGGGCATCCTCGCGAACGAGACCTCGCTGCCCATGCTCGCCGGAGTCGTCGTCGGGACCCTCAGCGCGGCACTCGTGGGCGGGTTGTTGAGCTGGATCGCGGTGCGTCGCTCGCTGGGCATCATCTTCACCGGCATCGTCACGCTGGTGTTCTCGCTCGGGTTCGCGAATCTCCTGCTCGGGCAGCGCGATCTGACGGGGTCCGAGACGGGGCTCATCGTCGAAGGCGTACCGGATCGGCTCGGCGACGACACGGTCGGCGGGTACTACCTCTTCGCGGGGCTCCTCGTCGCGTTCCTGATCATCTTCCGCGTTCTGCAGCTCTCGCACATCGGCTGGGCGTTTCGGGCGCTGCGAGACGACGAAGTCGCCGCAGAGCTCGCCGGCGTCGACGTCGCCCGGTACCGGATCTATGCGGCGACCGTCGGCTCGGCGATGATCGGCCTCACGGGAGCTTTGCTGGCCTACAGCGCCGGCTTCATCAGCCCAGCTACGTACAGCTTCGACCGCGTGGACGTGCGCGTGCTCGTGATGGTTGCGTTCGGCGGCCTCGGCACCTTGCTCGGCCCGCTCATCGGGGCCGGAGTCTTCGCGATCGTCGACGAGCAGCTCACCGCCAGCCTCGAGCTGCGCGAGGTTCTCTACGGCGTGTTCGTCATCGCGATCTTCCTCTTCTTCCGGCGGGGTGTCGTGCAGGCGATCGTGTCGCTCTACGAACGTGTCTTCGGTGCGGGCGAGCCGCCGAAGCCTCCGGCCCTACAAGCCTCGCGCGAGTAGGAAGAGGTTCATGCCACGCGGAAAACATGCGACCTCGCAGACCACCAAGGCGACGCTCGGGTTGCGCGAGCTGCTTCTCGACGGCGCCTTCGAGCCCCGCGAGCGCGTTCCGGAGCTGCGGCTCGTGAAGGAGCTCGGCGTCTCGAGGACGCCGCTTCGCGTCGCTTTGATGACGCTCGAGCACGAAGGGCTGCTCGAGACGCTGCCGGGAGGTGGCTTCGTCGTGCGCGAGTTCACGCGTACCGACATCGACGATGCCATCGAGCTTCGCGGTGTCCTCGAGGGGACTGCGGCGAGGCTTGCTGCGGAGCGGCTCGAGTCGGAGACGGAGCTCGAAGCCCTGCGCGACATCTGCCGAAGCCTGGACGCGATGGTGCGCACCCACAGCATCGAGACGTTCATGGAGTACCTGCGCCTCAACGAGGAGTTCCACTGCGGGTTTCGTGCGCTCGCCAAGAGCGCGCAGCTCGACCGCGCGCTCGAGCACGCCCTCGCGTTGCCGTTCGCGCCGCCGAGCGCGCTCCTCAGGGTGCACTCCGCACTCCCGGAGTCGTGGGAGATCCTGCTCGTCGCTCAGCACCAGCACCACGCGCTCGTCGACGCGATCGCTCAGCGCGAGGGAGCGCGCGCGGACGCGATAGCACGCGAGCACGCGCGCATCGCGCGACGGAACCTCGACGTGGCGCTTGCGAACCGCCGGCTCCTGGAACGCGTTCCCGGATCCACGCTGCTGCGGCTTCCTGCGGCCTCTTGAGCACGATGCCGCTCGAGACGCACGCGAGCATTCGACCTATGCAGGAGAGTGACATCGAGGCCGCCGACCGGGTACTGCGGCTGGCGTTCGGGACGATTCGCCGACTTCCGGATCCGAGCGCTACGTTCGGCGATCGCCAGATGGTGAGAACGAGATTTCGAGCCGCGCCCGACCGTGCGTGGGTCGCCGAGATCGACGACGAGCTCGTGGGATCGGTGTTCGTGACGCGGTGGGGGTCGTTCGCCGTCCTCGGGCCGCTCAGCGTCCATCCGGATGTCTGGGATCGCGGCATCGGTGGTCGATTGCTCCATCCGGCACTCGCGGCCCTCGAGAGCTGGGGCCTCCAGCAGGCCGGCCTCTTCACTTTCGCGGACAGCCCGAAGCATCTCGGGCTGTACCAGAGCAGCGGCTTCTGGCCCGGGTCTCTGACGGTCGTCGCCACGAAAGAGACGGGGCCGGTGACGCCACACCGCCCCTACACGCTCGTCTCACACGACAGCGCGCGGGATCTCGATGCGCTCCTCGACGGCGCTCGGCGACTGACCGATCAGGTCCATGCCGGCCTCGACCTCGGAGACGAGATAGCCGCGGTGAGCAGCCTCAGACTCGGCGGCACGATCCTGCTGCGGGGCGCCGCCGGATTCGACGGCATCGCCGTTTGCCACTGTGGCGCTGGCAGCGAGGCAGGCGGCGACACGTGCTACGTCAAGTTCGCAGCGGTGCGTCCGGGCGACGGTGCCCCCGAGCGCTTCGAGGAGCTCCTCGACTCCTGCGAGTCGTTCGCAGCGGAGTCCGGGCTGAGCCGTCTCGTCGCCGGAGTCGACACGGGGCGCCGCGATGCGTATCGGCGCCTGCTCGCCCGCGGCTTTCGCGTCGAGCAGGTCGGAGTCTCGATGTGGCTCCGCCCTGACGAGGATCGCCTCGACACTGCCGATCGGTACGTCATCGACGATCGTCGGTAGCCGGTATCGCCGGCACGACGAGCGTCAGGCGACTCCGGCTCTCGTCCGCCAGCCGTCGTGGTACGTGCTCCGAGCGACCTCCGAGTACGGGCACGGGCTGACGATCGCTCGGAACTCCGCCTGGCGGTGGCGTTCGACGACCGGCTTCGAGGAGCCGCCGCCCTCCTCGCCCCAGACGAGCGTGACCTCGGTCCCCACCTCGACGCCCACGTCGACCATCGCGAGCGACAGGTACGAGCGCTCGTTGTAGCTGTACCCCGAGAAGGTCGAGACACCGATCGCCTCGCCGTCGAGGAGCACCTTGTCGTATGGCCAGGTGGAGTAGTTGGAGAGCGGGATGTCGAGGTACTTCACGGGATCGCCCTTGGCGAACAGCGACCCGGCCGCCTGTGCGACGTCCTCGCCGTTCCACGCGAGGGTGACCTTCTTCCGGCGTGGCCGGTCGGCCATGGCGAGGAGAGCATCGCGTCCGACGAACTCGTGGTCGAACTTCACGAACGGCCAGTAGCCCAGGTCGTGCGGCGTGAGGTAGTAGTCGGGGATCTCGGAGGAGACGAAGCTGCCTCCGAGCGAACCGGTTCCCTCGTAGCCGTCCGCAGGGAGCCACTCCCTGTACGACTTCAGGTCGTCTCCGGTGAAGACCGCGGGTAGCGGGGAGGGAATCCAGCCCGACTCGAGCGTGTTCGTCGCGTACGCGCGAGACCCGACCTGACGAAGGCCGAAGTCCTTGCCGGCCTCGACGATCGCGCCCCGGACATCCTCGCGCTCCGCCCACGGACCCCAGAGCTCGAGTCCGGGAACGCCCGACATTCCGTGGTGGAGGGCGCGCACGTTCCGGCCGCCGATCGTGAGCTCACCCATGTTGAAGAACCTGATCTCGGGCAGCGGCCCACCGTTCGCGGCCTCGAGCACCTGCATCGCCGTGGGTCCCTGCACCTGGAAGCGGTAGAGCTCGCGCCCACCCGTCGGGTTGACGGCGGTTCGCTCGTCCCTCGACACCTGCACGTCGAAGTCGCCCGTCTCGGCGTGGTACTGGAGCCAGTTGTGCGCCGACGGACGGCCCACGAGTCGAACCTTGTTCTGGTCGAGATGGAACAGGATGGCGTCTCCGATGACGTAGCCGTCCGGGCTGCACACGACGAGCTGCTTCGCCTTGTTCGGAGCGAAGTTCTCGAACGTGTTCACGCCGACGTGCGAGAGCAGCTTGATCGTGTCCGGGCCTTCGACCTGCACGTCCAGCATGTGATGCGACTGGTCGAAGAGCGCAGACGTCTCGCGCCACGCCACCTGCTCTTCGCGCCAGTTCGAGAACTCGGCGGGTACCGCCGGATAGACGTACGGCCCGATCTGCGAGTTCCGCGCCATCTCCACGGCGCTCCCTGCGGCTTGCAGCTTGTCCTCGAGGCTCTTGTGACTCATGTCGAGGTATCTCCTCTCTGCCCGATGGCTGGCGAAGATCCTAGATCGGCGCGGGCCTGGTGGTCGCGGCCGAGGAACGTGTTGGCCCACGCGCTCGTCCCCTGCAAGGCGTTGTCCTTGACAACGACAGGCCCGTCGAGCATCGACTCCTCCTCGTCGTACGCCTTGAGACGCTCGTAGGCCTCCGACCAGATGCACTCCGTGTCGTAGACCTCGCACAGCCCGTCGCGCGTGCCGCCGCACGGCCCGTTGCGCTGATTCTTCGCACACTGCGACTCCGGGCAGACGTAGGCGATCTCGGGGAGCGAGCAGTCGCCGCAGTCCTTGCACGAGAAGAGCGGAACTTTCGCCGCCTGCTCGAGGGCGTGGGCTGCGCGGCGCAGGGGCCGTGGCGCCTTGTCGATGCGTCGATAGACATTCCTTCCTGTCTCGAAGAGCGGGGCGTCGCGGGCGAAGACGGACTCGTGGAGCTGGCGGCTGAACCGGTACCTGAGGGGGATCGGCAGGTCGGTTCGTCGCCGCCGCTTCGACTCGAGGTAGGTGGCGCTGACGACGTCCGACGCGAGACCGGTATCCGGATCCCGTTCGAAGAAGTGGAACTCACCCGCGCGCGGAAACTGGATCTCGCGCGCGAGCTCGCGCCAGTCCGCGGCATAGCTTGCGGAGCCGTCAATGATCTCGCCGAACGTCTCCGCCGGCATGTGCCCGCCGAGGTAGACGCCGTCGTAGCCGAGGCCACGCACGACGGCCAGATGCTTGGAGGCGAGGTCGACGAAGAACGCCCGTCCGTTGTCCGGACTGGCCGCGTGCCGGTCGGCCAGGGCGAGCAGCTCGTCGGTCACCACGATCCCGGGGATGACTCCTCGGTGAAAGGCGTGTGCGGCCGTACGCGAGAGCAGGTAGACGTTCGCGAGAACCCGAAGTTCGAGGCCGTCCCGGCGGATCCAGCGCAGGAGCTCGTCGTCCTTGCGCGTGTTCCAGCCCGCCTGGTTGATCACGAAGCGGGCACCCGCCCGCGCCTTCTTGCGCAGCTTGAAGTACTGCGGCATCACCTCGCGCTCGAGGCGCTTGTGGTTCGTGACGACGCCGCCCATGAAGAAGTCAGTCCGCTGGAGCCGCGTGTCCGGCCGACGCTCGTCGGGCAGGCCGGTGTTCATCTCCGAGAACAGGCTGATGAGCCCGACCGAGTCGATGTCGAAGACGGGGGCGGCGAGACCTCTGTGGCCGACGACCGGATAGTCCCCGGAGAGCGCGAGCACGTTGTGGAAGCCCCCGGAGCTGAGCTGCCAGCCCCGGCTCTCGAGCGCGTTGCGGTTCCAGTCCTTGCAGGCGAGGTGGATGATCACCTCTTGCCCGCGCGAGATCAGGTCGGTTCCGAGCGCGTCGGGGGACAGCATCGCGTGTCCGCCCGGGTTGTCCGTGATCGAGAGCACATCGATCCGGGGGTCGGCGGCCAGCTCCCTCGCGAGCGCGAGCACCTTCGCGCCGCGCTCCGAGGTGATCGGGCCGCGGCTCGTGACGAGCTCGGCTGCGACGACGAAGCGGCCCGGCTCGGCGAGCGCCGCGCGGAGCGAGTCCATCCCGTCAGCCCTCGCCGGCGACGTCGGGTGTGCCGTAGCTGTGGAAGCTCTCGATCGTCTTCACGCCCCAGTACTGGCCCCGCGACCGCTCCGCCGCGCTCCACGTGATGGGTTCGAAGTCGGGGTCGTAGACGAAGTAGCCGCCCGTCGTCACCTCGATCCGATTCCCGCCCGGCTCGAACCCGTAGAGAAAGAAGCCTTGCGCGACTCCGTGCTTCGACGGCGCAGCCTCGATCGGGACATCGGCGTCCACGAACACGTCGGCCGCGCGGAGGCACTCCTCGCGCGTATCGACCCAGAACGCGAGGTGGTGCAGCCGGCCGTTCGCACCGTGCGCGTCAGCCACGTAGATGAGCTCGTGCGCCGCGATCGTGAGACTGAGCCAGGCACCCGTCTCCGTCCCGTCGTCCAGCTCGATGCGCTCGTACAGCCGATAGCCGAGTACGTCCTGGGCGAACATGCGATTCGCGCGCACGTCCGCTGCGAGGACGTTCACGTGATCGAGGCGCTTCACGGCAGCGCCACGGCCGACGTACCGCTGCGGCTGGTTCCTCCAGGACGGCCGCAGATGCTCGGGTGCCTCGTAGCGCTCGGCCTCGTAGTAGAGCTCGAAGACGTGGTTGTCGGGATCGGTGAAGCGGTACGCGGCGCCGTGTCCGACGTCTCCTTCGATCCAGCCGAGTCCACGCCCGGTCGCCTCGACGGCGTCGACCCGGCGGGCGAGTGCTTCCGGGCTCCATGCCCGCAACGCGACGTGGCCGAGCCCTGCCCGTGGCGACTCCGTGAGTTTCAGGCTGTAGCGAAGGTAGTCGCCCCACCCTCGGAGGAACACGGACTGCCCATCACGCGCCTCCTCCTCCATGCCGAGCACGTCGACGAAGAAGCGCAGGCTCTCCTCCGGCTTCGGAGTCAGAAGCTCGGCGTGCCCGATCCGGGCCAGGTCGTGGATCGGCTCGCTCACTCGACGAGCTCCCGCAGGCCGTCGAGGTCGTACGAGAGGTCGCCGGCCTGGAGCCTCCCGCGCTTCACGAGCTCGTTCTCCTCGCGTTCGAGCGCGGCCGCGAGCACCTCCTCGACCCTCGATCTCTCGACGACCACCGCGCCGTCCGCGTCGAGCACGACGACGTCGCCCTGCCGGATGGTCGCGGCCCCCACCTCGACCGGATCGCCGATCGTGCCCCGACTGCGCTTCTCCGCGCCACGCACTCGCACGTGGCGCGCCCAGATCGGGAGGTCGAGCGCACGCAGCTCCTCGACGTCGCGAACGGCGGCATCGACGAGGATTGCCGCGACCCCTCGGCCCTTTGCCTGCGTCGCCAGGAGGTCGCCGACGAGAGCGAAAGGCGCAGGAGTGGGCATGGTGAGGACGAGGACCTCGCCGGGCAAGGCCTCGGCGACCGCCGCATGAACCATGAGGTTGTCGCCCTGCGCGCACCGCACCGTCCGGGCGGGACCGGCAGCACGTGAACCGGGCACGATCTGGATCAGCGGCAGGTCGACGACCTGCGCACGCCCGGCCGCCTCGTGGACGGTGGCCGTCCCCAGCCGCGCGAGCTCGGCGAACGCGGCCGTCACAGCGCAGCCACCACCTGCGGTGTCACGCGCTGGAACGCCTCGGCGTAGCGGATGGACGAGTTGCCAGAGGAGCGGCGCGCATGGTTGCCGCGCTGTTCGGCGCGCTGGGCGTAGTACGTCTGGAGGTAGCTCTGCGCCTTCATCTCCTCCATCGCCGCTCGCTTGAGCTCATACACCGCAGTGATGTCGACGAAGGTCGTCGGCGTGAAGTTGCAGAGCTCGGGCTGGTGCGGCTCGAAGAGCAGCAGCTCCGGGGGCTCGACGGTTGCGAACGAGCTGGCGACGCCCGCACCTGCAGCGAGGGCGCGTGCGCGCTCCACGGCGAAGAACGCGGTGGCATGGTCCGGGTTGAACGGGTCGCGGTCGGTGTGCGTGATCAGGACGTCGGGCGCAAAGTCCCGGATTCGGTCGGAAATCGCGACGAGCCCGTCCTTGTCGATCTCGAGCGGATAGTCGCCGAGGTCGAGGCAGGCGAAGTCCGCTCCGAGCGCGGCTGCGGCGCGCTGCGCTTCTCCGTGCCGCACCTCCTTCACCCGCTCGACCGTCTGCCCCGGCTCCTTCCAGAGCTCACCCGACTCGCCGCGCTCGCCGTAGGACAGCGCGAGCACGTGGGCCGCACCGCCGCCTGACGTCGCCACCGCGACGGCACCGCCGGCGCGCCAGACGAAGTCCGCGGAGTGTGCGCCGATCACCATGATCCTCCTGCTCACGTCGCACCCGCCAGCCGTCGCGACTGCGCCACGATCATCTCGCGGACATCGTCCTCGCCGAAGCCGGCCCCGAGCAGACGGTCTGCCCAGAGCGCGAGTCCGTCCTCCACCGGCGGGTAGTCCGGGTTCCCGCAATCGCTCGAGAAGAGCGAGTGCTCCACGCCGACCGCACGCACGCCGGCGAAGACGTGCTCCCACGTCGTCTTGCCGCTGAACGGCGTCGTCAGACATCGCTCGAGCACGCAGCCGCGTTCGGCGAGGGCCACCTGATCGTCGATCGAGAGGTTCGGGCACGGGAACTCGGGATGCGTGACGACGATGTCCTCGACGCCTTCGGCGAGCGCCGCATCGACCACTGCGAACGCGTCGTCGCGTGAGAGATGACCGGTCGCGAGGATCAGGCCGTGCCGGGCGATCGCGCGGAGGACCTCGCGGGTGGCGGGCAGCACCTCTCCCCTCGGGTCCGTCACGGCCACAGCGTCCACGCTGAGCCCGAGGCTGCGGAGCTCGTGCTGCAGCCGTGCCCACTGCGGAACGTTGTCACCCGCATTCGGCTCGGTCCGCCCGGCCGTCTCGGCGGGGGAGTCGACCGTGGGCATCCAGACGATACGCGCGCCTTCTCGAGCAGCGATCTCGACGGCCAGGGCGTTCATGCCGCCGACCGCACAGTTCAGGGCCAGCGTCCCGAGCACGGCGACGTCCTCGAAGAGGGCCGAGACGACTTGGGCTCGCTCGGCGGTAGACGTGTAGTGGGACTTGAGTGCGAAGCCGGCGAGCCCGAGCTCGGAGAAGCGCTCGGCGAGCGCGCGGTCGTCGATACGTCGTTTCGGGACGTCCGGAGCGATGTGCACGTGGAGGTCGTACGCGCCCTGAACGAGAACCCGCGCGCGGTCGCTCGGCTGGGTTCCTCCGGGTTTCGGCACTGTCGCGCCCACCCTAGTCCGACTCCTTCCCGGCGAGCCCGACGAGGACGGACGCGCTCGCCTCGGTGATCCTCGGCTCGACTCCGAGGTCGCGCAGCAGGTCGCGAGCAGCCCCGAGCTCGTCGACCCTCCGCGCGGCATGTCTACGGCTCCCGTCGACGAGTCGTTCGCACAGCGGTCCGCCGATCACCGCGGCGATCTCGCTCTCGAGCCACCCGGCGTGGCCCGCGGCTTCCGCCGCCGCAAGGCTCTCGAGCACGGAGGCGGCGAGGCCTTTCATGAAGACCGAGCGCAGGAGCTTGCGCGCCGCTGCATCGCCCGGTTCGTCCGACACCACCTCGACGGGCATGCCGAGCGGCTCGAATGTGTCGGCGAAGCGCCGGGCGCCGGGGCCCGATGCCAGCGCGGGCGTTCGGAGCCCGCGCGTCGAGACAGGCCCGAGGAGTGCGACGTCGGCGAACGCTGCTCCGGTCTCGCGAACCCTCGACGCGATGTCGCGCTTGAGCGCCGGCGACGTCGTGTTCAGGTCCGCGTAGAGCGCACTCTCGGAGAGACCCGGCAGCGCCTCCTCGGCTGCAGCAAGCGCAGTGGCCGCGGTCGTCAGCGCCACCACGAGCGAACTCCCAGACGCCGCCGCGGCGGGATCGTCGAAGCGGGTGACGCCGTCAGGAGTGGTCACGGTCGCTGGGTCGTAGCCGCTCACTGCGATCCCGAGCGCGACGAGGTCTGCCGCGATTCGCGCGCCCGCTTCGCCGAGACCGAGCACCGTCACGAGCGGTGGGGGTTTCACGCGCGGTGCCCTCGGGTCGCCGCCACTGTCCCCTGAGAGCGCATACCCGGCAATGAATACAGAATTGTTGACGATCTTTCCAACATTCGGGCAGGATGCGGGCGGCCCATGCAGACGGCATCCAGCTACGACGCGCTCCGCGACGCGATCGTGCGCGGTGCTCTCGCTCCTGATGCGCGCCTCGTCGAGTCCGAGCTTTCGACTGCGTTCGAGATGTCGCGCGGCGCCGTGCGCACGGCGCTGATCCGCCTGGAGCAGGACGGGCTCGTCACCCGCGAGCCGCATCGAGGCGCGCGCGTCCGCCGCGTCAGCGACGAAGAGGCCGTGGAGATCCTCGAGGCGCGCGCGGTTCTGGAGGCTCTCGCCGCGCGTCAGGCGGCCGATAGGATCGACGAGAGCGGACGCGCCCGCCTCCGGAAGTTCCTCGCGCGTCAGCGCGAATTGCTGGCCGACGGCGATCTCCTCGCGGCCTCCGACGTGAACGCGGAGCTCCATGCCGCGCTGCTGGAGCTGTCCGGACATCGCACCGCGACCCGTCTCATCAACACGCTCAGCGCCCAGACGGTGCGCTACCAGTATCGGACGATCCTGATCCCCGGTCGCCCCGCCGCGTCGGTCGACGAGCACGCGGCCATCGTCGAGGCTGTCATCTCCGGCCGGCCCGCCGATGCGGAGCGCGCCATGCGCCTGCACCTGCTGAACGTCGCCGACGCCGTCCGCCGCGGCCGGCTGCCGGGGGGCATCGACAGCGCGAGTCGCGGCATCATCTAGCGAGCCTCGACGAAGGGAGTACGACGTGAGCCAGCGGAGCCTCGAAGACCTACTGGCGACGGCGCAGAGCCCGGTCGCCCTGCTCCGGAACTCCCAGGCCGGGCCGAACCCCTACCCCGGGGTCCCTCCGGAGTTCACGAACTGGCGTGACGAGCAGCGAGCGTGGCAGGAGACCTGTGTGCTGTTCGACCAGTCCTTCCACATGAACGACCTGCTCGTCGAAGGACCCGATGCCCTGACGTTGCTCTCGTACCTCGCCGTCAACAGCTTCGACGGCTACGTGGGAGATCGCGCCAAGCACTTCGTGCCGTGCAGCCCGGATGGATACGTCATCGGCGACGTCATCCTCTTCCCGCTCGGCGACGATCGCTTCAACCTCGTCGGCCGGGCGCCCGCCCTCAACTGGATCATGTACCACGCCGAGCTCGGCGGATACGACGTCGAGGTCGACCTCGACCTGAGGACAGCGTTGCGCGCGGACGGCCGGCGCAGGTCGTACCGCTTCCAGCTGCAGGGCCCGAACGCGATGCAGGTGATCGAGCGGGCACTGGGCAGCCCGCCACCCGAGCTCAAGTTCTTCCACACGACGCAGCTGCCCATCGCGGGGACGACCGCCGGGGCGCTTCGGCACGGCATGGTCGGCCAGCCGGGCTGGGAGCTTTTCGGCCCATGGGGCGAATACGAGGCCGTCCGGACGGCGCTCGTGACCGCGGGCGCGGACTTCGGTCTCCGGCTGGCGGGTGGGCGGGCGTACTCCTCGAACACGGTGGAGTCGGGCTGGATCCCGTCCCCACTTCCTGCCGTGTACTCCGGCGAGCCCATGCGGCCCTACCGCGAGTGGCTTCCTGCGGCTGGGTACGAGGGCGCGGCGTCGATCGGAGGCAGCTTCGTCTCCGACGACATCGAGGACTACTACTTCACGCCGTGGGATCTCGGATACGGGAACTACGTGAAGTTCGACCACGAGTTCGTGGGGCGGGAGGCGCTCGAACGGATGGTCGACGCCGAGCACCGGCAGAAGGTCACCCTCGCACTCGACGACGCCGATGTGACCCGGGCGATCGGAACGATGTTCGGAGCAGGCGAGCGCGCGAAGTTCATCGATTGGCCCTCCGCCGTCTACTCGATGCACCAGTTCGACCGCGTCGTCGTCGACGGGGAGACGGTCGGGGTTTCGACGTGGATCAGCTACAGCGCGAACGAGGGCAAGCTCCTCACCCTCGCCGTCCTCGACTCCGCCTACGCGCAACCCGGCACCGACGTGACGTTCGTCTGGGGCGAGGAAGACGGCGGGACGACGAAGCCCACGGTGGAGCCGCATGTCCAGATCGAGCTCCGCGCCGTGGTCAGCCCGGTGCCGTACGTGGAGGCTGTGCGCACGTCGTATGCGCCGAGCGGCTGGCGCTCGTCGCGATCGTGAGCGCCGGTCGAAGGTCGGCGCGCATACCGCGCGTCGAGTGTGGGCCAAGCCGCTGCGCTGCAGCGCGAACGTCGACGGCTAGCTCGCGCGGAGGCCCGACCGCCTCGGAAGCGCCGCGACCGCGCCGAGCAGGAGGACGGACAGAGCCGCGAGCAGCCAGAGCGACGCGGAGAAGCTTCCGGTCGCGTCACGTACCGCGCCGAGCACGAATGGGCTCACCGCACCGATCGTGTAGCCGAGTCCCAGCATCATCCCGACGAGGGCGCCGACCTGGGCGGGCGCGTGCTCGAGGTCGAGCGGGAGGGTCAAGACCAAGGCGAACATCCCTCCGCTGGCCACACCGAGCGCGAAGACCCACGCATACGCTCCGGCGGGAGCGAGCACGACGCCCGCCACTCCCACGACGAACATCCCCGCCATCGCCGTGAGCCAGGCGTGCCTCGTCCAGACGCGATCCGACAGCCACGGGACGACGAACGACGCCGGGATCGCAACGAGGTTGAGAACGGCGAGGAGGCTTCCCGCCGTCTGTGTGTTCCAGCCGCGCTCCACGTAGGCGTCGGGTAGCCACGCGTTGATGCCGTAGTAGGTCGACGCCATGAGCGCGAACAACACGACGAGGAGCCATGCGACCCGGCTGTTCCAGGGCAGGTGCGGCGGGCGTTCCGGACGACGCTCGTGCACCGGGTCGTGGCGAGTCAGCGCGACCCACACCGCTGCGAGCCCGAGGGTGACGAGCGAGAAGACGAGGAGCGACGTTCGCCATCCTCCGTACCACGCTGCAAGCGGCACGGCTACGGCTGCGGACAGCGCCGAGCCGACCTGGATCCCGGTCGTGTAGACGCCGGTCGGCCCGGCGGGCCGGGCGGCGAAACGCTCCTTCACCGCGACGGGCACGACGGCGCCGGCGAGACCCATGCCGATGCCGACCGGCCAGGTGAAGACGAGGAGGAGCAGGGGATTCGGTGCCACGGCGCGGGCGACCCCGAAGACGCCGATCAGCAGGACCGACCACGTGATCGCGGCGCGCGTGCCGATGCGTGCGCTGAGATAGGCGGCCGGAGGCGCGAAGAGCCCCATGCACAGAACCGGGATCGTCCCGAGCAGCCCGACGACGGCATGCGTCGTGTTCAGGCTGTCCTGGATCTCGGGGAGGAGCGGGCCTACACCGACGATCTGCGGGACGGCCGGCGCGTCTGCGGCGTCGCAAGCGCCGACGAGTGCCCCCGGCATGAATCGAACATGCGCACGCGGTTTAGGAAACCGCTGCTCTATCCACTGAGCTACGGGGGCGCGGGTCAAGCGTAGCGCCGGTCGCAGGA
>Ga0075344_1000006_pt1 | contig 24588 bp, 25 predicted proteins | sample RushOxbow_ThreeS_FD_120075 | JGI IMG/M metagenome (GOLD analysis project Ga0075344, IMG submission 120075) | Natural and restored wetland microbial communities from the San Francisco Bay, California, USA, that impact long-term carbon... | ecosystem: Environmental > Terrestrial > Soil > Wetlands ...
AACGCCGACTGCGGTTTCACGGCGACGACATAGGGGCCAACGGCATCGATGATCCCCTTGCAGAACCGGGCGACCGCCGACGCCGCCGACGCGCGGCCGAGCACCGCCTCGCCACGAAGCTCCATCGGCAGCAGGTCGAGTCGAGGGTCGAGTCCTACGACAAGCTGACTCCGCTTCCGCATGACGGACTCGGCAAGGCGATCGGCGAAGTTGGCATTCGCCATTGCCTTCATCGTAGGGGTGTCGTTCGCGTGGCCCCAGAGGAACCGTGTGCAGGTGGGCGGGTCAGCCTTCCCCTACGCAGCCAGGATCGCGGCGGCCTCGAGGGAGACCACACGCAGCTCGGGTGGCGGGCGACGCAGAACGGCCGCGACGGCGAGCAGCTCGGCAGTGTCCTCGGGCGCGAGCGACGGTTCGGCTCGGGCCGCGAGCGCCAAGGCGGCCTCGATCTCGAGACGGCCTGCCGCACCGCGCGGAATCGTCCGTGCCGTCACGCGGCCGCCCGCAACGACGAACGCACGCCAGAAGCCTGGCTCGCGCGCCGGTGCGAGCACGCACAGCTCCTCGGCCCGCAGTCGCTCGAGCTCGTCCACGCGCGCGACCACCTCCTCGAGTGCGGCGACCCGATCGCGGAGCTTGGCCGCGTCCTCGAACCGGAGATCGTGCGCGAGCCGCCGCAGTCGGGCGCGCAGCGCCGGAAGCGCACCCGAGAGGTCGACGCCGTCGAAGTCGTCGAGCGCGCGGGCGGCGAGCTGTGCGCGACGCTTGCTCGAAATCGGGCCGAACCGCGTCGGCTCGGCGCAGACGATCCAGCGCTCCGCGCGCCGCCGCAGGTACGACTGAGGACGGCCGCCTCGGGCGTTGGCGGGAGGGCGGAGCTCCCGAATGAGGCGAGCCTCCTCGAGGGCTGCCTCGAGCTCCGAGCCGGCCTCGCGCCACTCGACACGCTCGAGAGCCCCGAGCGCGGCCTCGACCGCCGGTCGCTGGCGATCGCCGGCGAAGTACGAGCGAAGGCGTGCGCGCAGGTCACGTGCCTTCCCGACGTAGAGCACCGTGTCGGCGCGGTCGCGAAACAGATAGACGCCGGGGGTGGTGGGCGCGCCGGCGATGAGCGAGCGCCGCGCGTGCAGGCGGCGGGCGCGCGGAGCCGCGAGCTCCACGACCTCGGCGAAGGTACGTGCCCCGCGCTCCTGCGCGAGCCCGAGGAGCGCGACGAGGATCTCCGCCGTCGCGAGAGCATCCGGCAGCGCCCGGTGGCACGGCTCGGTCGACGTGCCGAAGAAGTGCGACAGCTGGGCGAGCGAGAAGCGTTCGCTTCGGCGATGGAGGAGCCGCCGCGCGAGCCAGACCGTGTCCACGACCGGTGCGGCGACCCGCTTTCCCGTGAGGCGCTGCACCGCGTGGTCGAGGAAGCCGACGTCGAAGCGCGCGTTGTGCGCCCCGAGCGCGGCGTCGCCCGCGAACGCAAGGAAGCGCCGCACGGCGAGCTCGGGTCGGGGTGCGTGTCGGAGATCCGCCTCACGGAGTCCGGTCAGACGAGCAATGGTCGGAGGCAGCGCCACGCCCGGCTGGACGAGCGTCTCGAAGGTGTCGGCGATCTCGAGGCACTTCACGCGGACGGCTCCGATCTCGCAGATGCGATCACGCGCCGCGGAGAGGCCGGTCGTCTCGAGGTCGAAGACGACGACCTCCACCTCCTCGATGAGCACGTCTCGCGCATCGGCCGCGGAGAGGCCGACGCGCCCGCCGAGCCACGCGAGCCGCGCGTCTCCCTCGACGACGTCCGAGAGGAGCGAGTGGGCAAGGGTCGCCGGGGCGCGTTCGAGCGCGAAGAGAACGCGCGCGGCCTCCTCCGCCGCGACCGCGCCGCGCCGCGCCTGCACGAGCTCGACGAGACGATCGGCGGAATCGAAGGAGAGCTGCATGCGGCTTCACCGTAACCGAACATATGTTCGTGTTCAAGGCCAAACGAAAGGCCGCCCGGCGTTCACCGCGGGGCGGCCTCTCGTAATCCTCCGTATCGGAGTCGCTAGCCCTTGACCGCAGCCTTGAGCGCGCTCCCTGCCTGGAACTTCGGGACGGTCGTCGCAGCGATGTGGACTTTCTCGCCCGTCCGCGGGTTGACACCCATGCGCGCTGCGCGCGCCGAGGTGGAGAACTTGCCGAAGCCGGTGAACGTAATCGTGTCACGGCTCTTCAGCGCGTCCGTGATCGTGTCCAGCATGGCGTCGACCGCAGCGCCAGCCTCACGCTTGGACATGCCGGCCCGATCGGCCACGGCGTCCACGAAATCCTGCTTTGTCACCTGTTTCCTCCTGACGTCGGATTCGAGTTCACGGAACCGGGGGAGCCTAACACCCCTCCGGATTTGGCTCAACCGTGCCGTTTTCCGGGGCTTTTGCGCAGCTCCAGGAGCTCGCTCGCCCGAAACAACGGCCGGAGCCGCACGCCGATGCGCGCGAGCGCGTCGGAGCCGCCCTCCTCCCGGTCGACGACACACACGGCGTTGCGAACGACGAGCCCCTCGTCCCGGACAGCCGACACTGCGTCCGCGAGCGCGCCGCCGGAGGTGACGACGTCCTCGAGGAGGCACACCAGCTCGCCCGTTTCGTATAGGCCCTCGATCCGTTTGGCCGTGCCGTATTCCTTGGTTTCATCGCGCACGATGATGAACGGCCGTCCGGACGCCATCGCTGCCGAAGCTGCCAACGCGACGGCGCCGAGCGCCGGCCCGGCGAGCCGCACGGCGTCCGGCTCGCACGCCGCCACCTCAGCGGCGAGGCGCTCGCCGAGCGCACGCAGGATCCCGGGGTCGGTCTCGAAGCGGTACTTGTCGAGATACCAGCTCGAGCGCCGTCCCGAGCGAAGTACGAAGTCGCCCTCGAGGAGCGCGCTCTCGACGACGAGTGCCCCGAGCTCGTCGCGCGTCACGGCCGAAGGGCGGAGCGCGCGATCTCGGCCAGGCGCTCGAAGGCTGACGAGCCAGGCTCGAGGACGACGGACGAGCCGTCGGCGTAGGACACGCCCGCCCGCTCGAGCGAGCCGGTCGAGCCGAAGAACCGTCTCCACGCCCACACGGCGAGCGCGACCAGGACTGCGAGGCGGATCAGCTTCCTCACGCCTCGTCCTCCTTCGGCTTCCTGGTTCGTTTCGGCTTCGGTGCAGGCGTGTCGATCGACTGTGCGCACGTCCGCAAGTCGTAGACGACGAGACCTGCAGTCGGGTTCGGGCCTGTTGTCGCTGCCACGGTGTGCGCGCCCTCGCGGACGACGAAGAACGCGCCCTCGGCGAGCTCGACCTCGACGCGGGTCACCTCGCGCCCGCCGGAGCCGAGGTCCGCCGACGCCGCTACGAGCTCGAGCGCTGCAGCTGTGAGGCGAGCCGAAGCGGCCGGATCCTCGGACGACGTCGCGAGCACGGCCCCCTGCGCGTCGAACACGACTGCCGCGGTGATCTGGGAGGAGAGCTCGGTGAGCTCGCGCAGCGCCTGCTCTGCGTCCATGCGGCGACGCTATCAGCGTTTGGCCAGAACGCGAGCGAGCGCGCGAGCCGCCTGCGCGCGGTGGGAGTGCTCCGCCTTCCATGCGTTTCCGAGCTCGGCCACCGTTCGCGTCTCGCCGAGCGGGACGAAGATCGGGTCGTAGCCGAACCCCTCGGCTCCGCGACGCTCGTACGCGACTGTGCCCTCGAGGGTTCCGCGCGCTTCGATCTCGTCCCCGTGAGGCGAGATCGCGACGACCTCGCAGACGTAGCGCGTCCGCCGAGCGTCGCTGTCACCGACCTCGGTCAGCAGGCGCGAGACGCCGTCCTCGGCCCACCGCGCCGAGTGAACGCCTGGTCGGCCGTCGAGTGCGTCGACCTCGATGCCCGAGTCCTCTCCGGCGACCCAGGCGTCGGCGGGAGCATGCGCGCGGCCGTGGCGTGCCTTGATGCGGGCGTTGGCGGCGAAGGAGTCGCCGTCTTCCACCGGCTCCACCGTTGTCTCGAGGAGCGCGATCTCCCAGCCCGGGAGAGCCATCCGGAGCTCACGAAGCTTGTTCTCGTTGCGCGAGGCGAGGAGGAGTCGCCTCATTCGGGCGGCGCGCCTGCGGCCTCCGCCTGAGCGGCCGTGAGCTCGTCGATTCCTCCGGCCGCGAGGTCGAGGAGCTGGTCGAGGAGCTCGCGCGAGAAGGGATCGCGCTCGGCTGTCGCCTGCACCTCGACGAGCCGGCCGTCGCCGGTCATGACGACGTTCATGTCGGTCTCCGCGGACGAGTCCTCCTCGTAGTCGAGATCGAGCACGGGGGCGCCGTCGACGATCCCGACCGACACAGCCGCGATGGAGCCGGTGAGCGCCTTCGCCAGACCGAAGCGCTCGAGGGCGCGGCTGGCCGCGATCCACGCGCCGGTGATCGAAGCGCACCGAGTTCCGCCGTCCGCCTGGAGCACGTCGCAGTCGAGCCAGAGCGTGCGTTCCCCGAGGGCCTGGAAGTCGCAGACCGAGCGCAGCGCCCGCCCGATCAGGCGTTGGATCTCGACGGTCCGGCCGTCGGGGCGACCACGCGTGACGGCGCGCTGGGTCCGCTCCCCCGTCGAGGCGGGGAGCATCGCGTACTCGGCCGTCATCCAGCCTCGGCCGGACCTGTGGAGCCAGCGCGGTACGCCCTCCTCCACGGTTGCCGTGCAAAGTACGACCGTCTTGCCCTGCGCATAGAGCACCGAGCCGTGCGGCTGCTCCAGGTAGTCATGGGTGATGTCCAGCTCGCGGAGCTGGTCGGGCCGTCGTCCGTCGTGCCTCATGCGACCGCCTGCAGCTCGGCGACCTCGACGTGCTCGGCCTGCTCGATGGGCAGCTGGAGGAAGCGGCGACCGAGCTCGCGAAACTTCGCAGGCTCTCCGGTTGTGAGGAAGCGATACGTCCCCTCTCGGCCTTCGTCGTTCTCGATGCCCTTTCGCTCGAGGGTCTCGGCCACCTCACGCGCGGTCTCCTCGGCGGAGAAGACGAGGGTCACGCCGCGGCCGAAGACGCGCTGGAGGACCGGCTTGATGAGCGGGTAATGCGTGCAGCCGAGGATGACGGTGTCGACCTCGGAGTCCTTGAGCGGCGCGGCGTACTCGCGCACTGCCTCCATGAGCTCCTCGCCGTAGGTCTCGTCGGCCTCGATGAGCGGGACGAGTCGCGGACAGGCAACGGAGACAACCTCGACCCCTGCGTCAAGAGCGGCGACGAGCTCCGGGTAGCGGCCGCTCGTCACCGTCGCCTCGGTGGCAAGCAGTCCGATCCGCCGGTTCCGCGTCGCGAGCACCGCGGCATGGGCTTCCGGAGCGAGGACGCCGATCACCGGGGCGGCGAGCTGCCGCTGCAGATCGGGCAGCGCCGCGGCGGTCGCGGAGTTGCACGCGGCCACGATCAGCTTCACGCCCTGCGCCTCGAGATAGCCGGCGATCTCGGCCGCGAAGCGGCGGAGCTCCTCCAGCGGTCGCGGGCCATACGGGAGCCGCGCGCCGTCGCCGAGATACACGAAGTCTTCGTGCGGAAGGGTCACGAGACACTCGTGGAGGACGGTCAGACCGCCCATGCCCGAGTCGAAGACGCCGATGGGACGCGGATCCATCGGCGGGGAGTCTAGGTCGCCGCGGGGTCAGACCCCCGAAAGCGCCCTCGGCGGCCGTGTGGTTCCGTCGTCGATCGGGCAGCGCGCCACCTGACACCGGGGTGCCCCGAACGGCGCTGGCCTTCGCGCTACCCTTCCGCCCCGTGGCGAAGCTCTGGCTCGCGGCACTCGCCGTCCTCGTCGCCCTCCTCGTCGGTCAGCCGGCGGCGGGTTCGACGGCGGCCCGCACGGACGTGACGATCCCGATGGACGACGGCGTCTCGATCGCCGCGACGCTCTATACACCGGACGGAGCTGCGCCGGCGGGCGGTTGGCCGACGGTTGTCTTCCTGCACGGGCTCGCCGGAAACCGCCAGCAGATGAACACGCTGGTCGAGGGCTACGGCTTCACGAACGGCCCGTACGCGATCCTCACCTTCGACGCGCGCGGCCACGGCCAGTCGGGCGGGCTCGTCGGCATCGACGGCCCACGCGAGGTCTCGGACATCCGCGCCCTCCACGCCTGGCTCGCCGCCCGCCCCGAGATCTCCGACACGAAGATCGGCGCCTGGGGCATCTCGTACGGCGGCGGCGGAATCTTCAACTCGCTCGTCGCCGGCGTTCCCTGGGCGGCCGTCGTCGCCGTGCAGACGTGGACCGACCTGTACACAGCGCTCATGCCACAGGGCCTCGTGAAGTCCGGCGTCGTCGTCGGCTTCTCGACCTCGATTCCGGCCGACCGGCGCGACCCGTCGCTCGACGCCGTCCTCGCGCAGGCGTTCGCGGGTAATGCGGCCGCCGTCCGGGCCTGGGCAGCGGAGCGGTCGAGCATCGCGAAGCTCGGCTCGGTGACGACGCCCGTCTTCATGGCGCAAGGAAGGCGCGACTTCGCATTCGGGATCGACCAGGGCACGCGCGCGTTCAACGCCCTCAAGGGCCCGAAGGCGCTCTACGTCGGCCTCCACGGCCACGCGCCCTCCACCTTCCCGGCGGCGGACACGGGATTCCTCATGACGAGAGCGCGCGCGTGGTTCGACTGCCACCTGCGCACGACCGGCTGCGACGGAATCCAGCGTTCCGTCTACGTCGCTCCCGAGAACTTCACCGGCCAGATCGCGCGCCGCGGAACACTCCCGCCCGTCTCGCCGACGTTCGTCTCGTTCCCGGGCGTCACGACGTTCGCGAAGAGCGGGAAGCTCGTGCGCACGTCGGCGCCCCTGCGCAAGGACATCGAGATCTACGGCGCGCCGACCGTGCAGACGTCGATCGCAGCCAGCGGTGGCTGGTCGCGGCTCGTGGCAGTTCTCACCGCGCGACTTCCCGGCTCGGGCAAGGAGATCCTGGTCTCCGGCGGAGGCGTCCCGACGAAGCCGGGCGCCCAGAAGGTGACGATCCAGCTCATCAACCAGGCGACGTTCGTTCCGCGGGGCTCCCGCCTCACCCTGACGTTGGCCTCGTCGTCGACCGCCCAGTCCGCCGCGAACCTCCTCTACCTCGACCTGCCGATGCCGGCGTCCGCCCGAGCGCGCGTCGGCACCGCGACGCTGAAGCTGCCCGGGTTGCGTACGCCGGTCACGAAGTGATCGCGCGCGCCGCGGTCGCGGCTCTGGCCTCGCTGGCTCTCGTCGCCTCCGCCGGCGCGGGCACGGCGGCGGATCCGGGGGTCACCGAGACCACGATCCTGCTCGGCGGCACGGTTCCGCTCACGGGCGAGGCGGCGGCGTTCGGCGCAGTCGGGCCGGGCGCGAGGGCGTACTTCGACCACGTGAACGCCCGAGGCGGCGTGAACAGCCGCATGATCGAGTACCGCTTCTACGACGACGCGTACAACCCCGCTCAGACGGTCCAGCTCACCCGGCGTCTCGTCGAGCAGGACAAGGTGTTCGCCGTCTTCAACGCCGTCGGCACCGCCACCAACCTCGCCGTGCGCGACTACCTGAACGCCCAGAAGGTGCCACAGCTCTTCGTCGGGGACGGGTCGCGATCGATCGGCACGAGCTTCGCCCGCTACCCGTGGACGATGGGCTTTCTGCAGAGCTACCGCGGCGAGGGCAGTGTGTACGGCCGGACGATCGCCAAGTCGCGCCCGAAGGCGAAGATCGCCGTCCTCTACGAGAACACCGAGCTCGGGCTGGACATGCTCACGGGGTTGACGCGGGCCATCGCGGGGAAGGGCCCGAGGGTGGTCGCCAAGCAGTCGTACGAGTTCACCGGGGCCGACGTCACCTCGCAGATCGGCACGCTGAAGGCCTCCGGCGCGGACACGCTCATGCTCTTCGCGACGCCGAAGTTCTTCCTGCAGGCGATCACCACCACGCACCGCCTCGGCTGGAAGCCGCAGGTGTACATCGCCTCCGTCTCGATCGAGCCGACGCTCATGGGCATCGCGCGCTTCAACGCCCCCGAGCTGACGCGCGGCGCGCTCTCGATCGCGTTCGTGAAGAACCCGAACGATCCGGTCTGGGCGAAGGACAAGGCGGTAGCGCTCTACCGCTCGATCATGCGGAAGCACAACCCGTCGGGGAGGCCGACCGACGTCTACAACTGGTACGGCATGACCGTCGCGTGGACGATGGTCGAGACCCTCAAGCGCGCCGGCAAGACCCTCACGCGCGCGGGGCTGTTGCGCGCGGCGCAGAACCTCGATACGGCGGCCAACCCGTTCATGCTGCCGGGGATCCGCCTGAAGACCTCGCGCACCGACTACCGACCGATGGAGCAGGTGTACCTGTACCGCTACGACAACAAGCAGTGGGTCAAGGCGAGCGGGCTCCTCCAAGCACGCGGATGAGCGCGCAGCCATGCACCGGAACAGTCCACGAGGAGGACAGATGAGAAGACGAATCTCCACCGTCGCTGTAGGTCTGGCGGCGGTCGCGGCGCTGATCGCCATACCGGCCGCGCTGGCCGCGTACACGTCGCCGAAGCTCGAGGTGACGCAGACGGCCACCGGCGTCGTCGTCAAGGCGTCGCTGAACCCGAACGACGATCCGACTGCGCAGGTCGCGATCATCGTGCCGACAGGCACGCAGCTCACCACGAGCCAGGCACCCGGAGCCGTGCTCGGGCCGGTGCGGGCGATCGTGAAGGCGCTCGACCTCGCCGGCGCCGATCTGCCTCTCGAAGGGCAGCTCGTCGTCGCGGCGCCGGGTCAGATCCCCGCCGCGACCGTGGCGCAGTGCACGGGCGGGGCGACACCGCTCGCCACGTGGGTGATGGTGCTCACGGCCGCCGGCCAGACGCTGCAGGTTCCGACGTATCTCGTCGCGACAACAGGCACGCAGACCGCCGCCGGGCCGGCACGCATCGTGATCTGCCTGCCGCCTCCGGACGTTCCGGTCGGCACGCCTGGTCGCGCGACGTTCGGAGCCAAGGTCTACAGCGCCGAGCTCACGATCAACGGCGTGTTCAGCAGGACGACGAGCGGTGCGTGGATCTCGTCCTGGGTGCCGTTCACCCCTGGCGCAGGCAGCGTGAACGTTGCGGGCGCCGTCGTCTCGCCCGCAGGGATAGCGCCCGGAGCAGTGACGCTGGCGGCAAAGCGCGCCGGCAAAGGGGCGGCGCTGGCCGGTGCCGTGACGCAAGGGGGCCAGCCTCGCGGCGGCGCTACGGTGACCGTCTTCGGCGGTGCGAAAGCCCGGAGTCTCAAGCGCGTCGGCCGCGCTCGCACCACTGCGAACGGCCGCTTCGTGTTCCGTGCGAAGAGCGGCACGTTCTTCCGGGCGAGCGTCGTCGCGGCGGGCGGTACCGCAGCCTCACTGTGCACGCAGATCCAGCCTCTCATCGGGGCGACACCCTGCGTGAACCCGACGGTGAACGGCTTCACCGCCCAGAGCCGGGTCGTCCGCAAGCGCTGAGCGCACGCGGCTCGCGGGGCCGGGCGCATCCGGCCTCGCGAGCTGTGAGACACTGGAGGCCTCGCACGGGAGGCGAATGGGTCGACGAGTTGCGATCGTCGCCGCCGGAACCGCATCGGCTGCAGCGATCTTCATGGTGGCGACAGCGCTGGCGGCGTACTCGTCGCCGCGCCTCCTCGTCACGCAAACGGGTCAGAAGGTCACGCTCGACGTCGCACAGAACGTGGGCGACGACCCGACGGCCATCGCGAGGATCATCTCTCCGATCGGCACCGAGATCGCAGCGGCCCGGCCGGTCGGGACGACCATCGGCGCCGCGAGCGCGACTCTCGTCGCGACGGAGGCGGGCAACGCGGAGATCGCCGCGCAGGGTGCGCTTCGCGTCGTAGGGGGGGCGCCCGCGACCGCCGCCACGGGCTGCACCGCGGGCGAGCGCGTCGTGGCCGTCTGGGGGGTCGCGCTCGCCGGAGACGGCTTCGCGCTGGACCTTCCCGTCTACGTCCTGGTCGGCGGCGACCTCCTGCTCTGCCTGCCGCACCCGAGCGCGCAGGCGCTCGGTGCGAAGCTCGTGACCCTCCAGCTCACGTTCGACGGAGCACTCGACATCCCCCTGGCCGGCACGTGGATCTCGATCTGGGTGCCGTACGGCAGCGGCGGCGGCGCCGACACCTCCCGCGTCGTCGCCTCGCCGGCCATCGTCGGCCCGGGGTCCGTGACGTTCACCGCTCGGGCGCGCGGCACGGGCGCAGTGCTCGTCGGCTTCGTGCGACACGGTGGATCGATTCGGACGGACGCTCGCGTGCGCATCACGGGCGGGCCACGGGCCTCGTCGCAACGCCTCCTCGGCACCGCGAGCACCAATCGCCAGGGCCGGTTCACCTTCCGCGCGAAGACGGGGACGGTGTTCCGCGCGACCGCGACCGTTCCCCGCGCCTCTCCGCCCGGGCTCTGCTTCGTCCTCGAGGCGTTCCTGCGACCGATCCCCTGCATCAACCCGACGCTCAACGGCTTCACCGTGCAGAGCCCTCTCGTCCGCAGGCGCTGACCGCCGTATCCTCGGGCGATGCCCGCCACCGTCCGGCTCGGCACCTGCTCGTTCGCCGACGAAGGCCTGATCAAGTCGTGGTACCCGCGTGGCGTCTCTACTGCGAAGGCGCGGCTCGCGTACTACTCCGAGCGGTTCGACACCACCGAGGTCGACTCGCCCTACTACCACCTTCCCGATCCGGCGGTGACCGGCCGCTGGGCGCAGCGGACGCCGCCGGAGTTCACCTTCCACGTGAAGGCGCACGCCTCGATGACGGGGCACCAGCCGGCCGACCAGCGCGAGGCGTTCGCCGCGTTCCGCGCCTCGCTCGAGCCGCTCGAACTGTCCGGCAAGCTCCGCGGCATTCTCCTCCAGTACCACCCGCGCGTCGTGAAGTCGGCGGAGGCGAAGCGTGAGCTCGAGGCCGTCCGCGACCTCCTCGATCCGCTCGTCCCGCTGATCGAGTTCCGGCATCGCTCGTGGCTCGAGGAGGACGAGCGGGCGGACACATTCGCATTCCTCGAGCGCGCCGGGCTCGCGTACGTGTCGGTGGACGCGCCGCGCACACGCGCGTCGAATGTCCTGCCGCCGGTCGCCGCAGCGACCCACCGCGTCGCGTACGTCCGCTTCCACGGCCGAAACGCGAAGACGTGGAACATCCGTGCCGAGAAGTCCTGGCAGCGCTTCGACTGGATGTACTCAGGGGAGGAGCTCGCGGAGTGGGTCGACGACCTCGGCCGCCTGGCGTCGGAGGCCGACGAGGTCTACGCGCTGTTCAACAACAACCGCGACGACTTCGCCCCGCGGAGCGCCGTGATCCTCAGGGGGCTCCTGGACGAAGCTGGGATTCCGGCTGCGGGCGGCGTCGAGCCGCCCTTGCAACGGCTAACGCTCTTCTGACCGCGCTCCCTCATCGGGTCGAACTCCCGGACTGCGCACGTCCACCCAAGCGGTGGTGGCCAGGGTGCAGGCGGAGGGGCGACGCCGATCGCGGCATTCGCCCCTTCGCCGCTCGATTGCCGTCTACGCGCACCGGGTGCCCTTGGCGGGCGTCCTGCCTGTGAGCCCGGCCCAAGTCCCGTGACCTCCTCCACCCCCGACTCGCCCGGCCCGCCGGGGTTGATGAAGAGCGTCTTCTTCGCGCTGCGCGCACCGCGGATCCGCTTCGGTGCGATCCTGATCTCTGCCCGGTCGGCTTCGCGTAGTCGAGCTGGCCTTCGCGCCGTCGAATCCGTCCCCATATGTCCTCCACACGAGGTTCTGTGTGTAGACGCGCGCAAGCGCAGGATCGGTGACCGGCTGCTTCGCAGCGGTCGCGCCTGCCGTGGCCAGCGCAGCGACCGCGAGCACGAGTGCCGCGAACTGCAGTCCGGCGCCCGCGGGGTCGGCGCTAGAGTCGGCGCCGATGCGGGTGTTGTCCGTCACTCATGGCCCGACGGTGCCCGGCGGAGTCTTCGATGAGGCAGCCGAGGCCGGCGGTCACATGCTCGAACGGTGGGTCGTTCCCGACGGCGGGATCCCCGACGCCGCAGACGCGTACGACGCCGTGATGGTCTTCGGCGGCTCGCAGCATCCGGATGAGGACGATCGGTTCCACTGGCTCGCCCACGAGGAGACGTTCCTGAAGGACGTCCTCGACGCCGGCGTCCCCGTGTTCGGCGTGTGCCTCGGCGCACAGATGCTCGCCCGAGCGGCAGGAGCATCCGTCCGCCCGGCGCGCGAGCCCGAGATCGGCTGGCTCGACATCTCGCTCACGCCGGCAGGTGCGGCCGACCCGGTGCTCGGCGTGCTGGCGGAGACAGCGTCGGTGTTCAAGTGGCACCACTACACCTTCTCCCTCCCGCCCGGGGCGAGCGCGCTCGCCGAGAGCGGCGTGTGCCTCCAGGCATTCCGGCTCGAGGGCCTTCCCGCCTGGGGCATCCAGTTCCACGCCGAGGTGACACGCTCCATGGTGGAGTCCTGGATCGCGGAAGACCCCGCCGAGGACGAGCTGCCCATGTCCGGCGAGGCCCTCCGCGCGGAGTCGGCGCAGCGGATGCCACGCTCGAGCGCACAGGGGGGCGCGCTCGCGCGCGCGTTCCTTGCCGAAGCCGGCGCCCGTGCGGCCCGTCAGCGGGGTGTGACGAGCTCGACCACCTCCGCCGCCGCCGACGCGTAGGGCAAGAGCACCCGGTCCGCTCCGGCCTCCCCGAGGCGGCCCGCGTCGGTGTCGTAGTGGGCCGCGACCGCGATGCGCCCCGCGTAGCCGTGGTGCCGCAGGACGTGGAGCAGCGCGAGGTTCGTGTCGGTGTGCCTGATCGTGCTGACGACCCAGCCCGTCTCGGGAAGCGGAAGCAGTGCAGCGAGCTCGGGCTCTTCGGCGTCGCCGTAGACGGCGCGGACGCCCTCGTCCCGCCAGCGCGAGATCGCGACCGGATCGAAGTCGACAGCCAGGACGTCCACGCCGCGCTCGGCGAGCCCCCGCACGACCCGGTGTCCGAACCGACCGAGCCCGAACACGACGACCTCGGGCGGGGACGCCCGCTCGTCGGCGCCGTGGACCGCGCCCTCGCGCTCGAACCGCGCGAAGACGGGCGCAAGTCGTCTGGCGACCGTCTCGGTGCCGGAGAAGAGCAACGAAGTCGTGGCGATGGTGACGAGCGCGATCACTGTCAGGACGGTGACGACCTCGTCGTCCACGTGGCCGACGCTGAGCCCGAGCGCCGCGAGGATGAGCGAGAACTCGCTGATCTGTCCGAGCGTGATCCCGGCCTCCAGAGCGATGCGGCTGCGATAGCGCATGGCGGCGAGAACCACGGCGATGACGAAGGGCTTCGCGACGACTACGAACGCGGCGAGCAGGAGCGCCGAGAGCAGCTCGTCGCGCGCCTCGCCGAGATCAAGACGCGAGCCGAGGTCGATGAAGAAGAACAGGAGCAGGAAGTCCCGCACCGACACGAGCCGCGAGCCGATCGCCTCCCGATACGAAGTCGACGCGAGGGAGAAGCCGGCGATGAATGCGCCGACCTCGATCCCGATCCCCACGATCTCACCGAGCGCCGCGAGCGCGGTGGCCCACGCGATCGCGAACAGCAGCAGGAGCTCGGAGCTGCGCGCGACGACGTGCAGGAGTGGCTCGAGCACCCAGCGCATCAGCGCCGCCACGACGAGGAGGAGCAGGGCGCTGCGGACAACGACCCACGCGACCTCGGACCCGAGCGATCCCGACGCGTCGCCCGTCGTCGCAACGACGATGAGCGCGATCACGACAGCGATGTCCTGGACGATGAGGATGCCGACCGAGAGACGGCCGTGCAGCGTCTCGAGCTCGCGACGATCGGAGAGCAGCTTGACGACGATGACGGTGCTCGAGAACGCCAGCCCGACCCCGATATAGGCCGCCGACACGCCGTCGAAGCCGAGCGCGAGAGCGAGAAAGAGGCCGCCCGCCGCGATCACCGCCACCTGGATCGAGCCAACGACGAGCGCGACCGGGCCGAGCCTCCGGACGACATGGAGGTCGAGCTTCAGCCCGACGACGAAGAGGAGGATCGCGATGCCCAGCTGCGCGAAGAGCTCGAGCTCGTCGCCGGGCTCGACGACACCCAGGACGCTCGGCCCGACGATGACGCCGACCGCGATGAACGCGACGACGAGCGACTGTCGCAGCCACGTCGCGACGAGCCCGGCGAGCACCGCCACGACGAGGATGAGCGCGATGTCCTCGAAGAGCTCGGCCGTTGCCTGTGTCGCACCGAGCACGAGGGTCAGCTCGCTGATCACGCCCACGGCGGTGGTGCTACGGATCGCCGGGCACGGCCCGCGACCACTCGTGCCACGAGCCGACGTAGTTCCGCGCGTCGTATCCGACCTCGCGCAGAACCTGCGCAGCGAACGCCGACCGGCTCCCGCTGTGACAGTACGCCACGATCTCGGCGCCCTCGGGTAGTCCGACGAGGTGGCGGATCTCCGCCGCGCCCGCGCATCGAAGCAGCTCGTCGAGCGGAAGATTGACGGCCCCGGGAATGTGACCCTGGCGCGGGTCGCAGTGCGCGCCTGCCAGGCCCTCGAACTCGTTGCGGGTGCGGACGTCGAGCACCGTCAGCGCGTCGTCGGCGAGCCGCGCGCGCAGCTCGTCGAGTGCTACGTCTTCCACTGCTCGAGGAACGTGAGCAGAACGTCGTTGAAACGCTCCGGCTCGTCGACGGCCACGAAGTGACCGGCTCCGGGGAAGACCTCGAGCCTCCCGTCGAGCGCGACCTCGGCGAGCGCCTGGGCGTCCTCCACCGGGACGAGCGGGTCGGCGTCTCCCACGCACACGAGGATCGGCCCTCCGAACGAGGCCGCCACGCCCGTGAGGTCGAGACGGTCTCGCATCGCCTCCTGCGCGACCGCGAGGAGACCGAGGTCGCTGTCGTCGTCGGCGAGCGGTGGTCTGTCGCCCGCCCGCAGGTCGGTGATCGTCTGCTGGCGGAAGCGCCGGCGCTCGAACGAGTCGGCGTCCGCGCGGGACGCGACGAGCACCATCCCGAGGATCTGCTCGGGCGCGCGGCGCGCGAGCGCCAGCGCGCAGTACCCGCCCATCGAAGCGCCCACGGGGACGAACGGGCCGTCGAGCTCCCGCAGGAGCTGTGCGGCCCAGTCGTCGATCGAGCCGCCGCGGCCGTACAGGTGCGGCGCGTGCACGTCGTAGCCCGCATCTCGGAGCGCCGACACCTGCGGTGTCCAGACACGCTCCGAGACGGGCCAGCCGTGGAGGAGCAGCACCTTCATGCGCGCTCGATTCCGACCGCGCCGGCAAGCTCCGGCGCGTCCGACCAGCCAGTGTCGGCGCCCTCGACCCCGAGAATGGAAGCCAGGTCCGCGAGGAGCTCGCGTGCCGGGGGAAGGTCTGCGGGGGACGCCGCGGTGTGCGCAATGCGCCGGACAGCGTCGGGCTCTGCGCCGGTGAGTCGCGAGACGACGGTCGGATTCGCAGCAAGGCCGACGACATCGCCGGGGGGCAGCGGCCCGTAGAACTCCGGAACCGAGAGATACTCGTCGACGATCCTCCCTCGTTCGAAGAGGATCATCCGCACGAGCTCCTCGCGCTCGACACCGAGCAGCAGCGTCACCGCTCCTATCCTGTCGGACAGCTCGCGTGCGAGGCGGCGGAGCATCTCCGGGTCACGGTCGCAGACGTCGTCGTACACCGCGATCCAGCCGCCGCGCGGCGGCGCGACGAGGGAGCCTCGGGACCCGCCCGGGAGTCGCGGAACGAACTGCCGCACCGCATCGGCGACCGCGCTCAGATCGTCCGACTGGATGTGAATGGAGCCGAAGGAGCCGGCCTCGACCCGGCCGAGCCGTTCCTCGATGTGCTCGAGCGACCCCGTCATGACGATCACCTCGTCGCGCAGGCCCCAGCGCGCGTAGAACGAACGGGCGAGCGCGCTCGAAGCGGGTACCGCAAGGTCGACGCGCGTCACGCCCTCGTCCCGCAGCGCGGCAACGACTTCTCGCATGATCCGAGGAGCGATGCCGGAGCCGCGGGCGCCCGGGGCGACGTAGACGTCGACCACCGTCGCCAGCTCGGCCGACCGGCGACGAACGAGCGCGTAGCCGATGACGACGCCGTCGTCCTCGCCCACGAACGCAAGCTCCGACTCGAGGATCTCGCGGATCTCCGCGTCCAGCGGCTGCGCGAGCGAGATCGGTGGGGGCAGCTCGTGATCGAGCTCGCGATCGAGCGACGTCATCGCGTCGAAGTCGCCCGGTCCGGCACGGCGGACGCTCATCCGGCCAGCCTCGCGCCTGCGAGCAGGAACTGGGCGGACAGGTTCTCGAACGGCGCGAAGCGCTCGCCCATGTGGCGGACCTCCTGAATCGTGAGCGGACGCCCGGCAGCGTAGAACGTCGAGACCGCCTTCCGCACGCCGAGGTCACCTGCCGGCCATGCGCGCGGCCGTGCGAGGTGGCGCGCGAGAAACCAATCCGCGGTCCACCGGCCCAGCCCGCGGATCGCGGTGAGTCGGGCGATCACCTCGTCGTCGGGGAGCTCGCCGAGCCCGTCGAGCTCGAGGTCGGAGTGGGCAAGCTCGAGCACGTACTCCGCCTTCGCCCGCGAGAACCCGAGCGGAGTGAAGTGTCGCGGGCGGAGCTCCCTGACCGTCTCGCGGGTGGGGAACGCCCACGCCTGCTCGTGCCGCACTCCGTAGCGGCGGACGAGGTTGCCGCGAATGGCAGCTGCGGCGCGCAGCGAGATCTGCTGCGTCGTGATCGCGACGACGAGCGCCTCGAATGGCTGGGGGTTGAGCGTCGGGCGGAACCCGCTCAGTGTCTCGACGATCCGCGAGAGCACCGGATCGGCCTCCACCCAGGCACGAAACGCGTCGAGCTCGAACGGGGCGCCGAGCAGTCGGCCGACCTCGAACGCGGCCTCGTCGCTGAACGGCTCGATCGCAACGCCGCCGGAAGCAGCCGTGACGCGTACCTCCCGCCCGGCGACAACGCGATGGAGCCCCCCCTCGTGCCAGACCGTGGCGCCGTCCGAGCCGAAGTCCCGGAAGCGAACGGTCGAGAGCTCGAAGTCGTACGGGGGACGGATCGAGAGGATCACGGAAGCGCCCGCTCCACGTCGTCGAAATCTTCGAACGGCGTGAAGGACACCCGCATCCGCTCGAGGTAGGACGCAAGACCGTCGCGCGCGAAGACGCGCGTGGCGGCGAGCGCCACGCAGCGGTCGGAGAAACCGTCCCCGACGTAGGCGAACTCCCCGAGGTGTGTGACATCCGCCCGTTTGCAGGGTTCGCCGCACACGACGCACGGCTCGTGGTTGCGGAAGACGGCCTGCCACCCGTCAGCCAGAGGGTCCAGCCGGTTCGCGCGTACCTCGAGCTCGATGCCCTCTCGCTCGAGCACCGGGGCGATCAGCTCGAGGAACCCGCTCGACACGATCAGCGGCCGGTGTCGCTCGGCGAGCTCCCCGAAGCCGGCCCGGACGCGAACATTCTCGCGCACCCAGTCCGTCACCTCGGCGAGCGGGGTTCGAACAGTTCGGAATTCGAGCGCGATCACCTCGTGCAGGGTCAATGAGCGGCCGAGTCGGTTCTCGGCTTCGTGGTAGACCGACTCGTCGCCGAACGCGCCGAGCACCAGGTGGAGGCTGTCGACCTCGGTGACCGTGCCGTCCCAGTCCAGGACGAGGTTCAGCGCCGACCGACTTGCTGCTCGAGGACTCCGATCCCCTCGATCTCGAGCTGGACGGCCGCGTCCGGCGCGACCTCGCGCGATTCGACGGCCGGACCGGCCAGAAGGTCGCCCGGGTAGAGCACCGTGCCCGTCGCAGCGAAGGCCGCAGCTGCGTCCCAGTCGAAGCCGCCCGGTGTCGCCTCGTCCGGGGTCACGACGACAGGCCCGAGGCCGAGCGCGAAGTCCCGGTCCTTCGGGGGCCGGACGCCATCCGCACGCCACTCCCCCATGACGGTGTAGCCGCCGATCTCCCCACCCATCCCCAGCAGCGCGGCGGGCCGCGACAGGACTCGAAGGCCTTGCAACAGACTCTTGTTCGGTCGGGTGATCGATGCGCCGGGACCGACGACTGCGGCGGGGTTTCCGAACGCGAACGTCTCCTGGTCGTCGAAGAGACGGACCGACGGAGGATGGAGCACCGGGGCGAGGAGCACGACATCGGCGAGCGGGTACTCCGCGTGCTCGCGCGCGGTTCCGCCTCCGGTGAAGAACGACTGCAGCGTCTGAGCGGCGAGCTGGATCACGCGGTCGCCGTCGATTCGGCCGACCCAGCCACGCTCCATCGGATGCCCGACGGGATGGAACATGCAGAGCTTCACGGCTCGGTGTGTATCACCACGTCGGCGATCGCCGGGACGGCTTCGCGCACGCGAGCCTCGATCGAGCTCGCGGCGCCATGAGCATCGGCGAGGGACTCGTGGCCGCCGAGCCCGAGGGTGAGGAACACGACGAGCCCGTCGTCAGTGCGCACGAACCGCAGCTCCCTCGGTGCTGCGCCGGTCTCCTCCCGCACCGCTGACACGATCAGCGCAGGATCGACGTCGACCTCTTCGCCGGCCGCCGTCTCGGCGAGCGGCTCCAGGTGCGTCTGCACGCTGCTCACCTCCGGCACGTCGCGGCAGATCGCGGCCTCGACCTCCTCGGCGATGTCGTGCGCGCGATCGAGCGACAGTTCGCCGGGCAGCTTCACGTGCAACGTCACCTCCGTACTCCCGTTCACGTCGAGGACGGTGAGGTTGTGGATCTCGCGCACGTGCGAGACGGTGAGCGCCGCCGCGAGCGCGCGCTCTCTGATCGCGCCTTCGGCACCGCGGGGTTCGACGTGAACGACGACGTCGATGCCGGGGAGCGCCTGCTGGAGCGCGTCTTCGACCCGGTCCGCCGCCGCATGCCCCTGCCCGATTGCAGCGCCAGGGGCGACGCCGATCACGACGTCGGCGAAGTGCTCGCCTCCGGAGCGGCGCAGCCGCAGCCGCCGCAGCTCGACGGGAGGCTCGAGGACGGCGATAGCGCCGCGGGCGATGTGCTCTTCCTCCTCCGGCGTTCGATCCATGAGCGCGTCGACGTTGCGGCTCCCGAGCCGAACGGCTGCGGCGACGACGAGCCCCGAGACGAAGAGCGCCGCGATGGAGTCGCCGGCCGGAAAGCCGAGCGTCGCTGCCACGAGCCCGGCCAGGACGGCAATCGTGCCGGCGAAGTCGCTTCCGAAGTGAAGCGCGTTCGCAAGCAGCGCATCGCTGCGATAGCGCCGGGCGCCGCGCAGCGACACGACCGTCCGCGAGGCGTCGATGACGAGGACGAGCGCGATGGCCGCGAACGTCCACCCGGTCGGCTCGACGTCGAACTCGACCACCCCGGCGAGCCGGAGGATCGCAGCGCTCGCGATCCCGAGGCTGATGAGGATGAGGAACCCCGCCTCCGCGAGCGCCGCGAGGTTCTGAGCCTTGCCGTGCCCCCACGGGTGACCCCGGTCGGCCGGCCGAACCGCCACCGACACGGCGAAGAAGGTGAGGAGCGCCGCTGCGAGATCCGTTCCCGAGTGGGCCGCTTCGGCGAGCAGGCCGAGGCTCGAGCTCGCAACTCCGGCGACGAGCTTGATGACGACGAGGAGACAGGCGGCCCCGACCGAGACGAGCGCGGTGCGCCGCTGCGGCGACATTCGGGGAAGGCTACGGCGTCAGCCCGTGGGGGCGTAGAGCGCCCACGTGTCCGGGACGCCCTTGAGCTCGTGCTCGCCGTGCTCCTCGAACGCGATTCCGGAGCCGGCGACGAGATCGCGCACCGTGCTGGTCACGAGCACTCCGCCGGGCTCGGCGAGATCGCAGATGCGTGCGCCGATGTGCACGGCGACCCCGGCGAGCCCCTCCGGTCGACGGATCACCTCCCCTGCATGCAGACCGCAGCGGACCTCGACGCCTCCCAGTCTGGCTTCGTCGCAGATGCGCACGGCGCAGCGAATCGCACGCGCCGGACCGTCGAACGTCGCAAGCATGCCGTCGCCCGTGTGACGCTCGAGAGAACCCTCGTAGAGCCCGATCGCGTCGTCCGCCACACGCTCGACGTGACCGAGAGCGGCGCGCCAGCTCTCGTCGCCCGCCTCGCTCGCAAACTGCGTGGAGCCCACGATGTCCACGAAGAGCACGGTGGCGAGAACGCGGTCCGCGGCGGGCACGTCCGCCTTGCCACCCGTGACCACCTCCTCGACCAACCCGACCAGGTCGAACCCGAACATGCCCATCTGATGGTCGCGACTGTCCATCTCGACGAGCTTCGCGCCGGGGATGTTCTCGGCGAGATACCGGCCATGCCCGACCCGCGCGAACATGTTGTCGCGGCTGTGGACCACGAGCGTCGGTGCCTGGATGAGAGGCAGGAAGTCGCGGACGTCGAGATCGAGAACCGCCTGCATCCTCGCCCGGGCGACGCTCGGAGGCGCGGAGTAGCGCTCGACGCGCCCCCACCACTCGCGGGCTCCCGGCCGGTCGGCCACCGACGGGGCGACAGTCACGAGGTCGTCGCCCGTACCCCATTGCTCCTCGACCATGCGAAGAATCGACTCGTGCGCTTCAGCTGGCAAGCCGTACGGGTAGTCGTCGGCGCGCGCGTAGCGAGCCCAGGCGTTGACCAACACGAGAGACGCAACGCGATCGGGGTAGGCCGCCGCGGTCATCATCGCCATCTGGCCCGCGTGGCCGTGCGCCATGAGCGTCGCCCGCCGCGACCCGGCGACCTCCATGACCGCAACGACGTCTTCCATCCACGACTCGAGCGCCGCGCTCGCCGAGGCAACTCCGCCGGACATGCCGACGCCGCGCATGTCGAAGAGGAGCACTCGCGCAAACCGCGCGATGCTGCCGACGAACTCCGCTATCTGCGGGTGCGCGACGACCTCCTCGAGATGGCTTGCGAAGTCAAAGGCGAGAACAAGGTCGTGCTCGCCTCCGCCGATGATCTGGTACGCGATGTCCGCGTCGCCCGAGCGGACGTACTGCGTGCGAGCGAGCGTCACCTCAGCCGACCGCCGCGTACAGCGCCCACGTGTCGGGGACGCCCTTGAGCTCGTGCTCGCCGCGCTCCTCGAACGCGATGCCCGAGCCGATGACCACGTCCCGGGCGGTTCGCGTGACGAGCACCTCGCCGGGCGCCGCGAGAGCGCCGACCCGGGCGCCGATGTGGACGGCGATTCCACCGACGCCGTCGGCACGGCGCGTGATCTCGCCCGCATGGACGCCGGACCGCACCTCGAGGCCGCTCAGGCGCGCTTCGTCGCGGATCCTCCGCGCACACGCAATCGCGCGCGTCGGACTGTCGAACGTCGCGAGGATTCCATCCCCGGCCGTGCTCTCGAGGGTGCCGCCGAAGGCCGCGAGCGCGGTCTTCACGACGTTCTCGAAGCGCTCGAGGCTGACGCGCAACGTGCGGTCGCCGAGCTCCGCCGCGAGGTCGGTGGAGCCGACGACGTCGACGAAGAGAACGGCCGCAAGGGCGCGGTCCACGTCGCCGGCGCCGGTCCGCGAGCCGGTGATGAACTCCTCGATCGCGTCCATGAGGTCCGCGTCGGGGACGGGCCAGTGATCGGCGCTGTCCCGCTCGACGTAGAGGGCGCCGGGGATGTGCTCGGCGAGATACTGGCCGTGCCCCACACGCACGAAGATGTTCTCGCGGCTGTGGATGACGAGCGTCGGTACGTCGACGAGCGGGAGAACGTCCCGGGCGTCGAGTTCGAGGATCGCCTCGAGTTGCGCCCGCGCCACGCGCGGGGTCGCTCCGAAGCGCTCCACGCGCGCCCACCACTCGACGACGCCTGGTCGATCGATGACGGACGGTCCGAGCCCAACCGCGTGGACACCCGTGCCCCACTGCCGCTCGAGGGCGTCGAGGTACGACTCGCGCATGTGCGCGGGGAGTCCGGCGGGATAGTCGTCGTCCCGAGCGAACCTCGTGTAGCCGTTGACGACGACGAGCGAGTCGAACCGCTCGGGATGAGTCGCGACTGCCATGACCGCCATCTGTGCTCCGAGGCCGTGCGCGACGAGGCTCGCGCGGTCGAACCCCGCTGCGTCCATAGCCGTGAGCAGGTCGTGCATCCAGCTCTCGGTCGGGTTCTCCTCACTCAGCGGCCCCGACATCCCCACGCCGCGTGCTCCGAGCCAGAGCACACGCCCGAAGCGGGCGAGCGACGTGAACCACTCGGCGAAGAACGGTTGCTCGACGAGCGCCTCCAAGTGGCTCGCCCAGTCGAGGACGACGACGATGTCACGCGGTCCGTCGCCGATGACCTGGTACGCGATGTCGATGTCGCCCGAGCGGGCGTACTGGGTGCGCGCGAGCGCCACGACCTAGCTCGCGCCCGCCTGGGTCACGGCGAACAGACTCCACTCTCCGGGCACGCCTTTGAGCTCGGTCGTGCCGCGCTCGCGGAACTGGATGCCCGAGCCTGCGACGAGGTCCTTCACCGTGCTCGACACGAGCACCTCACCGGCTTGCGCGTTCGAGGCGACGCGCGCGCCGATGTTCACGGCGATGCCGCCGACCTTGTTGTCGATCCGCTCGCACTCGCCCGTGTGAAGCCCTGCGCGGACTTCGATCCCGAGCTCGCGCACGCCCTCGGAGATCGCGCAGGCACAGCGGATCGCACGTGCCGGCCCGTCGAACGACGCGAAGAATCCGTCGCCCGCCGTGTCGATCTCCGTCCCGCGGTGGCGCACGAGCTGGCGCCGCACGAGCCCGTGGTGCGCCTGAACGAGCTCGCGCCAGCGCGCGTCGCCGAGCTCGGCCGCCATTGCCGTCGAGTCGACGATGTCCGTGAAGAGGACGGTCGCGAGCACGCGCTCGTCGGCGGTCTCCTCCCACGCCCGCTCCTCCCAGACCTCCTTCAGGAACGGCTCGATCTCGTCGAGGTACGCGTCCTGATCACCTGCGAAGACGGCATGATCGACGCCGGGGAGCTCGACATGACGGGCGCCGGGGATGCGCTCGGCGAGGTAGCGGGATCCATGGACGACGCCCGGGGCGTCGCCGGACCGGTTGATCACGAGGGTGGGGACGCGAATGGCCGGCAGCACGTCGCGAACGTCCATCAGCATGTTCATGCGGAAGAGCGCCGCCATGGCCCCCGGGCTCGCGCCGTGCCGCAGAAGGGTCGCGAACGCCCGCTTGCCCTCCTCGTCGGCACTCGGCGCAAGCCTCTCGGCCGTTTCGACCGCCCACTCGTCGGACTGGAGGCGCCGGCGCTGCGCGTGCTCCGTCCTCGCGACGTACTCGTCCTCGCGAGGGCCCCATGGGTAGTCAGGCGCCCAGAGCACGCGGGCGTACGAGCCGGCCACGACGAGTGCCCAGACGCGGTCCGGGTAGGTCGCGGCGAAGAGGAGGCTCATCGGGCCGCCCTCGGAGACGCCGAGAATCGCAGCCCTCTCCGAGCCCACCGCGTCCATCACGGCCCTGACATCGTCCATTCGCGTCTCGAGCGTCGGGGCGCCTGCCACCGGATCCGACATGCCCGTTCCGCGCTTGTCGAAGTAGATGCTGCGCGAGAACGATGCGAGCCTGCGGTTCGCGAGGGCGATCCCGGGCACCTGCCAGGAGAGCTCGACGTGCGACGCCAGCGGCGGGATGTGCACGAGGTCGAAAGGCCCGTCGCCGAGCACCTGGTAGGCGATCGAGACGTCGCCGCTGCGCGCGTAGCGGGTCTCCGGCAGCTCCATCGCCGTATTCTCGCGCCTATCCTCCGCGCGTGAGGATCTGCGCGAACTGCGGCCACGAGAACGCCGAGGACGCCCGCTTCTGCTCGCAGTGCGCTACTCCGCTCGACGCGGCCGCGCAGACACGCGAGGAGCGCAAGGTCGTCACCTGCCTCTTCTGCGACCTCGTCGGCTTCACAGCGCGCGCCGAGACGCTCGATCCCGAGGACGTGCGCCGGGTGCTGCAGCCCTACCACCAGCGGGTGCGCGCGGAGCTCGAGCGCTTCGGGGGCACGGTCGAGAAGTTCATCGGGGACGCGGTGATGGCCGTCTTCGGCGCCCCCGTCGCGCATGAGGACGATCCCGAGCGCGCGGTCCGCGCGGCCCTCGCAATTCGCGACTCGCTCGTCACAGAGGGCAAGCTCGAGGTGCGGATCGGGATCACGACGGGAGAGGCGCTGGTCGCGCTCGGCGCCAGGCCAGAGACCGGCGAAGGCATGGCCTCCGGCGACGTCGTCAACACGGCCGCCCGTTTGCAGTCGGCCGCCCCCGTGAACGGAATCCTCGTCGACGAGACAACCTTCCGCGCGACGGAGCGCGTCATCTCCTACGACGAGGCGCGGCCGGTCGAGGCGAAGGGCAAACGGGAGCCTGTGGCGGTATGGGGAGCGCGAGAAGCGAAAGCGCGCTTCGGCGTCGACGTGCGCCATCTCGGTGGAACGGAGCTCGTCGGCCGAAGCGGCGAGCGCGACGCTCTTCTCGCTGCACTCGAGCGCGCCCGCCGGGCGCGGGAGCCGCAGCTCGTCACGCTCGTCGGCGTGCCGGGGATCGGGAAGAGCCGACTCGTGTGGGAGCTCTTCCAGCACGTCGACGCCGAGCCCGGGATCACCAACTGGCGGCAGGGACGCTCGCTCCCGTACGGAGATGCCATGAGCTTCCGCGCGCTGGCCGAGATCGTCAAG
>Ga0075344_1000007_pt1 | contig 24286 bp, 18 predicted proteins | sample RushOxbow_ThreeS_FD_120075 | JGI IMG/M metagenome (GOLD analysis project Ga0075344, IMG submission 120075) | Natural and restored wetland microbial communities from the San Francisco Bay, California, USA, that impact long-term carbon... | ecosystem: Environmental > Terrestrial > Soil > Wetlands ...
CCACGACGGTCGAACACGATGAGCCGCGAGAACGACGCCATCCTCGCGAAGAACGCCGCATAGGCCGGCCACCACTGGTTCTGCTCGAGGTGCGAGAGATATCCGGGTGCGAACAGCAGGTCGATCGGTCCGTCGCCGTGCACCTGGTATGCGATACGGAGATCGCCGCTCTTCGCGTAGCGGGTCTCGACTTCCATGGCGCGATCCTCCCACTTAGACTCCCACAGGTGCGGCTGTTCAGCCAGAACGTGAAGGTCGAGGCGCTCAAGCGGGCGCCGCTCTTCGAGGGGCTCTCGAAGAAGGAGCTGAGCGAGCTCGCGCGCGTTACGGAGGATCTCAAGATCGAGCCCGGCACCGTGCTGTGCCGCGAGGGCAAGATCGGCCGCGAGTTCTTCGTCATCGTGGACGGCGATGCAGAGATCACGAAGGGCGGCAAGAAGATCGCGACGCGAGGTGCCGGGGACTTCGTCGGCGAGATCGCGCTGCTGACGACCACCACGCGCACGGCGACCGTTACGGCGACGACGCCGGTGCGCTGCTTCATCCTCACGCAGGCGGACTTCCGTCGCGTGCTCGACGAGAATCCCGGCGTCCAGCTCAAGGTGATGAAGGCGCTCGCCGAGCGCCTCGCGGCGGACACCGAGCTGTAGCGGCCCGGAGTACTGCGGTCGCGTGGGCGAGTCAGGCGTTCACCCGGAGACTGCTGCCGAGCTGACGCTGCTCGGACACGTTTCGCTTCTCGCGGGAGCAGGAGAAGGGACCATCGCCGAGCTCGCGCGGCGGCTCAGGCCAGTCTCCGTGCGGGCGGGGGAGATCCTCATCCGGCAGGGCGACCCTGCAGATCGCCTCTACCTCGTGCGGAGCGGCCGGCTTCGGGTGCTCGTCGACGGCGAGGAGGGGTTGCGGACTGTTCGCGAGCTCGGCCCGGGCGCGGCGATCGGCGAGCTGGCACTGCTCACGGGTGCTCCGCGCTCGGCCACCGTCCAGGCGGTTCGCGACGGCGAGCTGCTCGAACTCGAGGCCGAGGTGTTCCAGGCGCTGCTCGACCATGACTCGGGGTTCGCGGTCGCGGTCGCGCGGACGCTAGCCACCCAGTTGCAGGCGAGCGGTGGGCTCTCGACCGCTTCGCCGCGGCCGTCGGTCGTCTCGGTTCGGGCCCTCGGCAACGCGGTGCCGTTCGCCGAGCTCGTGACCGAGCTGAGCACGGCGCTCGCTGGGCTGGGGTCGGTCGCAGCGCTCGCCGGAGGAGAGAGCACGGAGGGGTACGCCGCGTCGCTCGATCGCGCGGAGCGCGAGCACGCGTACGTCTTGCTCGTCGACCCAGGTGCCGACCCGGAGTGGAGCGCTTTCTGCCGGCGACAGGCCGACCGACATGTGGCGTTCGCAGCGCCCGCTGCGGACAACGCCGCGCTCAGCCCCACCGGCGCCGACCTCGTGATCTCACGGCGGCTCCCGGCGGAGAAGCTGGTCGCGCTCATGGCCGAAGTCCAGCCGCGCGCTGTGCACCACCTGGAGGGGGGTTCGATGGCACGCGTTGCGCGACGCCTCGTCGGCGGCGCGCTCGGCCTCGTTCTCTCGGGGGGAGGCGCGCGCGGATATGCCCACATCGGTGCGCTCGAGGCGCTGCTCGACGCCGGTTTCGAGGTCGACCGGATCGGCGGGTGCAGCATCGGCGCGTTCATCGGGGGCATGTATGCAAACGGCGCCGATCCGGAGGAGATCCGTGCGCGGTGTCGCGAGGAGCTCGTACGGCGCTCGCCCTTCAACGACTACACGCTTCCGCGCGTCGCTCTCATCCGCTCGCGCAAGGCGGGGAGGATGCTCGACCGCGTCTTCGGCGAGACCCTCGTCGAGGAGCTCCCCGTCTCGCTGTTCACGGTGAGCGCGGATCTGCTCGCAAGCCGAACGGTCGTGCACCGAAGCGGCTTCCTCTACGAAGCCGTCGGCGCGAGCATGTCGATTCCCGGGCTCGTACCACCGCTTGCACGGCCGGGGCGCCTCCTCGTCGACGGTGGTGTCCTCAACAACCTCCCGGTCGACGTCATGGCCGCCGAGGACGAAGGGCCGATCATCGCGGTCGACGTGATCAGGAAGCTCGACGACGTCGAGGAGAGTGCGTCGCCTCGCGTTCCGTCGATCATGGAGACCCTGTCCCGCGCAACGGTCCTCGGCAGCGTCGAACGAGCAGAGAGGAATCGTCGGCTCGCCGACCTCGTCGTCACCCCGAACGTCCAGGACGTCGCAATGCGGGAGTTCTCCGCGCTCGATCGCGCCGCCGACGCGGGGCGCGAGGCGATGCGCGCCGTCCTCGAGTCGGGCGGGGCCGACTCCCTGCGCGAGCGGCTCTCGACTATCTGACGTCGCGCGCGAGCCTGAAGCCCGCGAAGATCTCGCGCCGCCCAGGATGCTCCCAGCGGCGCAGCGAGGCGCGGGCAACGAGCCCGTCCGTCGCCCAGGAGCCTCCGCGGACGACGCGCACGTCGTCGCCGAAGTTCACCTCGGAGCACTCCGGCCCGGGGAATGCGACGAAGCCGGGGTAGGCGTGGAACGTCGAGGACGTCCACTCCCAGACGTCTCCAGCCATCTGCACGCAGCCGACCGGGCTGACTCCGCCTGCGTAGGAGCCGGCGGGAGCGGGCGAGAAGCGACGCCGGTCGAGGTTCGCCTCAAAGCCCATCCATGCTTGTCCCCAGGGGTAGCGGAACTTGCCCTCGTGGTCGTGCCAGGCGGCCGCGCGCTCCCATTCGGCTTCGGTCGGAAGGCGCTTGCCGGCCCAGTGCGCGAACGCCTCGGCCTCGTACGCCGAGACGTGCTGAACCGGCTCGTCGAGTGGGATCGGCTCCCGTACGCCGAAGCGCACGCGCTCCCAGCCGTCGCGCCCGCCTTCCCAGTAGAGGGGTGCCCGGGCATCCTCGCGCTCGCGCCACTCCCAGCCTGAGCTCGACCAGTGCCGCGGCGAGCGGTAGCCGCGCCCATCGACGAACTGCGCGAACTGCGCGTTCGTGATCGGCGCGCGGTCGATGACGAACGGCTCGAGCTCGACCTCGTGCGGCTCGAGCTCGTTGTCGTACGCCCAGGCGTCGTTCTCGGCGCCGAGCACGAACACGCCACCGGGTACGTGGAACTCGTCCGGACCCGACGGGGCTCTGTCGGGTAGCGCCGGCGCGGGGAGCGGATACGAGCGTCCGGAGCGAAGCTGCAGCGCCTCCAGCATCGCCTCCTGTGACGCGAGCTCGTTCTGCACGGCAAGCCCGAAGGCGAAGCCGCGGTGCACGAGCGCGTTCGGGCTGTCGAGGTCGACATGCTCGAGGAGGTCGATCGTGCGCGCGCGGACGTCGTCGGCATACGCGCGGACGGCGCCGGCGCGGAGCGTGGGCAGTCGTGCGCCGTTCGTCCGCGCACGCCTGAGCGCGTCGTACACATCTCGGTGGGAGTCGCCGAGCGGGGCGGCGCCGCCGACCGTGCGCAGGATCCACAGCTCCTCGAAGGACGCGATATGCGCGAGGCTCCAGACCAGTGGCGGCGCGAGTGGCGAGATCTGAGCCGCGAGCTCGTCGTCGGAGATCGGCTCGAGCACGGCGTCCGTCCCCTCGCGGGCGCGCTCCATGATCTGGCGGATCTCGACTCGAGTAGACACTGCGGCTCGCTGATTATCGGCGCACTCCCCGGACGGCTGAATCCACCGGACGGATCAGCACCAACCCTGATGACTGCAGGGCGCCCGGGCTGTAGCCTTGGCCTCTCGCGCGAACGAGAGAGGAGCGGGAATGAGCAACGGACACAACGGGGCGGTCGTCGTGGCACGCGACGTGGCTCGGCGCTACGGCGAGGGCGATACCGCGGTCGACGCCCTCCGCGGAGTGACCGTCGACATCGCGCCCGGGAAGGCGACTGCGGTCATGGGCCCGTCGGGCTCGGGCAAGTCGACGCTGATGCACATCCTGGCCGGGCTCGACAAGCCCACGTCGGGATCGGTCGACATCGCGGGGACCGAGATCACGACGCTGGGAGACAACGATCTGACGAAGCTCCGTCGCGAGCACATCGGGTTCGTCTTCCAGTTCTTCAACCTCCTCCCGATGCTCACCGCGAAGGAGAACATCCTGCTCCCGCTCACGATCGCCGGCGAGAAACCCGACGACGCGTGGTTCGGAAAGCTCGTCTCGGACGTCGGCCTCGAGGATCGGCTGTCGCATCGTCCCTCGGAGCTCTCGGGCGGCCAGCAACAGCGGGTTGCAATCGCACGCGCGCTCGTCTCCAAGCCGACCGTCCTCTTCGCCGACGAGCCGACGGGCAACCTCGACTCGACGACGAGCGCGGAGATCCTCGAGCTCCTGCGTCGTTCGGTCGAGGACTACGGGCAGACGATCGTGATGGTCACGCACGACGCACGGGCCGCGGCCGTCGCGCATCGAGTTCTCTTCCTCGCCGACGGCTCGATCGTCCGTGACCTCGGCGAATGCGATGCGCACACGATCCACAACGTCATGGAAGAGCTCGCGGCCGCGTGACGAAGGTTGCCCTGCGCGGTCTCGCGGGGCGCAAGCTCCGTGCAGTCCTCACGGGCATCGCGATCGTCCTCGGCGTCGCGATGATCAGCGGGACCTACATCCTCACGGACACGGTTCAGCGCGCCTTCAACAACCTCCTCGTCGACTCGTACGCGGGCACGGACGCCGTGGTGACCGGGAGGGGGATCGACGTTTCGATCGACGGGGAGAAGCCGCCCCCGCCACCCGTGGACGCGTCGTTGCTGGATGTCGTTCGCGGAGTCGACGGCGTTGCCCTCGCAACGGGCAGCGTCCTCGACGAGCGCAACACGAAGATCCTCACCGCCGAGGGCGAATCGGCGAACTCCGAGGGCTTCCCGACGCTTGCCTTCGGCGTCGACACCGACCCGGCGTACACGCAGTTCAATCCGCTCAACGTCCTCGAGGGCCGCTGGCCGGCCTCCGAGGACGAGGTCGTCATCGACGCGGGAACCGCGGACAAGCAGGACTTCGCGGTCGGCGACACGATCGAGATCTCGACGCTGCAGCCGAAGCGGTCCTTCGAGCTCGTCGGCGTTGCGAAGTACGGCGACCTCGACAGCCTGGGCGCAATCAGCTTCGTCGTCTTCACGATCCCCGCAGCCCAGGAGCTCCTGGGGCGGGAGGGGCAATTCGACGCAATCTCCGTCGCCGCGCAGGAAGGGATCTCCGAGGAGGAGCTCGTCGCGGCGATTGCACCCGCTCTGCCGCAAGGCGCCGAGGTCGTGAGCGCGACCGCCGAGGCACAGGAGCAGGCGGACGAGGTGAGCGAGTTCACCGCGATCTTCCGCTACTTCCTCCTCGCCTTCGGTGCGATCGCACTCTTCGTCGGTGCATTCGTGATCTTCAACACCTTCTCGATCACGGTTGCGCAGCGCACGCGCGAGTTTGCCACGCTGCGCACGATCGGGGCCTCGCGGCGACAGATCCTCGTGTCGGTGATCCTCGAATCGCTCGTGATCGGCATCCTCGCGTCGCTCGTCGGTCTCGGGCTCGGCGTCGTCATCGCGGAGGGCATCGAGGCGCTGTTCGGCAGCCTCGGCGTCGACCTGCCCACGGCAGACCGAGTCTTCAAGACGCGGACGATCGTCGTCGCGCTCGGCGTGGGCATCGGGATCACGCTCCTCGCCGGCCTCTTCCCCGCGATCCGCGCGACTCGCGTGCCTCCGATCTCGGCGGTACGCGAAGGTGCGACGCTCCCGCACGGACGGTTCCATCGCTTCACACCGTGGGTCGCCGGCCTCGTGGTGGTGGGCTCGATCGCACTTCTGGCGCGCGCGATGTTCACCGACGAGCTCGGCACCGGCGACAGGCTGCTCTCGATCGCGGGCGGCGTGCTCCTGCTCTTCCTCGGCGTCGCGATGCTCTCGTCGAAGCTCGTCAAGCCGCTCGCGGCGGTGGTGGGCGCACCGGCTCGGCGTCTGGGTGGCGCCGCTGGTCGTCTCGCCGGTGGCAACTCCGTGCGCAACCCCGGGAGGACGGCGGCTACGGCGGCGGCGCTCATGATCGGAATCGCCCTCGTCGCGTTCATTGCGACGCTGACGAACGGGATGAAGGCGTCGAACCGCGAGGCGATCGAGGAGCAGATCGCCGCCGACTACGTCGTGACGTCGACCGACGGGTACACGCCGTTCGTCGCGGCGGCCGGCGACGCGCTCGCTGCGTCGCCCGTGCCCGAGGTCGTGACGAGCGTGCGGTCCGATGCGGGTCTCGTCAACGACGTCTCGACGGAGGTGGGCGGCATCGAGCCCGACACGATCGCCGAGGCATACGTGTTCGACTGGCAGGAGGGTGACGACAGCGTTCTCGCCAACCTCGGGACGACCGGCGCGCTGGTCAGCTCGAACTACGCGGATGATCACGACGTCTCCGTCGGCGACACGCTGACGCTCCGCTCGACGGCCGACCGAACCGCACAGATCACCGTCGTCGGAACCTTCGAGCCACCTCCGTTCTACCCGCTGATCGAGAGCGTGAACGTCTCGACGGAGCTCTTCGACTCCCTCTACGACCGCCCGCGCAACCGGTGGACGTGGGCGAACGTCCCGGGTGAGTCGACCGAGGAGAACCGTGCAGCCATGGAGCAGGCGATCGCCGGGTATCCCGACACGCAGCTCGAGACGCGCGAGGAGTGGATCCAGCGCGAGGACGCGGACTTCAACGAGTTCATCTCGTTTCTCTACGTGATGCTGACCCTTGCGGTCTTCGTGAGCGTGTTCGGGATGATCAACACGCTCGTCCTTTCCGTATACGAGCGCACCCGCGAGATCGGGATGCTGCGTGCGATCGGGATGACGCGGCGTCAGGTGCGCCGCATGATTCGGCAGGAGAGCATCATCACGGCCCTCATCGGCGCCGCGATCGGGCTACCGCTGGGGATCTTCCTCGCCGCGCTCGTCAATCGGGCGCTGTCGGAGTACGACGTGCGCTTCGCGATCCCCTGGGGTCAGCTGATCGTGCTCACGATCGTCGCGGTAATCATCGGAGTTCTGGCAGCGATCATGCCGGCCCGCCGCGCCGCGAAGCTCGACCCGCTCCGGGCGATCGCCTACGAGTAGTCTCGCGCCGTGGGCCGCTTCGCGATCAAGGGGCTGCTGAGTCGCAAGCTGCGCACCGCGCTCACCGCGATCGCGATCGTCCTCGGGGTCGCGATGATCAGCGGCACGTTCGTCCTCACCGACTCGATCGACCAGGCGTTCGATCGGGTGTTCGGCGAGATCCGTCAATCCTCGAACGCCGTGATCACGGGCAGATCGGCGTTCGACATCACGGAGGGAAGCGGCGTTACCGAGCCGACCTTCGACGAAGCGCTCGTCGAGGAGGTGCGTGCGCTTCCGGCCGTCGAGGCGGCCGAGGGGAGCGTCGACTCCAACGCCACGCAGCTCATCGGTGATGACGGCAAGGCCGTCGTCTCGGGAGGCGCGCCGAACATCGGCTTCTCCATCGCCGATGGCGACTCGGAGTTCAACCCGCTCACGCTCATCGAGGGCGGCTGGCCGAGCGCGAACGAGGTGGCTGTCGACAAGGCGACGGCGTCGAACGAGGGCTTCGAGGTCGGCGAGATCATCGGTGTGCAGGCGGAAGGTCCGGTCGAGCGCCTCCGGCTCGCCGGGATCTTCGAGTTCGCATCCGGCCTGTCGATCGGCGGCGCGACGCTCACCGGGTTCGACCTGCCGACGGCGCAGCGACTGTTCGGCAAGGTCGGCAAGCTCGACGAGATCGCGATCGCTTCGAAGCCCGACGTGACGCCCGAGGAGCTCGTGGCGCAGGTGGAGGAGATCCTCCCGCCCGGCACGCAGGTGAAGACAGGCGAGGAGCAGGCGCGTGCCGACGCCGAGGAGACGAACGAGTTCATCAGCTTCCTGCAGACGTTCCTGCTTGCCTTCGCCGGGATTGCGCTCTTCGTCGGCGCGTTCGTCATCGCGAACTCGCTCTCGATCACGATCGCCCAGCGTACGCGTGAGTTCGCGACGCTCCGGACGATCGGCGCGACGAATCGGCAGGTTCTCGGCTCCGTGCTCGTCGAGGCGCTCGTCGTCGGAGTGGTGGCCTCGGTCATCGGGCTCCTCCTCGGACTCCTGCTCGCAAAGGGCCTGTTCCGGCTCTTCGATGCCGTGGGCTTCACGTTGCCCAACGTCGGGCTCATCTTCGAGCCGCGGACGGTCTATGTCGCGCTCGGTGCCGGGATCCTCGTCACGGTGCTGGCGAGTGTGTATCCGGGATTCCGCGCGACCACGGTGCCGCCGATCGCCGCGGTCCGCGAAGGCGCCTCGCTCCCGGGCGAGCCGCTCGACGCGCTGCGCGGGAACGTCCTCGCGCTCGTCCTCACCGTCGTCGGCGGGCTCGTCTCCGTCCTGGCGATCACGACGACGCCGGGCAACACATTCCTCTCGATCCTCGTCGCGGTCGTCGGCTTGATCCTGCTCATCTTCGGCTGCTCGCTCTTTCCGTCGCGCACGCTCGGCGCCATCGTGTCGTGCGCGCTCGGCTTCGCCGCGATCGTGTACGGGTTGTTCGTCCCCGGCCTCGGGACGACGAGCGTGCTCCTCTGGATCGGCGTGGGCGTACTGCTCGCGTTCTTCGGCGTCGCGCGCGTGACGACCCGGCTCATCCCCGCGCTCGCAACGCTCATGTCGCCGATCGCGCGCTGGGCGGTCTTCGTGCTGAGCCTGCTCGTCTGGCCGATCTTCACACTGCCCTACTGGCTGCTTCGTCGTGGGGTGTGGGGGCCGGGCGGAGCACTGCAGAGGGTCGGTGCGTTCCTGCTCGGCGCGCTGAATCCGATCGTTCTCGTGGTCGTTCTCGTCATGGTGGTCGTCAGAGCGGTGACGCGCTGGCAGCCGGAGTGGCCGGTGGAGTTCCCCGGCGTCGTTCCGGATCGCGTGACGTCGAACGTCGGTCGCGAGAACTCGCGTCGCAACGCGCAGCGGACAGCATCGACGGCGAGCGCGCTCATGATCGGCCTCGCGCTCGTGACGCTCGTCGCGACGCTGGCGGCGGGCATCGTGCAGACGTTCCGCGGCGCCGTCGACGACCTCTGGAAGCAGTCCGACTCGGACTACGCCATCACGGCGCAGAACAACTTCTCGCCGATCCCGACGGATGCCGCCAAGGCGGCCGCGCAGACGCCGGGTGTCACGTCCGTGATGAACGTCCGCACGGGCGAGGTCCGGGCGTTCGACGAGACGATCTTCGCGACCGCCGTCGACCCGACGGCCCGAGAGCTCATCGCCCTCGAGTGGAAGGACGGGTCGCCCGACGTCCTTGCGAACCTCGGCGAGGACGGCGCCTTCGTCGACGACGGCTACGCCGACGACAACGACCTCGAGGTCGGGTCGGTCGTCACGGTGACGTTCCCCGATGGGACGACCTCGCGCTTCGTCGTCGACGGCATCTTCGATCCCCCCACGGGCGGGTCGCCGTTCGGGAACATCACGATCTCGACCGAGGCGTGGGACGCGCGCGTCGAGAATCCGCGCAACCTCTACACGTTCATCGCCATGGACGGCGACGTCACCGAGGCGAACACCGCTGCGCTCGAGGAGACGCTCGCGGACTTTCCGAACGCGAAGGTGCAGACGCGGGAGCAGTTCATCGACAACCAGATCTCCGGGCTCAACTCGATCCTCAACATCCTCTACGTGCTGCTCGCGCTGTCCGTGCTCGTGAGCCTCTTCGGGATCGTGAACACACTCGTGCTCACGGTGTTCGAGCGCACGCGCGAGATCGGGATGCTGCGTGCCATCGGGATGACCCGGCGTCAGGTGCGACGGATGATCCGCCACGAGAGCGTCATCACGGCGCTCATCGGGGCGATGATCGGGATCGCTCTCGGGGTCGTGCTCGCGGTGATCCTCATCGCGCGCGTGGAGTTCATCGACTTCGCGTTCCCGACGACGCAGATCATCGTGTTCGTGATCGCGGCGGTGCTCGTCGGGATCGTCGCGGCGATCTTCCCTGCGCGGCGCGCGGCGAAGCTCGACCCGCTCGAAGCTATCGCGTACGAATGACGCCGGCCGCCGCCAGCCCGGCGACCTGCTCCGCGGTGTAGCCGAGCTCCTCGAGGATCTCCGCGGTGTGCTGGCCGACAGCCGGCGGCGCGGACGAGTGCTTCGCGCGCTCGGCGTCGAACGAGAGGGGAAGCGCAGGCAGTCGGAGCTCGGGGATCGAAGGGTGGTCGACGTGCTGGAGCAGCCCGAGAGCCTGCGTCTGCTCGGCGTTCACGACGCCCGCAACGTCGGCCACCGGCGCCGCGGGGACGCCGGCCCGCGTGAGCAGCTCTCTCCACTCGGCGGTGTCGCGCTCGCGCAGGCGCGCGCCGACGACCTCGACGAGCTCCGCGCGATTGCGCACGCGGTCGGGATTCGTCCCGAAGCGCTCGTCGCCAACGAGCTGCGGGAGCTCGATCGCTCGGCACAGGAGCTCGAAGAGCCGGTCGTTTCCACCGGCGACCATGAGCTCCCCGTCGCGCGTCGGGAAGACCTGGTAGGGCGCGACCATCGGGAACATCGTGCCCTGCCCGGTGGGCACGGTGCCGTCGGCGAGATAGCCGACGAGGTGGTAGCCGATGTAGCCGAGCGCGGTCTCGTAGAGCGACGTGTCGACTGTCGTGCCCAGCCCGGTTCGCTCCCGTTCGAGGAGCGCGGCGACGATGCCGAGAGCTGACCACATCCCCGTGCCCATGTCGATGAGGGACGAGCCGACGCGAACGCCGGACCTCCCCGGCTCGCCCGTCATGCTGATGAGCCCACCCGCGGCCTGCATGAGGGCGTCGTAACCGGGTTCGCCGGCAAGCGGTCCCGCGCGGCCATAGGCGCCGACAGAGCAGTACACGAGCCGGTCGTTGCGAGCACGCAGGTCGTCCGCGCCGAGGCCGAGCCGCTCTGCCAGACCCGGCCGGAGGCTCTGGACGAACACGTCTGCGCGCTCGACGAGCCGCAGGACGACGTCGCGTCCGCGCTCGTCCGCGAGCGACACCGCGAGCGAGCGCTTTCCCGCGTTCACCGCGAGGAACATGGCGCTCTCGCCGTTCCAGAACGGCGGTCCCCAGGCGCGACCGTCGTCACCCGTGTCCGGGCGCTCGACCTTCACCACGTCGGCGCCGAGCGCAGCGAGGATCTCGGCGCAGTACGGCCCGGCGATCGAGGTCGTCACGTCGACGACCCGTGCGCCGCTCAAGGGGAGGAACGTCATCGGGGCATCATCGCCGCTCTGCGAGGATGCGCCGATGCCCGACTGGCTCGACTTCGACGCGATCGGTGAGTGGGTCTCCGGCGCCTGGTGGAGCTACTTCGTCATCTTCGGTGTCGCCGTCGTCGACGCGTTCTTCCCGCTCGTTCCCTCCGAGACGACGCTCGTCATCGGGGGCACCTTCGCGGCGTCGGGCGATCTCAACCTGCTCCTCGTGATCCTCGCCGGCGCGACGGGCGCGATCGTCGGCGACAACATCTCCTTCGCGATCGGCAACGTCGTCGGGGAGAGGACGGTCAAGCGGTGGTTCAGGAGCGAGAAGTCGCACAAGCGCCTCGAGTGGGCCGAGCGGACGCTCGACGACCGTGGCGCGTACATCATCATCCTCGGCCGGTTCATCCCCGGCGGGCGTACGGCGGTGACCTTCTCGGCCGGCTACCTGCCGACGTTCCCGTGGCGTCGTTTCATCGTCTACGACGTCGTCGCCGGGATCATCTGGGGGACATACGGCGCGCTGCTCGGCTACTTCGGTGGCAAGACGTTCGAGGAGAACCCCCTGTGGGGAGTTCTCCTCGCACTCGGTGTGGCCTTGTCGCTGGGGTTCGTCGTCGAGCTCGTCAGGCACTACCGGCAGCGTCGCCGGGCGAAGCCGTCGGCCTGAGTTCGCGCCACGCCTTCTGCGCGTACAACAGTCCGGCCAGCAAGACGATCAGCGCCAGGAACCCGTGCAGGCCGTTGATCCAGTCACCCTGCTCCTCGGTGTCACCGAGGAAGCCGAGCTGGGCGATGGACAGGATGAGGAATCCGACCGCGAGACCCACCTGGTTCCAGTTGCCCCAGTACGCGACGAGAGCCCCGATGACGATCGCCAGCTGCCCGATGTGCACGATGAGCGACCCGCCGCCGTGCGCGTCGAGAGCTCCGTCGCCCGCGCCGCGGACGTACGCGGCGATGGTGAACGACTGCAGGAGTACGCCGAGAACGGTCACGACGCCACCCACGAATACGACCCACGTGAAGTTTTTCTTCATGGCGCGGATCCTCTCGCACCAGGCGGACGGTGACAACCGGCTACAGATCAGCCTGCGCGAGTCGTGCGACGCGGTCGTCGCAGCGGGCGCTCGGATCTACGCATCGGGCATGTCGGGCAAGGCATGCGGAGTGTCGGCGGGCGACCTCGAGGGCGAGCCGGTCGAGTTCGCGCTGCCGACGCGGCTGGTGCAGCGCACGCTCGAGGCGGACCGCGTCATCACGTACTGACGCGCGTACGCTCTGCGGCGTGAACCGCCTCGCCGAGGCCACGTCCCCGTACCTCCTCCAGCACGCCGAGAACCCGGTCGACTGGTACGAGTGGGGCGACGAGGCGTTCGCCCGTGCCCGGGCCGAGGACAAGCCGCTCCTCGTCTCCGTCGGCTACAGCTCGTGCCACTGGTGCCACGTCATGGCGCACGAGTCGTTCGAGTCGGCGACGACTGCCGCGCTCATGAACGAGCTCTTCGTGAACGTGAAGGTCGATCGGGAGGAGCGACCCGACGTCGATGCGGTCACGATGGAGGCGACGGTCGGGATGACCGGCTCCGGCGGTTGGCCGACGACGGTCTTCATGACGCCGGACGCGAAGCCCTTCTATGCGGGAACGTATTTCCCGCCCGAGCCGCGGCACGGGATTCCGAGCTTTCCGGAGCTGCTCCGTGCTGTCGCTGAGACCTGGCGTGAGCGCCGCGGGGACATCGAGCGCCAGGCGTCGCGTATCGACGACGGGCTTCGCTCGACGGCGAGGTCGGCGCCCTCGCACGAGCCACTCACGTCCTCGCTGCTGGCTGCCGCCGCGCAGGGGATCGCGGCCGGCTTCGAGCCCGCGTACGGGGGCTTCGGGCGCGCGCCGAAGTTTCCGGCTGCCTCGACGCTCGAGCTCCTCCTCCGGCGCGGCGACCAGCGCTCGCTCGAGATGGTCACGGCCACGCTCGACGGCATGGCGGCGGGTGGGTTTTACGACCTCGTCGGTGGCGGCTTCCATCGCTACTCGGTGGACGACCGCTGGCTCGTGCCGCACTTCGAGAAGATGCTCTACGACAACGCCGTACTCACGTCGACGTACCTCCACGCGTGGGTCGTCACCGGGAAGACCCGCTATCGCGAGATCGTCGAGGAGACGCTGGGGTACCTGCTCCGCGAGCTCCTGCTCCCCGGCGGCGGCCTCGCGTCCGCGCACGACGCCGACACGGACGGCGTCGAGGGCCTGACATACACCTGGACGTTGGAAGAGGCCGACGAGGTCGGTCTGCCGCACGAACACCTGGAGCCCTTCGAGCACGGTCGCTACATCGTGCGCGGCGAGCTGGATCCCGAGCTGCGGTCACGCGTCCTCGCGGTACGCGACGAGCGCGTGCAGCCCTTCCGCGACGACAAGGCGCTCGCGTCGTGGAACGGTCTCGCGCTCGCCGCGCTCGCCGAGGCGGGCTACAGGCTCGAACGCGACGACTGGCTCCACGCGGCGCGCGCGCTCGGGGCGTTCCTCCTCGGTCCGCTCTCCGCCGAGGACGGGCGGCTCTACCGCGCACTCCGTGACGGACGGACGAGTGGCCTCGGCTATCTCGACGACTACGCGAACGTCGCGCACGGTCTCATCGAGCTGCACGTCGCGACGGGCGAGCTGCGCTGGTTGCTCGAGGCGCACCGAGTCGCTCTGCTCGCCGTCGAGCTCTTCGCCGACGCCGAAGCGGGCGGCTTTTTCCTGTCGCCGGTCGACGGTGACGCACGCGTTGCGCGCACGAAGGATCTGCAGGACTCGCCCATCCCGTCCGGCAACTCCATGCTCGCGTATGTCCTTCTGCGGCTCGGGCGGATCTGGGGCGACGACGAGCTCGAGGGGCGAGCCGTCTCTGTCTTCCGCCTCGTCGAGCCGGCGCTCCGGCGCGCGCCCGGCTTCTTCGCGTGGGCGCTCTGTGGCATCGAGCTCCGGCTCAGCGCGCCCCGTGAGCTCGCGATCGTCGGCAGCGTCGACTCGCCGGTCGCTCGCGCGGCACTCGCGTCGTTCCAGCCGAACGCGGTCGTCGCCGTCGGTCCGTCCGAACACGTTCCGCTGCTGGCGGGGAAGGACCTCGTCGACGGCAAGCCGGCCGTCTACGTCTGCGAGCGCTTCGCCTGCCGCATGCCCGTCACCGAGCCGGAGGAGGTCGCCGTCTGATGCGTCTCTGTCTGATGATCGAGGGTCAGGAAGGGGTCACCTGGGACGACTGGGTGCGTCTGGCGCGCCTCACCGAGGAGACGGGACTCGAGGGTCTCTTCCGCTCGGACCACTACACGGCGATCATCAGACCCGACGCGGACGCCCACGACGCGTGGGCGACGCTCGCCGGGCTCGCTGCGCTCACGGACAGGATCCGGCTCGGCACCCTGGTCTCCCCGGCGACCTTTCGCCACCCCAGCGTCCTCGCTCGCATGGCGGTCACCGTCGATCACATCTCAGGCGGCCGCGTCGAGGTCGGCATGGGATCGGGTTGGTACGAGCGCGAGCATCGTGCACACGGCTTCGCTTTTCCGAGTGGGAGAGAGCGCTTCGAGCTCTTCGCCGAGCAGGTCGAGATCGTCGTGCGCTCCTGGACCGAGGAGCGCGTCGACCACGACGGCGCGAGCTACCGCCTGCGCGATCAGCAGGCTCTGCCTCGCCCGGTGCAGCAGCCGCATCCTCCGCTCGTGCTCGGCGGCACCGTGAAGCCACGCTTCGCTGCGCTCGCTGCCCGCTATGCAACCGAGGTCAACACGCTCGGGGCGCCCGACGACGAGCTCCGCACGCGGAAGGCCGCGCTCGACGACGCGTGCGCCGAAACCGGTCGCGACCCGGCGACGCTCGGCTTCTCCCTCATGACGGCGTGCTTCGTCGGCGAGACCAGGGGCGACGTGCACGACCGCGTCGCCCGCTTCGTCGGTGTGGCCGCCCCGCCCGGGACGGACCCCGACGCATTCCTCGCCCAACGGCGCGACCGCTGGCTGGTCGGCACGGTCGACGAGGTCGCGACGCGCCTGGAGGAGCTCGCAGCGGTTGGGATATCGCGCGTCTACCTGCAGCATCTGAACCACGACGACGACGCGCTGATCCGGCTCGCAGCAACGCTCAGGTAGCGTCTCTCCCCATGACAACGACCGAGCTGACAGGTGCGGAGGAGGTCTCCTGGGACCTCTCCGACCTCTACGAGAACGCCGACGATCCCCGCATCCAGGCGGACGTCGACGAGACCGAGTCCGCCGCCGGTGCCTTCCGTGAGCGCTACTACGGCCACGTCGCCGAGCTGACCGCGGCCGAGCTCCGCGAGGCGATCGAAGAGCGCGAGCGGATCGACTCGATCTTCACCCGCGCGATCTACTACGCGCACCTTCTCTACTCGACCGACATGAACGACGCGCAGCGCGGGGCGCTCATCGCCCGGCTCACCGAGCAGGGCGCGCAGATCGAGACGCAGCTCCTGTTCTTCGGCCTCGAGATCGCGGCGTTCGAGGACGAGCACGCGGATGCGTTGCTGGCGAGCGACGAGCTCGAGCGGTGGCGCCACTGGCTCGGCACGATCCGGAAGTTCCGGCCGTACGTCTTGTCCGAGCCCGAGGAGAAGATCCTCACCGAGAAGTCCGTCTCCGGCTTCTCCGCCTGGGATCGGCTCTACGACGAGCTTCTCGGAGCCGTCAAGGTCTCGCTCGACGGGGAAGAGATCGGCTTCGAGGAGGCGATGGCGAAGCTGTACTCGCCGGACCGCGACCTTCGACGCCGCGCCTCGGAGGCCGTGACGGTCGCCCTCGAGCCAGGCTTGAAGACCCGCACCTTCGTCTTCAACACGATCGCCGTCGACAAGTCGATCGACGACCGTCTGCGCGGCTACGCGACGTGGATCTCGTCACGCAATCTCTCGAACGACACGACCGACGAGGCCGTGCAGGCACTCATCGACGCGTGCGTCGGCCGCTACGACGTCGTGCAGCGCTACTACACGCTCAAGGCGCGACTGCTCGGGCTGGAGAAGCTCTCGTTCTACGACCGCATGGCGCCCCTCGGCGACGATCCGACGCACGTCGGCTGGGCCGAGGCGTCCGATCTCGTCCTGAGCGCGTTCGCCGACTTCTCGACCGAGACCGGAGACATCGTCGAGCGCTTCTTCCGTGATGGGTGGATCGACGCACCGCCGCGGGACGGCAAACGGCACGGCGCGTTCTGCGCGACGAACGTCCCGGGTGTCCATCCGTACGTTTTCATGAACTACACCGGCGACCGACGCTCCGTGCTGACGCTCGCCCACGAGCTCGGACACGGCCTGCACGGCTACCTCGCGGAGCCACTCGGTCTCTACAACGCGAGCTCGCCGCTGACGACCGCGGAGACCGCATCTGTCTTCGGTGAGGCGCTGACGTTCAAGCGGCTGCTCGCAATCGAGGAGGATCCGCGCAAACGGCTGAACCTCCTCGCCGGGCGCATCGAGGACTCGATCGCCACGGTTTTTCGGCAGATCGCCATGAACCGCTTCGAGGACGCCGTCCACACGTCTCGACGCGACGAAGGCGAGTTGTCCTACGAGACGTTTGCCGAGCTCTGGCTGCGCTCGCAGACCGCGCTCTTCGGCGAGTCGGTCGACACTGACGGCTACGCGACGTGGTGGAGCTACATCCCGCACTTCATCGGGACACCCGGCTACGTCTACGCGTACGCCTACGGCTACCTGTTCGCGCTCACGATCTTCCGGAAGTACGAGCTGGAGGGCGACTCGCTCGTCGAGCCGTACCTCGATCTGCTGCGCGCCGGCGGTTCGAAGCCACCCGAGGAGCTCGCGGAGATGGTCGGTCTCGATCTCACCGATCCGAGGATCTGGGACGCGGGCATCGAGGCGCTGGCGGTCGAGCTCGACGAGGCCGAGGCGCTCGCAAACGACATCGGCCTCTAGGGTCGGTACTAACTCCAGCCCGAAACCAGCGTTTCACCAGCTAGCGGCCCCGGCGTGCCCGCGGTACGCTCGCGGCTGACAGGCAGGAACTCGGAGGGATCCACAAGGAGGATTTCGGTGCGAAAGCTCGCAGTTCTCGCGACCGCCCTGGTCGCAGCGCTCGCGTTGACCGTTCCCGGCGCCATCGGCGGCCCGGAGCAGTCGACACCGGGCGTCACAGCCAAGACGGTCACGATCGGCGGCACCTTCCCGCTCACCGGTCCGGCGGCCGCGTATGCCCCGATCCCGCTCGGGATGAAGGCGTACTTCAGCTACATCAACGCTCGTCGCGGCCCCGACGGCAAGCGCGGCGTGAACGGGCGACAGATCGTCTGGAAGTACTACGACGACGGCTACAACCCCGCGAACACCGTGCAGCTCACGCGGCGCCTCGTCGAGCAGGACAGGGTCTTTGCGACGGTCGGTCAGCTCGGTACCGAGCACAACCTCGCGGTGCGCAGTTACCTGAACCAGCAGCGCGTTCCGCAGTCGCTCGTCTCGACAGGCGCGTCGTACTGGGGCCTTCAGACCAAGGAGTTCCCGTGGACGACCGGCTGGCAGCCTGACTACATCGCCGAGGGCCGCATCTACGGAGCGCACATCCGCGCGAATCACAACGGCAAGAAGATCGCGATCCTGTACCAGAACGACGACTACGGCAAGGACTATCTCTTCGGCGTCCGCTCGGCCCTCGGCAAGAACTACGCCGACGCGAACGTCGCCGCGGAGGTTCCCTTCGAGGTGACAGCCACCAGCCTCGCGTCGCAGATGACGCGGATTCGGGCGAGTGGCGCGACGATCTTCGTCCTTCTCGCCACGCCGACTCCGACGATCCGCGCGTACGCGACGGGTCGCGCGCTCGGCTTCAACCCCGAGCAGATCTACCTCAACTCGGTGTCGGCGACGGCCGCATTCCTCAACATCGCGGTTGCGAACGCGGGCGCGAACTACGTCAACGGCTCGCTGTCGGTCGCCTATCTCAAGGATCCGGCAAGTCCGCGGTGGAACAACGACGCGGCCATGCGGCTGTACCGCCAGATCATGGCCAAGTACGCCCCAAGCGTGAACGCGAACGACGGGCTGTACTACTACGGCGTCGCGAAGGCCGAGGCGTTCGTCCAGGCTCTCACCGCGGCGGGTCGCAACCCGACGCGCGCGAGCTTCCAGCGGGCGCTCACCACCATGAACAACGTCAACCGGTTCGCACTTCCGGGCGTCCGCCAGAAGACGTCCGCGAAGGACCGTTTCATCATCAGCCAGATGCAGCTCATCCGCTATACGCATCCGGACTGGGTTCTTCAGGGCCGCCTCATCGAGGGTCGCCCGCGCTAGTAGAGTCCGTCTGCAGGCTTACCCCTGCATGTGACTGAGGTAAGGGCCGGTTCGCCGGCCCTTACCGCTTCTTGTGGCGGACGCTGGAGACGGCAGCTAGCCGTCCGGCAACTCAGCCGCGGCTCGGTTCTGGAACTCGGCCCAGTAGCGCTCCATCGTCGTTGAGCGATGTGCGAGGTGGAGGAGGTCGTACGGTGCGACATTCACGGCACGCACGATCCATTCGCCTCCGTGCCCGAGGTCGAGGACGTTCACGCAGGCGGGCGCCTGCTCGAAGTGGCCGAGGAACATGCGCTCGCCCGTGAGCGCGTACGAGAGGAGCGCGCGATTGACGCCGCCGTGGAGGACGGCGAGCGCCGTGTCCCACTCCTCGGCTGTGAACCGCGCGAGCGCGGGGAGGACCCGGCCGAACAGCTCGCCGATCGATTCGCCGCGCAAGAAGCGCGCGTCGTTCGGAATGACGCCGCGGAAGGCGTGCACGAACTCGCGCTCCAGCGCGTCGGGCGGGATGTCCGACAGCCGCCCGCCCTGGATCTCGCGCAGCTCCGGCCACGACTCGACGTCCGAGCGCGGCGCGACGATCGAGGCGGTCTCCAGCGTTCGCGGAAGCCCGCTGCAGATGACTCGGTCGAGCTCGATCCCGGCGAGAGCTGCGGCTGCCTCGCGGGCCTGCGCTCGGCCGTCCTCGGTGAGCGGCACCTCGGCGGGATCGACGGGGGAGCCGTCTTCGGAGAAGTACGACACTTCGGCGTGGCGCATGAGGTAAAGGCGGCGGCGCATCGACGTAGGATCGTACGGGTGCCGGCTTCGGACATCGTCGAGACCTCTGCGGACGCGAGCGGGCTGGAGAAGCCGCCGCTGCTCATCCTCGAGCGCATCGAGGCGTTCCTCGACCGACACGGGCTCGGCGCGGGCGCCGTCCGCGCGCAGCGGATCGGCGAAGGAGGGGGGTCGAACTTCACGTTTCTGCTCGAGCGCGACGAGGTCCGCTACGTGCTCCGCCGCCCGCCGCGACCCCCGCTACCGCCGTCGGCACACGACGTCGTCCGCGAAGCGCGACTTCAACTCGCGTTGCGCGCGGCGGGATTCGTACGGCTACCGACGATCGTCGCGGTGTGCGAGGACGAGTCGTTGCTCGGCGTGCCGTTCTACGTGATGGAGGAACTCGACGGCCACGTCCCCACGGACGAGCTGCCGCCCGGCGTCGCCGAAGAGGAGGCACGGCGCGCGCTCGGGCTCGACCTCGTCGATGCGCTCGTCGAGATCCACGCTGCCGATGTGTCGACGCCGGAGCTCGCTGCGTTCGCTCGCCCGGGCAGCTACAACGAGCGCCAGGTTCGTCGGTTCACCCAGCTGTGGGAGCTGAACAGGACCCGTGATCTGCGACAGGTCGAAGAGGTCGGCGCTACGCTCGCCGCCGCGATCCCGGAGCCGCTCCCTCCGACCGTCGTCCACGGCGACTACCGGCTCGGGAACACCATGGTTACGCGTGACCGGTCGCGGATCCTCGCCGTGCTCGACTGGGAGATGGGCGCGATCGGCGACCCTCGCGCCGACGTCGGGTACCTGCTCGCGACGTACTCCGAGCCCGGCGGCCCGCCGAACCCGCTCGGAACGTCCCCTGTGACGGCGCTTCCCGGTTTCCCGTCCCGGGCCGAGCTCGTCGAGTGGTACGCGACGGCGAGCGGTCGCGCCGTCGAGCCGCTCGCCTGGTTCGAGGCACTGGCGCTGTGGAAGGCAGCGGTGTTCTGTGAGGCGATCTACGGGCGCTACGTGCGGGGCGAGCTCGGCGCCGAGGACGAGCGCGCGGCCCGCTTCGAAGAAGGCGTGCCGTATCTCGCGGACGCCGCAGCGGCAGCGCTCGCGGCTCCCTGACATTTGCAGCAGTCTGTTGGAGGAGGCCGCAGCACGGCTCCGTGACTTCTCCGGATGCAAGCGTCGCCCATCGGTGCGACTCTCCAGGCTGAAGCGACCAGGAGGTGGGAGGTGGCCGGACGACTACCGCCACGCTGGTTCATCGAGACCTTCTGGCGGGTGCACCGACGCATCGTCGCGGCGAGCGGTGGCCGCCGAGGGCTCTGGGCTCCGAAGCCCGGGAAGTGGGGAGCGTTGCGACTGACGACGACGGGGCGGCGCAGCGGTGAACCGCGCAGCGTGATCGTCGGCTACTTCCAGGACGGGCCGAATCTCGTCTCGCTGGCCATGAACGGCTGGGGCGAGGCGGAGCCGGCGTGGTGGCTGAACCTGCAGTCCGAGCCGCGTGCGATCGTCGATCTCGCAGGCGGGAGACAGCTCGGGGTCGTCGGCCGGCGTGCGGTCGGCGACGAGCGCAGCCGGCTGTGGCAGCGCTGGCGCGAGATCGACGAGGGGCTCGACGCGTACGCGGCGCGCCGCCCACGTGAAACCGCGATCGTCGTGCTCGAACCGCGCTCGGCGCCCGGATGAGCTAGAGCGCGATCTCGGCCAGCGCGCGCAGCGCCTCGGGCTGCTGCGTCGAGACGAGCAGCGACGTCGCGCCCGACTCGCGCCACGCGTCGAGCCGCTCGGCGAGGCGCTCTTTCGGCCCGACGAGAGCGACCTCGTCGACGAACGCGTCCGGCACCGCGGCCGCCGCGTCGCGCTTGTTGCCGTCGAGGTACAGATCCTGGATCTCACGCGCGGCCTCCTCGTAGCCATAGCGGCAGGCGAGGTCGTTGTAGAAGTTCTTCCCCCGTGCGCCCATTCCGCCGATGTACAGGGCGTAGTAGGGCTTCAGGAACTCGCGACCTGCCTCCACGTCGTCGATGAGGATCACGGGCGCGGTCACCGCGATGTCGAACCCCTCACGAGCGTTCGCGATGACGTCCCCGAACGCGTCGCGAGCGTGCTCGGGCGACCAGAAGATCGGCAGCCAGCCGTCGGCGATCTCGAACGCCTGCGCGACGGCCTTCGGACCCATCACGGCGAGGTAGATGGGGATGTCCGCGCGAAGCGGGCGGGCCATCAGCTTGAGCGGCTTGCCGAGCCCCGTTCCGTTCGAGAACGGGATGTCGTAGTGCGTGCCGTGGTGCTCGACGACGTCGCGCCGCAGCGCCGTGCGCACGATCTCGACGTACTCGCGCGTCTTTTCGAGCGGCTTGCCCCACGCCTGGCCGTGCCAGCCCTCGACGACCTGTGGACCTGAGGTACCGAGCCCGAGAATGAAGCGGCCGTCCGAGAGGAGGTCGAGCGTCGCGGCCGTCATCGCCGTGTTCGAGGGGGTGCGACCCGGGATCTGCATGATCGCCGAGCCGAGCTTGATCTTCTCCGTCGTCGCGCCCAGCCAGGAGAGGACGGTCACGCAGTCCGTGCCCCAGGCCTCCGCGGCCCACGCGGAGTCGTAGCCGAGGCGCTCGGCCTCCTGCGCCATCCGGATCGTCTCGAGCGGGCTCGTGCCCGGCGGGGCGTATCCCATGTAGAACCCCAGTCGCATCGCTCAGTTCCCTGGCCGCATCGCCATGAGCCTGCGATGCTACTCGCATGACGATCACCGACCTGCGCCCGACCGGCGAGGCGCTCGAGCTCCGCGAGCGCGTCCGCGCGTTCATGGAGGCTCATGTGTATCCCAACGAGCCCGTCCTGAATCGCGAGGACGACGCTGCCGACGCGCTGGTGGCCGAGCTGCGTGCCCGCGCAAAGACGGAGGGACTCTGGGCGCCGCACCTGCCGCCCGAGGCCGGCGGCTCGAGTGGGAGCTTCCTCGTCTATGCGCACCTGAACGAGGAGATCGGCAGATCGATCTGGGGCCAGCTCGTCTTCAACTGTCAGGCCCCCGACGCCGGCAACGGCGAGATCCTCTGGCACTTCGGGACGGAGGAGCAGAAGCAGCGCTTCCTCGAGCCGCTCGTCTCGGGCGACGCGCGCTCGTTCTTCTCCATGACCGAGCCGGAGGTTCCCGGCTCGGACCCGACGACTCTGCGGACGCGGGCGGTGCGGGACGGCGACGACTGGGTCATCGACGGCCACAAGTGGTTCTCGTCGGGCGCCGAGGGGGCGGCCTTCGGGATCGTGATGGCGGTCACCGACCCCGACGCCGACCCGCATCACCGAGCGAGCCAGATCATCGTCCCGGCCGACACCGCCGGGGTCGACGTCGTCCGTGCCATCCCGACGATGGGTCATCGCGGGCGTGGTTGGACAACGCACTGCGAGGTGCGCTACACGGGTGTACGCGTCCCCGTTGCGAACACGCTCGGCGAAGTCGGGGACGGATTCCGCATCGCGCAGAAGCGGCTCGGCCCGGGGCGCATCCACCACGTCATGCGCTGGCTCGGCCAGATGCAGCGCGCATTCGAGCTCATGTGCACCTACGCGCTCGAGCGCGAGACCTTCGGCTCGCCGCTCGCCGACAAGCAGACGGTGCAGAACTGGATCGCCGACTCGGCGGCGGAGATCCAGGCGTGCCGGCTCCTCACGCTCGACGCAGCCCACAAGATCGACGCCGGCGACGAGGCTCGCGTCGAGGTCTCGCTGATCAAGTTCTACGCAGCCCGTGTCCTGCACGACGTGATCGACCGTGCGGTGCAGACGCACGGCGCGCGCGGCCTGACGGACGAGACGCCGCTCGCGGGAATGCTCGCGATGGCGCGCGGCGCCCGGATCTACGACGGTCCGGACGAGGTGCACCGCATGGTCGTCGCCAGGCGGATCCTCAAGTCGTTCGCCGCCGGAGATCCCTGGCGCTTCGAGTAGCGAGCGGCCCGACCGACCGCGACGACGCCGGCTACAACGGGGTACGACCGAGGCGCTGCCGCCGGGCGTTCTCCGTCCGCCGGCGCTTGACCGAGCACGAGGACCGTGTAATGGTGGCACGAATCGTATGAAGGCCTCCCATCAGGGGGAGGGGCAGTACGAGTGCTGCCGCGGTGCGGCTGAGCACCCTTCGAGCCACCCAGCGAACTCGTCGAGGTGACGGATTCGAGGCGGGTTTGCGCGCCCTCCAAGGAGGCTTGGATGACCGCTCGCGCAATTGCCCTCGCAACGGCCACAGGGATCGTGGTCGGATGCGCCGGAGTCCTGCTGGCAGCCGGAAGCGTCGGCGCCAAGCCGAACGCGCTTCCGGCCGGAAACCTCGTCAAGAATCCGGGTGCCGAGACGCCGCTGGGCGGTGCGCTCCCGAGCGAGAACAAGGCCGTGCCTGCAATGTGGCAGGACATGCCGCACCCGGACCCGAGCCGGGGGGCAGGCCCGGGCATCCAGGCCGTGCGTTACGGCACGCACCAGTCCGTGCTCACGCCGGCGCTCTCCGGGGCGATCGGCGGCGGCAGGAGCTTCTTCGCCGGCAGGTATTCGAGTGAGGCCTCGGGCGCGTTCCAGCTGATCGACGTCGGCAGCGCGGCCGCCGACATCGACGCGGGCGGCGTGAAGGCGTGTCTGTCCGCCTACCTCGGCGGGGCCGCTGAGGGTTGGGGAGAGAATGTCAAGGCCCGTGCCGACCTCCAGTTTCTCGGCGAGGGCGACGCGGTGCGCGGGCAGTTCGGCCTCGCCACGGTGACGGCAGCGAGTCGGCGGAATGCACCGACCCTGCTCTGGCGGGCTTCCGAGCGGGCAGTGCCGTCGGGAACGAGGATGCTGAGGGTCTCGCTCACCTTCACCGGTTTCTTCGCGAGCGGCGGGTTCGCGGACAACGTTGCGGTTGCTCTCACCAAGGGCCGCTGCATCCCGCAGCTGGCTGTCCGCTGCCAGCGCGGAGCGCTCGTCGCAACGGTGACGCCTTCGGACGCGGTGCGGACGCAGCGCGTGCGGTTCCAGGTC
>Ga0075344_1000008_pt1 | contig 23854 bp, 23 predicted proteins | sample RushOxbow_ThreeS_FD_120075 | JGI IMG/M metagenome (GOLD analysis project Ga0075344, IMG submission 120075) | Natural and restored wetland microbial communities from the San Francisco Bay, California, USA, that impact long-term carbon... | ecosystem: Environmental > Terrestrial > Soil > Wetlands ...
GTTCTCGTCGCTCGTGCTCGGTCATGCGACCAGCGCCTCCAGCAGCATCTCGCCGCGACCGTCGCTCTCGTTGCGTGCATCGTCCCCGTGGTCGCCGTCTTCGCGTCGCAGTTCGCGCTCAGGATCCAGGAGCGGAACATGTTCTACGTTGCACCGCTTCTGTGCATCGCGCTTCTCGCCTGGGTCGAGCGCGGAGCGCCGCGGCCACGCGTGCTCGCGGCGGTCGCGGCCGTGGTCTCGGGGCTGCTCGTCGTCGCGATCCCGTACGACCGTTTTCTCAACACCTCGGCGATCTCTGACACGCTCATGCTGCTGCCGATGTGGTCGGTGCAGGATCGGATCGGCGCCGATTGGATCGTCGTTGCGGCGCTCGCACTGGCCACGTCCCTGGCGGCGGCGTTCCTCTTCGTCCCTCGGCGCTACACGCTCGCGTTGCCGCTCGTGGTCCTCGGCCTCTGGGTGCTCGCGATCAGGCCGATCTGGTTCGGCACGCACGGATTCGAGCTCGCCTCGCGGGGAGCGCTCTTCCAGGGGATTCGCGAGGCGGAGCGCGACTGGGTCGACACCGCGTTGGCGTCGGGCGAGCGGGCGGCCTTCCTCTGGACTGGACGCACGGACCGGCTCACCGTCAACCAGAGCGAGTTCTTCAATCGTGCCGTGGGGCCGATCTACTACGCCACGAGTCCGACCCCGGGCGGCCTGCCCGAGACGCCCGTGACGATCGATCCCGACACCGGCGCCGTTACCCTGCCGGACGGCGACTCGGTGACCGACCGCTTCCTGCTCGCCGACTCGTCGTTCGAGCCCGACGGCGAGCCCATCGCGCGGGACAAGGGCTGGGGTGTGACGCTCTGGCGTGTCCGCCAGCCGCTCGTCTCGGCCGTCAAGGTCGACGGTCTGTATCCGAACGACTCCTGGTCAGGTGAGGAGGTCACCTACCTCCGGCGGCGCTGTGCTCCAGGGCGGCTGTCGGTCGAGCTCTCGAGCGACCCGAGTCTGTTCCTCGAGCCGCAGACGATCACCGCGCGTTCCAACGGAAGCATCGTCGGACGCGTGCGGCTTCGGCCGGAAGGGCGTGCGATTCTGAACGTCCCGGTCTCGCCTGCCGCGGGGCTGGACGAGTGCCGCGTCGTGTTCACGGTCGCTCCGACCGCCGTGCCGTCCGACGTCACCGGAGGGGAGAACCCCGACGACCGCGAGCTCGGCGCCCACTTCAACCGCTTCGCGTACCGCCCGGCCCGATGAGGATCGCGTTCGACGTCTCGCCACTCTCGCATCCGCTCCTCGGGATCGGGAACTACATCCAGGGCTCGCTGGGTGGACTTGTCGAGGTGGCGGCCGAGCGGGGGCACGAGGTCGTCGCCTTCGCGCCGACGAGCCTGCGCGGGCCGGGCCGGATTCGCGAAGCCCTTGCCGACGTGGGCGTCGAGCTGCGCACGTGGCGGCTGCCCTTCTCGCATGCTGTTCGTACGGCGTGGAGTGCCGCCGGCCATCCCACCGCCGAGCGCCTGCTCGGTGGATTCGACGCCTTGCACTACTCCGACTGGATGTACCCGCCGCAGCGTTCGGGCGTCCGCGCAACCACGATCCACGACCTCGTGCCCCTCCACCATCCCGAATGGACGACGGCGCGCACGCGCTCGATGCACAGCCGCAAATACGTGAACGCCGCGGAGAGCTGCGACGCGATCTTCGTCAACTCGGCGTTCACCGGGCGCGACGTCGAACGGACGCTCGGCGTGGGAGCCGAGCGGATCCATGTCGCCCACCCTGCTCCGAAGGCGGTCTTCCACCCCGACGGGCCGGCTGCCGAGCTCGGGGCGCCGTACGTCCTGACGGTGGCAACACTCGAGCCGCGGAAGAACCTGCAGGTGCTCGTCGAAGCGCAGCGTCTGCTCCCCGACCTGCAGCTTGCGGCCGTCGGCGCCGAAGGGTGGGGCGAGCAGCCGCTCCTCGATGGCCCGGGAGTCCGTCGCCTGGGCTTCGTCTCCGACGAGGAGCTTGCTCGTCTCTATCGCGGCGCAGCCGTCGTTGCGTACCCGTCGCGCTTCGAGGGCTTCGGGATCCCCGTGATCGAGGCCATGGCATGCGGGGTGCCGGTCGTCGTCTCGGCGCACGAGTCGCTCGACGAGGCGAGCGGGAACGCGGCGCTGCGTGCCGACCCCGACGACGCGACCGCGTTCGCCGCCGCGCTCGTACAGGCGACCTCGGAGCGAGCTCGGCTCGTTCCGCTGGGGCTCGGGCATGCGCGATCGTTCTCGTGGCGCGCCGTGGGAGAGATCCTCCTGCGGGGATACGAAGAGGCACTGGCGTGAGGGCGAACGAGGTCATGGTCGTCGTGCGCAGAGCGGCCGACGTTCTCGTCCTCGAGCGCTCGCCTGCTCGCGGTGGGTACTGGAACCTGGTCGCGGGGGGTGTCGAGACGGGCGAGACGCCGGCAGACGCCGCTACGCGTGAATTGATGGAGGAGACCGGACTCCGAGCTCGTGTCCACGCACTCGAGCTCGAGCTCTCCTACGACGGGTCGGTCGGCACGGTACGGCTGGACGCCTTCGTCGCCGACGCGCCGCACGGCTGGGAGCCGACTCTCGACGACGAGCACGTGTCGTACCGCTGGTGCTCCATCTCGGACGCAGTCGCGCTGCTTGCCTACGACGAGCCGCGCGTCGCTGTCCGACATGCGGGGCGGGCCGCGTGAAGGTCGGCGTCGACACCGCACCGCTCGTCCAGACCCGTGCGGGCACGGCGCGCCATGTTCGAGGCCTCCTCGGCGCGCTCCGCGACCGGTCGGACCTCGACCTCGAGCTTCTCTCCTTCGGCGGTCCCGGCCGCGCGTCCAGCGTCGTCCGCGACGCCCTCTGGTATCCGGTGAGCCTGGGCCGACGCGCGCGCTCGCTCGACCTCCTGCATTGCACGACCTTCCGCGGGCCGGCTCGCTCCTCGATCCCGACCGTGCTGACGGTGCATGACCTCGCAATCCTGCGGGCACCCGAGGCGTTCCCCCGCTGGCACCGGCTGTACGGTCGCACCGGGTTGCGACGGGTCCTGCAGCGAGCGGACGCCATCGTTGCCGTCTCCGAGTTCACGCGTGACGAGACCGTCGAGCTGGCGGGCGTTCCCGCCGAGCGCATTCGCGTCGTGCCACACGGGGTTGACGCGGTCTTTGCGCCGGACGGGCCCGTGGCCGACGGCGACTACGTCCTCGCCGTTGCGACGCTCGAGCCTCGCAAGAATCTCGCGAGAGTGGTCGAAGCTGCTCGCGAGGCGAGCGTCGAGCTGCGGGTCGTCGGGGCGCGGGGCTGGGGCGGGGTCGAGGTCGAGGGCTGGGTCGGCGAGCTCCCCGACACCGAGCTCGCTGCGCTGTACCGCGGAGCACGCTGTCTGCTCTATCCGTCCGTGTACGAGGGGTTCGGCCTACCGGTGCTCGAGGCGATGGCCTGCGGGACGCCCGTCGTGACCTCCGCCGCCACAGCGATGGAGGAAGTCGCCGGCGACGCGGCTGTCCTCGTCGATCCACTCGACGTCTCGTCGATCGTGCAGGGGATCCACGAGGCATCGACGCGCCGTGCCGAGCTCGTCGAGGCCGGTCGAACCCGCGCGAGTGCATACACCTGGGCGCGCACGGCTGATCTCGTGGTATCCCTCTGGGAGGAGCTGACGTGAAGACCGTCGTCGTCGACGCCGACGTCCTCGGACGCCGGCGCACGGGCGACGAGACCTACGTGCTGAACCTGCTGCGTGAGCTCGGATCACTCGCGCCCGCCGATGTGCGGATCGCCGCGGTGACTCGGCATCCGGCCCTCGTTCCCGATGGCGTCGACGCGTACGTGCTCGAAACGCGGGTCCAGGAGGCCCGCATGGTTTGGTCGCTGCCCCGGGCGCTTCGCGCGCTGCGCGCCGATCTCTGTCACACGCAGTACGCGTTGCCCGTGCGGTCGCCCTGTCCGTGCGTCGTGACCGTCCACGACGTCTCGTTCGCGCGCGGCGACGATCTCATGAGCCGGAAGGATCGCGCAGTCTTCCGCCTCGTCGTGCCGCGGGCCGTCAAGGCCGCGCAGCGCGTCTTCACGGTCTCCGAGCGGACGAAGCGCGATCTCGTCGACCTGTACTCGCTCTCGCCGGGGAAGATCGTCGTGACGCCCAACGGTGTCGATCGCGCCTTCACACCGGCGACCCCAAGTGACAACTTGTCACAAGGCCCAAGCGCGCTCGCTGCAGGCGCACCCTCGGCCGATGCGAGCGCAAGTTACAAGTTGTTACAAGGTTCGTATGCGCTTGCGGTGGGGGCGATTCAGCCGCGCAAGAACCAGCTCGCGGCGCTCGACGCTGCGAAGGCCGCAGGTCTCCCGCTTGTCGTCGCGGGGCCGGAGAAGGACTCGTCGCTCGCGGCGGAGCTCCGCCTCCGAGGCGCGCGCATCGAGGGTTACGTTACGACCGAGCGGCTCGTCGAGCTCTACCGCGGCGCCGCATGCCTCGTGCAGGCGAGCAGGTACGAGGGCTTCGGCCTACCGGTTGTCGAGGCGATGGCGTGTGGCACACCGGTGGTCGCGGTGGCGGATCCGGCACTCGCCGAGGTTGCGGGCGACGCGGCCGTGATCGTCGAGACATCCGAGCTGGCCGACGGCATACGCCGCGCGCTGGTCGAGCGCGAGCGTCTGGTCCAGGCGGGCCTCGAACGTGCTCGCGCGTTCACGTGGCGCGCTTCCGCCAAGAGGACGCTCGCTGTGTACCGGGAGATACTCGGAACGTGAAGGTCTCCGCGGTCGTCGTCTCCCATGGGCACGCGGGCGAACTCGCCCGCTCGCTGCCGGCGCTCGTCCCGCAAGTGGACGAGACGCTGGTGATTGCGAATCTTCTCGGCTCCGCGGACCGAGTGGCGCGCGAGGTACGCGTGCTCGAGAATCCGCAGCCGCTTACGTTTGCGGCGAACGTAAACGTTGGGATCGCCGCGAGCTCGGGTGAGTACGTCCTCGTTTCGAATCCGGACGCGATCGCGGAGCCCGCCGCCGTCGCGACGCTCTTAGCGTTCGCCGACGCGCACCCGGCTTGCGGAATCGCTGGTCCACAGATGCGTTGGCCCGACGGGGCGTGGCAGCCATCGCGACGGCGCTTCCCGACGGTGAGAGGCACCATCGTCCGCCGCACGCCGCTCCGGCGGCTCCGGGCGCCGTACGAGACCCAGCGCGAGCACTACTCGCTCGACGAGCGTCCGACCGAGCCGGTCGAAGCCGACTGGATGCTCGGAGCGTTCCTGCTCATGCGCCGAACCATGCTCGAGGAGATCGGCGGCTGGGACGCCGGCTTTCGCCACTACTGCGAGGACATCGATCTCTGCTATCGCGCCGCCCAGGCCGGCTGGGAGCGCTGGTACGTGCCGGGCGCGGTCGTCACCCATGCGTATGCCGCCGTGATCGACCAGCGCTTCCTCTCGCGCCACACGCTCTGGCACGCTCGCGGGATGGCGCGCTTCGTGCGCAAACATCCTGAGCGGCTGCTGGCCCTGTGAGCGAGCTGCGCGACCAGTACGCGCCTCAGGCCGAGGAGTGGACGGAGCGCGCCTACGCGGACGTCGCGGCCTATCTCGAGCACCGCGCCGAGCTGATCGTGAACCTCGGTCCGCGGCTCGGTGCAGGCGATCTGGTGCTCGACCTCGCCTGCGGCGACGCGGGTCTCGCGGACGCGCTGTTCGCTCGCGGCCTTCGCTACCGCGGTGTCGACTCGACCCCCGAGATGGTCGAGGCCGCGCGGCGGCGGCTCTGGGATCGCGCCGACGTCGACTCCGGAGACCTCAATGACTACGTGCCGCCGCACGCCGTCGCCGCGACGACGGTGTTCCGCGCGATCTACTACGCGCGGAACCGGCGGGAGTTCTTCGAGCACGTCCGTGCGTTCACCGAGCGGAAGATCGTGTTCGACCTGAATCCGCGGCAGCATGGGGTCGAGGACGTCGTCGCCGACCTGCGAGCCGCTGGTTTCTCATCCGTGGCACTGCGGCCGTTCTTCGTTCCCCAGACCGTCGGGCTCCCGGCGCCGGCGCTCGCGGTCGCGAAGCGCCTCGAGCGGTCGGGTCCGCTGGCGCGCCTGGCGCTCCGCGCGCGCTTCACGTACCTCGTCGCCGCGTCGTAGTCAGTCGCCGAACAGCGGTTGGAAGTCGGCCCTGATGATGCGTGCGCCAAGGCGACGGTTGTCGCTCTTGGACGGGTCGACGTCCTTCGGGACGAACGTCGGCTCGACCGTGATCTCCATGCGCCACGGCACGCTTGGTGGCTGCAGTGAGGTGCCGTTGCCGGTGCAGTCAGGGAGGTCGAACGTCTTCGTCTGCGTGACCTGCTCGATGCGCGGCTGGTTGTCTGGGCCGATGCCGACCGGTCCGATGCGGACTGTCGCCTTCCCGACCTGGCGGAGCGCCTTGCTCGGACACCAGCTGTTGCGTGAGAGCTCGACGACGGCGAGGCCTGGCTCGTCCTCGGACACGTCGTAGCGCGTGTACGAGGCCCGGGCCACTCCCGGCTCGCCGCTTGTGCCCACCATCCATCCATCAGTCTCGCGACCGATCAGCGCGTCCTCGAGTTGCAGTGGGCCGCCGTCTATGCGGTAGAGAACGGCGTTCTCGCGCTGGGCGACCACGGGCGCCTGGAGCCGCACGCCGTTGACCGCGAGTGCGTATGCGGTTCCTGGTACCGGCTCGAGCGTCCCGTCGATCGCGTCCAGATCGGGCGTGAGGATCGGACTCCCAACCTTGATCGCGGTCCCGTCGAGCGACCAGATCTTCCGCACCGAGGGGTTGAAGAACTCGGTCAGCCAGATTCCGGTCGGGTCCGAGATCTGCTGGCCGAGGACCACGACGGAGGCGCCGCGCGTAGCCTCGTCCACCCAGTCGTACGGCTTCGGCAGGTTCTGGTCGATCCGCTCGGAGAAGAGTCGCTCACCTTCTGCGGCATAGACCTGCCCGGTCATGCCCCAGGCGACGACGGCGACCGCGGCGGTTCCGGCGATCCACGCGAAGCCCACCGATCGCGGCTTCAGCAGCTTCAGCGCAACGGCGACTACGAGCGCGGCGACACAGACGGCGACGAGTGCTCCCTCGATCGTCCCTTCCGACCAGCCGAGCTCACGATTGGCAAAGGCCGCAATCGAAAGACCGTGCGCTTCGTAGTACGGGTACTGGTCGAGTCGAAGTGGAGTCGCAGTGACGACGTACAGCGTGAAGAGTGCCGCTCCCGCGATCGCCCAGCCACGTCCGACCCCACGCGAGATCGCGAGCGCGGTCGCGATGAAGAGGATTGGAGTGAGGTAGATGAGATTGCGCTCGACGATGAGCGTCGAGAAGACCGTTGAGTTGTACGCCCCCTTGATTCCCGCGTAGGCGACGAAGACGGTCAGTCCCGCCACGCTCGTGGTGACGAAGGCGCGCGTCCGCGGATCTCGCGGCTCTCCTCGTGGCCGCGCGAGTGCGGCAAGCCCGAGCAGGACGGGGAGCACACCGACCCCGATTGCGAGCGCGCCGAACGCCCAGCTCGCGTGTTCGAAGATGCGGTCCTTGTAGGCGACCATCGTGTTCCGCCAGGCGGTGGAGGCGTTCCCCATCGCCGCGGCGAGGGCGAATGCGACGCCGATGGTGAGCGTCACCGCTCCGATCCAGTCCCAGCGCGTCCACGTCATGCGCCATCGGCGGGCGGGCTCGGACTGCCACGCGAGCCACAGCGCACCGAGAACGAGCACGGCGAGCAGCACCGCGAGCTGGGTGCGGACGAGCGCGCCGAGGATCGAGACCGCCGCCGCGACGGCGAAGCGCCCCCACGTAGGTCGCTCGAGGGCGCGCGCGATCATCCACAGCGCAAGCGTCGAGATCGGGTACGCGAGCGGTTCCTCGACGAGGATCGGCGAATACGCGAGCGCCGGTACCGCGACCGACGCCCCGGCGGCGGCCAGTGCGGGCCATTTCGGAACCACCATCCGCGCGAGGCCGTACGCCGGGAAGATCGTCGCCGTCATCGCGAGGACGAGAACCAGTTTGGCCGCGGCCCACGAGGCGGTCGCCGACCCGAGCCACCAGACCGGCGCGAGGGCGTAGGCCACCAGGGTCGCGAGGCCGTACGGCTCGCCGCGCCGGGCCGGCTCACCTGTCTCGGCGATCGAGCGCGCGAGTTGGGTGAGCTCGAGCTCGTCCGTGAAGATCGTCGGAACGGGGCGTCGTGACGCCTGCCATGCGTAGAGAGCCGCCAGGCCGAAGTAGATCGCGAGGAGCGGTACCGCCGAGAGGAAGCGCGCGAGGAAGTCGGGGCGTGGCTGCCCTTTCGGCGAACGCGCAGACGTCACGAGGGCGCGGCCTCGACCGGCTCGGGCGTCGTCAGCACGACCTCGCGCCGCACCATCCGGCACGGGATGCCCGCAGCGTCGGCGGCGTGGATGACTTCGTCGAGCCGATCCGCCGGGGCCGAGGGGATGGAGACGAGGATCTCGTCCGCGCGCGCGGAGGCGATCGCGCGGCCGGCTTCGTCGAGGCTTCCGAGCACGCTGATTCCGGAGATCCGCCGGCGCCGCACGCGAGGGTTGTCGTCGAGGAACCCGACGACGCGCAGCTCGTTGCCGTCGCGCAACTCGCGGGCGAGACCGCGTCCCGCACGGCCGGCGCCGACCACGAGCACACGCTTGCGCTCCGAGCGTCCCCCCAGGGCTTCCGGGGCGAGCCGGAGCGCCAGTCGGGAAGCGCCGACGAGCACGGTGCAGAGGATCGCGTCGATGACGAAGATCTGCGTCGCCGGAAACGAGCCGATCGGCCGGAGCGCGACGAGGATCGCGAACGCCGCAAGCGCGGATCCGAAGCAGCCCACCGCGATCGGCACGACATCGCGGGCCGTCGCATAGCGCCAGACGCGGCGGTACACGCCGAGCGCGACGAAGAGCACGTAGCGCGTTCCGAGCAGGATGGGCAGCGCCGACAGGTAGACCGAGCGCTCGTACACGGTGCCCATGCCCCCAACCGCCAGCACATAGGCAGCGAGGAACGAGGCGCAGATGATCACGAAGTCCGCGAACACCTCCACGAGTCGTCGCGGCTCGAAGATCAGCGCCCTCCAGAGCGACGGCTCCGAACCGTGAAGCCCTCGCCGCGATCGCTCCTCGAGGTCGCTGAGGAAGCTTCCGAACTGGACGAGGAGGACGAACGTGACCAGAATTCCGATCGCGGTCAGGCGCCCGTTGTCGAGGACGTTGTAGGCGAGAGCCGTCGCGCCGATAGCCGATGCGACGATCGCGAGCAGCAGCACGGCCTTCGTCTCGGAGAGCCCGTAGTAGACGAGCCGGTGCGAGGTGTGGTCGCGTCCCCCCTGCGTGACGGGCCGCTTTTCGACGAGCCGCGCGATCGTCACGAGTGTCGTGTCGAGGATGGGGATCGCGAGGACGAGCAGGGGGAGGAGGATCGTGGCGACCGTCGTCCCGGCGACCGTCCAGCTCGCGGCGAGCGCGAGCGAGGCGAGCGTGAAGCCGATGACGAGACTGCCCGAGTCGCCCATGAACACTGCGGCGCCGCGCCGTGGGCGCAGGTTGAACGGGAGGAACCCGCCGCAGGCCAGGCCGAGCGCGAGAGCGAGTGCGAGCACGGTCTCGTTCTCGTGCTCCGTCACCGCGTCGATCGCGAAGTACGCGCACGAGACGATCGCGAGTGTCGCGGCAAGCCCGTCCATGTTGTCGAGGAGGTTGAACGCGTTCGTGATCCCGACGAGCCAGACGAGACCGATCGCCCAGGCGAGCACGTCGTTGCCGACGATCTCGACGTTGAGGCCGCTCGCGAGGACGACCACCGCGGCAGCGATCTGCGTGCCGAGCTTGGCGACAGGGCTCAGGTGTCGCACGTCGTCGATCAGACCGGCGACGAAGACGATCGTCACGCCGGCGAGGATCCCGCCCAGCTCGCCCGACCAGTCGACGGCCCCGGTGGCCAGGGCGACGAGCACACCCGCGGCGAACCCGGCGAAGATCCCGACGCCGCCGAACACCGGCGTCGGTTGCTCGTGCCACCTCTCGTCCGAGGGAATGGCGACGAGGCGCGCGCCGGCGGGCGAGCGGAGGAGGAGCCAGAGAACCGCGATGGAGACGGAGAACGCGGCGATCGCGACGATCGCATTCACAACCGCGAAAGGGTAATCGACCACCCAGCCGACCTAGACTGACCGCGTGTCCGTTTACGCCGACGTAATTCGGTACCGCGAGCTCTTCGGAAGCCTGTTCCGCCGCGACATCCGCGCGAAGTACCGGGGCTCCGTCCTCGGTCTCGGATGGTCGCTCCTCCACCCGCTCGTGCTCATGCTCGTGTACCTGCTCGTCTTCTCCGTTCTCTGGCGCGTCGCCGCCGTGGGAAGCGACGACTACTGGCTGTTCCTCCTGTGCGGCCTTCCCGCATGGGTGTTCTTCGCCACTGCTGCGCAGGCCGCGTCGCGGAGCCTGCTCGAGAACGCGAACCTCATCCGCAAGGTGCGCTTCCCGCGCCAGCTCGTGCCGCTGTCCATCGTGGGTACGAATCTCGTCTCGTTCGCCGTGATGCTGGGCGTGGTGATGGCGCTCAGCCTGTGGCAGATCCCGGATGCGCGCGACACGGTTTGGCTGTCCGTCCCTCTCGGCGCTCTCTTCGCATGCATCGTCGCGGGGTTCGCGCTCGCCGTCGCATCGCTCAACGCGCTGTATCGCGACGTCGAGCACCTCCTGCAGGCTCTCCTGCTGCCATGGTTCTTCCTCACGCCGATCCTCTACAGCCTCGGCGAGCTACCCGGCGTAGACGACTACCCCGTCGCCGACTTCTTCCTGCACTGGGTGAACTTCCTCACGCCGCCCATCGAAGCGCTGCGCGCTGTTCTGTTCTACGGCGAGGCGCCGCGCGCGGCGGACACGATCTACACGGTCGTTGCCGCGGTCGTGGCGCTGGCGGTCGGAGCGCTCGTCTTCAGCCGGTCGGACGACCGGATCGCGACCGAAGTCTGACGACGGCGCGGCCCTCGAAGAGTCGGTCAGGCCGAGCGTAGGCGGGAAGTCCCTCGTGCTCCACGGGCTCGAGTCCCTCGAGCAGCGAAGGCAGAAGCACGGGCGCTGGAAAGTGGGGGTTGCGACCGCCGCCGGGGGCCCATGCGGCGAGTCGTTTCCGGTCGCCGCGCCCGGCGGGCTCCAGAGCTGGGCCCACTGCGGCGTAACCCTCTTCGTGCGCATCGAGCAACAGCCGCGACCAGTCGGGTGCAGGCGCCGAGCCGGTAACGAGGTGGGCGACGGCGACCGCATCGTCGGCGACGAGGGCCTCCTGCTGCGCGGCGAGCGCGGTCTCGAGCTCTGGATCCATGGCGCCGTGCACGCGTACCGCGAGACGCCGAGCGTCGATGCGGGGCCTCACGTCGAGAGGGAGATCGAGCGTCTCCGAGCCGACCTCGGCGAACCAGAAGCGGAACTCCTCGACGAGATCGAAGGCCAGACGGTACGAGCCGGGCGGCCGCGGCGCAGCCACGGTTGTCTCGAGCTCGACCTCCTGACCCGGCTCGACCGTCCGTGGGAATGCGACCCGATCCCCGTCCCAGACGATGGCGTTGCCGAGCGGATCGAGCCAGTGGTACGCGAGCTGCACCCCTTCTCGCCCTCGAGAGCGCCACGGCGCCGTACCGGCGTTCTGCAGTCGCAGCCGCGCCTTCGTCGTCACCCCCGAGCGCTGCTCCGCGAGTTCGTACGCGAGCCACCGCACGGCCAGCGGCCCTGCCGGAACCGCGTGCTCGCCGACCTGCTGCATGGCGCTCTACTCTAGGCCGCATGGACGTCGGCGAGATCTCCGTCGAAGGCGTTTCGCGCGGGTTCCGCGTACACGCGCGCGAGGCGCGCACGCTCAAGGACCTCGTCGTCCAACGTGGGCGCACGGAGGCACAGGACGTCTGGGCCCTCAACGACGTGTCCGCCGAGATCGGTCGCGGCGAGGCGGTCGGACTCATCGGACGCAACGGCTCGGGCAAGACGACGCTCCTCCGCGTGATCGCGGGGATCATCAAGCCGACCGCGGGTCGGGTCCGCAGCGAGGGACGAATCGGATCGCTCCTCGAGCTCGGAGCCGGCTTCCACCTCGACTTCACGGGCCGCGAGAACGTCTTCCTGAACGGCGCCATCCAGGGTCTCCGGCGTGCCGACATCAAGGAGCGCTTCGACGAGATCGTCGCCTTCGCCGAGCTCGAGAACGCGATCGACCGGCCCGTTCGCACGTACTCGTCGGGGATGACGATGCGGCTCGGCTTCGCGATCGCCGCGTTCCTCGACGCGGACATCCTGCTTCTCGACGAGGTCTTCGCAGTGGGGGACGAGGCGTTCCAGCGAAAGTGCTTCGGCCGGATCTTCGCGTTCAAGGAAGCGGGCGGAACGATCGTCTTCGTCTCGCACGACGCATCGGCGGTCGAGCGGCTCTGCGAGCGCTCGGTCTTCCTCGACGGCGGTCGGGTCGCATTCGACGGACCGACGCGAGAGGCGGTGACCCGCTACCGCCGCGTGCTCGCAGACGACTCGAATCCGTCCGAGCGAGGAGCGGGATTGCGCGAGTGGGGTTCGGGCGAGGCGTCACTCGGCGGCGCTTCGCTCGTCGGTCACGAAGGCTCCGAGCGGCTCCAGTTCCTCTCTGGCGAGCCGTTCGAGCTCCGCGTCGACGTCGCTGCCGACGGCATCCCGCCACCGCGCCTGCAGCTCGAGCTCCGCGACGACGCCGGTGCGCTCGTCGCTGGGCACGCTGTCGATCTCCGAGCGCTCGGGTGGACGAACGGCAGCGGCCCACGCGCCGTCCGCTTCAAGATGGGCGCGCTTCCGCTCGCGGACGGGCGCTTCCACCTCCGGCTCGGGCTCACCGACGAGTCCGGCGAGCACGTGTACCACTGGCTCGACGACGCGCTCGTGTTCGTCGTCTATCCGGGGGACGACGCGCGCGGAGTCATTCGCTTTGCAGGGACGTGGATGCTCGAGGAGAACTCACCCGCTCGATGAGCGCTCGTACCTGCCCCGACTGGCCAGAGCTCATGGAGCTCGATCCCGACCTGCAGTTCAAGCACTACACGGTCGCCGAGACGCAGCTCCCGGCCGAGGCGCTGTCACGGATCTCGCACTCCTCGCTGAGCGAGATCGAGATCTGTTGCGACCTCGAGCACCATGTCTTCAATCCGGGGCATACCGACGCGGACGTGGCCGAGGCGCTTCGCGGGACGCACTGGTTCGACGTGCGCGAGTGGGCCACCTCGGGCCCGGGCACGGACAAGCCCTCGTCGCACGCCGCGTAACCTTCCGCGTGTGCCGACGATCGTGGTGCCGTATCGCGGCGATGCGAAGCGCCGCGTGTCGTCGTCCATTCGAGCAGGCGTCGCCGTCGCGATGCTCGGTGACGTCGTCGAGGCGGCGCTCGCGGTCGGCCGCGTCATCGTCGTGACCGACGACGCATCCGTCGTTCCCACGGGGGCGGAAGTCGTTCCGGATGTCGGTGCGGGTCTCGGACCGGCCGTCGAGGCGGGACTTGCGCGGGTCGTGGGACATGCGCTCGTCGTCAACGCCGATCTCCCGGCGGCGACGCCCGAGTCGCTCCGCGCGCTCGCTGCTGCGGGGTTGGCGCTCGTGGAGGCCCGCGACGGAACGACGAACGCGCTGTCCGTTCCCGATCCCCGTCTCTTCGTGGCCTTCTATGGATCGGGTAGCGCGGCCCGCTTCCGCGCGCATGCGGCGTATGCGACCGCGCCGATTCCGGAGCTCGAAGCGGATGTGGACTCGGACGCAGATCTCGAGCGCGTCGCGTTCAAGCTCGGCGCTCGTACTCGCGCGCTCCTCGCCGTTCCGGCGTGAAGGTCGTGCTCCTGTCGGGTGGAGGTGGCGGCGCGCGCTTCGCACGCGGTCTCGAGGCTGCGCTCGCCCCCGGCGAGCTCACGGTCGTCGGCAACGTCGGCGACGACCTCGAGATCCTCGGCGTGCACGTCTCGCCCGACCTCGACAGCCTGCTGTACACACTCGGCGGCCTGATCGACTCCGAGCGCGGGTGGGGTCGCGCCGGCGAGACGTGGAACGCACTCGAAGCCGCGACGACGTGGGGCGGAGCCGACTGGTTCAGGCTCGGGGATCGCGACATCGGCCTGCACCTCGTTCGGACAGAGGAGCTGAAGGCAGGCAGGCCGCTCTCGGCGGTGACGGAGGAGCTGTCGCGACGCGCGTCGCTGGCCACGAGGATTCTTCCCGCGACCGACGACCGCCTGCGCACGCACGTCGCGACACCGGCAGGGCGCTTTCCCTTCCAGGAGTGGTTCGTCGGACGCCGCCATGCGGACGACGTGGAGGCCGTCGACATCGAGGGAGCGGCCACGGCGCGGCCGGCGCCGGGTGTGGTCGAAGCGCTCGCCGACGCCGATGCGATCGTCGTCGCTCCCAGCAACCCGTATCTCTCGATCGGCCCGATCCTCGCCGTCGCCGCGATCCGGGGTGCCCTCGTGCAGCGCACGGCGCGGTGCGTTGCCGTCAGCCCGATCGTCGGCGGGGCAGCGGTGACCGGACCGCTCGCCCGTATGCTCACACACATGGCAGGCGGGACGACTCCAGCCCATGTCGCACGGTGTTACGCGGGTCTCATCGATGCTCTCGTGATCGACGAGTCCGACGCTCCGGCCGTTGCCGGCGCCGAGCTCGTCGTCACGCGCACGCTGATGAGCGACCGCACGGCCGAGCAGCGCCTCGCCGAGGTCGTCCTGGAGACCGCGTGCGGGTAGCGGTCGTCGGCGGAACAGGACCGTTCGGGCGAGCGCTGGCGGAACGGCTCCATGCTGCGGGTGTCGACGTCGTGATCGGCTCGCGCGATGCCGAACGTGCGCAGGCCACAGCCCTCGCCCTCGACTGCTCCGGCGAGACGAACGGCGCAGCCTGCGCGGACGCGGACTTCGTGATCCTCGCCGTGAACGCGGACGCCGCGCTCGACACCGCGCGCGAGCTTCGCTCCGACATCGGATCCACGCCGGTGCTGTGCGTCGCCTCCGAGCTGCGCTTCACGAAGGCGGGCGTCTTCCCGTCCACGGAGGCCGCCTCCTTGGCCGAGCAGCTTCAAGACGTGCTGGCGGCGCCGGTCGTTGCGGGCCTCCACTCACTCGCCGCGGCGAGCCTCGGTGGTGAGGAGCGGCCGGACGAGGACGCGTTGATATGCGGTGACGACCCCGATGCGAAGACGGTCGCGCTCGAGCTTGCGTCGAAGCTGACGACCGGCCGTGCCCTCGACGCCGGCCCGCTGGCGAGCGCGCGGGCTCTCGAGGGCCTCACTGCGGTGATCGTCAACCTGAACCGCCGGTACAAGGGCCATGCGGGAGTCCGCATAACGGGCCTGGGTTGACGGACGAGCTTCGCGTCATCCCGCTGCGCGGGCTCCCTGAGCTGGAGGCGGGCGACGACCTGGCCGGCCTACTCGTCGACGCGTCCCAGCGCGTGGGTGGGTTCGCGGAGGACGATGTCGTAGTCGTCGCGCAGAAAGCCGTTTCCAAGGTCGAGGGGCGTGTGGTCGACCTCACTGGAGTCGAGCCGTCCCAGCGCGCCCGCGAGCTTGCCGGCGGAGCGGATGCGCGCCGTCTCGAGGTGATCCTGCGCGAGGCGCGCGAGGTGATTCGCTCACGACCGCCCCTCGTGATCGCCGAGACACGCCACGGGTTCGTCTGCGCCTCGGCGGGTGTCGACGCGTCGAACGCGAAGGGCCCCGACACGCTGGTGCTCCTCCCGCTCGACCCCGACGCATCGGCAGCCGCCCTGGCCGCGGCCGTCGCCGACCGCACCGGGGCACGGATCGGCGTGATCGTCTCCGACTCGTTCGGCCGCGCCTGGCGGCTCGGAACGACCGACGTCGCGCTCGGCGTGTCTGGAGTGGCGGCGCTCCTCGATCTCGAGGGCGAGCGGGACTCCAGCGGATACGAGCTGCACGCGACTCAGATCGCGGTCGCAGACGAGATTGCGGGTGCCGCTCAGCTCGTCATGGGCAAGACCGACGGCGTACCGGCCGCGATCGTGCGAGGGCTCCAGCTGGGCGGCAACGGCAGCGGGCAGGATCTCGTGATGCCGCGCGGCCGGGACTTGTTCCGGTAGCGCGGATAGACTCGGGCCTGTGCGGAAGTACGCGATCTGGGGTACCGCGACCTCTCAGGAGCACGAGGAGTGGGTGCGTGCGATCGGCGCGCAGTTCGAGGAAGACCAATTCGTGCGAGTCGACGACATCGCCGACGCGGACTTCGTCCTCAACATGTTCGATGCCGAAGATCCGAAGGCGTTCCGCCGCGCCTCGCGTGGCACGTACTCCGCGGCCTTCTACGAGCTCCCGGAGGCGCCGGAGGACGCCCTCAAGGCGAGCTATCCGATGCTCGTCCGCACGCTGTCGAACGTCGTCCTGCTCCGCGTTCCGGGTCAGGGTGTCTGGTTCACGACGATGGAGCAAGGGACGTACCACGTCTCGGAGGACCCGGCGTCGATCTACGAGCGCCTCGAGCCACTCGCGACGTCCCGTCTCGTGATCGACAACGAGTGGATACCGGACCTCGAGCCCGAGCTGTGGGACGGCGACGAGGTGACGCAGGACATCAGCGAGTCCGGCCGCAGGCTCGACGAGCTCGACCTCCTGCCCTCGCCCTTCCCGGTAGAGGAGTACCTCTCCGGACGCGATCTACGCCATGTGATGCGCCTCTATTCGGTAGGCGGCCTCTCGTACGGGAATCTCTCCGCGCGCAAGGACGAGACGCGGTTCTGGATGAGCGCGAGCGGCGTCGACAAGTCGAAGCTCGAGTCGGTGGGCCGCGACATCCTCATGGTCAAGGACTTCGACGACGACCGCGGCGTGATCGTCCTCCAGGTTCCGCCTGGCATCGAGCCGCGTCGGGTGTCCGTCGACGCTATCGAGCACTGGATGATCTACCAGGCGCATCCCGATGTGGGAGCGATTCTCCACATCCACGCCTGGATGGACGGCATCGCCGCGACCGATGTGAACTACCCGTGCGGAACGCAGCAGCTGGCAGTCGCGGTCGCCGACCTCGTCGCGCAGGAGCCTGATCCGGCCCATGCCGTCATCGGCCTGCGCAACCACGGTCTCACGTGCACGGGTGACAGCCTCTCGGAGATCCTCGACCGCGTCGCGCCGAAGGTTCTTCGCCAGGTCCCTATGACCTGAGCCGCAGCGAGGTGAGGATCGCGAGCAGCGGCGCGATGACGACGTCGTTCGCCAGGCACCACACGCACACGGCGTCGATGACGAAGAGCTGCAAGACCACCAGGTACAGCGAGAACAGCAGGCCGACCAGGGCGAGGGCCGCAGCGGCCAGTCGAGCTGTGGCTGTGTCCCAGAGCAGGAGGCCGAGCAGAGCGACGTAGGCGCCGAGACCGAGAACGGCGACCGGCACGCCTGCGATTTCGGCGTACTCCGATTCCTGAACGGTCTTGCAGCCACCGCCAGCGACGCAGACGAGCGCCGCATCGTCGAGGTGCACCCACGTGAGGTAGCCGGCCACGCCGATCCCCGCGAGCGCCGTCACGAGCGCCGCGACTCGCAGCGTGCGGTCGCTCACCCGGCGAGCGCGTCGTCCAAAGCCGCACGCAGCTGATCCACGTCGGCCACCTGGATCTCATAAGGCTCGGAGTCGCCGATCACGATCTGAAGAGTCGGCGTACCGAGAATTCCGGCGGCCTGCGCCGCCGCTTTGGCCGCGTGCGCCTCAGCCACGATGTCCTCGCGCTCGGCATCGACGAACAGCTGGTCGACATCGAGCCCCTCGATGTCGGATGCAAGCTCGCGGATCAGCTCGTCGGTGACCCAGCCTTCGTTCTCGCCGCCCTGATTGCGGTAGAGCGCTTCCTGGAGATCCCAGAGACTGCCCTGCTCGCCTGCCGCGAGGAGAAAACGATAGGCCTTGACCGAGTCCTCGCCGATGAACGGGAAGCCTCGAAACTCTGTGTTCGCGGTCCCGGGTCGAACGTACTCGTCCACGACGACCGGGAGGAACTCCTCGGTGTACCTTCGGCACGCGGGGCACTGGGGGTCGGCCCACTCGACCAGCGTGACCGACGCCTCGGGCGACCCGAGGACGCGGCCTTCCTGCGGGATGCCGCCCAGGGCCACGACAGGTGCCTCCGTCGCGGGGCTGCTCGAGTCAGTCCGGCCCAGGACCGCGACGACGACGAGAGCCGCAGCTGCGGCGACGGCCACTCCGAAAGCGAGAGCGACGGTTCTTCCCGAAGGGCGTCGGTCCGACCCAGATGGCTTCGCGGCCATGCGTCGGGAAGTGTGCCGATCTCGCTGCTGCGGAGCTCTTGGAACCACCGCTCCTCTTACGCGACGCGAGACCTTGCACGAAGGTCTGCGTAGACGGCGACCACACCCGGAACTCGCGACACGAAGATCGGCAGCATCTCCGTGTCGGCCTCGGTCTCGACCTCGCCCTTGAGCGTCACCCGGCCGTCGTCCACCGTCACGGCGACGCTCCCGGGCTCGACCCAGAACGTCCGGCGCAGGATGTCGTCCCGGATCTCCTGGGCGAGCGCGCTGTCCGGTCGTGTGAAGGCACGGACGATGTCGGCGCGCGTCAGGATGCCGACCAACCTCCCGTCCTCCACCACGGGCAACCTGTTGACGCCCTCCGTGATCATCTTCCGCGCGGCCTCGTGCACGGGCCGTGTGGCCGCGATCGTCAGCGCGGGAGAGGTCATCGCCTCGCCGACGGTGCGGGCGCTCACTTTGATCTCGCGCGCGTCGGGCTCGAATAACCATGCAAGCAGCCCGCCGCCTTCGGACGAGGCGCCGCCACTCGCCTTCGCCACGATGTCGGCCTCCGAGATGACGCCGATCACCTCGTCCCTCAGCACGACCGGCAGACCCGACACGCGGTGCTCGACGAGCATGCTCGCCGCATCGCGAAGTGGCGTCTCGGGACTCACCGACACGACGTTCCCGGTCATCAGCTCGCGTACCTTCATCGCTCCTCCTTCGTCGTCCCCATCGTGCTGTGGCCACGACGCTCGGGCATCCGGCCGCCCGCGGAGCAGAACTGCGGGTTTTCCGCGTGCCGGACGGTCTAGCGTGCCCAGCAGTGGATGTCGCCGATTCGCTCACGGTTTTTGTCGTCGCCCTCGGCACCGCGCTCGCAACCGGGCTCGGCGCTCTCCCGTTGCTGCTCCAGCAGACGTCAGGCCCGCGTGCGCTTGGCGTGGCGAATGCGGCCGCAGCGGGAGTCATGGCAGGCGCTGCGGTGAGTCTCGTGGTCGAGGGGAGCTCGCGAGGCATCCAGAAGGTCGCGCTCGGAGCAGGTGCGGGTGTTCTCTTCATCCTGATCGTCTCGCGCTACCTGCACGCTCCGCATCGCGCTCAGGAGTTTGGTGCGCTGCGGGGCGAGGACGCCGTCAAAGGGCTGCTCATCGTCGGAGTGATGACCATCCATTCCGTCGCGGAGGGCGTAGGCGTCGGGGCGGCGTTCGGCGGCGGTGACACCCTGGGGCTGCTCATCGCACTTGCCATCGCGGTGCACAACGTCCCGGAGGGGCTCGCCATCAGCCTCGTGCTCGTCCCTCGGGGTGCGTCGGTGCGCGCTGCGGCCGGCTGGAGCGTCTTCTCCAGCCTCCCGCAGCCGCTTCTCGCGGTGCCGGCCTTTCTCTTCGTGGAGACGTTCGAGGGCGTCCTGCCCGCGGCTCTCGGCTTTGCCGGCGGGGCAATGGCCTGGATGGTCGTGCGAGAACTGCTACCCGATGCACTCCACAACGCTTCCCTGCGTGCTGTCGTCCTGACCTGCGGCGCTTCGCTCGCCGCGATGCTGGTGTTCCAGGCGCTCCTCCTCTGAACGACAACGCACGCTACGCGTGGAGTTACACCACGCCTTACACCCCCGAGCCGATAGGCATCCCTCGAAGGAGTGAGTAGCTTCGTGGCCATGATCGAACTGGTCACCGGAAGGAAGAAGACGGCCCCCATCACGCCCAGGCAGCGTGAGGTCGTCGCGCTGGTCGCAGCGGGTTGCTCGAACAACGAGGTCGCGGCACGCCTCGGGATCTCCCCCAGAACGGCGAAGGCGCATTGCGACGTGCTTCGGCAGAAGCTCGGCGTGCGTCGGCGGCGTCAGATTCCGATCGCGTTCAGGCTGCTCACGGGAGAGGATCCGCTGTCTGCGGGGCGCCGCTACATGGTTGCGGCCCGGCTACCCCGCTGACCCGGGGTGCCTGCGGCATCGGTCGCGGGCACCCCCTCCGACGCGGCGGGTGTGGTGTTAGGGTCGAGCGTCGATCCAGGTACGTCGGGGCAGGGAGGCGACCACGGCGACAGCGCAACACGTTCGGATCCGAAAGCACAGGATCGTCGAGCGGCACCGGTTGTTCGCGCTCCTGGACGGCTCGACAGCGCGCCTGCGAATGCTCGTCGCTCCCGCCGGGTATGGGAAGACGACTCTCGCGGAGCAGTGGGTAGCGCGTGGCGGTCGCTCGGCAGCGTGGTATCGAGCCCGTCTCTCATCCACCGACGTCGCCGCGCTCGCACTCGGGATCGCACGTAGCGCGTCATCGATCGTGGACGAGGCGGATGCGCGACTTCTCGCGCATCTGCGCGCTCTTCCAGCGCCTGCCGAGAACGTCGAGACCCTTGCAGAGATCCTCGGAGAGGATCTCGCGGCATGGCCGGATACCGCTTGGCTCGTCCTCGACGACTACCACGAGGTGGCGCAGGAGCCTCGGGCCGAAGACTTCGTGAAGACCCTCGTAGCCGTATCGCCGATCCAGATTCTCATTGCGAGTCGCGTTCGTCCCGCATGGGTGACGAGGAAGGAGCTCATGTACGGGGACGCCTTCGAGATCAATCAAAGCGCACTCGCCATGGATGCAGAAGAGGCAGCCGACGTGCTCGTCGAGCGCAGCCGGCGATCCGCCTCCGGCCTCATGACCCTCGCTCACGGTTGGCCTGCCGTCATCGGGCTCGCGAGCGCCTCGTCGGCGGAAATCGCAGCGGGCAGCGATCAGGTTCCGGAGTCCCTCTATCGCTTCTTCGCAGACGAGGTGTTCAGCGCACTCGGCGCAGAGGTGCGTCAGGGGCTGACAACGCTTGCCATAGCTCCGGTCCTCGACCACGAGCTGGCCAGCCGGCTTCTTGGAGCGGACGCCGCCGAAACCGTGTGCGCGGCCGCGCTCGACGTGGGGCTTCTGGTGGAGCGTGCGCAGCAGCTCGACCTGCACCCACTCGCGCGCGCGTTCCTCGAGGAGCGGAGTACCCAACTCGGACTCACCCCGGATGAGGGTGCGGCCGCGGCGTGTCTCGACATGTATCGCTCGCGGCGAGAGTGGGACGCCGCTTTCGAGCTCATCGTCAAGACGCGGGCCGGCCACGAGCTCGAGGACCTGATGCGTCGCGCTCTCGACGATCTGCTCGAGACGGCTCGTCTGTCGACGCTCGAGCGCTGGTGCAACCTTGCGGCCGATGTCGACGTCGTTTCGCCGATCTTCGCGCTTGCGCGCGCCGAGCTATCGCTTCGCCACGGGCGCCATGTCGAGGCTGTTTCCCATGCCGAGGCAGCCGCCGAGCAGGAGCCCGCACTGGCGTTCCGAGCGCACATGCTCGCAGGCCGCGCCGCACACCTCGCGTCGCGTGAAGAGCACGCGCTGGACCTCTTCGAGCACGCCGAAGCGGCTGCGGGCACAGAGGGCGAGATGCGCGACGCCCAGTGGGGCCAACTGATGTGCCTTACAGATCTCGAGCTTCCGACTGCAGCGATCCGTCTCGCCGAACTGTCAGAAGGCGTTGGGTTCGGCGATCCGCGAGGGATGATTCAGGCGGCAGCGAACCGTCTGAACTTTCAGCTTCGACTGGGTTCGATTGATCTTGAAGATGCAGACGTTGCCAGCCAGGTCCTTCCCGCGGTGAGCGACCCACTCGTCGTCTCGTCGTTCCTCAGCGGTTACTCGATCGCCCTGTCGCTCGTCGCTCGCTATGACGACGCCTTTGCGGCAGCGCGCGAACTGCGAAACACCGCAGAGCGGTACCGCCTTGACTTTGCTCTCTCGTATGCCGATTGCGCCGAGGCGATGGCTCACTGTGGGAGACGCGAATGGTCACCCGCGGAGCGGGCCGCTCGTAAAGCGCTCGCGCGCGCCCGCGCGGGACGTGACACGCACGCAGACCTGCTGAGCTGTTCGATCTTGCTCCGCGCGTTTGCACAGCAGGCGAGGCTCGCCGACGCTCTCGCGTTGCGGATAGGTGCAGTGAGGGGCGCGTTGAAGGCCTCGGTCGGCGAGGTCGTATGTTCGCGTGCCCTTGTTCTTGCATGCGCTGGACGCTCTGCCGAGGCCCTCGAGATCGTCGACGAAGTCCGAGGAACCACATCGGCGGTCGAGGTTCTAGTTCTCGTGCCGGCCGTCGAGGCCGTGGCGGCGGTGCGGGCCGGCGCGCGCGATGTGATCGAACGCGCGAATACCCTCGCGCAGACCGCATTCGCCACCGGTGCGGTCGACATGCTCGTAACGACCTACCGCGCGTGTCCGGAGCTGCTCTCGATCCTCCTGCGCTCGACGGACAGTCGCCGCTTTCGCGAGCTCGTCGCGCTAGTCGGGGACGGCGATCTCGCCGTGGCTGTCGGTCAGCCGATCGCGTTCGAGGATCGGCGAGTACTTCTGTCCCCACGAGAAAAGGACGTCTACGAACTTCTCTGCACCGGCCGGACGAACAAGCAGATCGCGTCGCTCCTGGTCATCGAGGAGTCGACCGCGAAGGCGCACACTCACCGGATCTACGACAAGCTCGGAGTCCGATCCCGCGCAGCGCTCACGGTTCAGGCGCTTCTCGAGCGGGCCGATCAGGCGACGTCGGCGATCGAGTCGTCCGAGGAAGACTCAGACTCGTCGGCGCGCTGAGCGAACTCGCGGAAGTCGTTCCTGTGCGCCAGTCTGTAGTCCTCGTCCGCGCCTGCCAGGAGTGCCTCGAACGCAGCGACCACGCCGGTGTCGAACTGGCTGTCCACGGCCTGTGCTAGTCGGAGTCGCGCGACGCGGCTCGGCATGGCGTCGCGGTACGGGCGGTCGGATGTCATCGCGTTGTATGCGTCGGCGACCGCGATGATGCGCGAGACGAGCGGGATCTCGTCGGCGTCTAGCCCGTCCGGGTACCCCTGGCCGTCGATCCGCTCATGGTGATGGCGTACCACTTTCGCGATTTCGGAGTACTCAGCGACATGTGCGAGGATCCTCTCGCCGATCGCCGAGTGTTCCTGCATCTGCCGACGCTCTTCAAGCGTCAGCGCGCCCGGCTTCTCGAGCAGGCCGGGCGGCAGGCCGATTTTTCCGATGTCATGGACTAGTCCACAGAGATATGCCTGGTCGCGAATCTCAACGTCTAGCCCCATCCGGCCCGCTATGTCCCGAGAGTAGATGGCGACAGCTGCCGAGTGGCCAGCCGTGTAGCGATCTCGCGCGTCGAGAGTCGCGATGAGCGCTGCGGCGAACTGAAGGTTCGCTCTCTCCAGCGTTTCGTTCGCGGTTGACAGATCGTCTGCGAGACGTCTCTGTTCTTGGTACAGCCCATAGAGGCGCTGAGCGGCCATGGCTGGAACGAGGAACAGCGCTAGCGTCCATGGCGACACGCGGATGTACATGAACGCCAGGACCGCGACGATCGGTGCGTAGATTGGCGCCGAGGTCATTACCACGGGTACCAACGAGCGGAGCGATTCGCGCATCGAACGCCCCCTCACCCGCGCGGTTAGCGCTGCGAACGAGACGTCAAGTGTCTCGCCGACGACCGCTCCGGCGAGCGACGCCGCGATTAGCGCCCCGAAATCAGACGGCACGGCGTCAAGAGCCGCTTGCGCAGTGATTCCCATGACAGCCCCGGTCA
>Ga0075344_1000009_pt1 | contig 23824 bp, 18 predicted proteins | sample RushOxbow_ThreeS_FD_120075 | JGI IMG/M metagenome (GOLD analysis project Ga0075344, IMG submission 120075) | Natural and restored wetland microbial communities from the San Francisco Bay, California, USA, that impact long-term carbon... | ecosystem: Environmental > Terrestrial > Soil > Wetlands ...
ACGAACTGTCCGAAGAGGTTCTGGGAGACGCTGCGGACCGCGCCTGCGCCATCGCACGTCGGGCAGCGGCGGGTTGCGGAGCCGGGCTCCGCCCCTGTGGCGGAGCAGTGTTCGCATGGGACGGCGACGTCCACGGGGATCGACACAGCGACGCCCGCGAACGCCTCGTCGAGCTCGATCTCGATCGCCGTCTGAACGTCGCCGCCGCGCGCCGAGCGTGGCGCCTGGCGCGATCCGAGGACGTCCTCGCCGAAGAACGCCGCGAAGACGTCGGACAGGCTGCCGAAGTCCACGAACGCCGGCTCGAATCCACCGCGCCGAAGCCCCGCCTTCCCGTAGCGGTCGTAGAGAGCGCGGCGCTCGGGGTCGGAGAGGACCTCATATGCCTCTGCGACCTCGCGGAACCGCTGGTCGGCGTCGGGCTCCTGCGAGACGTCGGGATGCAGCTCGCGGGCGAGCTTGCGGAAGGAGCGCTTGATCTCGGCCTCGGTCGCTGTGCGGCCGACGCCGAGCAGCTCGTAGTAGTTCCGCTCGACCGTCGCCATCACGCGTCCTCGTAGACGTCTTCCACGAAGCGGGAGAGCTCGAAGGCGGCCGCGCGCACCGTGCGGATCGCCTTGTCGTAGTCCATCCGCAGCGGTCCGACGAGCCCGACGGCGCCGAGTGGCGTCGACCGGATGCCGTAGGTCGCTCCGACGAGCGAGACCGCGTGGAGCTCGGCGCCTCCCACCTCCGGGCTTACGTGAACGACCGGGCGTTGCGGCTCGAGCGCCTCGCTCACGAGCGCCAGCACCGCGGCGCGGCGTTCGAGCAGCTCGACGAGCCGCATCGTGGCCTCGACCTCTTCGACGCGCGCGCCTTCGACGAGCCCCGCCGCTCCGCCCACGAAGACCTCGGGCCCGGCCTCGGCGCCGACCTCGAGCAGCGTCTGGCCGATCAGATCGAGGAACGAGCGCTCGCGGGCACCGAGCTCGGGCGCCTCGAGTCGCTGGCGCACGATCCTCGACCCGAGCCGCTGGCCCACGACCTGTTCCTCGAGGTACGCGCCCGCCCACGCGACGAGGCCGGGATCGACGGGCTCGTGCAGCCGGAACACGCGCTTGGTCACGCCGCCGGTCGATGTGATCACGACCACCATGACGCTCGTCGTCGAGAGCGTGAGCACCTCGATGTGCCTGATCGAAGCGGTCTCGAGCGACGGTGCCGAGACGAGTGCCAGCAGCCGCGTGGCGTCGGAGAGCATCTCGGTCGTGGCGCGCAGCGCTTGCTCGATCTCGTCGCGCATCGACCGGAGATCCACGCCGAGCTCGTCGGGGCGCCCGTCGAGTGTGTCCACGAGCTCCTCCGCGTAGAGGCGGTAGCCGCTCTCGGTCGGCGTACGGCCGGCCGAGGTATGTGGATGCGTGAGCAGACCGAGCGACTCCAGCTCCGCCAGCTCACCGCGAACGGTCGAGGACGAGACGCCGAGCCCCGACCGCTCGACGAGCACGCGGGAGCCGACGGGCAGGCCCGTCGCGACGTACTCCTCGATGACGCGCCTCAGGATCTCGCGTTTGCGCGCAGTGAGCTGCATCCCTTCCGATGGTAACCGCGCCCCCTGCGGACGCCTGACCAGGACGCACGGTGGCGATTCCTCTACGCCTGCCCTCACGGGTCGGCCGTAGCGTCACGCCGACAGGAGCTCGGCGGTCACGCCACCGCCGAGGAACCGCCCGCGCCGCGTCAGACGCAGCTCCTCGCCACGACCGTTGGCCGTGCGCTCGACCAGGCCAAGTGTCTCGAGCCGCGCGAGCGCAGCCAGATCGAGCGCGTCGCCGACCGCCCCCAGCGCAACCGGCTCGTCGAGGCGCAGCCCGAGCAGCAGGAGCTCGCGGCGATGCGTCTCGTCGTCGATCGGCTCGACCTCGTGCGGCGGCGGCTCACCGGCCGCGAGCGCGGCGAGGTAGCGCGCGAGCGATGGGAGGTTGCGGCGCCGCTCGCCGGCGATCGTCGACACCGCGCCGACGCCGATTCCGAGGTAGTCGTGACCGAGCCAGTAGCCGAGGTTGTGCTGCGCGCGCAGGTCGCGCTCCTCCGCGCGGCAGAAGTTCGCCGTCTCGTACCAGCGGTAGCCAGCGTCGGTGAGCGTCTCGACGACGAGCTCGAAATACCCCTCCAGGACGTCGGCCTGACGCGCGAGCTCCGCTCCGTGCGCGTGGGTGAAGCGCGTGCCCGGCTTCGCCTCGAGCTCGTAGCAGGAGAGGTGCTCGGGCTCGAGGGCCAGCGCCGCTTCGAGGTCGCAGCGAAGGTCGGACGTGGTCTGGCCCGGAATGCCGTAGATGAGATCGAGTGACAGGTTGTCGAAACCGGAGTCGCGAATGGCCAGCACCGCGCGACGAGCAGACTCGGGCGTCGCACGACGCTCGAGCACGTCGAGCAGGCGCGGCTGGAAGCTCTGCACTCCAAGCGAGACGCGTGTAACACCACCCGCGACCAGCAACTCGACGAGCTCCGGGGTCACCGTCTCCGGATTCGCCTCGACCGTTACCTCGTCGGCGGCCGGAAGCGCGCCGAGCAGGCGTGCGAGCTCGCGTGGCTCCGTGAACGTGGGCGTCCCCCCGCCGACGAACACGGTCTCGAGCTCCCGGGTGAGGCACGCGCGAGCCAGCTCCAGCTCGGCGAGCAGCGCAGCGACGTATGAACCGTGCTCCTCGCGACGGCCCACCGCGGTGACGAAGTCGCAGTACCCGCAGCGGTGCGCGCAGAAGGGCAGGTGGACGTACAGGTGACGGACGCGACCCGTCAGCGCTTGCGCTCCGAGTCGAGGTTGAGCACGGCGAGGAAGGCCTCCTGGGGCACCTCGACGCTGCCGACCTGCTTCATGCGCTTCTTGCCCTTCTTCTGCTTCTCGAGGAGCTTGCGCTTGCGCGAGATGTCACCGCCGTAACACTTCGCGAGGACGTCCTTGCGGCGCGCTTTGACCGTCTCGCGCGCGATCACCCGCGACCCGATCGCCGCCTGGATCGGCACGTCGATCATCTGCCGCGGGATCTCCTCGCGAAGGCGCTCGACGAGCTGGCGGCCGCGATCGTAGGCGGCGTCGCGATGGATGATCAGCGAGAGCGCGTCGACCTGCTCGCCGCCGACGAGGATGTCCACGCGCGAGAGCTCGCCGGGCCTGAACCCGGCGAGGTCGTAGTCGAAGCTTGCATAGCCGCGGGTGCGCGACTTCAGCTGGTCGTAGAAGTCGAGGACGATCTCGCCCAGGGGGAGCTCGTACAGGAGGAGGACTCGCCCCTCGCTCAGGTACTCCATGTGGTCGAAGGTCCCACGCCGTTCGTTCGCGAGCTCCATCACAGCGCCGACGAAGTCCTTCGGGACGATCACGGATGCCTTCACATACGGCTCCTCGACCTGCTCGAGCTCGCGCGGCATCTCGGCCGGGTTGTGTACCTCCACCTCTTCCCCGGTCCGCGTGGTCGCGCGGTACGCGACGTTCGGCGCGGTGATGAGCAGGTCGAGGTCGAACTCGCGCTCGAGCCGCTCACGGACGATCTCCATGTGCAGGAGCCCGAGGAAGCCGCAGCGGAAGCCGAAGCCGAGCGCCTGCGACGTCTCGGGGTCGTACGAGAGCGAGCCGTCGTTGAGCTTCAGCCGTTCGAGGGCGTCCCGCAACTCCGGGTAGTCGTCGGAGTCAGTCGGGAAGATCCCCGCGAAGACCATCGGCTTGACGTCCTGGTAGCCGGGGAGGGGCTCGGCCGCCGGGCGCCGCCGGGAGGTGAGCGTGTCGCCGACCCGCAGGCGCGAGACGTCCTTCAGCCCGGTGATCACGTACCCGACCTCACCTGCCGACAGCGACGCGATCGGCGTCCGCGCAGGAGACATGACGCCGATCTCCTCCGCGTCGAACTCGGTTCCCTGCGCCATCGCGCGCACCGGCTCGCGCGTCGAGAAGCTCCCGTCGACGACCCGCACGAACGCGACCACGCCGCGGTACTGGTCGTACGACGAGTCGAAGACGAGCGCACGCGCGGGCGCGTTCGGATCTCCGGCGGGCGCGGGGATCCGCTCGACGATGGCGTCGAGCACATCGGGGACGCCGACCCCGGTCTTCGCCGAGATCCGAAGCACGCGTTCGGGTTCCTCGCCGAGCAGGTCGCCGAGCTCCTTGGAAGCACCCTCCGGGTCGGCCTGCGGGAGGTCGATCTTGTTCGCCGCCGGGACGATCTCGAGACCCCCTTCGATCGCCAGATACGCGTTCGCGAGCGTCTGAGCCTCGATCCCCTGCGCAGCGTCGACCACGAGCAGCGCGCCCTCGCAGGCCTGCAGCGAGCGCGCGACCTCGTACGTGAAGTCGACGTGTCCGGGCGTGTCGATGAGATTCAGCTGATGGCCCCTCCACATGACGCGGACCGCCTGCGCCTTGATCGTGATCCCCCGCTCGCGCTCGAGCTCCATCGTGTCGAGGAGCTGCTCGCGCATCTCGCGCTCGGAGACCGCTCCGGTCAGCTCGAGGATGCGGTCGGCGAGCGTCGACTTGCCATGGTCGATGTGCGCGATGATCGCGAAGTTGCGGATCCGGTCTTGCTGCTGCATGTGAACCGAGAGGCTAGTGCCACCACCGACACAGCGGCCGCCTTCGGGGAGCTCGTGAGGTCTAGCGCTCGTCGCGCCGGGTGCGCAGCAGGAGCAACGCCTCGAGCTCGCGCAGGCCGAGCGCACGCGAGATTCCCAGATACACGAGCCCGCCGACGGCGAACCCGGCACCCAGCGAGACGATCTGCGCCGCGAGGCCGCGGCCGAGGAGCGCGTCCAGTCCGTACCAGGCGCCGAACGCGAGCGCGGCCGCAATCGCCCCGGCTGCGCCGATGCGCGCTACCACTCCGAGCGTGCGCGCAACATGCTCGAGCCCCAGGCGGCGGCGCATCATCACGAGCAGCACCGCCGAGGCGACCACGTTCACCGCAGACGTCGCGAGCGGGACACCCCAGATCCCGAAGCGATAGAACGCGAGGTTCAAGACCGCATTGAACCCGACGGCGGCGAGTGCGATTCCCGTCGGCACCCAGTTCGTCTGGATGGCGTAGAAGCTGCGATTCAGGATCGCCATCCATCCGTTGAACACGAGCCCAATCGAGAACGCCTGGAGACACTGCGCGACGATCACCGTGTCGTCGGCCGTGAACTCGCCGCGCTGGTAGACCAGGCGCACGATCGGCTGGGCGAGGACGATCGAGAAGAGACCTGCCGGCACGAGCAGAAAGGCGATCTGACGCAGGCCGCCGTCGAGCGTGCGGCGAAGCGCGGCGACGTCGTCTCGTGCGGCGAGACGCGCGAGCGTCGGGAAGAGCACCGTCGTGACGGCGACCGCAAAGACTCCCTGCGGAAGCATGTACAGCCGGAAGGCCTTGTCGATCGCGGCGGGAGCCAGTTGGGGATCGAGAAGCCGCGAGGCGAAAAGCGTGTCGACGACGAAGTTCACGTTGACGAGCCCGATCGTCAGCGTCACGGGGAGCATGAGCACGAGCACGCGCTTGACCGCCGGGTCGCGCCAGTCGAGGACGAGCGTGAGACTCCCGTCGAGCTTTCGCAACCACGGGATCGGGAGGAGGAGCTGGACGAGCGTGCCGAGGACGACAACCCCCGCGTAGAGGTACAGCTGACCGCTCTCGTCCTCGATCCTGGGAACACCGAGCAGCAGCCCGACGATGATCACGAGGTTCCACGCGACGGGCGCGAGCGCCGGAAGCGCGAAGTGGTTGTACGTGTTGAGGATCCCGACGACGATCCCCGACAGACCGAGCAGGACGACGATCGGGAACAGCACGCGCGAGAGCCCGACGGCCAGGTCGAAGTCGCCGCCCGGGTCGCCGAAGGGTGCGAGCAGCAGCGGCGCGATGAGGATGAACAGCGCGGTGATCGCCCCGAGCGCGAGAAGGACCAGCCAGAAGAGGGTCGAGGCGACCCGCCACGCGCGCTTGCGCTCGCCCTTCTCGAGGAGGTCGCTGAACACGGGCACGAATGCACCGGAGAGCGCGGCGTCCGCAACGAGGGCGCGCACGAGGTTCGGGATCTGGATCGCGACCGTGAACGCATTGATGAGGCCGGAGACGCCGAAGAAGTAGGCGCTGACCATCTCGCGCACGAGGCCGAGAACCCGCGAGACGGCGGTCGCCGCCGAGAACACGGCCGCCGAGCGAGCGACGCGCTTGCGGTGGCCGGCATCGAACGGCTGCGCCGGCATCGGGTTGGGTCTCTCGTCGTCAGTCACGCGCTGCGATTCTCCCAGCGGGGTCTGCTACCATCGCGCGGCCCGCGGACGCGGGCGTTCTCACGCTATGGCCAACATCAAGCAGCAGAAGAAGCGCGTCTTGATCCAGGAGCGGCAGCGGTCCGAGAACCTTCGCTACCGGTCGACGATCAAGACCTTGACGAAGCGGCTCGAGGCGGCCGTTTCCGACGGCGACTCCGACCGGGTCGCGTCGGAGCACAGAGAGCTCGTCCGGACGATCGACCGGGCGATCTCGCGCGGCGCGCTGCACAAGAACACCGCCGCGCGCAAGAAGTCGCGCGCTGCGCATCTCGTCGCCAGCGCCGGCTAGAGACTGCCGCCCGGACGCCGCGCGAGCGTGACCAGCGTGCGCTGGACCTCGAGATCCGGGGCAAGGCGGCTCTGACCCTTGAGCGCGCCGTCGAGCTCGGCGAGCGCCACGACGGCACTGTCGAGCTCCTCCTCCGAGAAGCCCTCCGCTTGCTTGTACAGCTTTCCCGCGTAGTACGGGTTGAGCTTCAACCGAGTCGCGGCCTCCTTGGAGCCGACCCCCTCGGCGGCGAGCTTCTTCAGCGCCCGCAGGCGCCCGAGATGGGCGGCGAGCGTTCCCGCGAGCCGCGGAGCGACGTCGCGACGCGGCTTGGGATCGTGATCGAAGATCGTCTCGCTGAGCTCGAGCACGCGCGCGAGCTCCCTCGTCGACCATGCTTCGGTCAGCTCGTAGCTCGGGGTATCCGCGTTCGCGGCCACGAGCGCCGACACTTCGCGCTCACCGACGGGCTCGTCGCCTGCCCACGTCGCGATCTTGTCCACCTCGCCCTTGAGCGCGTGCAGATCGTCGCCGACCAGCTGGATCAAGGCGGCGACCGCGTCCGACTCCGCGCGCGTCCCACGCTGGCGGAACTGGTCGGCGACCCAGCCGTGCAGGTCCTTCTTCGCAACGTCGTACGAGAGGACGAGCCCGCCCTTGTCGCATGCCTTCCAGAGTGCCGAGCTCGCCTTCAGCTCCTCCGCGACGAGCGCGAGCACCGTCGCCGGAGCGGGTGCTTCGAGATAGGCGACGACGGCCTCGACGTCCGCGGCCTTCCAGCCACCTCGCCGACCACGCTCGGCCTTCAGCCCGTCGACGTCCGCGACGACGACGAGTCGCGCATCGCCGAAGAGACTGCCCACGTTGCACAGGGCGGCAGTCTCCTCGCCCGTGACCTCGAGCGCGCTCAGCGACTCGACTGCCTCGGGTAGGAAGTGGCGGCGGAGCCGCCCCACAGCCGTGTCGACCTTCGGGCGATCGGTCCCGGTGATGAGGTAGACGAACTTGTCGGGCGTGTCGGCGATGCGTCGAGCCTACCGCTCGGTCCGCACGGTGAGTCGACGCCCGTCCGACTCGACGACGATGCGACCGTCGCGATCGGTGCGATAGGTGGCGAGGCCCGCGGTCTCGTCGAGGGCCGCAAGCGTGTCGGGGTGCGGGTGGCCGTAGTCGTTGTCGCGACCGCACGAGATGACCGCCACCCGGGGTCGGACACGCCGAAGCTCCTTCGAGAGACCCGGGTCCGCGGAGCCGTGGTGCGCGACCTTGAGAACCTCGTATGCGCCGAGCGGGAGACGTCCCGTCACGTCGGACTCGGCATCGGCGGGCAGGAGCACGTCGGTCTCGCCGAAGGAGGCGGCGAGGACGACGGCGTTCGCGTTGGGATCTTCGGTCGGCGCTCCCGCGTCGGCGGGCCAGAGCACGCGGAGGGTCAGTCCACCGGCCTCGAAGGCGACACCGGTCCGGACGATGCTCACCGGGACGCCGCGCTCCTTCGCCGCGTGGAGCGCCTCGCCACGCTCCGGTCCGGTCGCGGCCAGCCCCGGGTCGAGCACATGTCCGACCTCGAGCCGCCGCAGCACGTCTGCCGCTCCACCCACGTGATCGCGTTGCGGGTGGGTGAGCACGAGCGCCGAGAGCGAGCGAACCCCGAGCTCGATGAGCTGCCGCGCAGCATCACTCTCCGGTGGGCCTTGATCGACCAGGACGCGGGCTCGCCGCGTCTCGAGCAGCACGGCGTCGCCCTGACCCACGTCGAGAAAGGTCACCCGCAGCCCTGCGGGCGGCTGCCAGGTGTGGGCCGGTGGGTCCGACACCCACGCCACTGCGCCGACCACACCGAGCGCACCCACCGTCAACCCGGCCGCGAGCCTCGGCCCGCGTCCGCAACGCCGGAGCACTCGGACTGCCAGCCAGGCGACCACGCACGCGGCGGCCAGCGCCGCGGCAGTCGCGGCTCCGATCCGGGCGCGAGGCAGAGCGGCCACCTCCCGTGCCACGAGGTCGAGCCATGTGGCCGCCCAGCCGGCGAGTGCGGCGAGCGCCGCGGCGGCTGACGGCGAGACGGGATCGACGGCGGCGGCGAGCAAGCCGAAGCCGAGGACGAGCGGCGCGGCAGGAAAGGCGACGACGTTCGCGACCACGGTGTACAGAGGCGCCTCGCCGAAGTGCGCCAGAACGATCGGCGACGTGACGAGTCCGCACGCGACGGCTACCGCCAACGCGTCCGCTAGCGGGCGCGGAAGCGGATACCCCTCGAGCTTGCGGCCAAGGCGTGGGACCGCCACGAAGATCGAGGCCACCGCAGCGAAGGACAGCTGAAATCCTGGTTCGAGAATCGACGTCGGCATCCACACGACGAGCACGAGCGCTCCGACCGCCAGGAAGTGCCAGCGATCTCGCGGCCGAGCGGCCAGCCAGGCGAGCGCCGCAAGACCACCTGCTACTCCGGCGCGCACGACGGAGGGCTGCCAGCCGACCGCGAGCACGTACGCGACGATCACGCCGAGCACCGCTAGCTCCCGGCAGCGTCGCGGCAGCCGGATGAGCCAGCCGAGGAGATACACGCCGGTCGCTAGGAAGGCGACGTTCTGACCCGAGACCGCCAGCAGGTGATAGAGCCCTGATGCCCTGAAGTCGTCACGAACGTCCCGCGGCAGCCCTTCGTCCTCGCCGAGGACGACGCCGAGCACGATGCCTCGCCGTACGCCGTCGGTGCCTCGTGCGACAGCGCGCACGACGCGCTCGCGCAACCGGTCGCCGAAACCGGCCAGCCCGCCTCGCCGGCCGACCTCCCGCCAGCTCGACGCCTGAAGCACGACTCGAACCCCCTGGCGAGCGAGCCACGAGCGCTCGTCGAAACCGCTTCGCTCGGATGCCCGCGGTTCCGCGACGCGCACGGTCGCCTCGAGGAGCGCCCCGCGCGGAGGCGAGCGACCGAGCGGCAGGACGACGAGCACGCGCTCGCGCAGCCTCTCCGACCTGAACGATCGGACGTCCGCAAGCACGCGGATCGCGTACTCCGTGGTCCGTGCGGGAGCGACCGTGGTGAGCTCGGCGCGGCCGACCTCGCCGACCTCCGCCAGGAGCGAGCTCCGAGCGAGAGCCTCCATCCGAAGGGATCCCCAGCCGAGGCCGAGCACGGCGAGGACGGCAGCGGTCAGCACGAGCCGCGCGAGCCCGTCGGAGGCGGTGACGAGGGCGAGCCCGACGAGCACGAAGCACGCGGTCGCGAGCAGCGAGATGGCAACCCAGTTGGCCGCGGCGATGCCGCTGCAGGCCGCGAGCACGAGGAGCGACGGCCAGTGGAGCTCCACCACTTCCCTCCCGCGGATCACGGCGTGACGAGCTCCCGCAGCTGTTCTACCCGTGTGGGACCGATCCCCGGTACGGCATCGAGGTCGTCGACGGAGGCGAAGGGGCCGTGCTCGGCCCGGTAGTCGACGATCTTCTGCGCGGTGATCGGCCCGATGCCCGGGAGGGTGTCGAGCTCCTCGACCGTCGCCGACGAGAGGGAGACCGCGCCGCTGGTCGCCGTACCGCCGTCCGCGTGTTCGGTCGGGGAACCCGGGGCCTCCGTCACCTCGGGCACAAGGATCTGCACGCCGTCCACGAGGGGCGCAGCGAGGTTCACGCCGGCAAGATCGGCGCGATCCGAAGCACCTCCCGCACGGCGCACGGCGTCGGCGATCCGCGCGCCGTCTCTCAGCGTGTACAGCCCCGGCCTGCGAACTGCTCCGACGACGTGGACGACGAGCGCCGTCCGTACGGGAGCCGCCGCGACGGGCTCGAGCGCAGCGGCCGCGGGTTCCGGCGGACGGCTCGTACCCGCCTGGGCGAGGCGCTGCCCGACCAGCCCGAGCACGGCGAACGCGAGGCCGACACCGACGAGCACAGTCGTCCGGGATACCGCGAGGGACACGCGGCCATCGTGGCCGCGCAGTGCTCACGTGTGGGTCACGGCTCCGTCAAACGTGTGCGCCAGCCGGCGCAGAGTTCGTCCTCACCGACTCGCGGTCGTGCGTCAGGCGGACGGCGTCCACGTACTCGGCGATCTCGCGCCGACTCCTCAGCACCACGATCCCGCCCTCGTAGTGCGACAGCGCACTCACCACACCCGGTCGAACGGCACGGCCGAATCGCCATACCCAGCGAACGTAGTGGCGCGAGACCCGATCCGGCCGCCCGGTTTCGGGACGTGGCCGGCGACGGAACCGGATTCTCCGCGCGACGACGCCGCGCAGACATGTTCGACGCGGAAGATCCAGGAAGACGACCGTGTCCGCTCGCGCCAGGCGCTCGTGCAGAACTCCGGGCTTCATGCCCTCGATGATCCACCGCTCCTGGGCGACGAGGCTCGCATGCAGCTCCGGCCAGCCCTCGACGGGTGCGCTCCTTCGGCCTCGCCAGTTGAGCGCGTCGATGTGCACCACGGGGAGGTCGAGGCGTCGGCCGAGCTCGAACGCCAGCGTCGTCTTCCCCGCGCCGCCACAGCCGATGATGGCGACGCGCCGCATCGCGCGATCCTACGGTCGGATGACGAAGTTGACGAGCTTGCCGGGTACGACCACGGTACGCGCGACCTCGCCGCCGTCGAGGTACGCCTGCACCCGCTCCGACGCTCGAGCGAGCGCGAGGAGCTCGTCCTCGCCGAGTCCGGGCGACACGTGCAGCCGATCGCGAATGCGCCCGTTGACCTGGACGACGACCTCGACCATGTCCACCTCGAGCAGCGCCGAATCCGCGACCGGCCAGGGCGCTTCCCACAGCCGCCCGTGCCCGAGTCGAGACCAGAGCTCCTCGGTGACATGTGGCGCATACGGCTGGATCAACGAAACCGCGGTCTCTGCCGCGAAGCGCGACGCAGGCCCCGCCCGGTCCTTTGAGAGCTCGTTCACGAGCTCCATCACGGCGGCGATCGCCGTGTTGAACGTGAACCGCCGGCCGATGTCGTCGGTGACCTTCGCGATCGTCGCGTGCGCCTTACGCGCGAGCGGCCCGTCGCCGGGCTCGCCCACAGGAGCGGTCGCAGCGACCTCGTTCACCACCGACCACAGCCGCTTCACGAAGCGCGCCATGCCCTCGACGCTGGACTCCGTCCACTCCATGTCCTCGTTCGCCGGACCGAGGAAGAGGATGTTCAGACGACACGCGTCGGCGCCGTAGCGCTCGAGGAAGTCGTCCGGGCCGACCACGTTGCCGGCGCGCTTCGACATCTTCACCTTGCCCGTCGTCACCCAGCCGTTCGAGAAGAACTGCGCGAACGGCTCGCGGAACCCGAGCAGCCCGAGGTCGTTCAGCACCTTCACCCAGAACCGCGCGTAGATCATGTGCATCGTCGCGTGGTCGACGCCGCCGATGTACAGGTCGACCGGGTTCCAGTAGTCGACGGCCGCGCGATCGAACGGCGCCGTGTCGTTGTCGGGATCGCAGTAGCGCAGGAAGTACCAGGACGAGTCGACGAAGGTGTCCATTGTCTCGGTCTCGCGCTGCGCCGCACCTCCGCAGGACGGGCACGGTACGTTCACCCACTCCTCGGCCTGGGCGAGCGGCGGCACGCCCTTCGGCTTGTAGTCCTCGATCTCGGGCAGCACGACGGGCAACTCGTCGTCGGGCACGGGAACGATCCCGCAGGCGTCGCAGTACACGATCGGAATCGGGCAGCCCCAGTAGCGCTGGCGGGAGAAGCCCCAGTCGCGCAGCCGGTAGTTGATCGTCGTGCGGCCGCGGCCCTCCGCCTCGAGCTTCTCGAGGATGCGTCGGCCGCCCTCGGGCGCCGGCAGCCCGTCGAACTCCGCAGAGTTCACGAGCACCTCGCCTTCCGCGTGCTCGACGTACGCGACGCTCTCGTCCACCTCGCCGTCGGACGAGCGGACTACCTGGCGGATGGGAAGGCCGAAGGCTTGCGCGAAGTCGAAGTCGCGCTGGTCGTGCGCGGGGACAGCCATGATCGCGCCCGTCCCGTAGTCGGTCAGGACGTAGTCGGCGACGTAGATCGGCAGCTGCGCTCCGTTGACCGGGTTGACGACGTGCAGCCCGGTGAAGACACCGGTCTTCTCGGTGGCCGCGGCCCGCTCCTCGGTCTTCTTGGCGCCCGCGCGGCGCACGTAGTCGCGGACCTCGTCGGAGTCGATTCGCGCCACGACCTCGTGCTCGGGCGCCAGCACGAAGAACGTCGCGCCGTACAACGTGTCCGGCCGCGTCGTGAAGACCGGCACGTCCTCGTCCCACTCGGCGATCCGAAAGAGGACCTCGGCGCCCTCGGAGCGCCCGATCCAGTGTCGCTGGCGCGCCTTGATCGACTCCGGCCAGTCGACCGTCTCGAGGTCGTCGAGCAGCGCCTGGGCGTAGTCGGTGATGCGGAAGAACCACTGCTCCATGAGGCGCGACTCGACCTCCGCGCCGCAGCGCTCGCAGCGGCCGTCGTGCACCTGCTCGTTCGCGAGCACGGTCTGGTCGTTCGGGCACCACTTGATTGGCGCACCCTTGCGATAGGCGAGGCCGCGCTCGAGGAAGCGCAGGAACTGCCACTGCTGCCAGCGGTAATACGCAGGATCGTGGGTCGACAGCAGGCGATCCCAGTCGTACGCCCAGCCGACCCGGCGATACGAGCGGGTGATGGTCTCGATGTTCCGCTCCGTGCTCACGCGAGGGTGGACGCCCTCGCGAATCGCCGCGTTCTCCGCGGGCAGGCCGAACGAGTCGAAGCCGTTCGGATGCAGCACGTGGAGCCCGTTGCGGGCCCGGAAGCGGGTGACCACGTCGCCGATCGTGTAGACGAGCATGTGACCCATGTGCAGCGTCCCGGACGGGTACGGGAGCATCTCGAGGACGTAGCTCTTCGGCCGACGATCCTCGTTCGAGACCTGGAACGCGTTCGCGTCCGCCCAGACGCCTTGCCACCTGGCCTCGATCGTCTTCGGGTCGTAGCTCTCCATCTCGCTCTCGATTCGTCTGCCGGAACAAAAAAGCCTCTCGGATGAGAGGCCTGACGGGATCGGCGCGGCGCTGCCGCGTTCGGTCCCTGGTCTATGCAAGAAGCTGCTGCACGACGCGAAAACGGTACCAGGCAAGATCTCGCGATGCTCGACCTCTTCCCCGAGTCCGCTCAGGTCGACGCCGGCGAGCTCGCGCTGGGCGGCATCCCGGCCGCGGAGCTCGCCGAGCGCTTCGGCACACCGCTCGTCGTCTACTGCGACGAGACGATCCGCGCGCAGGCTCGGTCTCTGCGAGACGCGGCGGGTTCGGACGCGCGCGTCTTCTACGGGACGAAGGCGTTTGCGAACGTCGCCGTGCTCCGGCTCCTGCGCGAGGAGTCGATCGGCGCGGATGTCGCCTCGTCAGGTGAGCTCGCCTTCGCACGAGCCGCAGGGCTCTCCGGCAGCGAGCTCGTCGTGCACGGCAACAACAAGGACATCGCCTTCCTCGCGGAGGCCGCGGCCGAAGGCGCTCCAGTGGTGCTCGACGCCCCCGACGAGGCGGCCCTGGCCGCCGCGGCCGGAGTCGAGCGAGTGCTGGTGCGCGTCACGCTCGGCGTCGACGCGGACACCCACGAGGCGATCGTGACCGGGCACCACGGATCGAAGTTCGGCCTGCCGCCCGTCGAAGCGCTCACACTCGTCCGCGCCGCGCTCGAGCACGGGCTCGACGTCCTCGGCGTCCACGTCCATGTCGGCTCGCAGCTGCCGGACTTCTCGGCGCAGGAGGAGACGATCCGGCGCCTGGCGGCGTTCGCGACCACGTGCCGGGAGGAGATCGGCTGGGAGCCGCGCGTGGCCGACCTAGGCGGCGGCTTCGGCATCCGGCACCACCCCGGCGAGGTGGTCCCCGAGGCGGCCGAGCTCGTGCGCGCGGCCGCGGCGACTGCGCGCGCGGCATTCGCGACCCAGCTCGAGCTCTGGTTCGAGCCGGGCCGCTGTCTCGTGGGGCGGGCGGGAGTGACGCTCTACCGCGTCGGAGCGGTCAAGCGACTCCCGGAGCGCACGTGGGTTGCGGTCGACGGCGGGATGTCGGACAACCCGCGCCCGCAGCTCTACGACGCGCGGTACACGGCGCTCAGCGCAATGCGGGCCGCCGACGCGCCGGACGAGACGGTGAGTATCGCCGGGATGCATTGCGAGTCCGGAGACGTCCTCATCGACGACGTCTCCCTGCCCGCTCCGCGTCGTGGCGACCTGCTCGCGGTTCCGGCGACCGGGGCGTACACGCTGGCGATGAGCTCGAACTACAACGGAGTCGGTCGGCCCGCAGCCGTGCTCGTGCGCGGCGGCGACGCGCGGCTGATTCGGCGCCGCGAGACGGTCGACGACCTGCTCTCGCTCGAAGCGTGAGCGACGAGCGCTGGACCTGGAAGGCCCACGGACTGCTGAGAGCAGACGACGGTTGCGTGCTCGTCCTCGTGGACGACGCAGGTGTGCGTCTTCCCTACGTCGAGGCCGCGATCTCCGAGACGGACGAGCTGTCGGCTCTGCGCGCGGGCTTCGCGACCCTCGTCGGCGCGCGGACTGCGATCGTGCGATCCGTCTCTCGTTCCGTCGACAACGAACGAAAGGAGCTCGAGGTCGGCGTCGAGCTCGAGGCCCTCGGCTCCGTCGAGCCACCCGCGGGAGCGATCTGGCTCGGGCCTGACGAGCTCGCGGACGCTCGGCTTCCCGCTCGCGATCGTGAACTCCTCGAAGCCCTCTTCGCGGACGACCCTCACCCGCTGCGAGCGCCGTGGGCACGGCGTGGCTGGTTCGCCGAGGCAGCGGTGTGGATGGAGCGCACCCTCGAGGCGCGCGGCTCGCCGACGATCGGCCCGGTCGAGCAGCTCTCGAACTGGTGCATCTCATCGATCCTTCGCGCGCCGACGGCGCAGGGCGACGTCTACCTCAAGGCGACCGCCCGCACGCCGCTGTTCGTCGAGGAGGGAGCCGTCACGCGCGGTCTGGCCGAGCTGTTCCCGGCAAACCTCCCCAATGTGATCGGCGTCGACAGCGCGCGCAACTGGATGCTCCTCGAGGACTTCGGGCCGCTCGTCGGGTGGGGGGCGTCGGTCGAGCTGCGCGTGATCGTGCTCACCGATTACGCGAGACTCCAGATCGAGTCCTCGCACCACGTGGAAGAGCTGCTGGGGCTCGGCGTGTTCGACCGGCGCGCGGCCTGGCTCGCCGCGCAGGTCGAGTCGCTGCTCGACGACCCCGCCGCCCTGCCGCTCGACGACGCGGAGCTGCACGCGCTGGCAGCGCGTATCCCCGCGTACCTGGAGGCCTGCGGACGCCTCGCGGCCGGGCCGGTCCCGGACACGCTCGTCCACGGGGATCTGCACCTCGCGAACGTCGCGGGAACCGCCGCCCCGTTCGTCTTCTTCGACTGGACGGACGCCGCGCTTGCGCATCCGTTCCTCGATCCGCTCGCGATCCACTTCGAGACGGACGCGGACATCCGACGAGCACTCCGAGACGCGTACCTCGCGGGCTGGCGCGAGTTCGCCGAGGAGGACGTGCTGGCCGAGCTGTGGGCGCTCGCGACGCCGCTCACGTTCCTGAATCAGGCTGTCAGCTATCGCTCCCTCCTCGCACACGTGGAGCCCGGCTCGGCCGGAGAGCTGGCCCCCGCGCTTCCGGACTGGCTGCGCCGCGCGCTCGCGGCGGACCTGCCGGTCTAATCTGATCCGCTCGGACGCGCGGGCCGTACCGTCCTCGCTGTGGACTTCCGGTTCTGTGACGACGCGGGCGACAATGGCTTCGGCTGGATCGTCGACGAGGCGATGACGCGCACCTCGCACGCGCTTGCCGTGGACGGCAAGTTCTGGCTTGTCGACCCGGTCGACTGGCCGGACGCAGTCGACCGGGCACTCGGGCTCGGCGAGCCTGCCGGCGTGATCCAGCTGCTCGACCGGCACAACCGCGACTGCAGCGGACTCGCCGAGCGGCTCGGCGTACCGCACCTCCGCGTACCCAACGCGATCCCGGACAGCCCCTTCGACTGCATCCGGCTCAAGCGCGCTCGTCGCTGGAGCGAGGCGGCGCTCTGGTGGCCGACGACGCGGACGCTCCTCGTCAGCGAAGCGCTCGGCACGAATCCGTTCTTCGCCGGCGCGGCTCCGCTCGGCGTCCACCCCCTCCTGCGCCTGACGCCTCCTCGCGCGCTAGGCGCCTTCGAGCCCGAGCATCTGCTCGTCGGTCACGGCGAGGGCCTGCACGGCCCGGACACTGCGGACACGCTGCGCGAGGCGCTCCGGACTAGCCGTCGCGGGCTGCCCGGGCTCCTCGTCCGCCTACCCTTCGCCGGCCGCGGCTAGGAGGCCGGGCCGCACCAGGCGCGGGGGCGCGACGAGCCCGGCGTCCTTCACGGGCGGGTTGACCGGTTCGGCTAGCGGTGCGGCGCCGAAGGAGGCCGCCACCCGCTCCGGCGGCGCGTCGTCGTACAGCGTCGTGCGCTGACGCGGAACGCGGCCCGCCGAGCGAATGAGCTCCTCCATTCCCTCGGGTGGCATCTCCTGACCGAACTCCGCGCCGGCCGAACGCGAGATCGACTCGTTCATGAGCGTTCCGCCGAGGTCGTTGACGCCGGCGGCGAGCGCCTGGCGCGTCCCCTGGGGGCCGAGCTTCACCCACGAGGCCTGGATGTTCGTGATCTCGGGATGAAGCGCCAGGCGCGCGACGGCGTGGACGAGGAGCGTCTCGCGGAACGTCGGCCCGCGGCGCGCGCGGCCCTGGAGGTAGATCGGCGCCTCCATCGGAACGAACGGCAGCGGGACGAGCTCGGTGAAGCCGCCGGACAGCCGCTGCTGCTCGCGCGTCCGCAGGAAGTGGCGCGCCCAACTCCGCGGGCCGTCCACATGCCCGAACATCAACGTCACGTTCGAGCGCAGGCCGACGCGGTGCGCGGCGTCGTGCACGGCGAGCCACTGCTTCGTGGTCACCTTGTCCGGGCAGATGATGCGCCGCACCTCGTCGTCGAGCACCTCCGCGGCCGTCCCGGGTAGTGACCCCAGCCCGAGGTCGCGGAGGTGGCCGAGGTACTGGTCGAGCGCGAGGTCGAGCGTCGCCGCTCCCTGCCAGATCTCGAGCGCAGAGAACGCGTGGACGTGAATGCCGGGCACGGCGGACTTGATCGAACGCACGACGTCGGCGTAGTAGTCGCCCGTGAAAGCGGGATGGATGCCACCCTGCAGGCAGACCTCGGTAGCTCCGCGTTCCCACGCCTCCTCCACGCGCCGGACGATCTCCTCGCGAGGCACGAGGTACGGCGCTCCACGCAGGTTCTGAGCGAGTTTGCCCTTCGAGAAGGCGCAGAAGCCGCAGCGGAAGTAGCAGACGTTCGTGTGCTGGATGTTCCGCGTGACGACGTACGAGACGACGTCGCCGCAGACCTCACGACGGAGCCGATCGGCGGCGGCGAAGACGCGCTGCGCCTCCTCTCCGCGCGCTTCTAGCAGGCGCGCAATCTCCTCTTCGCCCAGCTCGTCGCCGACGAGCTCGAGCGGAGGCGCGTCGTGGCGGACGACGAACGGCGGGGTGACCGGATCACCCGGTGCCCACGAGTCGTCCCGAGCGAGCGAGACGGCATCCGACGCCCGGCGCACGAACGGCAGCACCGCTGGATCGAGCCAGCGCTCGGAGACGTACTCCGGATAGACGGGCAGGCGCGGCGCGAGCTCGAGACCACGCGAGCGCGTCGCTTCGGCCAGACGGTCGAGCTCCGGCCACGGCGCCTCCGGGTTCACATGGTCGATCGTCACCGGCGAGACGCCGCCCCAGTCGTCGATGCCCGCGTCGAGCAGGCGCGGGAAGTCGTCGAACGCGAGGTTGGGTGGCGCCTGGACGTGCCAGTCGGGCCCGAGCAGGATGCGCGCGGTCGCAATCGTCCACAGGTGCTCGTCGAGCAAGGGCTCCGGATGGGACGCCATGCGGGTGCCCGGCTTCGCACGGAAGTTCTGGACGATGACCTCCTGGACGTGGCCGTGCTCCTCGCCGAGCGCCTTCAGGGCGAGCAGTGCATCGATCCGCTCCTCGCGCGTCTCGCCGATCCCGATGAGGATCCCGCTCGTGAACGGGATCGCGACCTCCCCCGCGAGGCGGATCGTCTCCAGGCGGCGCGCCGGGAGCTTGTCCGGCGAGGCCCAGTGCGGCCCGCCCTTCGCCGAGAGCCGCTCGGCGGTCGTCTCGAGCATGATCCCCATCGACGCCGAGACCGGGCGCAGCGCCTCGAGCTCGGCGCGGGTCATGACGCCGGGGTTCAGGTGCGGCAGGAGGCCGGTCTCCTCGAGAACGAGCCGAGCACACCGCTCGAGGTACTCGAGGGTCGTCTCGTAACCGAGGGCGCGCAGCTCGTCGCGCGCGACCTCGTAGCGCAGCTCCGGCTTGTCCCCGAGCGTGAAGAGCGCCTCGCGACAGCCGGCTGCGGCGCCGGCCCGTGCGATGGCGAGCACCTCCTCCTCGGTCATGAACGCGCGCTCGCCCCGACGCGGCGGCCGCGCGAACGTGCAGTAGCCGCAGACGTCACGGCACAGCGTGGTCAGGGGGACGAAGACTTTCGGCGAGAACGTGACGAGCGTGGCCGACCGCACCCTACGGGCCTCCGCGAGCACGTCGTCGAGAGGGGCGGCGAGGAGGTCTCGTGTGTCGGCAGGAGAGCGCACGGCGAAGCCGCGAGCTTAGACCGCCGACGCGCGCAGGTAGGTCACGACGGCGAGAACGCGGCGATGCGTTTCGCCGTCGTGGGGCAGGGCGAGCTTGCCCAGGATCGAGCGAACGTGGGTCTCGACCGTCTTCTCCGTGAGCCAGAGCTGCTTTGCGATGCCGGCGTTCGTCCGACCCTCTGCCACGAGACCCAGCACCTCACGCTCACGCGGAGTCAGCTCGGCGAGAGGGTCGTTGTCGTGCGGTTGGACGAGGAGCTCCTTGACGACGACCGGGTCGAGCGCAGAACCTCCGCCGGCGACGCGTTCGGCGGCCTCGAGGAACTCGCCGACGTCGAGCACGCGATCCTTGAGCAGGTAGCCAAAGCCGCCGTCGGCGCTGACGAGCTCGACTGCGAACCGACTCTCGACGTGCTGTGAGAGGACGAGCACCGCTGTCGCGGGATGCTCGCTCCGGATCTCGACGGCCGCGCGCATCCCCTCGTCCTCGTAGGTCGGCGGCATGCGCACGTCGACGATCGCGAGCTCCGGCTCGTGCTCGGCGACGACGGCGAGCAAGGACTCGGCGTCTCCGACCCGAGCGAGCACGGTGTGTCCGGCGTCCTCGAGCAGACCGGCTAGACCCTCGCGGAGGAGCACCGTGTCCTCGGCGATCACGATTCGCACGGGATCACCACCTCGACGCGCGTCCCGCCGGCTCGAGGGCTCACGATCTCGAGCGTTCCGCCCAGGGCTCCCACGCGATCCCGGAGCCCCGCGAGCCCGGATCCCCGACGAACGACTGCGCCCCCGACGCCGTCGTCGACGACGCTGACGTGGAGCGTGCCGTTCTCACGAATCGCACGCATGGCGACCTTCGACGGCGAGCCGTGCTTGACGGCGTTCGTCAGCGCCTCGCAGGCGACGAAATACGCGGCCGCCTCGACGCTCGCGGGCGCTCGCTCGGCCGACGCTTCGACCTCGACCTTTACGGGAGCGGAGCGCGCGAGCTCGCGGAGCGCCTCCAAGAGGCCGTCGTCGAGGCGAGCGGGCCGCACGCCGGCGGCGATCTGACGAAGATCCGCGATCGCCGCCCCGACCTCGTCGACGACCTGGTCGAACGCCGGCGAGAGCACGGCCGCCTCGCGCGGGAGCTTGAGCTGGAGACGCCGGAGCTGGACGCCGAGCGAGACGAGCCGCTGTTGCGCGCCGTCGTGGAGGTCGCGCTCGAGTCTACGACGCTCCTCGTACCCGGCCTCGACGATGCGCGTGCGCGACGCTTCCACCTCCGCGAGCTGGATCCGCACCTCGACACGCAGACGCGCCATCTCGATCGAGAGAGCAGCGGCCGCGAGCACGCCGTCGAGCAGGTCGCGGCGCTCCAGCAGCGCCGGGTCGTGAAGAAGCAGGGCGGTGCGTGCGTCGTCCCGTCCGATGTCACGTCGCGACCGCTCGTACCGCGGGAGCTCGTCGACGATCTCCCCGCTCGCGTCCGCGAACGCCTCGGTTTCCGGCAGCCAGAAGTAGATCGCCGCCAGCTGATCGCCGAGCGCCTCGGCGACGACCGCACTGACCTCCTCCGGCGCACGGAGGCCGTCGCGGACCTCGTCCTCGAATGCTCGCACCAGTCGCACTCCTTCGTACCGCGCGCGCCGGTACCGCCGGTTGACGAGATCCTGGATCCGTGCGCGCAGCGGGCGGAAGGCGAACGCGACGACGAGCGTCGCGAGTGCGATCACCCACGGCGAATCGCCACCGACGAGGACACCGAGCCCGATCGTGATTGCCGCGTAGGCGCTGACGAGGAGCGCGGTCAGCGCGACGTAGACCAGCGTGCGGTTGACGAGCCCTTCGATCGCGTACAGCCCGTGCCGCGTGATCGCGATGCCGATCGCGGCCGCCGTGGCCACCCAGATCCCCATGAGCATGGGGAACACGATCCAGTCGATCACCGTGACCCCGAGCGTGTAGCCGAGAAGGCCGGAGAGGAAGCAGAGGACGAGCACGATCGGAACGAGTGCGAGCGCCCAGGCGAGCCACATCGTCTGGAGTCGTTCGATACCCGTCGAGCGGCGAAGGCGCAGTCGGATCGCGTAGGCCCCGGCGAAGAGGCTTGCGAGCATTCCGACCCAGAGGATCCACGCTGTCCAGCCGACGTGCAGAGCTTCGCCGACGGTGTTTCCGGCGAGCGGATTCGAAACGGAGGCGTCCTCGCCGTAGAACGGGCTGGGATCCAGCGAGGCCATGGCCGTGAAGCCAGCGAAGCTGAAGATGGCGAGTCCCACGACCCGGCGCCAGCGCCTCGAGAGCAGCCGGCCGTTCGGAAAGACGAAAGCGATCGCGATCGGCCAGGCGTAGAGCAGGGGCCAGGTGGCGCGGTCCGCCTGCAGGACCCAGCCCTCGCCGAAGACGATCAGGCCTGTCTGAACCGTGAGCACGAGCGGGCCGAGCAGCATGATCCATGCGATCACGTTCCGCGGCTGCCGATTCGCGATGAGCAGACCGACGACAGACGGGGCGAGGAACGCCGCGACGAGGAACGGGACGAACCACATTGGAAGCCAGTCCGTCTGCCCCCCGGCGAGAGCCGCAACCTCGAGCGCGAGGAAGAGCGCGTTCGCAATGGCCGCGCCCCATGCCGCGATCCGAAGCCTGCTCATGCAGACAATCTTTCGCCTCTCGGCTCGAATCCGCAATAGGTGCTGGCACTGGGATCGTTTTCGGCGGTGCCGCCGAGCCGAGTCCCGCGGTGGCGTCGATGTGCCCGAAGCCCCTCCGTCCTACCGTCGTCTGCGACCACACGACGAAAGGAGATTGGGATGTTTCGCGGAGGAGACTCGATCGAGAACCCCGTGACGGGGGAGCGCCTCGTCTTCAAGAGGACGTCCGCAGAGACGAACGGCGAGTACGTGCGCTTCGAGTGCTTCGTGAAGCCTTCGGGATTCGTCGCGGCCTCGCACGTGCACCCGTACCAGGAGGAGCGCTTCGAGATCCTCGAGGGCGAGGTCACCTTCAAGCTCGACGGGCAGGAGGTGCCGACACGCCCGGGCGACGTCGTTCTCGTCCCGGCCGGGAAGAAGCACCAGTTTTGGAACGCGGGCGACACCGAGGCACGGTTCGCATGCAAGGTGAGCCCGGCCCTCGGCTTCGAGGGGCTGATCGAGACGATGTTCTCGCTCGCCCAGGACGGGAAGACGAACCGCAAGGGCATGCCGAACCTCCTCCGGCTCGCGGTCATCGCGCGAGCGCACTTCGACACGGTGCGGCTGCCGTTCCCGCCGGCGTGGCTCCAGCGGATCGGGCTCGCGCTCGGCGCGCCGCTCGGGCGACTCTTCGGCTACGGCCCAACCTATGCGGCGCAGAACGAGCGCGTCGCGGGCGAGGTGCTCACCGCATGAGCTGGCGGCGACGCTTTCGGCGCTGGCTGCTCGGGGCGGGACTCCTCGTCGGACTCGTGCTCCTGCTCGGGACCGTCTCAGCACTTCGGGCCGGAGCGTGGGCCGGACGACACCTCTCGACACTCACATCCACACGAAAGGGGAAGGCGATGTTCCGTACGACGTCATTTGCACTCGCTGTGACCGTGGGTGCGCTGCTCCTCGCAGCGCCCGCTTCCGCCGACAACTCGGGCTCCAACCAGGCGAGTCCCACGGACACGCGCAGCGAAGCCCTCAACAAGCACTACGGGCTCGGGGAATACGCGCCCGTCTCCACGCGCAGCGTGGCCCTCAACAAGCACTACGGGCTCGGGGAGTACGCGCCCGTCTCCACGCGCAGCGTGGCCCTCAACAAGCACTACGGACTCGGGGAGTACGCGCCCCTCTCCACGCGCAGCGTGGCCCTCAACAAGCACTACGGGCTCGGGGAATACGCCGATCCGTTCAGCACTCGCGCGCGTTCGACGGCCGGCGAGACTTCGGTGACAAGCGGCGGTCCGGAGATCGACTGGCCGCAGATCGGCATCGGCCTCGCACTCGGCCTCGTGCTCGCGCTTGGCTTGGTGCTCACGGCTCGCTTCACGCAGGCTCGGACACCCGTCGCACGCTGAGGGCGTCCTCACGGCAAGCGCACCTGAGAGACGGCGCCGGTCAGACGTCGTCTCTCAGTGGCGCTTTGACGTCCAGAGTCCGCCGACGGGAACGAAGCGGCCCTTCGTCCAGCGCTGCAGCTGGCCCTGCTGAATGGGGAACGCGTCGCCCTTCCCGGTCTTCACCGTTACACCGGGCAACAGAAACGGGTTCTTCGCGCTCGAGATCGAGCGGGCGCGTGCCATCAGTGCCGCGCGCGTGGGGTTGGCGCCGAGGCGTCGCAAGAGGGAGGCTGTCTCGAACCCGACCGCCATGCCGTACACGTGGTAGACGTCGTTTGGGTTCGCGCCCTTCGCGTACTTGGCGAGGAGCGCGCGGTACTGCTTCATCCCGGCGTCCCTGTTCCAGCGCGGGTCGGTCGGGTCCTTGAGAACCGTCGTCGTGATCGTTCCCTCGACGAGTTTGTTCTTCCCGCCCTCGGATGCGAGCACCATGATGTTCGAGGTACCCGAGACGGCGTTGTTGATCACGAGCGGCCGCCAGCCGAGGCGGTTCGCGAAGACGTAGGACTGGATCGCGAAGGTCGGCGTCGCGAAGATGCAGAGGACGTTTGCGCCGGACGCCTTCAGCCG
>Ga0075344_1000010_pt1 | contig 22590 bp, 25 predicted proteins | sample RushOxbow_ThreeS_FD_120075 | JGI IMG/M metagenome (GOLD analysis project Ga0075344, IMG submission 120075) | Natural and restored wetland microbial communities from the San Francisco Bay, California, USA, that impact long-term carbon... | ecosystem: Environmental > Terrestrial > Soil > Wetlands ...
ATCCCGCGAACGGCGTCCTCCGATGCGCGGCACACGGCACGCGCGGCGTTGTCGTCCGCCAGCGAGCGGAGGCCGGCTGCATCGCCCCAGAGCGTCTCGCAGAACCCGCCATTGCGTCCGCTCGGGCCGTGGCCACACAGAGCCGTCTCGAGAAGCAGCACGTCGAGCGACGGCTCGAGCTCGAGGAGCTGCCACGCTGTCCACATGCCGAGGTAGCCGCCTCCGACGATGACGACATCGGCGGTCGCGTCCCCTTCGAGCGACCGGGTCGGCGTGACCTGGCCGGCCTCCTCCAGCCACCATCCCTGGCGCGTGTGGTTCATCAGGCGGCAGCGGGCCGACGCGCGAGCGCCACGCTGCACGTGATCACCGCTGCGACGGCGATCGGGACGAGGATCGTCCAGAAGAGGGGTAGGCCGCCGAGCACGGCGCCCACCGACACCATCGCGGCCGAGCGCGGACCACGCGGAACCCCCAGTTGGCCGAGAACCATGAGCACGGCACCGGCGACCAGGAAGCCCAGCCAGAGCATGACGTCGCGCGTCGTCTCGAAGTCGAAGAGGGCGAGCCCCCCGACCGCAGCGACGAGGTACAGCACGCTCAGGGCGAGCACGAGGAACTTCGTCGAGGAGGCGAGTCCGCCGCTGCGCATCGCGACGGAAGCCTACGCACGTTCAGGGGTGGCGGACGGGACTCGAACCCGCGACCACCGGGACCACAACCCGGGGCTCTACCAACTGAGCTACCGCCACCGCGCCCGCGACAGGATACCGCCCGCTCCGTGGACGACTCGCGCGGCCACCCGAACAGCCTTGTGCGGTCGGTGATCTGCCTGCGCCTGCACGTCGCGACGCCCCGCTCGGAGCGTTACTCGGCGCTCAGGACAGCCTGAGTCTGGATCGTCCGGCCGACGAGCCGACCCGACTCGTCGAGGACGTCCGTCTCGACGACGACCGTGGTCTTCCCGATGTGCAGGGGCCGCGCTCGCGCCCGGATCTCGCCCGCGCGCACTGCGCCGAGGAAGTTCGTCTTCGATTCGATGGTCGCCGTGCCCGAGCCGGGCGGCATGTTGAAGAAGGCACAGACTGCGCCGGCGGAGTCGGCGAGCGCCATGAGGACGCCGCCGTGCAGGATCCCGCCTGACGTACAGAGCTCCGGCGCCCAGTCGAGCGCTGCGTCGACCTCGTCCGCGCCGCCGTAGAACCGCATGCCGAGCGTCTCGCCGAGGGGCATCTGCGAATGCACGAGCTCCGTGATCTCCGGTTTCTCCATAGCGAGAACTTACGTCAGTCGCTTCTCGAGGTAGGCCGCGAGACGCGTCAGCGGGAACGAGATGCAGAAGAAGATCACCATCACCGTTGCGTAGATCGGGATGGCCTCGACCTCGCCGATCCCGATCGGCGGAGGCGCGGCAAGGCGCTCCACCTGCCGCTCGGCCGACTCCAGAAGCTCCGGCGCTCCGATCACCTGGGCGATGGTGGAGTTCTGGATGATGTTGACGAGGAGCCCGACGAGCGGAGGCAGGAGCCGTCGCAGGGCCTGCGGGAGGATCACGAATGTGTGCCTGCCGATCCAGCCGAAGCCGAGCGCGGACGCAGCCTCGTGCTGCTCCTTGGGGATCGACTGCACGGCGCCACGCGTCGCCTCGGCGACCTGGGCGCTGCCCCACAGGGTGAGCGCGATCGAGGCCGAGATGAGCGCGTCGAACTCCAGGCGCGGGTTGACCGAAGGCAGGAGGAAGAAGACGAGGAACAGCGTCACGAGGATCGGGAGCCCGCGCCAGACTTCGATGTAGAGGCGGATCAGCGCGCGCGAGGGCATGAACTTGATCGTGAGCAGCGTGCCGAGCGTGATCCCGATCACGAGACTGCCGGCGAGCGAGAGCGCGGCGATCTGGAGGGTTCCCTTGAGGCCGACGCGGAGCATGTAGTCGAGGACCGGCTCGGCCCAGTCGGGGAGGAAGCTCATCTCGCGTCCTCGGGGAGGGCCAGGCGGCGCTCGACGACGCGGATCGACGCCGACATCGACCACACGATCACGAGGTACGTGACCGCGAGCGTGGTGAACGTCTCGACGGTCTGGAGTGTCAGCGCGTTGATGTTGAGCGCGGTGGTCGTCAGCTCCGGGTAGCTGATGACGTACATCAGGGAGGTGTTCTTGACCACGCTGATGTAGGTGTTGATGGAGGAAGGCAGCGCGATCCGGCCGCCGATCGGCAGCGTCACGTTCAGGAACGTGGCGAGGCGCCCGAACCCGAGCGCTGAGCCGGCCTCGCGGAAGCGGAAGGGGACGGCCTCGAAGCCGGCCCGGAAGTTCTCGGTGTTGAACGCGCCTCCCCAGATCGTCACCGCGAGCCATGCGACGGTGAACGGCTCGAGGACGATCCCGATCTGCGGTAGCGCGAAGAAGAGGAAGAAGATCTGGACGAGGATCGGGGTGTTCCGGATGATCTCGACGTAGATCGCCGCGAGCTGACTGATCACGGGAACCCGGTGTGCGCGCGCCGCCCCGAGGACGAGCCCGATGACGAAGGCGCCGGCGATCGCGATCGCCGAGACCTCGAGCGTCCGGCGCAGTCCCGCGAGGAGTTCGTCGCCGTTCTCGGTGATGAACGACCAGTCGAAGGCGACGGCGAGTGACGTCATGCCGTGACGTGCGGAGCGGCCGCGTCGTGCGCGGCCGCTCCGTCGATCATGTCGTGTGGTGCCGCTACGAGCACTGCGTCGTCGAATCACCCTGCGTGTAGCCGAAGTTCTGCTTCGGCCGCAGGATGTTCTTCGAGAACGGCGCGACCTGGGCGGGCGGCACCGTGTTCCTGAGAATCGGCATGAAGAGGTCGCGCTTCTTCATCAGGTTGAGGCGCGAGTCCATCCACCGCTTGAGCGCCGTGTTCCCCTGCTTGATCCCGATGCCGTACGGCAGAGGCAGGAAGAGGTCGTTCGTGAGCTTGTAGTTGCGGTCTGTCACGGCAATCCCGAGGAGAACCGTGTCATCCCACATGAGGGCGTCGGCCCGACCGTCCCGGAACGCGATCAGTGCGTTCGTGAAGCTGTCGGTGACGAGCACCTTCGTGTCCTTGAAGCAGTTCTTCATCCAGCGGTCGTAGATGGAGCCGCTCGTGGTGACGACGGTCTTCCCGGCGATGTCCGCGATGGTCCGGATCGGCGAGTTGTTCGCAACGAGCAGCCGACCGGTCGCCTTGTAGTACGCACGCGAGAAGTCGATGCGGGTATCACGGTCTGCGGTGTAGGTGAAGGTCGCGATGACCATGTCGACGCGTCCCGTCGTGAGCGCCGGCTCGCGGGCCGGAGTCGTCACGCAGGTGTACGTAACCCGGTTCGACTTGCCGAACGCGAAGCGCGAGAACCACTTCGCGATCTCGACGTCGAACCCGGCCGACTGGCTGCGCGCGCCGATGTATCCGAACGGCGGCGAATCGCACTTCACCGCGATGTTCAGCCGCTTCCGTTGCTTGATCTCGGCGGGCAGCGGCGGTAGGCCTTTCTGCTCCGCTGCGTACGGCTCGGCCTCGCGCGCCGAGGCTACGCCGCTCAGGGCTACGAGCAGTCCTGCTGCGAGCGCAACCGTGACGAGCGCGACGGTAACTCGTTTCATTCCGTTCCTCCTTGTTCGTCGATGAGCTCCTCCAGGGTATGGGCGAGCTGGGTTCTGCGCAGGAAGCGCTGCGTGCGCTCCTGCTGCGGGTTGTCGAGCACGTCGCGGGGGTGTCCTTGCTCGACGATCTTCCCCGCATCCATGAAGATCACACGGTCGCCGACCTCGCGGGCGAACTGCATCTCGTGCGTGACGACGAGCATCGTCATGCCCTCGCGTGCGAGTGACCGCATGACGACGAGCACCTCGCCGACGAGCTCCGGGTCGAGTGCCGACGTGACCTCGTCGAAGAGCATGACATGCGGTTGCATCATGAGCGCCCGTGCGATCGCGACCCGCTGCTGTTGACCACCCGAGAGTTGGTGCGGATGCTGCCCGGCTTTTTCCTCGAGGCCGACGCTGGCGAGAAGCGCACGTCCCCGCTCCTCGGCCTCGTTGCGCGGCATCTTGCGGATCCGTCTCGCTGCGAGCGTGAGGTTGTCGAGGGCGGTCAGCTGCGGGAACAGATTGAACTGCTGGAAGACGATCCCGATTCGCTGCCGGATTCCCGACACATCGGCGCCCTTCCGCGTGATCTCCTCGCCTTCGAGGAAGATGCGACCCGCCTGGATCGGCTCGAGGAGGTTGATGCAGCGCAGAAGCGTGCTCTTCCCGCTCCCGCTCGGGCCGATGACGCAGAGAACCTCGCCGGGCTCGACGCTCAGGTCGATTCCGTCGAGAACGACGTTGTCGCCGAAGCGCTTGTGGACGTCCTCCATGCGGACCATGGCGACGCCGTCTGCCTGCCGCCCCTCGACGGCTGTGGTCACGACACTCACTGGACAGGGAGATTCAACGGGAAATGTGGCCGTCCGGTCAAGCGGTTGACGCATCTCCGCTCGGGGCGTACCCTCTTCCGGTCAAGCCTCGAGCGAAAGGAGAGGACCTCATGAAAGTCGCCTGCTTCACCTCTCTTCGGCTCGGCGCTGCAACGGTCTAGGAACCTCGCGGCGGCGCGAGCCGCGACCCGGTTCATCACCGACTCAAGGAGTCTTCCCTTGTCCGATGCAAGCCTGGCCGACCTCGGCTGGACCGACGAGCTCGAGGCGGCCTTCACGACATATGCAGAGCGGGGGTTCCTGCCCGCTCGCGTCGTCGCGGAGCATCGCGGCGGCTACTACGTTCGCTCCGCTCTCGGAGACCGGCTCGCGCACGCACGCGGCCGACTGCGCGACGACGAGCTCTGGGGAGGGATGCCCGCGGTCGGCGACTGGGTCGTCGTCTGCGACGCGCCCGGCGAGCGCTTCGCCATCGAGGCCCTGCTTCCGCGCCGCACGAAGGTCTCGCGCAAGACGCCGTGGTTGAAGGCCGAGGAGCACATCCTCGTCGCCAACGTCGACATCGTGCTGATCGTCTCGGGGCTCGACGGCGACTTCAATCCGCGACGGCTCGAGCGCTACCTCGTCGCCGCGTGGGACTCGGGCGCAGACCCGGTCATCGTCCTCACGAAGCTCGATCTCCTGGATGACCCCGACAAGCTCGTCGAGGCCGAGCTGGTCGCGGCCGGCGTTCCCGTCGTCTCGGTGAGCAACGTCACAGGCGAGGGCATCGACGACGTGCGGGCTCTGCTCGCGCCGGCGAAGACGCTCGTCCTGCTCGGATCCTCCGGTACGGGGAAGTCGACGCTGGCGAACCGCCTGGCGGGCCGCGAGGTGATGGCCACCGGAGAGCTGCGCAAGGGCGACGGCCGCGGTCGGCACACGACGCGACACCGCCAGCTCCTCGTCATGCCCGGCGGGGCGATCCTCATCGATACCCCGGGGCTCCGCGAGCTGCAGGTCTGGGAGGGTGACGTCGACAGCGCCTTCTCGGACATTGCGGAGCTCGCAGCGCAGTGCCGGTTCAACGACTGTGCGCACACGACCGAGCCCGACTGCGCGGTGCAAGAGGCGCTCGCCGCGGGCGCGCTCGACGAGGACCGCTGGGCGAGCTACCTCAGGCTCCAGCGGGAGCTGCGCGCGATCGAGGCGCGGAGCTCCCACCGCATCCAGCGGGAGCTCAAGAGCCGGTGGCGGGCGCGGGCGCGAGAGACGCGCCGCGCCCGCCGCTACGGGCACAAGCCGTGAGCGCTACTTCGCGACCCGCGTGACCCAGTACTCAGTGGTGGGCGTCGGCGTGGTGCCGAAGCGCGCGTTCACCGCGTACAGGCGGCTTCCCTGCTCAGCGATCGTCGTCGGCACGTCGAACTGCGGATTCGAGATGCGCGTCACGACGCGGCCGGTGCGCAGGTTCGGTGCGAGCGCGATCTTCGCGATGACGTTCAGGCGGTTCTGCACGACGTAGAGCGTCTTGCCGTCGAGCAGAATGCCGTCGCCGTTCGGGACGCTCTCGCCGGCTGCGAGCGCGATTGCCCGGCTCGTGCCGCTCGGCGTCACCGTGAAGAGGCGCCCCGTCGAGGACTGGACGATCACGAGCGTCTTGCCGTTCGCCGTCGCGTCGATCCCGTTCACGTTGAAGCCCGCGCCGTGGACGTAGTCGCCGCTCAGCGGAACCGTCGCGAACGCAGACCCGGGCCGTCCCTTCGGGCCGAGCGGAACGCGGTAAAGCACCGGCTTGAAAGAGTCGGTGAACCAGGCCGCCCGCTTGGTGACGACGACGTCGTTGACGAAGCTGCCGCTCGGCGAGAACGCATACGTGCGGAGGAGCGCCCCGTTCTTCGCGTCGTAGGCGTAACCGTTCCCCGTCGCGCCCCCAGCGACGAAGAGCCGCCCGCGGTCGACCTTCATCCCGATCGCCGCTCGCCCTGCCTGGGCGGGGACGACGATCGATCCCTGTCCGGTCCGCAGGCTGCCCCGGTAGACGGCGCCGGTCGGGATCGAGCCGACGTAGAACTGCTCGCCGGCTGACGTGATGCCCTCGGGCTGGAATCCGTCGGGCAATGCGATCCGGCTCGGGAATGCGCTCTGCGCTCCCGCTGCCCCCACCGCTACGGCGGTGACGCAGGCGAGCGCAAGAAGTAGTCGGGTCATTCGGATGTCCCCCTTCCGTGGACCTCTCTGCCGGAAAGTACCCGGATACCCGCGTGAGCGGTTTGCTACTCGCCGGGGAGCGGCGATGTGCCGCTCCCCGGCGAGAGCGCAGCTACTGGCGGTACACGCCGGGACGCGTCAGCGCCCAGATCACCCAGACGGCCAAGGCGATCGTGAGGATCGACCAGAACGGGTAGTAGGGAATCCAGAAGAAGTTCGCGATCGCCACGAGCGTCGCGAGAGCGATCGCGACCAGGCCGCCCCAGATGCGGCCGCCGATGACGGCGAGCCCGGCGGCCGCGACGACGATCCCGAGGATGAGGTGGATCCAACCCCACGTGCTCACGTCGAAGTTGAAGAGGTAGTTCTCCGTCTTCACGAAGATCTCGTCGTTCGAGATCGCCGCCAGCCCGGCGATCACCTCGAAGAATCCGACAATCACCATGAGTACGCCGGCGAACATCGCTCCGCCGACGGCCCAGCCGGAGGCTTCCGGCTCGTACTGCGTCATGACCGTGCTCCTCTCGTCTCGTACATTCCAGTGCAAACACTAGGACCCGGATCAGTCGTCGCGGTGGGCGCAGCCGACGATGAGTCCACTTGCGCTCTGCCGACGTCGGCGGTGCCTGGAGCGGCACGCGGACGGCCAACTCGGTCGCCGCCCACGAGCGCGGGCCGGCCTCGGGCTGAGCTGTCGTCGATCGAGGAGGCCGAGCCGCGGCGTGCCCGCGGCTCGGCTCTTCGTCCAGCGGTCGTGGCCGCCAATCGGCGGCAAGTAGCCGCAGGTGGAATCGAAGCTCGCTGTAGACCATGAACCGCCTGCCGCTGACGGAGAGCGCGATGCGCTGTACCCGAACGCGGCATGAGCAGGGACAGAGCCGTCTCTTGGTCGGGACAGCCGAAGTGCACTAGGCTCGGCGTGAGGCAAATCACGGGAGGGAGCCGACATGACTCAGTGGGGAGTGATCCCGTCGATCCGCGTAAGAGACATGGCGGAAGCGCTCGCCTTCTACCGCGGAACGCTCGAGTTCACGCTCGACAGCGGCGGCGACGACGCGAGCAACTCGTCACTCACACGAGGTGACGCACACGTCATGATCGAGACGGCTGCGGACCACTACGGCGATGCGTACAACACCGCGATCAGGGAGCGCCTCGGGAGGCCCTCGTGCATCGATCTGTATATGGAGGCCCCGGATGTCACGGCGTTCTATTCAAGGCTTCAAGCCGCAGGTGCGCGGATCGTCGATCCGCTGGCGACGCGGCCGTGGCGTCAGGAGCAGTTCACCGTCGAGGATCACGAGGGCAACTGGCTGACCTTCTGGAAGAAGGCAGGTGCCGACTGACGCGAAGCGCGATAGCTGAGCCAAATCCGCATGGTTGTTGCGGTCCGAATGGCCCCGGGAGGAGTCGAACCTCCGCACACAGATTCGAAGTCTGTCGCTCTATCCACTGAGCTACGGGGCCAGGCCCGGCAAGTATGCCCGTGGCCGGCCACGTCGCTCGCTCAGCGTCTTGCGCATCACGGACGCGGGGACGAGCACGTGAACGACTGCCAGGTCGAACTGCGTCGCCCGCCGGCTTGGAGAGGATCTCGTCCGAGACGGCGAGCTTGCAGAGGTCGTGGAGCTGCGGCGCGCCCCCTTGAGCGGTTCGGCACGTTCGGAGGTGCGGGTCCGTCCGACGGCGGTCCTACCCTCGCCGCCATGACATTGGGAATCGTGGTGTTCGGCGCCGCGTTCCTCGCCGGTCTCGGGCTCGGCACGTACACCCGACGGCCGCTCTCCACCGCCTTCCTCGTCCTCGGTAGCTTCAGCGCGCTGCTCGTGTTGTCGGCGACCGGTGAGCTGTTCGGGGCCGCGGCGATCCTCGCCATAGTGGCCCTCGTGGGGCTCGTTGCGGAGAGCATGCGAGAGACGTTCGTGCGACTCGTCGACGGCTACTGAGCAGAGAGAGTTCGAGCAGGCCTCGCGCCTACACTGCACCCCGCGCGGGCGTGGCGGAACTGGCAGACGCGGCGGGTTTAGGTCCCGTTGGGCTTCGGCTCTTGGAGGTTCGAGTCCTCCCGCCCGCACCTCATGCGACGCGGTCGAGCCGAAAGAGGCCGATGTCGTGGCGCGTCTCGCCGTCGAGCGCGAGGTCGGCCAGGATCTCTCCGACGACGGAGCAGAACTTGTAGCCGTGTCCCGAGAATCCCGCACCGACGACGGCGGCTCGGGTCTCGGGGTGGTGGTCGATGAAGAAGTGCTCGTCGGGTGATGGCTCGAAGAGACACGTCTTGAGCGCGACGGTCCCGCCCGCCCCCTCCGGGAAGTAGCGCTCCGCGAAGGCACGCAGGGGCTCCTCGTCTGCGAGCGTCGGCGTACGGTCGATCGTGTCCGGGTCGCCGCCCGAGCCGAAGTGGTCGTAGCGCCCGAGCTTGAAGCCCGGGATGCCGTGCGCCGGAAAGCCGTAGAAGTGCCCGCCGTCGAGCGCGAGGTTGAACACGGGCATGCGGTCGGGCTGGAAGAGCTCGGGCCGCGCCGGCTGCAGCCACGCAAGTGACTGGCGTACGCCGTGCACGGACCCGGAGGGGAGTCGCGCGACCTCCTGCGACCAGGCCCCCGCAGTCAGCACGAGTCGCTCGGCCTCCACCACGCGCCGATCGGTTCGTACGCGGACGCCGTTCTCGGTCTCCGCCCACTCGAGCACCCGCTCGCGCGCCGAGAACGTCGCGCCTCGCGCGAGCGCTCCTTGGACGTGCGCCACGATGCAGCGCTCGGGTGTCACGAAGCCGCCCTCTGGCTGGTAGGCGAACTCCTGCGCTCTGGGAAGGCGGTAAGCCGGGAAGCGTTCGGCGAGCGCGGCGCCGCTGAGCAGCTCATATCGAAGCTCGTGCTTCGCACACGAGCGCAGCACGCCGTCGAGGATGCGCTCTCCGCCCTCCACGATGCCGGTGATCCAGAGGAGCTGCTCACCTGCCTCCTCCTGGAGCTCGCGCCACAGCTCGTACGCGCGGCGGAGCAGTGGGACGTAGTCGGGGTGCTCGAAGTAGGCGAGTCGGATGATGCGCGTCAGCCCGTGCGACGAGCCCTGCTCGTGGAGGAGGTCGAAGCGCTCGAGACCGAGCACACGCTTCCCTCGCCGGGCGAGGTGGTAGAGCGTCGAGCTCCCCATCCCGCCGACTCCGACGACGACGACGTCGTACCGCTCCACGAGCCTGACCCTATCCGCGGCTGGTTGAATGGCCGAATGCCAACAGCAGTCGAATCCGTCGGGGAGAACCGCATCCGCCTGGTCGTCGACGTCTCGCCCGACCAGGTCAAGCACGCGGTCGAGCACGCGATGTCGGATCTCTCCGAGAGCGCGAAGATTCCGGGCTTCCGCAAGGGGAAGATCCCGACGCCGGTTCTCGTGTCGCGCCTCGGCAAGGAGCGCATCTACGCGGAGGCCGTCGACAGCCACATCGGCGGCTGGTTCTGGAGCGCCGCGGCGCGCAGTCGCGTCCGTCCGGTGTCCGACCCGCAGTACGACTTCGAGCTTCCCGATAACGCCGACGACGCCTGGAGCTTCACGGCCACCGTCGACGTGCAGCCGCTCCCGGAGCTCGTCGACTGGACGACGCTCGAGGTGCCGCGCGCGGAGATCGAAGTGCCGCAGGAGGCGATCGACGCCGAGATCGAGGCGCTGCGCGAGTCGGTAGCCGAGCTTGTGCCCGCGGGGGACCGGCCCGCCCAGGCCGGCGACACGCTCGTGATCGATCTCGTCGACGCGGACGGCGAGGCCCAGCCCGACACGGTGGTCGAGCTCGGCGGCGGACGACTCGCACCCGAGGTCGAGACCGGCCTCGTGGGCGCTAGCGCAGGCGAGAAGAAGGAGATCGCGTTCCCTCTCGCCGACGGCTCCACGTCGACGGTGGAGATCACCGTGCGGGAGATCCAGGAGAAGGTGCTCCCGGAGCTCGACGACGAGCTCGCCCGTTCCGCAAGCGAGTTCGACACCCTTGCCCAACTTCGCGAGAGCATTGCGGGGACGCTGCGCGAGCAGCTCGACGCAGAGATCGACGCAGCGTTCCGGATCAGTGCGGTCGACGAGCTCGTAAAGGCGTCGCAGGTGCAGCCGGCGCTTCCTCTCGTCCGGACTCGTGCTGCCGATCTTCTCACCGGTTTCGCGCGCTCACTGGAGCGCCGCGGCGTCACGCTCGAGACCTACCTCGCGGCGAGCGGTGGCTCGATCCAGGATCTCGAGCGGCAGATGGTGCTCGAAGCTGCTGTCTCGGTCGCGCGAGAGCTCACGCTCGAGGCAGTGGCCGAGAAAGCGGGCATCGAGGTCGCCGACGACGCCGTCGAGGCGTACATCCGTGAGGAGGCCGAGGCGGCGGGCGAGGCCGATGTCGAGGGCGTCATCGAGGATGTGTGGGCGCACGGCCAGCAGGAGTCGATCCGCGAGGATCTCCGGCTCCGCGCCGCGCTCGACCGCCTCGTCACCGAGGTGAAGCCCATCGCACCCGAGCTCGCAGAGGCTCGCGACAAGCTCTGGACACCCGACAAGGAGAAACCGGAAGGGGAGACGAAGTTGTGGACCCCCGGTAGCAAGGAGACGTAATGCCCCTGATTCCTATGGTCATCGAGCAGACGTCGCGCGGCGAGCGGTCGTTCGACATCTACTCGCGCCTGCTGAACGAGCGCATCATCTTCCTCGGTACGCCGATCGACGACCAGATCGCCAACCTCGTCGTCGCGCAGCTCCTCCACCTCGAGTCGGAGGACCCCGACAAGGACATCCAGATCTACATCAACTCGCCGGGTGGGGTCGTGTACGCCGGGCTCGCGATCTACGACACGATGCAGTTCATTCGCTGCGACGTGCAGACGATCTGCGTCGGCATGGCGATGTCGATGGGCGCAGTGGTGCTCGCGGGCGGAACCAAGGGCAAGCGCTCCGCGCTGCCGCACTCGAAGATCCTCATCCACCAGGGCTCGGCGGGCTTCCACGGCCAGCCGACGGACATCGAGATCCAGGCGCGGGAGGTAATCGCCCTCAAGCGCCTAATGGAGGAGATCATGTCCAAGCACACGGGACAGACCATCGAGAAAGTCGCGAAGGACATGGATCGCGACTACTACATGACGTCCCAGGATGCGCTCGAGTACGGGATCATCGACCGGGTCGTCGAGGCGCGCACGTAGCGTCGCCCCTTCCCTCGACGGTGAAAACGGAGTAAAAGGAGACAGGGATGGCGCGGGCAAGCGAGGGTAACGAGCAGCTGCTCTGCAGCTTTTGCGGCAAGAGCCAGCGCCAGGTGAAGAAGCTGATCGCCGGGCCGGGCGTCTACATCTGCGACGAGTGCATCGATCTCTGCAACGAGATCATCGACGAGGAGCTCACCTCCCCGGCGCAACTCGACCTCGACAACCTCCCGAAGCCGCTCGACATCTACTCGGTCCTGAACGACTACGTCGTTTCGCAGGAAGAGGCGAAGCGGACGCTGGCCGTAGCGGTCTACAACCACTACAAGCGCGTCCGCATGGGGCAGGAGGAAGCAGGGGAGGTCGAGCTTCAGAAGTCGAACATCCTCCTGCTCGGCCCGACCGGCTGCGGCAAGACGCTCCTTGCACAGACGCTCGCCCGCATCCTCAACGTCCCGTTCGCGATCGCCGACGCGACGGCGCTCACCGAGGCCGGCTATGTCGGTGAGGACGTCGAGAACATCCTGCTGAAGCTCATCCAGGCGGCCGACTTCGACATCAAGAAGGCCGAGACCGGGATCATCTACATCGACGAGGTCGACAAGATCGCGCGCAAGGCGGACAACCCGTCGATCACGCGCGACGTGTCGGGCGAGGGTGTGCAGCAGGCACTCCTCAAGATCCTCGAGGGCACGGTCGCCTCGGTTCCGCCGCAGGGCGGGCGAAAGCATCCCCATCAGGAGTTCCTCTCGATCGACACGACGAACATCCTCTTCGTCTGCGGCGGCGCGTTCGCCGGGCTCGACCGGATCATCGAGAAGCGCATCGGCCGGAACACGGTCGGCTTCTCGGGTGAGGTGCGCTCGAAGGGGTCAGCCGAGAACGCCGAGCTCCTGACCGAGGTGATGCCGGAGGACCTCATCACGTTCGGCCTCATCCCCGAGTTCGTGGGTCGTCTTCCCGTCGTGTCGGCGGTGCATCAGCTCACCCGCGACAACCTCGTGGAGATCCTCACCGAGCCGAAGAACGCGCTCGTCCGTCAGTACCAGCGGTTCTTCGGATACGACGGCATCGAGCTCGTCTTCACGGAAGACGCTCTCTGGGAGATCGCCGACCACGCGCTCGCACGCGAGACGGGCGCCCGCGGTCTCCGCTCGATCATCGAGCTCGCCCTCCTCGACGTCATGTTCGAGCTTCCGTCCCGCACCGACGTGACGAAGTGCGTGCTGACGAAGGAGACCATCACACGCGGCCAGAAGCCGACGCTGGTCACGAGCGGCGCGGCAGCTGTCGACGACGAGCTCGAAGAGCTCGCCGAAGAGTCCGCGTAGGCGAATCTGGGCAAGCTCGGAACCCCGCTGACGCGGAGCTCCGATCGCGCACTACAACCCCTAAAGGCGTCCGCTTCGCAGCCGCTGGCGCGCCTACTGCCCTTACCGCGCGTTAGCCTTCGGTTCGCAGTCGACCGAGGGGGCTGAACGATGACTTCGACGACCTTCGATGCCGAGCGCGCAGAGGCGTTCGCGGGGCGAATGCTCGACATGCTCAACGGCGGTGCGCTGATGGTGATGACCTCCGTCGGGCACCGGACAGGCCTCTTCGATGCGCTTGCGGAGCTCGACGGAGCCACGAGCCATGAGCTCGCGAGCGCGGCTGAGCTCGACGAGCGGTACGTCCGCGAGTGGCTCGGCGCCATGACCGCCGGCCGGATGGTCGAGCTCGATCCCGAGACCGGCCGCTATGCGCTTCCGCCGGAGCACGCAGCGTGGCTCACCCGTGCCGCCTCTCCCGACAACCTCGCCGTCGAGGCGCAGTGGATCACGTCGCTCTCGACCGTCGAGGACGACATCGTCGAGTGCTTCCGCTCGGGCGGCGGCGTGCCGTACGAGCGCTACCCGCGCTTCCACGAGGTCATGGCGGAGGAGAGCGCGCAGACGGTTCTGTCCGTCCTGTTCTCGCACATCCTCCCGCTCGTCCCGGGGATGGAGGAGGCGCTCGAGAATGGCGCATCCCTCCTCGATCTCGGCTGCGGGCGAGGTCGGGCGCTGCTACAGCTCGCCGAGCGCTTCCCCGCGAGCTCCTTCACGGGATACGACCTTTCACAGGAGGCGATCACGTTTGCTCGCCAGCAGGCCGCCGACCGCGGCCTCGGGAACGTCCTATTCGAGCAGCGCGATCTGAGCACGTGGGACGCCGACGCCCAGCCGGGGGTGTACGACTTCGTCACGACGTTCGACGCCGTGCACGACCAGGCGAAGCCGCTCGCACTCCTCAAGGGGATCCGCCGGACGCTGAAGCCAGGCGGCACGTACCTGATGCAGGACATCCAGGGCTCGAGCCACCACCACGAGAACGTCGAGCATCCCGGCGGGCCGCTCATGTACATGATCTCGACCATGCACTGTATGACGGTCTCTCTTGCCCAAGGCGGCGACGGGCTCGGGGCGATGTGGGGTGAGCAGAAGGCGCGCGAGCTGCTCGCCGAAGCCGGCTTCTCTGCGGTCGACGTCCACCTGCTCGAGCACGACCCGTTCAACGCGTATTTCGTGGTGCAGCCCTGAGCTTCACGACGCGGCCCGAGCTGCGCGGCACCTTCGGAATGGTCGCGTCGACGCACTGGCTCGCTTCACAGACGGGCATGGCCGTGCTCGAACGTGGCGGCAACGCGTTCGACGCCGCAGTGGCGACTGGCTTCGTCCTGCAGGTTGTCGAGCCGCACCTGAACGGGCCGGGTGGCGAAGTGCCGGCAGTGTTCTACGCGACCGATCGCGACGAGCCGCTCGTACTCTGCGGTCAGGGTGTCGCACCCGCTACGGCGACGATCGAGCGCTTCCACGAGCTCGGACATGAGCTGATCCCGGGCACGGGAGTGTTGGCCGCGTGCGTGCCGGGCGCGTTCGGGGGCTGGCTGCTGCTCCTCCGCGACTTCGGGACGTGGCGGATCGGCGACGTGCTCGAGTTCGCGATCGGCTACGCGGAGCACGGCTACCCGCTGCACGAGCGCATCCGCGCGACGATCCTCGCCAACGAGGCGCTCGTCGCCGGCTGGCCGGCCTCGCGGGATCTCTACCTGCCGGCGCCCGAGGCCGGCGCGCTCTTCCGCAATCCGGCGCTCGCCGCGACGTACCGGCGCATCGTCGAGGAGAGCCGGGGTGGCTCGCGTGAGGAGGAGATCGAGAAGGCGCGGCGCGCATGGTACGAGGGCTTCGTCGCGGACGAGATCGACCGCTTCGTCGCTGGGGAGGGCGGGTTCCTGACCGGAGAGGACATGGCTACGTGGAACGCGACGTTCGAGCCCCCGGCGACCTATGACTATCGCGCCCTGACCGTCTGCAAGACCCGACCCTGGGGCGCAGGCCCGGTCGGCCTGCAGCAGCTCGCGCTCCTCTCCGGCTACGACCTCGCCGAGCTCTCGACGGCCGAGCTCGTCCACGTCGTCACCGAATGCGCGAAGCTCGCGTTCGCCGATCGCGACGCCCTCTACGGCGACGGCGAGGAGGTGCCGCTCGAGACCCTCCTCTCGTCTGCCTACAACGACGAACGCCGGGCGCTGGTCTCCGACGACGCGAGCGGTGAGTACGCGCCGGGCGTGGGCCGGCTGCCGAGCTTGCGCGCAGTCGAGGCGACCGTCGGCTCGGGCGAGCCGGGGCGCGGAACGGTCCACGTCGACGTCGTCGACCGGCACGGGAACATGCTCTCGGCGACTCCGAGCGGCGGCTGGCTGCAGAGCTCACCGGTGATCGGCTCGCTCGGCTGGTCGCTCGGGACGCGCGCGCAGATGTTCTGGCTGGAGGAAGGGCTGGCGTCCTCGCTGAAGCCGGGTACGCGGCCGCGGACGACGCTCTGCCCAGGCCTCGCGCTACGCGACGGGGAGCCGTACCTCGCCTGGGGCACGCCGGGAGGCGACCAGCAGGAGCAGTGGGCGCTGCACGCCTTCGTGCGCCACGTCGACCTCGGGCTGAACTTGCAGGAGTCGATCGACGCGCCGGAGTTCCACACCGACCACCTCATCTCGTCGTTCTTCCCGCGCGAGTTCGCGGCGAAGTCGCTCGTGGTCGAGTCGCGCTTCGACGCGCGCACGATCGGCGAGCTCCAGCGTCGCGGGCACAACGTTTCGGTGTGGCCTGCTTGGTCCGCCGGCCGGGTGTCCGCAGTCGCTCGGGAGCCCGACGGCCTTCTCCGCGCCGGCGCCAATGCGCGCGGCATGCAGGGGTACGCGGTGGGCCGATGAGCGACCGCGTGCGCACCTACTCGTGGGAGGACCCGTTCGCGCTCCGCGACGCGATGGTCGAGCGCTCCGGCCTCGAGCTCATGCAAGCCATGGCGCGGGGCGAGGTCGCGCCGCCTCCGATCGCGAACACGCTCGGCTACCGACTCGTCGAGGCGGAGCGTGGGCACGCCGTCTTCGAGTGCGAGCCTGCCGAGTACCACTACAACCCGATCGGGACGGTTCACGCCGGGCTCGCGATGACGCTGCTGGACTCCGCGATGGGGCTTGCTTACGTGACGACGCTCGATACGCCGACACCGTGGACGACGCTTGAGCTGAAGTGCAACTTCACCCGGGCGATGACGATCGAGACGGGCACGGTGCGCTGCATCGGCTCCGTGATCCATCCGGGCAGCCGCGTCGTGACGACGGAGGCGCGGATCATCGACGCCGAGCACCGGCTCCTGGCGCACGCGACGAGCACGATCCTCGTCCTCGGCGGCTGAGCGCGCTACCCTGAGCCGATGCGTCGCGACGGCAAGGGCACCTCGCTGTCCCCGGTAGCCCGGCGGCGCACGCGCGCGTAAACCGCGAGCGCCGCGACGACTCCTCCCTAGACTCTCGCCCGATGGAATCGCGGTACGAACCCGGCACCGTCGAGCGCCGCTGGCAGGGCACGTGGGAGGCCGAAGGCCTGTATGCGGCCGGCGCCGGCGCGCGCCGCGACGACACCTATGTCATCTGCGTCCCCCCGCCGAACGTGACGGGGGCGCTCCACCTCGGGCACGCGCTCAACGGCTCTCTGCAGGACGTGCTGATCCGCTGGCACCGCATGCGCGGCTTCGACACGCTCTGGCAGCCGGGTTACGACCACGCCGGCATCTCGACGCAGAACGTCGTCGAGAAGGCCCTCGCCGCCGAGGGACTCACTCGTCACGACCTCGGGCGCGAAGCGTTCGTGGAGCGCACCTGGGAGTGGCTCGAGCGCACCGGCCGGACGATCATGGGCCAGTACCGGCGCCTCGGCGCGTCACTCGACTACACGCGCGAGCGGTTCGCGATGGACGACGAGTACGTCCGTGCGGTGATGACGTTCTTCGTGCGGCTCTGGGGGCACGGCTGGATCTACCGCGCCAATCGCATCGTCAACTGGTGCCCGTTCCATCAGACCGCGATCTCCGATCTCGAGGTCGAGCACGCGGAGATGGACGACACGCTCTTCACGATCCGCTACCCGTTCGTCGACGGCGACGGCCGCGACGGCGTCTCGGTCGCCACCGTGCGTCCGGCCACGATCCTCGCCGACGTTGCGGTCGCCGTGCATCCGGACGACCCGCGCTACCGCGACGCGATCGGTCGAGAGGTGATCGTCCCGTACACCGAACTGCACGTGCCGGTCATCGCGGACGAACGGATCGACCGCGAGTTCGGAACGGGAGCCCTGAAGGTCACGCCGGGCCACGACCCGCTCGACCTCGACATCGGCCGCGCGCATGGGCTCCCCGAGCCGATGGTCGTCGCCTGGGACGGGCGCATGAGCGAGGCTGCGGGCGACCTCGCGGGGCTCACGCAGGAGGAGGCCAGCGAGCGCGTACTGGCCTGGGCGGACGAGCGCAGCCTCGTCGAGAAGCGCGAGCCGTACCGGCACTCCGTCGGCACGTGCGCGCGCTGCCATTCGCGCATCGAGCCGCTCATCTCGCTGCAGTGGTGGTGCGCGATGTCGGAGCCGGCCGCACCGGCCATTGCTGCGCTGAAGGAGCGCCGCGTCCGCTATCACCCCGAGTCGCAGCATCGCTTCGCGATCACCTCGCTCGAGGAGACGCCGGACTGGTGCATCTCGCGTCAGCTCTGGTGGGGGCATCAGCTGCCGATCTGGACGTGCCCCGACGGGCACCACACCGTTCAGGTGGACGTGCCGACGGCATGCGGCGAGTGCGGCTCAGGGGATCTTGAGCGGGAGACCGACGTCCTCGATACGTGGTTCTCGTCCGCGCTCTGGCCGTACGCGACGCTCGGCTGGCCCGATGACACGCCAGAGCTCGCCCGCTACTACCCGGGCGACGTCAACTCGACCGCGCGCGAGATCATCCGGCTCTGGGTCAACCGCATGATCTGGACGGGGCTCGAGGCGATGGGCGAGATCCCGTTCACCGACTCGATCATCCACTCGACGGTCCTCGCGGTCGACGGGCGCCGGATGTCGAAGAGCCTCGGCACGGGAATCGACCCGATGGAGCCGATCGAGGAGTACGGGGCCGATGCGACGCGCTACGGCCTGCTCAAGATCTCCTCGACGCAGGACGTCCGCTTCTCGTACGGCGCGATCGAGGAGGGGCGCAAGCTCGCGATCAAGCTCTGGAACGTCGCGCGGCTCATCTTGCAGAACACGGACGGTGTGCTGCCCGCGCTCGAGCCGCGGGCTCTCGAGGAGCGCTGGATCCTCGCGCGCCTGGACGCCGCGCGGGCCGAGCTCGAGGACTCCTGGGCGCGCTTCGACTTCTCGGATGCGACGGCGACGCTCTACCACGTCGTGTTCGACGACTTCTGCGACTGGTACGCAGAAGCGATCAAGCCGCGGCTCTACGACCGCGACGAGGCGGCGGCCGCGACTGCGCTCGCTGCGCTCGAGCAGCTCCTCGCGCTCCTGCATCCCGTGATGCCGCACGTCACCGAGGAGATCTGGTCGCAGCTCCCGGATCGCGCCGCTCGCCTGATCGTTTCGCCGTGGCCGTCGGCGGATGAACGCTTCGCGTCCGATGCGGGTGCCCTCGCACGCGTCCAGGAGGCGGCGCAGATCTTCCGGCGTTCCGGCGTGCAGGTCGAGCTCGGCTCCGACGACGAGCGGCGTATCTTCGCCGCGGTTGTGCGTCCGGAGAAGGCGCCTGCTACCGACAACCGCGCTGCGGAGATCGAGCGGCTGCGCAAGGAGGTCGCGCGGGGCGAGAGCATGCTCGCGAACGAGCGCTTCGTGGGCAACGCTCCTGCGGAGGTCGTCGCCGCCGAGCGCGAGAAGCTCGAGCGTTACCGCTCGGAGCTCGCTGCCCTGGGCGGTTAGCGATCGGATGACCCGTAGGTAGCGCCGGGCGGCGCGACCTACGATTCTCGCGTGACCGCCAGCGAGTGGCTCGATTCGATGAGTCCGTGGCCGCGCGACGGCTTCGGGCTCGGCCGCATGCAGGCGCTGCTCGCGGAGCTCGGCGATCCGCAGCTCGCCTACCCTGCCGTCCACGTGGTCGGGACGAACGGGAAGTCGACCGCGACGGTCACGGTGGAGCAGCTCCTGCTCGCCGACGGCCTCCGGGTGGGATCGACGATCTCGCCGCACATCGGCTCGTGGGCCGAGCGGATCCGGATCGACGGAAACGAGGCGGACTTCGAGGCCGCGATCGCGAGCGTCCGCGAGCCCGCCGAGCGCCTCGAAGCGACCCAATTCGAGATCGTCACCGCCGCAGCGCTGCAGGCGTTCGCCGACGCCACTGTCGACGCCGCCGTCGTCGAGGCCGGGCTCGGCGGGCGGTACGACGCGACGAACGTCCTCGATACGCGAGTCGTCCTCCTGACGAGCGTCGGCCTCGAGCACACCGACGTGCTCGGCGACACGCTCGAGGAGATCGCAACCGAGAAGCTCGCGGTCGCGCCGCCCGGCGAGGTCGTCGTCCTCCCCGACCCCACGTATGCCCACCTCGTCCCCGGTCGTGAGATCGTCCTGGGAGGCGCACGCGAGGCCGCCGAGGCGTTCGTCGGCCACGCGATCGATGCGCACCCCCGGGTGCACCTCGCCGGGAGATTCGAGCGCAGGCTGGGCGAGATCCGAGACGGTGCGCACAATCCCGACGGTGCGCGCCACCTCGTCGAGCAGCTCGACGGCGACGACCACACGATCGTCGCCTCCGTCCTCGGCGACAAGGACGTCGGGGAGATGCTTCGCATCCTTCGCGCCGCGGGGTCCCGCTTCGTCGCGACCCGCTCGTCCTCGCAGCGCGCTCTTCCCGCGGCGCAGCTCGCCGAGCAGGCGCGCAGGCACTTCGATCAGGTCGAAGTCGTGGACGATCCGCTGGCTGCGGTCGTTCGGGCTCACGAGCTCGGTGAGCCGGTGCTCGTGACCGGGTCGCTCTACCTCATCGGCGACCTCGCTCAGGCGGAGCAGTGATCGCCGTGGGCCGGCTGCTCGACCGCCTGACGGTCCTCGCGTTCGCCGCACTCATCGTCGGGACGATCATCGGGGTGGCGTTCCTCGTCGGGTACGGAATCGGCAAGCTTCTGCTATGACCCTCGCCGTGCCGTTCGCTCAGCTCTCGCTCGAGGATCCCGACTGGATCCTGTTCCGCAACCTCGGAATCGGCCTCGTGGTCGTGCTCTGGTTGGCCACTGCCTTCTGGACCTTCAAGGACGCGCGACGGCGGATCGAGGACCCGTGGCTGGTCGGCCTCGCCACTCTGCTCGGCCTGTTCCCGCCGTTTCTCGGGCCGATCATCTACATGTTCTTCCGCCCGCCGGAGTACCTGCAGGACGCCCGGGAGCGCGAGCTCGAGATCAAGGCGATGGAGGAACGGCTCGCGCAGATCGACCAGCGCTGTCCGGTCTGCCGTGCGCGCGTGGAGCCGTCGTACGTCGCGTGCCCCGTCTGTACGACGCGGCTTCGCCACTCGTGTCCGTCGTGCGGACAGCCCGTCGAGTCGCTGTGGCAGATCTGCCCGTACTGCGCCACGGAGATCCCCGCGACGCTTCCCTCGTTGGAAGACGTCCCGCGCGCCGACGGGCGATAGACTGCGCGGCCGCATGGCCCGCGAAACGACCCTCGTCCTCGTCAAGCCCGACGGCGTGCGCCGTGGCCTTGCCGGCGAGATCGTCGCCCGGTTCGAGCGTCGTGGCCTCGAGCTGCGGGGTGCGCGCCTCCTCAAGATCCCCAAGTCGACCGCGCGCGAGCACTACGCCGAGCACAAGGGCAAGCCGTTCTTCGGCTCGCTCGTCGACTTCATCACATCGGGCCCCGTGCTGGCGCTCGCGGTGAGCGGCGAATCGGCGATCTCCGTCGTGCGGACGATGATGGGCGCGACGAACCCGCTCGACTCCGCGCCCGGGACGATCCGCGGCGACTTCGCGCTCGAGCTCTCGGAGAACATCGTCCACGGGTCGGACTCCAAGGCAAGCGCGAGGCGCGAGCTCGCGCTGTTCTTCCCCGACGGACTTGTCTGAATCCGACTACGTCGCGGAGAACCGCGGCGTCTGGACAGAGTCGAACCGCGAGTACACGGACGCGCAGGCGGACAGGGTTTGGCGTGCCGAGGAGATCACTTGGGGCATGTTCGGCGTTCCGGAGTCGGAAGTCGGCGTGGTCGGAGACGTCGCTGGACTCGACATCGTCGATCTCGGTTGCGGCACCGGGTACTTCTCTGCCTGGTTTGCGAAGCGCGGCGGGCGGCCGGTCGGTGTCGACGTCACGCCGGCACAGCTCGATACCGCGCGCCGGCTGCAGGCTGAGACTGGCCTCGAGTTCCCCCTTATCGAAGCGAGCGCCGAGGAGGTCCCGCTCCCGGATGAGGGCTTCGACCTCGCGTTCTCGGAGTACGGCGCGAGCATCTGGTGCGACTCCCACAAGTGGATACCCGAGGCGCACCGACTCCTGCGGCCGGGCGGACGACTCGTCTTCCTCCGCAACAGCATCATCGTGATGTTGTGCGCACTCGAGGACGAGGAGGCCACGTCCGAGACTCTCCAGCGCCCTCAGCGGGGGATGCACCGCATGGAGTGGCCGGACGAAGAGGGCGTGAACTTCTACCTTCCTCACGGCGAGCTGTTCGCGCTCCTGCGTTCAACCGGGTTCGAGGTGGAGAATCTCATCGAGCTGTACGCACCCGACGACGCCGAGACACATGAGTACTACTCCTACGTGACAGCCGACTGGGCGAGGCAGTGGCCAGTCGAAGAGATATGGGCGGCGCGCAAGCCGACCGCCTGACCCTCGCGTCGACGAGCCCGCAGCGCCGCGCGATCCTCGAGCAGCTCGCGATCCCGTTCGAGGTCGTCGCTCCCGAGTACGTCGAGCACGACCCGCCGGACGCCGATCCGGCGGAGCTCGTCCTCCGGCATGCGGAGGGAAAGGCGCGGTCCGTGCACAGTCAGGGCCAGCTGACGCTCGGTGTCGACACGACCGTCGTCCTCGACGACCGCGTGTATGGCAAGGCTGCCGACGACGAGGCAGCGCACCACATGCTGAACGAGCTCTCCGGGCGCATGCATACGGTCGTTTCCGGGCTCTGCCTCCTGGGCGGCGATGAGGATGTACTCCTGCACGAGAAGACAGACGTCACCTTTCGTCTCCTCTCCCACGACGTCGTCGAGTCCTACGTCGCGAGCGGGGAGTGGGAGGGTCGCGCGGGCGCTTACGCGATCCAGGGCCTCGGCGGCCGACTCGTCGAGCGGATCGAAGGCGACTACCTCAACGTCGTCGGCCTCCCCGGCGCCCTGCTCGTCTCGCTCTTGGAGCGTCACGCGCCAAAGCTGCTGCAAACGCGCAGGTAGACTCGCCACTCCTCATGGGCTGGTTCAAATCGATGACCGGGTTCGGCGGACGCGACATGGCCGTGGA
>Ga0075344_1000011_pt1 | contig 21948 bp, 23 predicted proteins | sample RushOxbow_ThreeS_FD_120075 | JGI IMG/M metagenome (GOLD analysis project Ga0075344, IMG submission 120075) | Natural and restored wetland microbial communities from the San Francisco Bay, California, USA, that impact long-term carbon... | ecosystem: Environmental > Terrestrial > Soil > Wetlands ...
CGGTACTATCGGCCGTCCGGCACGGGGGATGAGCACCGAGAGGAGCGGGCGGATGGCGATAACGACAGGTGAGAAGGCGCCCGAGTTCGACCTCGCGGTAACACACCTCGAGCGGGTGCGCTCGTCCGATTTCCGCGGCCGCTCGAACATCCTGCTCGTCTTCCACCCCTTCGCCTTCACTCCCGTGTGCGAGGACGAGGCACGCGACCTGCAGGAGAACCTGCAGTCGTTCCGCGACGCGAACACGGAGATCGTCTTCGTCTCGTGCGACCCGACCGCCGCGCGACAGGCGTGGAAGGAAGAGCTCGGCGCCGAGTACACGTTCGCATCCGACTTCTGGCCTCACGGGACGGTGTCGAAGGCGTACGGCGTCTTCAACGAGGAGACCGGCGCCCCGTACCGCGGAACGTTCCTCATCGACCACGACGGCACCGTGATCTGGTCACTCGTGAGCGTCCACGACGAGCAGCGAACGGAGCTGGTCGAGGAGTCGCTCGGAACCCTTCGCGCCAGCGCGTGACCCTCGCTCTCCACGAGTGGGGCGACCCGGGTTCGCCGCGGGTGGTGTGCCTCCACGGCGTCCGTAACCACGGCGGTCACTTTGCGCCGCTCGCCGGACGACTCGTCGACCACCACGTGCTCGCAGTCGATCTCCTCGGGCACGGGCACTCGCCCTGGGAGCCACCCTGGGACATCGACGCCCACTGTGACGCGATCGTCGAGACGGTCGGGGCGCGCGAAACGATCCTCATCGGCCACTCGTTCGGTGGCCGCCTCGCGTTCGAGCTGGCGGCCCGCGCGCCGAAGCTGGTTCCGAAGCTCGTCCTGCTCGACCCCGCGATCCTCCTTCCCGGCCACGTAGCACTGGCGGCGGCCGAGAGCGCGCGACCGGACAAGTCGTACGTCTCGTTCGAGGAGCTGATCGACCGCCGCTACGACGAGAGCGCCCTGCACTCGGCGCCTCGCGACCTGGTCGTGGCCGATCTCGCACCACACGTGGAGACGGGCGAAGACGGGCGCACGCGCTATCGCTACTCCCAGTCCGCGGTGGTGGCCGCGTACGGCGAGATGGCGTCGCCGCCGCCGCGCTTCGAGGACGTCCGCGTACCGACCCTGCTCATCCTGGGGGAGCAGTCGTACCTACCGTATGACCACCTGCTGGACGCGCACCGCGCCGCGCTCGGCGACCTGCTCGGGGTCGTGATCGTCCCAGGCGGGCACTCCGTGCTCTGGGACGCCTTCGACGAGACCGCGGCCGCGATCTCGCGGTTCATCGGCACCAGAGATCACGCACACAGCTCGAGCGCGACCGCAAGGTAGATCTCGCGACACTGCTCGAGCGAGGCGACGTCGACCCACTCGACCTCCGAGTGGAGCCCCTCCCCGCTGGGGCCGAAGAGCACGGTCGGGATCCCAGCCTCGGCGAGCAGCGCCGAGTCCGCCCAGAACGGGACGCCAACGACCTCCGGTGTCGTGCCGATCACCGCTGCGCCGTGCCGCATCACCACCTCGACGATCGCGGTGTCCCGAGCGATCTCGAAGGGCTCGCGCGAGATGGGCGCGCGTACGTTTGCCCGGAAGTCGGGGTCGCCTACTCCTGCGCGGGTGACGATCTCCCCCAGCTCGCTCTCGGCGAGCTCGCGCGACTCCCCCGGCACGGTTCGTCGCTCAGCCTGTAACAGGCAACGCGCCGGATAGCTCGAGAACTCCTGGCCGCCTTCGATGAGCGACGCGTGCACGCTTCCGGTGCCGAGGTAGGCGTGCGTCGCGCCGGACCGCAGGCGTATGTCGAGCTCCTCGATCCCGACGAGCACGCGCCCCGCCTTCGCGATCGCGTCGATGCCGAGGTCTGGACGGGAGCCATGTGCCGCTCGCCCGTGCACTTCGACCTCCAGGTGGACGAACCCTCGGTGCGCGACGGCAACCCGCATCTCCGTCGGCTCGGTGACGATTGCCGCGTCCGCGCTCATACTCGCTGCCACGACCTCGGTCCCAATGCTCGCAAACTCCTCGTCCGCGACTGCTGTGAGGACCACGTCACCGCGCAACCCGCGCCGGCCGGCCTCCGCGGTAACGAGCATGCACGCGGCGAGGCTCCCCTTCATGTCCTGCGCCCCACGCCCGTAGAGGCGCCCTCCCTCGAGCCGCGGGACGAACGGATCCGTCATACCCGCGACACCCACGGTGTCCATGTGCGCGTTCAGCATCAGCGATCGGCCACCACCGGACCCGCGCGCAATCCCCACGACGTTTGCGCGGCCGGGCGCAAGCTCCGTGAGTGTCATCTCGAGCCCAGCCCGTTCACACCACGCCGCGACGAAGCGGGCCAACTCGAGCTCGCCGGACCCGCCGGCGACGATGTCCGGATTGATCGACTCGATCGCGACGAGCTGTGACGCCAGCTCGACGAGATCGCTCACCTAGACGACGTACTCGTCCGTGATCGCGAGCGTCTCGTCGAGGATGCCGAGCCCCTCGTCGACCTCCTCGCGCGTGATCGTGAGCGGCGGCACGGCCATGACCACGTTCCAGTGGGTCATGAGGTAGAGACCGTGCTCCAGGGAGGCCTTGGCGAGCCGCGCGACCGGTGCCGCTGCGTCGCCGGCCGCGTTGAACGGCACGAGCATCTCGCGCGTCTCGCGGTTCTTCACGAGCTCGATCCCCCAGAAGCAGCCGAGCCCGCGCACCTCGCCGATCGACGGGTGCCGGGCTGCCAGCGCCTTCAGTCCGTCGCCGAGGTACGCGCCGACCTCAGCCGCGTTCTCGACGACACCCTCCTCCTGGAACGCCTCGATCGACGCAACCGCGGAGGCGCAGGCGAGCGGGTGCCCCGCGTACGTCAGCCCGCCGGGGAAGAAGCGCGACCGGACCCACTCCTTCAGATGCTCGCGAATGACCATCGCGCCGAGTGGGACGTAGCCCGAGTTGATCCCTTTCGCGACGGTGATGATGTCCGGCACGACGTCCCAGTTCTCGCAGGCGAACCAGCGGCCCGTGCGCCCGAAGCCGGCCATGACCTCGTCGAGGATGAGCAGGATCCCGTGCCGGTCGCAGACCTCACGCACCGCCTGCAGGTAGCCGGGCGGCGGCGGAATGATCCCGTTCGTTCCGGTGACCGTCTCGAGGATGACGGCCGCGACCGTGTTAGCGCCCTCGTACTCGAGGATCTCCTCCAGATGCGGCGCGCCGGTGCACACCGGGCACGGATCCGGATGGCCGGCCGGGCAGCGGTACGTGTACGGATCGAGCATCCGCACGACGCCGCCCATACCGGGCTCGTTGGGCCAGCGGCGCGGATCGCCCGTGAGCATGACCGAGCCGTGCGTCGCTCCGTGGTAGGAGCGATAACGCGCGACGATCTTGTGGCGGCCGGTCGCGAGCCGCGCGAGCTTGATCGCGTTCTCGTTGGCCTCGGCGCCGGAGTTCGTGAAGAACGACATGCAGAGATCACCAGGCGTGACCTCGGCGAGCAGCTTGCCGAGTTGCGATCGCGACTCGTTCGCCATCGGCGGCCCGATCGTGCAGAGCTTGTCGGCCTGCTCCTTGATCGCCGCGATGATCTTCGGGTGCCCGTGCCCGATGTTGACGTTCACCAGTTGGGAGGCGAAGTCGAGGTACCGGCGACCCTCGTAGTCCCAGAAGTAGCGCCCCTCGGCCCCGGCGACGGCGATCGGGTTGATCGCGTCCTGCGTCGACCACGAGTAGAGGACGTACTCCTTCGCGTCGGCGACGATCTCCGCTCCGAGATTGGGATCGGTCTCGACGAGGGTCATCAGCGAGCGATGCTAGCGCGCCTTCGCCGCCAGTAGAACCCGGAGCGGGGTGTCGTGGAGTACACGGAGACGCCGGGCAAGGGGGAAGATGCCCGGCGCCTCCGTGATCGTCAGCGAGCAGCAGCGGGCAGGAGCTCCTGCCCGAACGCGGCCCGCTCGACGAACTCACCCACGCCTGGCTCGGCGACGAGGTCGCCGCCATCGACCAGGACGTGGCCCCGAAGCAGCACGGTCTCGGGAGACCCAGTCACCTCTGTCCCCTCGAACAGGTTGTAGTCCGACCTCGAATGGTGTGTCGCGGCGGTGAGCAGATGCCGCTTCTCCGGATCGAAGATCACGATGTCTGCATCCGACCCCGGCGCGATCGTCCCCTTGCGCGGGTAGAGGCCGAACAGCTTCGCCGGGTTCGTCGCCAGCAGCTCGACCATCCGGTTCAGCGAGATCCGGCCCGCGCGGACGCCGAACTCGTGGATCATGTGGAGCCGGTTCTCGAGGCCGGGCCCACCGTTCGGGATCTTCGAGAAGTCATCGCGGCCCATCGTCTTCTGGCCGTCCCAGAGGAAGGCGCAGTGGTCGGTCGAGATGGCCGAGAGGATGTCCGAGCGCACGGCATGCCAGAGGACGTCCTGGTTCTCGATCGCGCGCGGAGGAGGCGTGTACACGTACTTCGCACCCTCGAAGTCCGGTCGCTCGAGGAACGTGTAGTCGACGAAGAAGTACTGCGTGCACGTCTCGCCCCACACGTCCCAGCCGAGCTCGCGCGCGCGGGCGATGGGGTCGACAGCCTCCTTGCAGGACACATGCACGACGTACAGCGGAGCTCCCGCGACACGGGCGAGCTGGATGGCGCGATTCGTCGCCTCGCCTTCGGTCTCGGGCGGACGCGTGAGCGCGTGGAAGTGCGGAGCGGTGTTCCCCGCGGCGAGTGCCTGCTTCACGAGAACGTCGATCGCGTCGCCGTTCTCGGCGTGCACCATCACGAGCGCGCCTGTCTCGGCCGCGACCTCCATCGTGCGGAAGAGCGTCTCGTCGTCGACCATGAGCGCGCCCTTGTAGGCCATGAACAGCTTGTACGACGTGATGCCCTGCTCGGGCAGCCGTGCGAGCTCCTCGAGCGAACCGCCCTCACGGAGATCGGTCACGGCGATGTGGAAGCCCATGTCGATGATCTGCTTGCCCTCGCGCTTGCCGTGCCAGGTCTCGAGCGCCTCGGCGAACGACTGGCCCGGCGCCTGGATGCAGAAGTCGACGTGGCACGTCGTTCCTCCGAACGCTGCGGCTGTCTGCCCCGAGGGCACGTCGTCGATCGTCGTGGTTCCACCGAACGGCATGTCCAGGTGCGTGTGCGGGTCGACGCAGCCGGGAAGCACGTACTTCCCCGAGGCGTCGATGACCCGCTCCGCATCGACGTCGAGCGACTCGCCGAGCATGGCGATGCGCTCGCCCTCCACGTAGACGTCGCCGACGTAGTCGTCGGCGGCCGTGATGATCCGCCCGCCTTTGATCAGTGTCGACACGTCATCTCACCTCCGTGGGTTCTCGGAGCTCCCGGCCGGCACGTGTGAGCCGGCCCGGAGCACCCTGGTCTACTTGCCGCCTTCCTTCAGCACGACGACGGACTTCTTGAAGCCCTTCCCGGTCACGTTGAAGCCCTGCTTGCGCAGATTCGCGACCGCCTTCTTCGCGAGATCCGAGCGGTACGCCGCCTTCGAGGCCGGCTTCTTGATGACCTTGTAGGTCTTCGCAATCGTCGCCGTCCGCGTGAACTCCTTCGGATCCATGACGCCGATCCCGAGCTTGTTCGGCCAGACGAGCGCGTTGACCTCGTTCATCTGCCAGCGCTGGTGGCTCTTGCCGAGCGCCGGGCCGTTCTTCAGCACGATGTTCGTGCACTCCGTGAGGTTCCGCTGGCAATAGATCCAGCCCTTGAACGACGCCTCGAGGAACTTCACCGCTGTCGCCTGGTTCGCGGCATCCTTGATCCAGTCGCCACGGACGAAGATGCCGTCCTGCAGCATCCCGGTCCCGAGGTCGGAGTACTTGTAGACCTTCAGGTCGCTCAGCTTGTAGAGCTTTCCGGTGGCCGGGTTCTTCACCTCGAGCACCTGCGCGAGCTCGTTGTACGTCATCGCCGACGCCGAGTCGAGCTCACCCTTCAGGAACGCGAGCATGTCGAAGTTCTGCTTGACGAGCTTCACGTCCTTGTCCGGGTTCATCCCGTTCTTCACGAGGGCGGCACGCTGCTCGAACTCGTTCCCGAAGATCCAGACGCCGAAGTTCTTCCCGCGCATCTTCTTGAACGTGTTGATGCCGTCCTTGCGGAACGTCACCTGCGTCGTGCCGCTGCGGGAGTAGACCTGCGCGATGTTGACGAGGTCGTTCCCCGTGTCGCGCTGCGCGAGCGTCGATCCCATCCAGTTGATGCCGAACTCGGCTTGCCGTCCGAGCACGACCTGCTCCGGGAGAATGTCCGGCCCGCCCGGCTTGATCGTCACGTCGAGCCCGGCCTGGCGGTAGTAGCCCTTCTCCTTCGCCACGTAGTAGCCGGCGAACTGCGCCTGCACGACCCACTTCGACTGCAGCGTGACCTTGGTCAGCCCCTGGCCCTGACTCGAACCGGCCATCGCCAGCCCTGCGGCGATGGCGATCGCCGCAACGAGCCCGACCGCGCTTGCGACGTACCACCTGCGTCTCCTCATGTGCCCTCCTTGGGTCACTCGACTCCTGCTCGAATCGATGGATGCCAGCCGAGCACGAGGCGCTCGGCGAGCGCGACGGCCGCGTAGAAGAGGATCCCGAGCGCACTCGCGACGAGAATCGCGGCCCACGCCTTCTCGTACTGCGCGAGCGAGACGGCCGAGACGATCTGCACGCCCAGCGCCTCTGTGGATCCGCCGAAGTAGTCGCCCACGACAGCGCCGATCATTGCGAGTACCGAGGCGATCTTCAAGGCGGAGAAGACGAAGGGCAGGCTGTTCGGGATCCTGACCCGCCGAAAGACGACTCTCTGCGGGGCGGCATACGAGCGCATCAGCTCGAGCGACTCGGGCCGAACCGAGGTCAGGCCGCGCAGCGTATTCACGAGCACGGGGAAGAAGCACAGCACGGCGGCGATCACGATCTTCGACCACGGCGACAGCGTCCCGAACCATGCGTTCGTGATCGGCGCGAAGGCGACGATCGGCACGGCGTTGGCGGCGATCATGTACGGCATCAGCGCGTTGCCCAGCGGGCGCCAGCGCGCGAGCGCCAGCGCGCTGAGAAAGGCGGCGCCGCACCCGAGGACGAAGCCGCCGAGGGCCTCCTTGAACGTGATCCACCCACCGCTCAGCAGTTCGCTGCGGAACTCCCAGAAGGCCTGAAGCACGTCCCAGAGCGGCGGCAGCAGATACCGCTCGATGCCGAGGAGAGGCAGCACCCATTGCCAGAGGACGAGCCCGACGCCGAAGACTGCTACGACGGGCGCCCACGTGCGCGTTCGATCGCCGAACCCGCGGCTCGTCCGAGCGGGCTGAGCGAGCGTGCTCACCGCTCGCCGCCGTTCGCATGCAGAGCCTCGCGTACCTCCGTCACCAGTTCGAAATAGCGCGGATCCTCACGCGTCTCGACCGTGCGCGGCTGCGGCAGGTCGATCGGGATCACCGACGTGATCCGTCCCGGTCGCGGCGACATCACGACCACGCGCGTCGACAGATACACCGCCTCGGCGATCGAGTGCGTGACGAAGATCACCGTCGAGCCGGTCTCCGTCCAGATCCGCAACAGCTCGTCGTTGAGCCGCTCACGGGTCATCTCGTCGAGTGCTCCGAACGGCTCGTCCATGAGCAGAAGCGCGGGTGAGAACGACAGCGCGCGGGCGATCGAGACGCGCTGCTGCATCCCGCCCGAGAGCTGCCACGGGTAGTGCCTCTCGAATCCGTCGAGCTCGACGAGCTTCAGCATCTCCGCGACTCGTTCGGACCGCTGCGCCCGCCCCCAGCCGACGAGCTCGAGCGGGAGCGAGATGTTCTTCGCCACGGTCCGCCAGTCGTAGAGCACTGCGGCCTGGAACACGATCCCGTAGTCGCGGTCGAGCCGGGCGCGGTGGGCGGTCTTTCCGTTGACGAGGATCTCCCCCGCGGAAGGCTCGACGAGATCGCCGATCACGCGCAGGAGCGTCGACTTCCCGCATCCCGACGGGCCGATGAGCGAGACGAACTCGCCCCGTCCGACCTCGAGGTCGATGTCCTGCAGGGCGGTTACGCCACCCTTGCCGAACGTCTTGGAGATGCCTTTCGCCGAGACGACGGAATCGCTCACACCAACTGCTCCGGTGGTCTGTGGACGACGAGCTTCTCGACGAGAACGACGACGAGGAAGAACGAGATCCCGAGTGCCGCGGCGACAAGGTTGACCGCCCACAGGTTCTCCGGCTCGAGCACGTAGTACTGGTTGAAGTTGATGATCCAGCCGCCGAGCCCGCTCTGGATCGACGATGGCAACTCGCCGATCACCGCGCCCACCACGCTTGCGGTCGCGGCCACCTTGAAGGCCGAGAAGAGGTAGGGCAGCGCAGCCGGAACGCGGAGCTTCCAGAACACCGACCACTCGCTCGCCGCGTACGACTCCATCAGCTCGACCGCTGCAGGATCGGCCGACCGCAGCCCCCGAACCGTGTTCACGGTCACGGGAAAGAACGTCAGGTACGCGGCAATCACGGCCACGCGCATCCAGTCCGTCGGTGTCCAGCCGGCAATGCTCACGTTGCCGAGACCGACTACCACGATCGGCGCGATCGCGAGAATCGGGATGGTCTGGGACGCGACGACGTACGGCATGACGCCCCGCTGCAAAACGCCGAAGCGGGCGATGAGCGCGCCGAGCAGGAAGCCGATCGTGGCGCCGATCGCGAACCCGACTGCCGCCTCCTTCGCCGTGAACAACGCCGCGTCCAGCATGTACCGCGCGAGGAGCGGCTCCCCCTCGCGCAGGGGGTCGAACAGTGCGCCGACGATGTCGTGCAGGTGCGGCATCGTCGTCGAGTCGACGGGGAAGGGCCTCGTCCAGCCCGTCGACTCCCAGAGCTTGCGATACCCCTCCCACAGCGCCCAGAGGCCTGCCAGCACCAGGAAGAGCACAGCCGCTCGGGCGGCGAGCGAGCGAATCCGGGCAAGCACGGCCAGGAGCATCCCACACTCCGCGTTAGAGTCGGGTGATGCCACTCGACCCAGGACGGACGGTCGCCGAGCTCCGTGAGCTCAGGGAGCTGACCGGCGACGAAGGCGGCGCGCAGCGCGTCGCCTGGACCGAGACGTGGGAGACGGCACGTAGCTGGCTGCGCGACAAGGTGGCGTCGACTGGCGCAGAGCACACGATCGACGCGGCCGGGAACCAGTGGTTCACACTCGCGGGTGAGTCCGACCGCGCTGTCCTCATCGGCGGCCACCTGGACTCCGTCCCCAACGGCGGCTGGCTCGACGGGTGCCTCAACGTGCTCGCCGGGGTCGAGACTCTGAGGCGCATCGCGGAAGAAGGGACGCCTGCCGTGACCGTCCGCCTGGTCGATTGGGCCGACGAGGAGGGCGCGCGCTTCGGTCGGAGCCTGTTCGGCTCGAGCGCAGCGGCCGGTTCGCTGGCGGATCAGGACGAGCTGCGTCAGCTCGCGGATCCCGACGGAGTCGCGCTACCGGACGCCCTCACGGCACACGGCGTCGACCTCGACCGAGCGATCCGTGCGCGCGCGGAGCTCGAGTCTGCGGCTGCCTATCTCGAACTCCACATCGAGCAAGGGCCCGTCCTCGAGTCGCTCGATCTCCCCCTCGGCGTCGTGCTCGGCACCTTCGGCGTGGAGCGCCACCGGATCACCTGGCGGGGCCAGGCGGCCCACGCCGGCTCGACGCCGATGGATCAGCGCCGTGACGCGCTCGCCGGCGCGGCCAAGCTCGCGCTCGAGATCCGCGACATCGCGACCCGTGTCGGGGACGGCGCTGTCTGCACCTCGGGCGGCGTCGTCTGCAGACCCGGGATAGTCACCTCGGTCGTCGAGACGGCGGAGCAGCTCCTCGACCAGCGCCACCTCGACGCCGCGAAGCTCGCCGCGTTGCTGGAGCAGGCACAGCAGGCAAGCCGCCGCTTCGCCGCCGAGGAGTCCCTCGACGCCGAGTGGGAGCGGATCTGGTCGATCGAACCGATCCTCTTCGACGACACGCTGCTCGGCTTCGCCGAGGAGGCAATCGTCGAGGTAGCCGACACCGCGCACCGTCTCCCGTCCGGCCCGTTGCACGACGCAGCGGAGGTTGCGCGTGCGGGTGTCCCGACCGTGATGCTGTTCGTCCAGAGCCTGCGGGGCCTCTCGCACACGAAACTCGAGGACACGAAGCCGGAGCACCTCGAGCTGTCGGTCGCAGCCCTCGACCGTCTCGCGTCGAAGACGATCGACTGGGTCGCCGGCGGCGGCGGGCGGTGATCCGCGCCCCGCGCGCGGACGAGCTCGCGCGCGTGGCCGCATTCATCGCAACTCGACAGGCGCAGGCCGAGAGTCGCGACGCCATGTTCGACGAGCGCGCGGACGCCATCGCCGCGCAGCTCGCGGCGTGGGAGAGACCCTGGGTCGACACGAGTCGCGTAGCCGAGCGCAAGGGGCGGTTGGTCGGCTTCGTCGGAGTCGAGCTCGACGACTCGCAGAGCCGAGCCTGGATCCACGGCCCGCTCGTCGACGATGCCGACTGGGACAGCGGTGCCGACTCCCTTCTGGCGTCGCTCGCGGGGGAGGTTCCGGAGACAAGGCACAAGGAGTCGGAGATCGCGGCCGACGTCGCGAACGAGCGCATCGCAGCGTTCGCCCGACGCCATGGCTTCGTCGCCGGGAATGTGCACCATCTGGTCGCAATCGCCGCGCCGGCAATCGCCGGCTTTCCTCGACCCGCCATTCCGCCGCTCTCCCCGGAGCACGCTGCCGCCTTCGTCGACCTGCACGAGCTGCTCTTTCCAGGTACGTACTACTCCGGTCGCCAGCTGCTCGACCAGGCCGCGCGCGGTGACGCAATCGTGCTCGGCGTTGTCGCGGACGACGTGCTCGCCGGCTACGCCGCAGGCCGGATCGACGAGGCGGGAGACGGGTACCTGGACTTCCTCGGAGTCGCCCCCGAGCGCCGCCGTCGCCGCTTGGGGCAGGCACTCGTGACCGCCATCGCCCATGCGTTCTCCGATCGTCACCCGATCGCTGCCATGAGACTGACGGTGAGCAGCGAGAACGAGGCGGCGCTCGCTCTCTACGAGGCGCTCGGCTTCGTGTGCCAGTCGAGCGCAATCGGCTATCGCCGTCCCGCGGAGCGCTTCGGCTGAGCACATCGACCCGCGGCGTCATCGCCGGCCTCGCTGTCGGCGGTTGTCTGAGTTGGAACCTCTCGAACGTCGGCGCGGTCGCCGACCCGCTCGCCGAGCACTATGGCGTCTCCGTCGCCGCGATCGGGCTGCTCACCGGGGCTCTCTTCGTCACACAGCTCGCCGTCCAGCTACCGGCCGGTCGGAGTGCCGATCGATTCGGCGCGCAGCGGGTCGCCTTCGGCGCGATCGCTGCCGGTGTGCTCGGCAACCTCGTTCTACTGATGGACGTCGGCGTCGAGCTCGGGCTCGTCGCCAGAGCCGTAGTCGGACTCGGTTCGGGGGCGGCGTTCGTGGGTGGGCTCGACCTCGTGCGCGCTGGCGGGGGAGGAGCCGCACTGCAGGGCCTCTTCGGCGGGTCGACGATGACGGGCGCCGGCCTGGCCCTGATGATCGTGCCGCCTCTCACCGACGCGACGAGCTGGCGCGCGCCGTACTGGAGCGGTGCGCTCCTCGCCCTGGTCGCACTGATCCCGGTACTCACGGCGTCGGGGCTGCCTCGGATCGGACGCGCCGGCCCGTGGGTCGTCCACGACCGGGCTCTCCTCCCGCTCGGGGCGCTCCAGGCGGCCACGTTCGGTCTCGCGGTGATCGCGGGGAACTGGGTCGTCCCGCTACTCGAACGGCAAGGCGTCGACTCAACGAAAGCCGGGCTCGCGGGTGGGCTGATCCTCGTCGTGGGCATCCTCACGCGCCCACTCGGAGGCGTCCTCGCCGCACGCGTGCGGCCCCGCCCCCTGATCACCGCGGCCCTCTTGGCCCTCGCGACGGGCGCACTGCTTCTCGCGCTGCGCGGGCCACTCCTCGTCTCGGCGCTCGGGGCATTCCTCGTCGGGCTCGCGGCGGGCCTCCCGTTCGCCATGATCTTCGCCGCAGCTCAGACTCTCCGGCCGGACGCGCCGGCGGGTGCGATTGCGCTCGTCAACTCCTGCGCCGTACTCGTGATCCTCGTCGGAACACCCGTCGCAGGGCTTGCGTTCGAGCTTCCGAGCGACGGTCGCTTCGCGTTCGTCGCAATCGCCGTGCTCGCGGCCGCCGCGCTGCTGCCCCTTCGCAAAGCGCGCCTCTAGCGCGATAATCGCCGTTCCGCGAACGAGCGAAGGAGAACCCGACATGCCTTTGAGCTTCGGTGTCACCGTCCTGCCCGACCCGCCCTCGAGCCGACTCGTCGAGCTCCTCACCATCGCCGAGTCGAACGGCTTCGAATACGGCTGGACGTACGACTCGCACGTCCTCTGGCAGGAGTCGTTCCCCCTCTTGACGCTCGCGGCTCAGGCGACGTCCACGATGAAGCTCGGCCACTGCGTGACCAACCCCGGAACGCGCGAGCCGACGGTTCTCGCAAGCGCGTACGCCACACTCCACGACATCTCGGGCGGCCGCATGGTCATGGGTATCGGGCGTGGGGACTCGGCCGTCCGCTACATCGGCGACAAGCCCGTCCGCATCGCCGAGTTCGAGCGCCGCTGCAGGATGATCCGCGAGTTCATGAACGGCCGCGAGGTCGAGTGGAACGAGAAGGAGTTGAAGCTCGCCTGGGTGCGACCGGAGCTGCCACAGATCCCCATGTGGGTCGCCGGCTACGGGCCGAAGGCGCTCGCCGTCGCGGGGCGGGTCTCCGATGGGGTCATCATCCAGCTCGCCGACCCGGTGATCGTCAAGTGGATCATGGACACCGCACGCGCGGCGGCCGAGGAGGCGGGACGCGATCCAGCCGAGCTCAAGTGCATCGTCTGCGCGCCGAGCCACATCACCGACGACATCGCCGATGCTCGCGATCAAGTGCGCTGGTTCCCGGCGATGGTCTCGAACCACGTGATGGATCTCATCGAGCGCTACGGCTTCGAGTCGGAGATCCCGCACGAGCTGACGGAGTACGTTCGCGCCCGCAAGTTCTACGACTACGACGAGCATTCTCGCGTCGGCGCGAAGCACGGCGAGTTCGTCACGGACGAGATCTGCGACCGCTTCTGCGTCCTCGGGAATGCCGAGCAGGCCACGGCGAAGCTGAGGGAGCTCGAGGCTGTCGGCGTCGACCAGTTCAACATCTACCTCATGACCCACGGCCAGGAGGACGATCTCGCGGCCTACGGACGGGACGTCATTCCGCAGTTCGCGTAGATCTAGATGATCGTCGCGCCCAGGGCGCTCGCGACGAGCTCGACGGCTGTCGCGGCGGTCGTGTTCTCGCGATCGAGGATCGGGTTGACCTCGACGACCTCGAGCGAACCGGCGAGCTCCGACTCGGCAACCAGCTCCATCGCGAGGTGCGCCTCACGGTAGGTGAGACCGCCGCGGACGGGCGTTCCCACGCCGGGCGCGATCTCCGGATCGAGGACGTCCATGTCGAGCGAGACGTGGACGAACCCACCGCCCGAGATGCGATCGAGGGACTCGCGGACCGCCCGCTCGATTCCGATGCGATCGACCTCGCTCATCGAGTAGACACGGACGCCGGCCTCACGCAGGAGCCGGCGCTCACCGTCGTCCAGCAGGCGTGTCCCGACGAGCGCGACCCGCTTCGGATCGACGGCAGGAAGGGGCCAGGCGTCGCTCTCGAAGCCCTGGCCCGCGATTCCGAGCGCAGCCGCGAGCGCCATCCCGTGCACGTTGCCGCTGGGCGACGTCTCCGGCGTGTTGATGTCCGAGTGCGCATCCACCCACAGCACACCGCCTGTTCCGTGTACCGACGCCAACCCGCCCAGTGTCCCGAGCGCCACCGAGTGGTCGCCGCCCAGGACGAGGGGGAGCGCGCCGCGCGCGGTCGCTTCCGCGACCCGCCGCGCGATCAGCTCGCACGTGTCGTGGATCTCCGGCAGGAATCGCGCTCGCTCGTCGCGTAGCGCGGTCGCCTCGGCCACGGCCGTCTCGACGTTGCCCTCGTCGCGCACCGCGTAGCCGAGCCCGACGAGGCGCTCCTCGAGTCCCGCATAGCGGATCGCCGAGGGCCCCATATCCACCCCGCGCCGGCCCTGGCCAAGGTCGAGCGCAGCTCCGATGATCGCGATCTCACGATTGCCCTGCACGAAGGGAACCTAACGCCAACCGCGGCTACACTGGGACGCCGCGGCGAGGTAGCTCAGTTGGTAGAGCACACGGCTGAAAACCGTGGTGTCGCCGGTTCAAGTCCGGCCCTCGCCACTTTGGAGTCCGCGTTCCTCCCGGCGCTCGAGCAGGCGCGGCTCATTCGCAGCGGCGAGACGTCGTCCGCGGAGCTCGTCGCTCTCTATCTCGAGCGCATCGCCGCTATCGACCCGTCGCTGAACTCCTTCGTGACGGTCTGCGGCGAGCTGGCCCTCGAGACCGCCCGGCAGCGCGACGCCGCACCGAGCGACGCGCCGTTTCACGGTGTCCCGATCGCGGTAAAGGATCTCGCGGCGACGGCCGGTATCCGCACGACGTACTCGTCGCGCGCGTACGCCGAGTACGTTCCCGACTTCGACACCGCCGTCGTCCGACGCATCCGCGATGCGGGGTTCGTCATCGTCGGGAAGACGAACACGCCGGAGTTCGGAACGGTCGCCTTCACCGAATCGGAGCTGAACGGCGTGACGCGCAACCCTTGGAACAGCGCGCTCACGCCAGGTGGGTCGAGCGGGGGCGCCGCTGCCGCGGTCAGCGCCGGGCTCGTCCCGATTGCGCACGCGACCGACGGCGGCGGCTCGATCCGGATCCCGGCGTCCTGTTGCGGCCTCTTCGGACTGAAGCCGTCACGCGGGCGCGTCTCCAGCGCGCCCTTCGGCTCGCTGGAAGGGCTCTCGACGGCGGGCCCGATGGCGCGAAGCGTCTCCGACGCCGCCGCATTGCTCGACGTCCTCGCCGGGTACGAGCCGGGCGACCCATGGTGGGCGGCGCCTCCCGAACGCCCGTTCTCCGTCACCGCGCACGAGCCTCCGCCCCGCCTCCGCGTGTCGGTCACGGTGACTCCACCGACCGACACCCCGGTCGATCGAGAGTGCGTGGCTGCGCTCGAGAGTGCAGCCGCTCTGCTCACCGAGCTGGGCCACGAGGTACGCGAGGCGACACCACCGTGGCGCGATACGGATCTGTTCGAGACGTTCGTCGCGATCTGGCAGGTCGGACCTGCGCTGCACCCGGTCGATCGCGCCCTCATGACGCCGCTCAACCGCGGACTCGCCGAAGCCGCGCGCATGTTGTCGGCCGAGGACTACGGACGCGCGGTCGCAGCGCTCCAGCTTCTGGCGCGCCGCATCGTCTCGTTCTGGGCCGAGACTGACGTCGTCCTGACGCCCACTCTCGCGCTGCCGCCCGTGCCGATCGGTTGGCAGGACGAAGTCGAGGGCCCGATCGAAAAGCTCCGCCGCAACACGCAGTTCACGCCCTTCACCGCGTTGGCGAACCTCACGGGCCAGCCCGCGATGTCTGTCCCGCTCCACTGGAGCGCGGCTGGCCTGCCGATCGGCGTGCAGGCCATCGGCCCTCCGGCGGGCGACGCCCTCCTCCTCAGCCTTGCGTCTGAGATCGAGGCCGCGCGGCCCTGGTCGGACCGCCGGCCCCCGATCGCGTAATCAGCCCGCGACGGTGATGCGGATGCCCTGCCCGGGCGACGCGTGGAGCATGCGTGCAGCGCTCCCGCGCGAGATCGCCAATGACATGTTCTTGTAGCTGTCCTCGTAGAGGATCACGTCGCCCGCGCGCGCATCGGTGAACGTCCGGGCCATGACTGCGTAGTAGCGCTCCCCGGCGAGCTCGAGCTCGACCCGTGTGCCCGAGACGATCCCGAGCGCCTCGACGTCGTCGCGGTCGAGGTTAAGTGCGATGTTGCCGAAACTGTCGACGTAGAGGAACGTCGCCTGAATTGCTCCGTCCGCTATGACCGGCCGCGGGATGTCCAGTCGAACGAGGACCTCCGGATCGATCGGCGGTCCGAGGTCGGCCAGCGCGACGCCGGTGGCGAGGTGCGCCGCCGCGGGCGCGAACAGGTCTCGGCCATGGAACGTCCGGGAGATCGAGTCGAGGGCGTACGCGGGATTCGCGAGCTCGTGCGCGACGTCGATCCCGGCCTTCGCTGCGGCGGGTAGCAAGAGGCCGTTGTCAGGCCCGACGTACAGACGCCCCTCGGTGTCGCGAAGCGCGAGCGGCCTGCGAACGCCGCCCACGCCGGGATCGACGATCGCAAGGTGGACGCCAATCGGCATGAAGCCGATCGTGTTCGCCAGCACGAGCGCTCCCTCGAGGATGGAGGTGGCCGGGATACCGTGGGTGATGTCGATGATCTGCGAGTCGGGCGCGATGCGCTTCATCACGCCGTGGCAGGTGCCGACGAAGTCGTCCTTGAGCCCGAAGTCGCTCAGAAATGTGATGAACACGGCGCGCGCAGCGTAACGCCGGACGCACGTCAGGAGCTAGCGGCGGGCCGACTTGCGAAGCGCGCAGCGGCTCCTCGAGACGCGGCGCGCTTCGCCGCAGTTCCGAGCGCCGCGCGGTCTGATCCGTACGAATGCGGTCGGGGCCTGCAACGGAAGGGGCCGGGCGGCCACCCGCGCACCATAGGCAACGGCTCGGAGGCTCACCCTTCGTTCCGGGCCTTCCCGCGGGCGAGGGCAGCGAGCTCTGCCGTCTCGCGCTGGAGACGCGCGAGCTTCGCCGCGATGATCGCGACGTACACGAGCACGAAGACGAAGACGACCGCGTAGGCGGCCGCGACGAGCTCCTCCTGGCTCCAGCTCATTGCAGTGCCTCGCGCAACTCGCGCAAGTCGGCGTCGAGCCGCTTCCCCGTCAGCTCCACCCTGTAGAGGACGTAGGCGAGCAGCGTGACCGCCGCCCACGAGACGACGAACGTGGCGAACATCGAGCCCGACATCTGCGGGCCCTCTCGCGTGAACACGGTCGGATGGATGAAGTCCTCGGCGAGCCGGATCGCGAGAAAGCTCACGGGGATGAGCGCGACCCCGAAAAGCGCGTAGACGGCGGAGGAGCGCGCCCGGCGTGGCCCGTCGTCGAGCGAGAAGCGGAGCATGAAGTACGCGCAGTAGAAGAGGAAGAGGACGAGGAAGAGGACGAGCTGGTTCGAGCTCCACGTCCACCATACCCCCCACGACGCCTTTGCCCAGATCGCGCCCGTGATGAGCGTCAGCGCCCCGAAGATCGTGCCCTGATGAATCGCGACGTAGCTCTCGAGGTCATACCGCTCCTCACCGCGCCAGAGGAGGAGCAACGCCTTCAGAGCGCCGAGGCCGAAGCAGAAGTACGCCGTGAGCGCGATCGGCACGTGGATGTAGAAGATGCGCTGCGAGATGCCCTGATCCGCATCCTCGGGCGCGACGATGAGCGCCAGCACGAGCGCCAACCCCATGGCGGCGGCGGTGATCCAGGCAAGGGCGGGAAGGCTGCGCAGAGACGTAAGGGACAGGTCGGTCACTCCGTGACGACGTACTCGAACGACGCCCACGAGAGTACAGCGAACACCGCGTCGTAGAGCAGGAGAAACAGCAGGAAGCGCTCGGCCTGCTCCGACACCGCGGCACCAACGCCCCCGACGACGAGCGGGATCGCGAGCGGGAGGAACAGCAGCGGCAGCAGGAGCTCGCGCGCGCGGCCGGCGGCGGCCATTGCCGAAAGCAGTGATCCCACCGCGCAGATCCCGATGTCTGCGAGCAGAACGCCTGCGAGCGCTGCCACGCCGAGCGGCTCGAAGAAGAGCACGAACGCGGGCAGCGCGACCGCCTGGGCTGCGACGAGGAAGGCGAGCGTCGCAAGCGCCTTGCCAAGCCAGATCGCGCTCCGATCGCACGGCGCGAGGACGAGCCCGTCGAGGACGCCGTGCTCCTGCTCGGGCACCCAGGCTCGCGCGAGCCCGAGCAGCGCGGTGAAGACGATCGCCACCCAGAGCAGGCCGTACGCGGCATCGTCGCCGGCGGCATCCGGGATCGCGAAGTGGAAGATCACGAGTGCGGTGACGACGAAGAGCAGCATCGCGGGCAGCGTGTCCCGGCCCCGCAGCTCGATGCGGAGGTCCTTCCGCGTCAGCGCCACCACGTCGGCGAGGTACGTCAAGCGAGACGGACCCTCGTTGTGGCCAGGCGGTCGAGCCGGGTCGGGTCGTGGGTCGCGACGAGCACTGTTCGCGATCCCGCGGCCGCCTCGAGCTCGAGGTCCAGAAGCGCCACCCCGGCGTCATCCAGCGCGGAGTAGGGCTCGTCGAGGACGAGTAGGGATGGGTCGTGCAGGAGCGCCCGACACAACGCGAGTCGTTGCGTCATCCCGCGCGAGTAGGTCGACACCCGCTCGTTTCGCGACTCCCAGAGGCCGTATCGCTCGAGCAGCATCCCTGCGCGCTCACGTCTCTCCGCAACGCGGTACAGACGCCCGAACAAGTCGAGGTTCTCGAGCGCACTCAGCTCCCGGTAGACGAGCGCCTCGTGACCGAGGTAACCGACACGCGATCGATCCACCTCGACCGCCAGCTTCCCCTTCGTCGGCGCAGCGAGTCCCGCGACGAGCCTGAGCAACGTGGTCTTTCCGCTTCCGTTGGCACCGGTGACAACGGCGAACCCACCGTGTGGAACGGCGAGGTCCACGCCGGGAAGCACTCGCTTGTGCCCGTACCGTTTCTCGAGCTTCTGTCCGCGAATCATGTGGTCGCCACGTCAATGGCGACGAATGCGAAGAACACGACGCTGATGACACCGTTCAGCGTGAAGAACGCAGTGTCGAGCCGGCGCAGGTCGCCGGGTCGCACGAGCGAGTGTTCGTATGCAAGCAGCGCAGCCGTCGCGATGACTCCGAGCCAGTACGACGGGCCGACGCCGAGCCCGGCGCCCGTGAGCGCGAGCAACGCGATGGCTCCCACATGGAGGCCGCGGGCCCCGCGGAACACCCCACGCTCACCGAAACGGACGGCCCACGAGTGCAAACCCTCGGCACGATCGTGCTCGAGATCGAAGAGCGAGTAGAACAGGTCGAACCCCGCGACCCAGAACGCCACTGCGAGACCGAGCGTCCAAGCCTCCCACGGCGCCGCTCCGGTGACGGCGAGCCACGCTCCGACAGGTGCCAGCCCGAGGCAGGCGCCAAGCCACGCGTGGCAGAGCCAGGTAAAGCGCTTGAGGTAGGGGTAGACGACGAACATCGCGACCGGAATCGGCCACAGCCAGCGGATCACCGGGTCGAGTTGTGAGACTGCGAGTAGGAAGATCCCCAGGGAGACAGCGCTGAGAGCCGCCACCTGGCGGCGCGTGAGCGCACCGGAGGGGAGCTCCCGCGTCGCCGTGCGCGGATTGCGTGCGTCCAGCTCCGCATCGATGAGCCGATTGAGTGCCATCGCGAGCGTACGGGCACCGACCATGGCGACGGTCACCCAGAACATCGCGTCGATACCCGGCCAGCCGTCAACGGCAAGAAGTGCGCCGACGTACGCGAACGGGAGTGCGAACACGGTGTGCTCGATGCGTACGAGCGACGCGAGACGTCGCGGGAGTGGCGCTGTGACCGCGGTCACGTCTGCCGATGCCGGGTCGCCGTATCGCCGGACGCGAGCTCGAGGCCGTGGCGAAGTGCGGGCCGAATCACGGCGAACCCGTCCCGACACCCACCCGGGGACCCGGGCAGGTTCACGATCAGCGTCGCACCCCGCAGGCCGGCGACACCACGAGAGAGAAGCGCGTGCGGTGTTCGCACGAGTGCGTCTGCGCGGATCGCCTCGGCAAGTCCCGGCGCCTCTCGGTCGATGACCGACCGCGTCGCCTCGGGGGTGACGTCGCGCGGCGCGAACCCCGTCCCTCCCGTTGTCACGATGAGCAGCGTGCCTGAGTCCGAGAGGTCGGTCAGAGCTTCCGCGATCAACGGAAGGTCATCCGAGACGACGCGGCGAGCGACCTCGAAACCGTCGTGACGGAGAAGTTGTTCGAGCGCGTCACCGCTCGTATCCTCCCGCACCCCGGCGTGAACGCCGTCCGAGACCGTGAGCACGGACGCGTTCAGACCGGCTCCTTCGTCTTCTCGATCAGGCGAACATCCTCGACCACCATCTCCTTGTCGACTGCCTTGGCCATGTCATAGAGCGTCAGAGCCGCGAGCGATGCGGCGACGAGCGCTTCCATCTCGACCCCGGTCTGCGCGACGGTGGACGCCGACGCCTCGATGTCCACCACTCCGTCGCCGAGCGTCAACTCCACGTCAACGTGGGTCAGGGGCAAGGGATGGCAGAGCGGGATGAGCTCAGAGGTGTGCTTCGCCGCCATGATCCCGGCCAGCCGGGCGGTCACGAGCGCGTCACCCTTCGGAAGGTCGCGGAGTCGAGCAATGGTCTCCGGTGCCATGCGCACGCGAGCGGCCGCCCTGGCGACGCGGCGCGAGGTCGGCTTGGGGCCGACGTCGACCATCCGCACGTCACCCGCAGGATCGACGTGGCTCAACTCCCGGGCGGGTTCTGGCACGGGAAGATCGTAGTCGTCCGCCCGCCGTCAGCGGTCGGCGACGCGCGCTGCGTTTTCACGTGAAAACTGCGCCACGTCGTCGGGCGTCGGCTCGCCCGGGAGATCGACGACGAACGCGGTCGGGTTCGAGGCCGAAACGAGTTGCACCTCGCCTCCCATGAGCCGGGCGAGCTCGCGGGCGATCGCGAGCCCGAGCCCGCTGCCCGACGCCTTCCCGCCCTCGACCCGATAGAAGCGGCTGAAGACAGCCTCTCGCTGACTCACCGGGATGCCTGGACCGTCGTCCTCGACGACGAGCTGCGCACGCGAGCCGCTGCGCCGCGCTCGCATGACGACCGTCGTCCCGGCAGGCGTATGGGTCATCGCGTTCGTGGCCAGCGCCCGGCCAATCTGCAGGATGCGTGCGTCGTCCCCTCGACACCACACGTCCTCGTCGATCGCCGTCACCAGCTCGTGCCCCGTCCCCGCCGCGAGGTGCTCGATCTCGGCGGCGAGCATCTCCACCACCGATCCGAGGTCGACGACCTCGCGCTCGACCCGGAGCTGTCCAGCGTCCACACGGGACAGGTCGAGGAGATCGGTGGACAGCTTGGCGAGCCGCTGCACCTGGCCCTGCATGGTCTCGATGAACCCGCTACGAGTCTCGTCGTCGAGCTCCTCGTCGGCCAGGAGCTCCAGGAACCCGCCGATGGAGAAGAGGGGTGTCCGTAGTTCATGCGACGCGTTCGCGACGAACTCTTTCCGCGCGTTGTCGAGCTGCGCAAGCTGTACGCGCATCTGATCGAACGCTCGAGCGAGCTCGCCGATCTCGTCGTTGCCGCGGTCGACGATCGGCGCGCCGAAGTCGCCGCCTGCGATCCGCTCAGCGGCCGTCTCGAGCCGCAGGAGCCGATGCGAGAACATGCCGGCGGCCGTGAGACCGAGTACGAGGGCGAGGATGAGCGCGAACGCAGTAGCCAACAGGAGCCGCTCCCGCACGAGCCGTACGGTCGCGAGCGAGTCTCCGAGCTGCGCCTGGAACAGGATGACCGCGTCCTCGCCGAGCGGAACCGCAACGTTCGCGTAGTCACCGGTCGAGTGCGTGACCCGCCCCCGCTCGATCCCGCCGTTCGCAAGGGCAGCACGTGCAATGGGGTCGCGCGCGACGTCCCGCGAGTCGTTCGTCCGCGTGTCGGCGACGACGACGAGCTCGGTGCGATCCTTGGAGAGCACGTCGAATGCCACGACGCGGGCGTTCGTTGCAACCGCGAACCCCTCGATCCGCTGTTGCCACAACGTCCTGTCGTCCGAGAGCGATCGCGCGAGCGGCTTCGCGAGTTTCTCGAGCTCTTCGAGCCGCGCGTCGACGAGTCGTCGCTCCAGCGATGGCACCACGATCATGAACGCCGTACCGAGCGCGCCGGCGACGATCCA
>Ga0075344_1000012_pt1 | contig 21687 bp, 24 predicted proteins | sample RushOxbow_ThreeS_FD_120075 | JGI IMG/M metagenome (GOLD analysis project Ga0075344, IMG submission 120075) | Natural and restored wetland microbial communities from the San Francisco Bay, California, USA, that impact long-term carbon... | ecosystem: Environmental > Terrestrial > Soil > Wetlands ...
CGTCGGCGGCCCCATTCGACTGGGACGTCACCGGGAAGCGCAATGTGGTTGCGGACTGGCATGCGGTGGGATCGACGGGACGCTCGCTCGTCCTCAACGGGCACGTCGACGTCGTGGGACCGGCGTCGACGAAGCTCTGGCGCACGCCGCCCTTCAAAGCCACGCGTGATGGGGACTGGCTTTACGGGCGCGGCGCCGGCGACATGAAAGCCGGGCTGGCTGCGATCGTCGCCGCCGTCGCCGGGCTGAGACGCCTGGGCCTGTCGCCGCTCGCACCCGTGCAGCTGCAGTCGGTCGTCGAGGAGGAGTGCGGCGGCAACGGGGCGCTGCAGTGCGTGCTCTCGAGCCTGCGGCCGGATGCGGCGGTCATTCCCGAGCCGTATCCGGGCTTCATCCCGACCTCGCAGGTCGGGGTGCTCTGGTTCCACGTCGACCTCGCCGGTGTTCCCGCGCACGTGGCGGATGCTCAGGACGGCTTCAACGCGATCGAGGCTGCTACATCGGTCACGCGCGAACTGCACGTGCTCGAGGACGAGTTGAACGCGCAAGCTCCCGCGCCGTTCGACGCTCTCTCGCATCCGATCAACCTCAACGTCGGCGTCATCTCGGGCGGCGACTGGGCTTCGACGGTGGCCGCCGAGTGCACGGTCTCCTGCCGGCTGGCGACCTACCCGGGATGGTCTATCGAGGAGCTGAGGGAGCGGGTCGAGGAGGCTGTCGCACGTGGCGCCCCCGGACACGCGGTCATCCGCTACTCGGGTTTTGCGAACGAGGGCACGACGATCTCCGACGACGCCCCGATCGTGCGTGCGCTTGCGGGAGCCTGGGAGTCGGCCACCGGCGAGGCTGCGCTCACCGGCCCGACGACCGCCACGACCGACACCCGTGCCTTCGCGACGGCCGGGATTCCGGCTGCGTGCATCGGCCCGCTCGCCGAGCGAATCCACGGCGTCGACGAGCGCGTCTACCTGCCGTCGGTGGTGCAGACTGCGCAGGTGCTCGCGCTCCTCGTTCGCGACTGGTGTGGCCTCGCATGACCGAGCCGATGACACGACGCCCGCTTCAGAGTGTCTCCGAGATCCGTCGCTTCTTCCGCACGGCGACGACCCCTGTCTACTTCGTCTCGGCGACGGCGTTCAACCTGCTGGGCATCGACCGCTGGATTCCGACGTTCCGGTACGTCAACTACTACGACTCGTTCGACGGCTACCACCCGAACGTCTTCGTCCCTCGGCACGCGGAGCCGCCCACCTTCGAGTCGATCGAGGAGATCTGCAACTACCTCCTCTCGCACAAGGACGTCCACGGTCTCGTCGGCGAGAACGGCCCGGGGAAGGCCGTGTTCCTGATGTTCGACGAGGAGACAGAGCGGCTGGCCGAGCACATCGGACTCGAGGTCGCGATGCCCACGGCGGAGCTCCGGACCCGGCTCGACTCGAAGATCGAGACCACGCGCCTCGCCGACGAGGCCGGCGTGCCGAGCGTTCCGAACGTCATGGGGCGCGCCGATTCGTACGCCGCTGCGCTCAAGCTGGCGCTCGGGGCGGGACTCGGGCAGGACCTCGTGATCCAGACGCCGTACGGCGACTCGGGGCAGACGACGTTCTTCGTCGCCGCGCCATCCGACTGGGCCGCGAGCGCCGAAGGCCTGGCCGGCCAGGACCTGAAGATCATGAAGCGGATCGAGCCGAAGGAGGCCGCGATCGAGGGCGTGATCACCCGCCACGGAACCCTCGTCGGCCCGCTGATGACCGAGCTCACGGGCTTCCCCGAGCTCACGCCGTACGGAGGCGGGTGGTGCGGCAACGACGTGTTCGCGACCGCGCTCTCCGACCGGCAGCGGCAGCTGGCGCGGCAGTACACACGCCGACTGGGCGACCGGCTGAGCGCCGAGGGCTATCGCGGCTACTTCGAGCTCGACTTCCTCGCCGACGCCGACTCCGGTGAGCTCTACCTCGGCGAGCTGAACCCGCGCGTGACCGGCGCGAGCTCGATGACGAACGTGACCGCGGTCGCGTACGGCGACATGCCGCTCTTCCTCTTCCACCTCCTCGAGTTCGCCGGGGTCGACTACGAGATCGACGTCGACGCGCTGAACGAGGCGTGGGCGCATCCGGGCGCCGTCGACGAGTGGAGCCAGTTCATCCTCAAGCAGACCGACGACGACGTGGAGCTCATCACGCGCGCTCCGCGCTCGGGCATCTGGCGCCTCGATGCGACCGCGCGTGGAGGCATCCGCTTCGTCCGCCGCGAGACCGATTGGCACACGGTCGGCTCGGAGGACGAGGCCTTCTATCTCCGCATCGCCGCCGAAGGGCAGTACCGCTACCCGGGAGCCGATCTCGGGATCCTCGTCACCCGAGGGCGCCTGCAGACCGACGAGCACGAGCTGACCGAGCGCGCGCTGCTCTGGATCTGGGGGATCAAGTCGCAGTTCGAGGGCGTTCCCGTCACGGGTGAGACCACCATCCCGTCGCCCGAGCCGTTCGCGTTCAAGATGCTGTGACGCTCGCGCTGACCTTCGACGCCGTCGAGGAAGCGGCTCCTGGCCGGATCTGGGGGGCGCTGTTCGAGCGCCACTGGGGCCGCTACCGGCCGTGGTTCCTCCACGAGGGCGAGCGGGCACGGGCCTCCTACGCCGAGTCCGCCGCCGCACTACGGGAGCACATGCCGGAGCTCCAGTCCACCTACGACCGCCTCTGCGAGCTTGCGGGCGGGGGAGACCTCGAGGCGCGGATGCTCTCCATGTGGCGTCCACCCTCGTACCTCTCCGGCTGCTCGCAGGGTGTGTGGACGCGCGGTGAGCCCCTCCTCGTGCGCAACTACGACTACGCGCCCGACCGCCTCGAGGGCACGATCCTCGCGACCGCGTGGGAGGGGCGGCGCGTCATCGGGATGAGCGACTGTCTGTGGGGCCTACTCGACGGCGTGAACGACGCCGGCCTCGCGATCTCGCTCGCCTTCGGCGGAAGGCAGGTCGTCGGTGAGGGCTTCGGGGTGCCGCTCGTTGTTCGCTACCTCCTGCAGACGTGCGCGACCGTCGCCGAGGCACGCGTCGTCCTGTCGAGACTGCCCTTCCATCTTGCGCACACGCTCACCCTCGTGGACGCGGGCGGCGCGTTCGTCACCGCGTACCTCTCGCCCGACCGCGGGGCGCTGTTTCGCGACGTCGGCGTCGCGACGAATCACCAGGGCGAGGTCGAGTGGCTCGAGCACGCCCACGCGACGCGCTCGCTCGAGCGCGAGCGGTTGATCGAGTCCGAGCTCGAGCGGGCCCAGGGGCCGGCGGAGTTCGCCGACGCCTTCCTGCGACCCCCGCTCTACTCCTCGGACTACGCCACCGGGATGGGAACCCTCTATACGGCAGCGTTCGAGCCCGTCCGCGGAGCCGTCACCTACCGCTGGCCGGGCTTCGCGTGGACGCAGTCCTTCGACCGCTTCGAGACGGGCACGCGGACGATCGAGCTCCTGGAGACGAGCGCGGCGTGACCCACGAGCTCGTCGCCCAGGCGGAGTCGGTGCTCGCGCCGCTCGAGCGCGATCTTCATCTCGCCTGGTGGGACGTCCAGGTGGAGGCAACCGACGCGAACGCGGCCCGGCGCGCGTCGGCCGAGCTTGCCTGGTCGGAAGCGCTCGCCGACCCCGATCTCTTCCGTGCCGTGGAGGAGGTGCAGGCGAAGGCACCGACCCGCAGCCTCGACCTGCTGTGCAACCTCATGCTCCCGCACCAGGTACCCAGTGACCTGCGCGCGCGGATCGTCGAGCTCGATGCAGCGGTCGACGTTCGCTTCTCGCGGCATCGTGGCGTCGTCGACGGGGTCGAGGTCGACGACAGCGCGATCAAGAAGACCCTGCGCCAGAGCGACGACTCCGCCGAGCGCCGCGCGGCGTGGGAAGCCTCGAAGACGGTAGGCGCGGCCGTCGCCGACGACGTCCGCGAGCTCGCCCGGCTTCGCAACGAGGCGGCGCGCTCCCTGGGGCATCGCGACTGGTTCGCGCTCTCGCTCGCCAAGGACGAGCTGGACGAGGCCAAACTGCTCGCCACGCTCGCGGCGACCGACCGGGCGACCGCAGAGCCGTTCCGCCGCTGGAAGGCGAGGCTCGACGAGCGTCTCGCGCAGCGGCTCGGCTGCTCGGTCTGCGACCTTCGGCCCTGGCACTATGCCGACCCGTTCTTCCAGGAAGTGCCGCCCGACGGCGCGATCGACCTGGACGGGTACTTCGAGGGTGCGGATCTGGTCGCCCTCGCCGGCCGGACGCTGGAGGGCGTCGGGCTCGAGGTCGACGACATCATCGCTCGCAGCGACCTCTACGCGCGCGAGGGCAAGAGCCAGCATGCCTTCTGCGTCGACATCGATCGCGCCGGCGACGTACGCGTCCTCGCCAACCTCGTCCCGACGCACGACTCGGCGGAGACGATGCTTCACGAGCTCGGCCACGGGGTCTATGAGCTGGGCTTCGGCGACGACCTGCCGTGGCTCCAGCGGTCTACCCACCTCGTGGCGACGGAGGGATCGGCGCTCTTCTTCGGAGCACTCGCAGGGACCAGGCGCTGGCTCGAGCTCGTGCTCGGACTCGAAGCGGACGAGGCCGCGGCGCTTCGCGACCGCCTCCGCGAGGCGCGCGCCGTGGAGCTCGCGGTCTTCACCCGCTGGGTGCTCGTGATGACCGAGTTCGAGCGTGGGCTGTACGCGACTCCGGACGGGGACCTCGACACGCTGTGGTGGGAGCTCGTGGCCCGTCACCAGGGCGTGACTCCGCCGGACGGGCGGAAGGCACCCGACTGGGCAGCCAAGGTTCACATCGCCGTCGCGCCCGTCTACTACCACACCTATCTCTACGGCTCTCTGGTCGCGCTGCAGCTGAAGGACGCTCTCGACGCCGCAGTCGGCTCCATCGTCGACCAACCCGCGGTCGGGGCGTTCCTTCGCGAACACCTCTTCGCGCCGGGCCAGTCGGTGCGCTGGGACGAGCTCGTCGAGCAGGCGACCGGCACACCGCTCTCCGTCGCCTCGCTCGACCGCGAGATGACGGTGCTCGCGACGCCATGAGCGACGTCGCGCCGCTCATCCGGGAGGACACCCACGCCGAGGAGGAGCGTAAGACCAGCTTCCTCGAGCTCTTCTTCGACCTCGTCTTCGTCTTTGCGTTCACGCAGGTGACGGCGCTCATCCTCGAGGACACGAGCGTCGAGGGCTTCCTGCGCTCAGCGCTCGTGCTCGCGATGGTCTGGTGGGCCTGGTCCGCCTACACGTGGATGACGAACGCGATCGACATCGAGAACGCGATGACGCGGCTTCTGCTCTTCGCGGCGATGGCCGCGGGCTTCTTCATGGCTCTCGCCGTGCCCGATGCCTTCGAGGACGAGGCCGTCTGGTTCGCGGTCGCCTACTTCGTCGTACGGATCCTCAACCCCGCGCTGTACCTCTGGCGTGCCCGCGGCGACGCTGCCCTGGCTCGGGGAATGACTCGCCTCGCGCCCTGGTTTCTCGTCGCGGCCGTCGTCGCCCTGGCCGGCGGCTTCGCCGATCCCGACTACCGCGCCTGGATCTGGCTCGCATCCCTCGTCATCGACGTCGTCGGCACGCTCTTCGTCGCGAGAGCGGGCTGGCGCGTCTCGCCCTCCCACTTCGCCGAGCGGTTCGGCCTCATCGTCATCATCGCCCTCGGTGAGTCGATCGTCGCCATCGGCATCGGGACGTCGGAGCTCACGCGCGACACGACCTACGCGCTGTCGGTCGTGGTCGCGTTCGCCGGTGTAGTGGCTCTCTGGTGGGCCTACTTCGACTTCACCGCAACCGCCGCCGAGCGTGCGCTGCGGCGCGCATCACCGGCGGCGCGCGCTCCGCTCGCGCGAGACGTCTTCACGTTCTTCCACTACCCGATCGTGCTGGGGATCATCTTCTACGCGGTCGCCGCGAAGAAGACTCTTGAGCATCCGCTCGATCCGTTGTCGGAGGCCGGGCGCTGGGCCCTGGGTCTGGGCGTCGCGGTCTTCCTGTGTGGTTTCGCGCTCATGCGCTTTCGGGTCGTCCGCCGCATCGCGTGGGAGCGCGTCTCTGCTGCCGGGACGGCTCTCGTCGTCGCCGTCGCGCTGGACGGAGCCGACGCGATCGTGACGCTCGGCGTCGTGATTCTCGTCGTCGTGCTCTCGGTGCTGGTGGAGACCTCGCGCCTGCGCGGACTACGCGCCGAGATCAACGCCGCCTAGGGGAAGCGGCGCGGCGCCGGGCCGTCCGGGGCGAGGCGGCCGAGGAGGTCGCGTCTGCCGGCCACTGCGCGGTAGAGCGCGTCCGGGGCGCGGCCGCGGACACCGAGGTACCCGACGAGCGACCCGTCGCGGCGGACGAGGCGCCAGCTCGCGTCGCGCTCTTCTTCCGGCAGGCTTGCCAGGAGCGGCCGTGCCTCCTCGTCGGCCAGCGGGAGGAGGGCGAGTCGCTCCGAGCACGCGGCGACACGCGCCGCGAAGCGGCAGAACCGTCAGGTCGCGTCGTAGAGAAGGACGGGGCGCTCGACGGTCACGCCACCCACTCGCCTCGGGAAAACGCGATACCCGCCGCGGCGCTCAGCGCGCCGAGTCCGACGAGTACCCCGGTCCGCAGGCGAGGTCTCCCCTCGATCACGGACGCGAGAGCGATGAGCACGGGGAAGTCGGTGAGAAGGAAGCGCGGCATGCTGACGAGCGGGAACCCCTCCGACGGGACGCTGAGGATCACGACGAGTGTCGTCGCGGCGTACAGGCCGAGCGCCGGCCCGAGCCGCTTCCACGCGACCCAGGTCAGCCAGGTGAGCGGCACGAGCAGCGCCAGGTGGACGACGTTCCACCACGAGACCTGCAGCGGCTGTGAGATCTCGCTGCCCGCGCGTGGAAGGTCGCGGAGGATCTCCAGCGCACCGTGACCGCCGGCTTGGAATGCCATCCAGGCGCCGCCGAGCGGACCGAGCGTCGCGAGCTCCCGCTCCCAGCTCGTCGCCTGGGCGTCGGTGAACGCGAGCGCGTCGCCGAGCTCGCGGTCGAGGTAGAGGGCATACGCGCCGAGCGCGGCAGGGAGCAGGAGCAACGGCACGAGTCGCCAGATCTCCCGCCGTGAGCGGGGCCAGAGCAGATACACGAGCGCGGGGAGCAGCGCGAGTCCCAGTGAGCGGGTCGCGACGGCAAGTCCTCCGGCGATCCCGGCGACCCACGGGCGCCCACGCTGCGCCGCGAGAAAAGACCCCGCGGACAGCAGGAGAAACAGCCCTTCGGAGTACACCGCCGTGAAGACGAATGCCGTCGGGAACAGCGCGAGGATCAGGACGGTGTCCCGTGCGCCGTCGTCGCCGAGCTGCGAGCGAGCGATCTCCGCGACACACCAGGCGCCCAGTCCCGCGGCGACCAGGGAGAGGAGGGTTCCGAGGACGAGCGAGGATCCGAGCAGCCCGACGAGGGTGGGGTAGAGCGGGAAGAAGGCGGCGGACGCTTCGTCGTAGCCGTCGCTCGCGATCCGGAGGAACCAGTCCGCGTCCCACTGCGCGAACGTTCCGAACACGAGGTCGGTGATCGGATCCCATGCGCGCCACTCCGGCAGTGCGTCGGCTGCGGCGGGGGCCCACAAGAGGGTCGCCGCAGTCGCGAGCCAGAAGGCGACGCGGATCCAGACGAAGGTCCAGAAGGGCGAACGGCTCAGAGCGCGTTGCCTTCCTCGAGCCCTTCGAGCGCCGCGCGCACGAGCGGACCCACGGTGTCGAGCACGTATCCGCCCTCCTGTACCGCGACGGTGGGCAGGCCGAGTGCCCCGAGGCGCCGTCCCGCCTCGCGGAACCCGGTCTCGGTCACCGCGAGCGGTGAGTTCGGGTCGTCGGCCGCCGCGTCGACGCCGAGCGCCACCACGAGAGCCGTGCTGCCGTGCGTGCGTGCGGCCGCGACGAGCCGGTCGACGCCCGCGAGCCACGTGTGGTCGCCGGAGCCGGACGCGAGCGTGACGTTGAGATTCGCCGCGCGGCTCTCGTCCGTGAAGCCGAGGAAGTGCGGGAACCACCCCTCGGCCGGGTCGACGTGAACGGAGGCGGTGAGCACGTCGCCGCGCTCCCAGAAGATCGCCTGTGCCCCGTTGCCGTGGTGTGCGTCCACGTCGAGCAGAGCCACCCGCTCGTGGCCGGCCTCTCGGAGGTACTGCGCCACGACGGCCGCGTTGTTGAGGTAGCACGAGCCGCCGAACGCGGAGCGCGTGACGTGATGACCTGGTGGGCGGCAGCAGGCGTAGGCCGCAGGCGCACCGGCGAGGACGAGGTCGGCTGCCGTGAGAGCCGCGTCGACTGCACCGCGAGCCGCCTCCCACGTCCCGCCCGTGACGGCCGTCATCGTGTCGAAGCTCCACGCGCCGGTGCGGGCAGACACCGCCTGCGGGACGCGCGGCTCGACGCCGGCGAGCAACGCAGGCGTCGGGAAGATGTAGCCGACGACCTCCGCTTGACCCGATTCGGCCGGCATGCCGGCTCGCTGCCACTCGATCCACGCCGTGCGCAGGAACTCGACCAGGCCTGTGTCGTGGACCGCAAGGAGCGGTGCGTCGTCGTGCGGCTGGGCAGCGACGACCTGCGTGCCCGCCTCCTCCAGCGCCGACCGGATGCGATCGGCACGTTCGGGCAGCTCGTCCGCCTGGATCGGAACCCCGACCCAGACGGCAGTCTCCGGCGCGTGGAGTCGGTGCGCCTCGCTCCACGTGACGGGGATCGAGAGCACGCCTACCCCGCGAAGCTGTACTCGGCTGCGACGCCTGGCTCGAGGTAGGCCGCCGACGGGCTGCCGGCCGGGGTGAAGACGCCGATGATCGTCATCTCCTCGTCACGGAGATTCTCGACGATGTGCACCTGGCGCGGGCGCAGTCTGAATCCGGCTCCGGGGCCGAGATCTTGGACGGAGTCCCCGAGATGCAGGCGTCCCGGGCCTTCCGGCACCCACACGATCTCGTCGTACAGGTGGTAGTGCCACGGCGCCTTGCCCGGCGGGATGAAGCCCGCGAAGAGCGTCGCCCGCATCGAGCCGTTGTGCGGGCCGAACAGGATCTGGAAGGAGCGTGAGCCGGTCGCCTGCTGCGACTCCGCAGACGCCAGTTCGACGACCAGATCACGAGCGCCCAGGGGCGCGTGCAGGTCGACACCCGAGCCGATCGTCACGACGAACCCCTCGAGCTGCTCCGTCGCCCGGAGCAACCCCTCCTCTGCCGCGAGCACCAGGCCGGCGCTCGACGCGGGAAGCGGTGCGGTCAGCTCGCCCGCCGAGAGCACTCCTGCGCCGGAGGCGACGAACACCAGCGTGTCCGCATCCGCGTCGACCAGGGTCGCGCTCGTTCCCGGCGCGAGCGCGACGGGCTCGAACGTCAGCGCCGAGTCGGCGAGCGGAGCGATCATTGTTCGAGCGGGATCTCGTCCACGTAGCACCAGCGCCACTCCTCGTGCGGCTCCGCCGACCGGATCAAGGGATGCCCGGTCTCGTCGAAGTGGCCGGTCGCGTGGCGGTTCGGCGAGTTGTCGCAACACCCGATCTTCCCGCACTGCAGGCACATGCGCAGGTGCACCCACGTGCCGCCGATCTTCGTGCACTCCTCGCACGCGAGCGGCCGCTCCGGCAGCTCGGTGACCGCGATCGAGTCGAGATGCGTGCACGTGGCGCTCACTCGACCACGAAGCCTTCCAGGCCTGGCTCGGGGTTGGGACACACCGTGTCGACCGTCCTGAGGGCGTCGATCCTGGCCGTGTGTTCTTTCCGCATGACCTGCGCCCGTTGCCGGTCCCTCAGGCCGAGGTCGGCTCGCGTGTCGCGGGCCGGGATACCCGGCGCCGACCCTGGCGCGACACGAAGTGCGTCGATCACGCCGGCGACTCTAGTCACCCCGGCGCGGCGAGTGCCGAGAGCGGGACTCGTCCTTCGAGCAGCGCGCGACCGACGATCGCGGCCTCGCAGCCGACGCCCTCGATCGAGTCGACATCCTCCACCGAGCCGACGCCGCCGGCCGCCATGACGGGAACACCCGAGGTGCGGACGACGTGCTCGAGCAGGTCGAGCGCGGGGCCGCGCAGCGTTCCGTCACGGTCGATGCTCGTGCAGAGCAGACGTGTGACGCCTGCTGCGTGGCAGCGCTCGATGGCGTCGTCCACCGTGAACCCGGCCGACTCCTCCCAGCCGCGGACCTGAACCTCGCCGCCGCGCACGTCGAGCGCGACCACCAGCCGATCGCCGTGTTGGTCGACGAGTCGCTCGAGGAGGGAGTCTGCCGCGAAGGCGGCCGTCCCGACGACCAGGCGCGCCGCACCCGCGGCGACGAGAGCGTCTGCATCGTCGATCGTCCTGATCCCTCCCGATGCCTGGATCCGGACGCTTCCCGCGGCCTCCACGACCTGCCTGAACAGCTCGGGGCGAACCTGTCCGGAGCGGGCCGCCGTCAGGTCCACGACGTGCACGATGTCGGCTCCCCCGGCGACGAACCGGGCCACCAGAGCGAATGGGTCGGGCTCGCGCAGGGACACGTCGTCGTAGTTCCCCCGGACGAGCCGGACGGCCTCGTGTCCGAGGACGTCGACCGCAGGGATGAGTCGGAACTTCGTGCGTCCTGACTCCATCGTGTTAGCATGCTAACATGCCGACCGATGGCGACGACCGACGACATTCCCCACGCATGGCGGACAACCGAGACGGACGATCTCTTCGACGCGATCCTGAGCCTGCGGACGCTGGACGAGGCACAGCGGTTCTTCCGGGATCTGTGCACGCTCCAGGAGCTCGAGGCGATGACGCATCGCTGGCAGGCGGCGCAGCTCCTCGATCAGGGCCTGCCGTATCTGGAGGTAGCGGCGCGGACGGGAGCATCGACGACGACGGTGACTCGCGTGGCGCAGTGGCTGAAGCGCGGGGCGGATGGGTACCGGCTGGTGCTCGATCGCAGAACCCGGAAGCCGAAAGCACGCGCCGGCTGACGATCGCCGTCCCGGTCAAGGGACGGCTGCGAGAGCCGGCGGTCGCCCTCCTCGAGGACGCCGGCCTCGGCCCCGAGCAGCCGGGTGAGCGAGCGCTCGCCTTCCCGTGTCGCAACGCACCGGTCGACGTGATGTTGGTGCGCGCCGCCGACATCCCCGAGTACGTGCAGGACGGCGTCGTCGACTGCGGCCTGACCGGCGCCGATCTCGTTGCCGAGAGCGGCGCTCGTGTGGAGAAGCTGCTTGCTCTCGGGTTCGGGGCGTGCACGCTCGAGGCCGCCGTGCCCGCGGAGTCGACTGTGACGTCGCTCGCAGAGCTCGAAGGCCTGCGGGTGGCGACCGTGTATCCGCGGCTCGCCGAACGGCTTCTGGTCGGGGTCGGTGTCGAGGTCGAGCTCGTGCGCGTGACGGGGTCGGTCGAGGTCGCACCGCGGCTCGGCCTCGCCGACGCCATCGTCGACCTCGTGTCGAGCGGAAGCACCCTCCGAACGAACGGCCTCCGCTCGATCGCGGCGCTCTTCGCGTCCGAAGCCGTTCTCATCGCGCGCGAGGGCGACGCACGGTCGACGGAGCTGGCCACGGTGCTGCGCAGCGTGATCGAGGCACGCGAGACGCGCTATCTGATGCTGAACGCGCCCACGACGGCACTTGCCGAGATCAGCCGGCTCGTTCCCGGATCGGGCTCGCCGAGCGTGCTCCCACTCGCCGAGCCCGGCATGGTGGCCGTTCACGCGCTCGTTCCCGCCGCCGACGTCTGGCGCCTCCTGCCGCAGCTCGAGGCTGCCGGCGGCTCTTCGATCCTCCTCATGCCCGTTGAGCGGATGCTCTCGTGACTCGTGTGGCAGAGATCGTTGAGGACGTCCGTACGCGCGGGGACGAGGCGGTGCGCGAGTGGTCCCGCGCGCTCGACGGGGTCGAGCCCGCCCGGGCGGTTCCGACCGAGGCTCCTGCAGAGGAGGTGCTCGCGCTCGCGGACGCCGTCGAGCGCTGGCACGCGCTGCAGCGGCCTGGCGACGTGCGGCTCGAGGTGCGACCCGGCGTCGAGCTCGAGCGTCGCTGGGTTCCGCTCGCTTCGGTCGGGATCTACGTCCCGCGCGGGCTCGTCTCGACCCTCGTCATGTGTGCGATACCCGCTCGGGTCGCGGGCGTCGAGCGAATCGTGGTCGTGACTCCGCCGGACGGAGCCGGCCCCGTCGCAGCCGCTGCGGAGGTGCTCGGTCTCGACGAGGTGTGGGCGCTCGGCGGGCCGCCTGCGATCGCCGCCCTCGCGTACGGGACCGAGTCGATCCCGCGCGTGGACAAGATCTGCGGACCCGGCGGCGCCTACGTGAACGAAGCCAAGCTTCTCGTCTCGCGCGACGTTGCGATCGACCTCCCCGCCGGCCCCTCCGAGGTCGTCGTTCTCGCGGGGTCCGACGCAGACCGACGACTCGTCGAGCTCGAGCTGGCCGCGCAGGCCGAGCACGGGCCCGACTCGGTCTGCACGTTGGTCGAGGTCGACGGCGACCTCGAGGCTGCGCTCGCGCGGGTGGAGGAGCTGGCGCCCGAGCACCTCGTGCTGCTAGGAGCCGACGCGGAGGCCGCCGCGGATCGCGTGCGGAATGCGGGCGCCGTCTTCGTGGGTCCCTGGTCGCCGGTTGCGTCCGGCGACTACGCGACGGGGGGGAACCACGTCCTGCCGACGGGTCGCTGGGCGCGTTCGGTCGGTGGCATCGGGCTCGAGACCTTCCTCAAGCCGATCACCGTTCAGCGCCTGACCGAGGATGGCCTGGCGTCGCTTCGGCCGACCGTCGAGGCGCTCGCCGCGATCGAAGGGATGCCGGCCCACGCGGCGGCGGTGAACCGATGAGAGCCCTTCCCGGAGAGTTCGCCGAGTACCGGTGGGCACCGTCGACCGCGGCGATCGCAGCGCTCGCGGGCGTCGACCCGGTAGAGGTGATCCGCTTCGACGGCAACGTCCCCGCCGCACCGTCGCCGACCGCGCGCCCTGGCGCGATAGCCGGCGCACTCGCGGCGACGAACGAGTATGCCCACGGCGGCTTCCCGGAGCTCGTGTCGGCGATCGCAGCCTATGCGGGTGTCGGGGACGAGAACGTCGTTCTCGGAGCCGGCGCCGACGACCTGATTCTTCTGTGCGCACGCGCATTCGCCGGCCCGGGCGATCGTGTCGCGGTCTCCGAGTCGCCCACGTACCCGCTCTTCCGCATCGCCACGCAGCTCGCCGGCGCGGAGCCGGGCGACGACGGCGCCGCGGTCACCTTCTGCTGCCGCCCGAACAATCCGACCGGGGACTTCGGCGAGCTCCCGGCGGCGCGGCCGCTCGTCGTGGACGAGGCGTACTTCGAGTACGCGGGCGAGACCGCGGCAGGCCTCATCGAGGACGGTGTGGTCGTCCTGCGCACGTTCTCGAAGGCGTTCGGCCTCGCAGGAGCGCGCGTCGGGTACGCGCTCGCGTCGGCGGAGACGGCGGCCGAGCTAAATCGCCGTCAGGCGCCGCAGCCCATCTCGGGTATCTCGGCCTCACTCGCGCTCGCCGCGCTGCGAGGAGGATCGCCGGACGTCGGCGCTCAGGTCGAGGAGCGCGAGCGGTGTGCCGCCCTCCTCTCCCAACTCGGTGTGCCGCCGCTTCCCTCGCGCACGAACTTCCTCTTCGTCCCGCTCGCCAGCCCGGAGCAGGTCGGGCACGCGCTGCAGGGTGAGGGCCTCGTCGTGCGGATGTTCGGAGACGGGATCCGCTGGTCGATCCGCGATCGCGACGACGACGACGTCCTCCTCGACGCGCTCGCGCGCAGCCTCGATCGCCCTTCACCCGTCGAGTCGGCGCCGAGTCGGCGCGTGCGGCACGTTCGCGCGACGGCGGAGACGCGCTTTCGCGTCCGGCTCGCACTCGCCGGCTCTGGCCGCGTGCGCGTGCAGACGGGCGCAGGCATCTACGATCACTTTCTCGAGCAGCTCGCGTTTCACGCCGGGTTCGATCTGGCGCTGGAGGGCGTCGGCGACCTCGAGACCGGGCCGCACCACACGGCAGAGGATGCGGCCCTGGCGCTCGGCGAGGCGCTCGACCGAGCCCTCGGCGATCGGCGCGGTATCGCACGCTACGGCGACGCCGTCGTGCCGATGGACGACGCCTTGGCCCGCGCTGCCGTCGATCTCGGCGGGCGACCCGCGTCCGAGATCAAGCTGCAGCTCGATCCGGGGCTCGCCGAGCATGTCCTGCGGAGCCTTGCGCAGGCGGGCCGGCTCGCGATCAACGTCGACTCGAGCGGGCGCGACGAGCACCACGTTGCGGAGGCGGCCTTCAAGGCGGTCGGGCGCTCGCTCCGTGCCGCCGTGCGGCTCGAGGGTGACGTGCTGCCCTCGACGAAGGGGCGCCTATGACGGTCGCGGTCTGCGACTACGGGGCGGGGAACGTCCGCTCCGTCGCGCTCGCACTCGAGCGGCTCGGTGCGTCCGTTGCCGTGACGAGGCGTGCAGCCGACGTTCACGCCGCCGGCCTCGCCGTCCTGCCCGGTGTGGGCTCCGCGGCGAGCGCGATGGAGTCCCTGCGCTCAACCGGCCTCGACGCCGCCCTGCGCGAGCGCGTCGCGGCGGGCAAGCCGACGCTCGGCATCTGCCTGGGTCTACAGCTCGCCCTCGAGGAGTCGGAAGAGGACGGCGGCGTTTCCGGCCTCGGGCTCGTCCCCGGACGCGCTATCCGGCTCCGCGACGGCCGCGTGCCGCGCATCGGCTGGGCCACGGTCGAGCCGGAGGGAGAGGCGTTCTACTTCGCCCACTCGTACGCGGCCGAGACCCCGGCGGCGACGGCTCGCTCGGAAGGCATCGTCGCGGTCGCCGAAGCGGGCAGCTTCCTCGGCGTCCAGTTCCATCCCGAGAAGAGCGGCGCCGCAGGCGCGCGCTTTCTGGAGCGATGCCTCTCCCGCGTCTGATCCCGTGTCTCGACGTCGCTGGCGGGCGCGTCGTGAAGGGAGTCCGCTTCGAGGGTCTTCGCGAGGTCGGTGATCCCGTCGAGCTCGGCGAGCTCTACTCCGAGGCAGGAGCCGACGAGCTCGTCTACCTCGACGTCAAGGCGACGCTCGAGGGCCGCGACGCGCTCGTGGAGCTGGTCGAGCGAATCGCCGAGCGGCTCGCGATCCCGTTCACGGTCGGCGGCGGGGTGCACTCGGCCGCTGCCGCGGCGGCACTGCTCGAGGCCGGTGCGGACAAGATCTCAGTGAACAGCGCCGCGCTCGAGCGCCCGGCGCTCATCGGTGAACTTGCGGCGAGACTCGGATCGCAGGCCGTCGTCGTCGCGATCGACTCTGCTGCCGGTCACGTCCGCACGCGTGCAGGCACCGAGCCGGCCGGACGGCAGGCTGTCGAGTGGGCGCGCGAGGTCGAGGCGCGTGGCGCAGGGGAGATCCTCCTCACCTCGATCGACGCCGACGGCACGCGCGACGGCTACGACCTCGTGCTGACTGCGGCTGTGGCGGAGGCGGTGTCGATCCCCGTCATCGCGTCGGGCGGCGCCGGGGCGGCGCGCCACATCGCCGACGCACTCGGCATCGCGCAGGCGGCGCTGCTCGCCTCCATCCTCCACGAGGACCCAGCGCGGCTGACGTCGCTGCGCGCCGAGCTGCGGGAGCTGGGAGTTCCGCTTCGCGATGCCGCCTGAGCTGACGCCCGCGATCGTCCAGGACGCCGACACGGATCGCGTGTTGATGCTGGCGTGGATGGACGAGGAGGCGCTCCGGCTGACGCGCGACACCGGGGAGGCGCACTTCTACTCCCGTTCGCGCCGGCGGCTCTGGAGGAAGGGCGAGACCTCCGGGAACACCCTCGCTGTCGAGGAGCTGCGCGACGACTGCGACGAAGACGCGATCCTGCTCCGCGTGCGGCCGGCGGGGCCGACGTGCCACACGGGTGCCGTCTCCTGCTTCGCCCCCTGGCTGTGGCGGCGCGTCGCCGAGCGGGCCAAGGAGCGCCCCGAAGGCTCGTACGTGGCTTCTCTCCTCGGCGGCGGCCCGCCCGCGGCCGCGCGCAAGGTCGGCGAAGAGGGTCTCGAGGTAGCGCTCGCTGGCGCGGGCGAGAGCGACGAGCGACTCGTCTCTGAGATCGCCGACCTGTGGTTCCATACCTACGTGCTGCTGGCGGCGCGCGGCCTCGATCCGAGCGCGGTCGAGGACGAGCTCCGCGCCCGGGCGTAGCATCGGCGCGATGAACGCTCCGGCCCTCCGCCGCTACGAGGTCGCGGCCCGCTCGACCGACGTCTTCGGCCGCGTGCTGTGGAGCTGTCGTGACCAGCACTTCGTCGCCGACGGACCGGTGCACAACGGCTGCCCGGGCGAGGCGGTGACACCCGCGGAGCTGTTTCTCGCCGGCATCGCGTCGTGTGGCGTCGAGCTCCTGCAGGTACTCGCCAAGGCGAACGACGTGCCGCTGGCCGACGTGCATGCGTCGATCGACGGCTGGATGGATCCGGCGAACCCGGTGCGCGACGACGTCAACGTCTTCAACGGTGTCACGCTGAGGCTCGAGCTGACCGGTGTCGACGAGGCGCAGGCGCACGATCTCGTCGAGGGCTTCAAGCGCAGGTGACCGCTCTACGGAAGCGTCGCGGTCGCGACGCCTGACGTTCGGGTGGAGGTCGTCGTCAGCTAGTCCGCGGTGGGGTGGAGGAGCGGCAGGACCGATGTCCAACCAGCCTGCAGCACCGACACGAGCGAGGGCGGCGTGATCACGATGGCGTGTCCGGCCGGCCGCGCGGCTCGCTCGACGTAGCCGGCGGGGCTCCAGCGCAACAGCTCGCCGCCGCACACGACCCACGGCGCGCCGCGGCGCAGCACGAACGCGCCGTCGGGAAGGTCGCCCAGGGCCGCTTCGTGGTGGCGCTGCTCGCGTGTGGCCGGGTCGACGCGTTCGGCGTGGAGCTGCTCGTCCATCGCGTCGGCGCCAACCTGCTCGCGGTGGCGAGAGCGCCAGAGTGCGCCGAAGCGGACGTAGTCGGCGCGCCGGCAGAGCGCGCAAGGCCGATGACCGGCCGCGAACGCCGTCGCCTCGTCGAGGAAGAACAGTTCCGTGAAGCGGCCCGGCTGGAGGAGCGGCCCGCGCTGCCAGCCCTTGAATTCGAGCCGGCAGGAGATCCAGCGCTTCACTTGCCAGCGCCGCCGGATGCTGCCCTCGGCGTCGTGCAGGCAGCCGCGGTTCCCGTACACGAGCCCGCGCGCCGGATCGGCGACGAGGTCCCCGAGCGGCGTTACTCGATTCTGCAGCGGCATGCGTCCAACCCGACTCCTGAGGCTGCTCCACGCTCGGACCTGGTGACTGCCTGCCGTCGGGACTGTGTCATGGCGTCACGACGATCTTGCCGCGCGGGTGCCCCGCGCCCATGTGCCCGAGCGCTTCCGCGACGCGCTCCAGCGGGAACGTGCTGTCGATCACCGAGGTCAGCTTCCCGGCTTCGAGGAGCTCGCGCAGGTCTTCCATGCCTGCCTTGTCGAGCTTCGCGACGAAGAAGACGACCCTCTGGCGCGTCACGATCGCGGTCACCTTCGAACGGACGATGTGCCCGAGCGGCCCGAGGAGCTTGTTCTTCCGCTTCCCGCCCACCAGGACGACCGTCGAGCCAGGCTCGAGCACGCGCCGCAGCCGCCTGAGCGGCAGCGTCCCGGCGATGTCGATCAGGAGGTCGTAGCGCTCGTCCGCCTTCGTGCAGTCGGCAACGGTGTAGTCGACGACCCGATCGGCACCGAGCGAGCGGGCGATGTCGACGTTCGGGGTCGAGCACACGGCGGTCACCTCGGCGCCGAGCGCCTTCGCGATCTGGATCGCGTACGTCCCGACGCCGCCGGAGGCGCCGTGCACGAGAACCTTCTGCCCTGCCGCGAGCCCACCCTTGTCCCGCAGCGCCTGCAGCGCGGTGATCGCTGCCACCGGCACCGCCGCGGCCTCCTCGAACGAGGTGCCGGCCGGCTTGTGGACGATCGCCCGGTCGGCCTTCGCGACGACGTAGTCGGCATAGGCGCCTGTCCGCGCGCCGAACACCTCGTCGCCCGGCCGGAAGTCGGTCACGCCCGAGCCGACCGCTTCCACGACGCCGGCGTAGTCGACGCCGAGTCGCTTCTCCTTGGGGCGGCGCAGCCCAGTGGTGAAGCGGGCGACCTGCGGTCGACCGGTTACCGCATACCAGTCTGCGATGTTCACGGACGCGGCGCGGACGTGGACGAGGACCTCGTCGTCGGCGGGCGTCGGCTTCTCGAGCTCGCGGAGCTCGACCACCTTCGCCGGTGGGCCGTAGCGCTCGGCGACTGCCGCCCTCATCGTTCTGCTCCGTTCAGGGAGAGAACCACGTTTCCGACCTTTTGCCAGCTGTCGACGTACCGCGACGCCTCGGCGATCTGCTCGAGTGGGTACACGCGGTCGACGACCGCGCGGTAGCGGCCTTCCTCGAGGAGCTCTTGGAGGTTCAGCAGATCTTCGCGTTGGTAGCCGGAGAACTCGAACGCGACGCCCGTCGACCCGAACCAGCGCGTCAGATAGGCGAGCGGGAGGTGAAAGAGGCGATCCGTCGCGACGAAGATGCCGCCGGGTACGAGGGCACTGCGGGCTCTCAGGTACGAGTGCTTGCCCACGGCGTCGAGGATCACGTCGTAGCGCTTCCCGCTCTTCGTGAAGTCCTCGCGCTCGTAGTCGACGACCTCGTGGGCGCCGAGGGAGCGAACGAGCTCGGCGTCCCGACCCTTGCAGACCGCTGTGACCCGAGCGCCGACCAACGCTGCGAGCTGCACGGCGCTCGTGCCCAGCGAGCCGGTCGCCCCGTAGATCAGCAGGTTCGTCCCCTCGGCGACGCGACCCGCCCGCAGCGCCTTTACCGCCTGGCTGTGTCCGTCGGATACCGCGGACGCCTGCTCGTACGTCATGCCGTCCGGCATGCGCACCAGCAACCCGGACTCTCGAACGCAGACGTACTCCGCATGCGAGCCGTTCCTGAGCCCGAACACGCGGTCTCCGACGTCGAGCTGCGTGACGGAGGAGCCGATCTCCTCGACGACACCGGCGAACTCGAGCCCGAGCGTACGCCGTCGCGGGCGTCGAAAGCCGAGCATGAAGCGCCAGAAGAACGGACGAGCGCGCCGCATGTGGCAGTCGGTCTGCGTGACCGTCGCGGCGTGGACGCGAACGAGCACCTCGTCGGGCGCGGGGACGGGTCTCTCGACCTCTTCCACCCGCAGCACCTCGGGCGGCCCGTAGCGGTCGTGGACGATGGCTCTCATCGCGGAACCGGTCGCCGGTGCGCGGCGAGCAGGTGTCCGAGGGCTTCGCCGAAGCGCGGTGCGAGCCCGCGCTCCCGGCGCCGGCGGCAGCGCGCGGCGAGCTGCTCGTGCTCGGCTTCGCGCAAGCGCTCGCTGCAGTGTTCAGCGGCAAGCCGCTGCATGGTCTCCGGGTTCACCGGGCCCCTCCTTCGAGTGTGAGAACGACGTTTCCGGTCTTCTGCCCGGTCTCGACGTAGCGGGTCGCCTCGACGATGTCGGCCAACGGGTACGTACGGTCGATGACGGGTCGGTACGACCCGGACTCGACGAGCCCCTTCACGTGGAGCAGATCCTCCTTCGTGTACTTCGGGATGGGGAGGAAGACCCGCCTGGAGCCGATGAGCTTGGTCGCGAGGATGAGCGGCGGTACCTGCCAGAGAAAGCCGAGGTCGGTCGTGATGAAGGCTCCTTCGGGCACCAGAGACCGTTTGCACCGGCGAAACGAGAGCTTTCCCACGGCGTCGAAGATCGCGTCGTACGTCTCGCCTGAGCGCGTGAAGTCCTCACGCTCCCAGTCGAGGACGACGTCCGCGCCAAGTGAGCGGACGAGCTCGACGTTCTTCGTGTTCGCGACAGCAGTGACGTGCGCTCCGGTCGCCTTCGCGAGCTGCACCCCCGCGGTGCCGATGGCGCCGGTCGCTCCGTAGACGACGATTCGCGTCGTCGGACCGAGCTCGACCTTTGCGAGGCACGCGCGAGCGATGCTCGCGCCGTCGGGCAGCGCCGCCGCCTCCTCGAACGTCAGGGAGGAGGGTTTGTGCGCGAGAGCTCCCGCCTCGCGGACGCAGACGTACTCGGCGTTCGCGCCGGACCGTAGCCCGAAGACCTCGTCGCCGACGGCGAACTCCCTCACCGCCGAGCCGACCTCTTCGACGACGCCGGCGAGCTCCATGCCGACGATCGGCTGCTTGGGTCGGCGCAGGCCGGTGAACACCCGTGAGAAGAACGGGCTCGCGCTGCGAAACCCGCAGTCCGATCTGGTGACCGTCGAGGCGCGCACGGCCACGAGCACCTCGTTGTCCTTCGGAACAGGCCGCTCGACGTCCTCGATGCGCAGGATCTCGGGCGGGCCGTAGCGATGGGCGACTACGGCTCTCATGACCGCTTCCTCTCGTCCGAGCCCTGCGTTCGGCTGATCGGGCTCCCTCCGTGCGTCCACGCGCGCCCCGCGCGGTAGAGCTCCGCCGGCCGGCCGCCCGTCGACCCGGGCCGCGCACGGCGCCCGGTCGGAACGACCCAGCCTTCCTCGGCGAGGATGCTGCGGCGGAAGTTTGCGGCGTCGAGCTGGACGCCCCAGATCGCCTCGTAGACGGAGCGCAGCTCGGCCATCGTGAAGGTCTGGCCCACGAACGCGGTCGCGATCCCGGTTGCCTCGAGCTCGACGCGGGCGCGCTCGATCGCGTCGCGGACGATTTGCTGGTGGTCGAACGCGAGCTGGAGCTTGCCGCCGAGGACGTCCGAGACGGGCGTGAGGGCGGCTTCGGCCGCGTCAGTGCCGGCTTCGATACCTCCGACGTCCCGGAGGACGGCGAGGTAGCCGACGGTGACGACGTTCATACGTGGGTCGCGCCCCGGATCGCCGTACGCGCCGAACTGGGCCAGGACCGGCGGCGCGTCGACGCCCGTCTCCTCGCGCAGCTCTCGCTTCGCGGCTTCGTCGAGTGTCTCGGTCGGACGCTTGAAGCCGCCCGGGATGGCCCAGAAGCCCTCGTACGGATCCTCGCCGCGGCGGACGAGCAGAACGTTCAGCGCTCCGCCGGACATGGTGAGGATGACGACGTCGACGGTGACGGCGAAGGCCGGAAACTGTGACGGGTCGTAGGGTGTTTTGGTCGACATGACCAGTACCGTAGCGTACGGTTTTGGTCATGTCAACCAGAACATCGGCCAGAAGGTCCGCCGCGTCCCGCGCGCATCGAATAGCCACAATCCGGGTAGCGAACCTCTAACCGACGAGAGGAACGAGCATGCCCACGCAGACGTCACGAACGTTCGAGACCCGCAACGACCTGTCGGAGGACACGCGCGCGAAGCTCGTCGAGCTGCTCAACGCGCGCCTCGCGGACAGCTTCGACCTGTATTCGCAGCTGAAGCAGGCCCACTGGAACGTCAAGGGGCCGGACTTCATCCAGCTGCACGAGCTCTACGACGACATCGCGGAGCTGGTGCTCGGCTTCGTCGACGAGATCGCGGAGCGGGCGACGGCCCTCGGCGGGCTTGCGCTGGGGACCGCGCGCATGGCCGCGGAGGCGACGACGCTCGACGAGTATCCACTCGACGCCGTCGCTGGTACCGAAACGGTCGAGGTGGTCGCCGACCGTCTCGCCGCCTTCGGCGCGGCCGTGCGCTCGGCGATCGAAGAGTCCGACGAGCTCGGCGACCTGGATACCGCCGACCTCTTCACGGAGGTCTCGCGCTCGATCGACAAGCAGCTCTGGTTCGTCGA
>Ga0075344_1000013_pt1 | contig 21266 bp, 22 predicted proteins | sample RushOxbow_ThreeS_FD_120075 | JGI IMG/M metagenome (GOLD analysis project Ga0075344, IMG submission 120075) | Natural and restored wetland microbial communities from the San Francisco Bay, California, USA, that impact long-term carbon... | ecosystem: Environmental > Terrestrial > Soil > Wetlands ...
GAAGGACGTCATGGACGCCGCTGGGGTGCCGTGCCCGGCGCGTCTCGCGCTTGCGCGGCCGCCATGCGTGGTCAAGGCCGATGGACTCGCGGCCGGGAAGGGCGTCTTCGTGTGCCGGACGCAGGCCGAGGTCGACGAGGCGCTGCGCGCGTTGCGCGCCCTGGGCGGTGACGTCGTCGTCGAGGAGCTCCTCGACGGACCGGAAGTGTCTCTTTTCGCCGTCTGTGACGGGAGCCGTGCGGTTCCGCTCGTTTCCGCACAGGACTTCAAGCGGGCCTACGACGGAGACGAGGGTCCGAACACGGGTGGGATGGGGGCCTATGCCCCGGTGCCGGGCGTGGGGCCGGGGGACTGCGCGAGCCTGGTCTCCGCCGTGCACGAGCCCGTGCTCGCGGAGCTCGCGCGGCGCGGCTCGCCGTTCGTCGGGCTGCTCTACGCGGGCTTGATGCTCACCGCAGACGGCCCTCGCGTGCTCGAATTCAACTGTCGCTTCGGTGATCCCGAGACGCAGGCCATCCTGCCGCTTCTCGACGTCGATCTCGTGCAATTGCTCGCCGCCGCGGGGCGAGGTGATCTCGGGCAGGTGGGCGCCCCGCCCGCGCACGGGTCTGCCGTCACGGTCGTTCTGGCCGGGGAGCACTACCCGGCCCAGGGTGACCGGGGGAGCGGCATCACGGGCATCGCCGACGCCGAGGCGCTCGGCGCGCTCGTCTTCCATGCCGGGACGGCGTTGCACGGCGAACGGCTCGTGACCAACGGAGGGCGGGTGCTCGCGGTGACAGGCACCGGCCCGACGATCGGTGACGCCCGCTCACTGGCGTACGCGGCTGCGGAGCGGATCGAATTCCCCGGGGTGCGTTACCGGACGGACGTCGCCGCTGCGCCGGCCGCGGGTCTGACGTTCTCCGTGGTTGCGGGCGAGTGAGCGGTCTGCGCCCGGGGCCACCCCGCGCCTCCACCCGCTATCGAGCGTATCGACGAAGGGCTTACGTGTGTGAGGAGTCTTCGTATCGAGTCGGTCGCAGGTGTCCCCGTGCCCCGCGACTAGAATCGGCGCAGTGATCGCTCGGTACGCCAGGCCCGCCATGTCCAGGGTCTGGTCGGAGGAGGCGAAGCTCGAACGCTGGCTGGCCGTCGAGCTCGCAGTGCTCGATGCCTGGGCGCATGTGGGCGTGGTTTCGCCGGCGAGTGCCGCTGCTGTTCGCGCTGAAGCGGATGTTCCCACTCCGGCCGCGGTCGCAGAGCGCGAGCGCATCACGAATCACGACGTCGCCGCGTTCGTCGATGCCGTGGCAGCCGGACTCGGAAGTGACGGGCGCTGGTTCCACTACGGTCTCACGTCCTCGGACGTGCTCGACACGGCTCTTTCCCTGACTCTTCAGGAGGCGGGCGGGCTTGTGCACGCGGGTATCGAGCGTGCCCTTCGGGCCGTGCTGCGCCGCGCCGACGAGCATCGCGACACGCTCGTCATCGGCCGCACTCATGGCGTCCACGCCGAGCCGACGACGTTCGGCCTGAAGCTCGTCGGCTGGGCGTTCCAGCTCGTTCGCGACCGCGAGCGGCTGGAGCGTGCGCTCGCGGGAACACGCGTGGGCAAGCTGTCCGGCGCGGTGGGCACGTACGCGACGACCACACCCGAGGTCGAGCGGCTGGCGTGCGAGGCGCTCGGGTTGGAGCCGGCACCGAGCTCGACGCAGATCCTCCAGCGTGACCGGCACGCGGAGCTCCTGTCGACGCTCGCCCTCGTCGCCTCTTCGCTCGACCGCTTCGCACTCGAGATCAGGCATCTCGCGCGGACGGAGGTCCGCGAGGTCGAGGAGCCGTTCGCGTCCGGGCAGAAGGGCTCCTCGGCGATGCCGCACAAGCGGAACCCGATCGTGGCCGAGCGAATCTGCGGTCTCGCTCGCCTCGTGCGCGGCTATGCGGGGGTGGGCCTCGAGAACGTCGCCCTGTGGCACGAGCGCGACATCTCGCACTCGTCGGCCGAGCGGATCGTGTTCCCGGACGCATTTCTCGCTGTGGACTACATGCTTGACAGATTCGCCTGGCTCGTCGACGGCCTCGTCGTGCGACCTGAGCGGATGCGGGCGAATCTCGAGGCGACCGGCGGACTCTTCTTCAGCCAGCGGCTCCTCCTCGCGCTCGTCGGATCCGGGCTCGAGCGGGACGAGGCGTATCGCATGGTGCAGCGCCATGCCATGCAGGCCTGGGACGAGGGTCTCGACTTCCGCAGTCTCTGCCGCTCGGATGAGCAGATCGCGACGCGGGTCGTTCTCGACGACGTGTTCGACGTTCACGCGTACACGCGGCACGTCGAGACGGTCTTCACGCGCGCTGCCTCACTTCGGGAGCCCGACCGGGTGGGGGCATGAGCACCCGTCGCCTGCGGCTCGTGGATCTGGGTCTCCACGCTCCGAGCGCAGCGAGGCTCGCGAGGTGAGCGTCGCCGGCACGCACCTCGGAAGCGGGAAGGTGCGCGAGCTGTTCCAGGTCGACGACGACACGATCGCCCTGGTCGCGAGCGACCGCATCTCGACGTTCGATGTCGTCCTTCCGACTCCGATTCCGGACAAGGGCCGCGTACTTACTGCGCTCTCGGCTTTCTGGTTCGCACGGACAACGGAGATCGTCCCCAACCACCTGCTGAGTCTCGGCGACGACGGGCGGACCATGATCTGTCGACGCCTCGAGATGCTTCCGATCGAGTGCGTTGTGCGGGGATACCTGGCCGGCTCCGGTTGGAAGGACTACGAGGCGACCGGGGCCGTCTCGGGCCACACCCTGCCTCCCGGTCTCCTCGAGTCGGCCCGGCTTCCGGAGCCCATCTTCACCCCGGCGACCAAGGCCACGACCGGTCACGATGAGAACATCGACGAGGCGCGTGCCGCCGCCTTGTGCGGGGATGCGCGCTATGACGCAGCGCGTGAGGCGGCTCTTGCGCTCTACGTCCACGGCGCGGAGCATGCGGAGAAGCGCGGGATCATCCTTGCTGACACCAAGTTCGAGTTCGGCGTCGATCGAGACGGCACCCTCGTGCTCGGAGACGAGGCGATCACCCCGGACTCGTCGCGGCTATGGCCGGCTGCCGAGTACGAGCCGGGGCGCGGCCAGCCGTCGTTCGACAAGCAGTTCGTGCGCGACTGGTGCGAGCGATCCGGCTGGAACAAGGAAGCTCCCGGGCCCGAGCTCCCGGCCGACGTCGTCGCCGGGACGCGCGCCCGGTACGTCGAGGCGTTCGAGCGGCTCACCGGGATTGCGTTCGCCGATTACGTCGAAAAGCCGGAGGTGGTGAGGTGAAGGCAGTCGTGCTGGTTCGCCCGAAGGGCGGCATCCTCGACCCTCAGGGCGAGGCCGTCCGGCAGTCGCTGCGCAAGCTTGGCTTCGAGGTGTCGAAGGTTCGCGTCGGACGAGTTGTCGATCTCGAGCTCACAGCCGGAGACGCACGCGAGGCGGCCGCCGCCGTCGAGAAGATGTGCGCGGAGCTTCTCGCCAATCCGCTGATCGAGAGCTTCGAGATCACGATCGAGGACGAATGACGACACGGCCGCGGATTGCCGTCGTCGTGTTCCCCGGGTCGAACGACGATCACGACGCCGCGTGGGCGCTCGGCGCGATGGGTGCGGAGCCCGTCATGGTGTGGCACGCGGACGAGGAGCTTGCGCCCGATGTGGCCGGCGTCGTCTTGCCCGGGGGGTTCTCGTACGGCGATTACCTCCGCACGGGTGCAATGGCGCGGGTCGCACCCGTCATGGACGCCGTGCGAGTCTTCGCCGCCGCAGGCGGCCCGGTCCTCGGCATCTGCAACGGGTTTCAGATTCTGTGCGAGACGCGCCTCCTGCCCGGCGTGCTGCGGCCGAACCGGCAGCTCGAATTCGTCTGTCGGGATGTGCCGGTGCGCGTGGAGAACTGCGACACGCTCTTCATGCAGCGCTGCGTCGTAGGTCAAGTCCTCGTGCTTCCCGTGAAGCATGGAGAAGGCGCCTGGTATGCGGACGAGGGGACATTCGTACAGCTCGCAGCCCGCGGCCAGATCGTCCTGCGCTACGACGACGATGTGAACGGGGCACTCGGGAACGTCGCGGGTGTCGTCAACGAGGCAGGCAACGTGATGGGCCTCATGCCGCACCCCGAGCACGCGGTCGATCCGCTTCTGGGGTCCGCGGACGGAGGGCTTCTGCTCGCCGCGCTCGTCGATGCTGCTGCAGCCCACCGCACGGCGCTCGCCGCCCTGTAGCGCGGGACGCGCAACCGATGGCTGCGCCACCTAGAGCCCAAGCGTTTCCTTGAGAACGGGCGCGCGCTCGAGCGCCGCCCGCAGTCGCTCGAGATCGCGCGCCCGCATGGTGACGGGGCCACGTCGGGTCACCCCGTCGGTCGAGTAGGCGAAGCGGACGAGGCGCTCTCCGGTCGGCGCCTCGAGAAGTTGCACCACCAAGGCGAAGCGTCGCTCCCCGACTCGCTGCGGGAGCGTCGCCTCCTCGAGAACCTCGGCCGATCCCCACGGCGTCGCAGCGGTGGTGGAGCGCGCCGTGTGCTTTCGGGTCGCAGTCGCCATGCAGCGAGGGTAGGTGTGAGGTCGTGACGGGTGGGAGACGCCTTCGTGTCGAAACGGTCACGTCGCTCTCACCGCGGGGGTTGCGCGACGAAGCGCGCCGCGACGAACTGGCCGTCGTCGACGTCGAGCAGCCAAGCGCTCGCGACCGGCACGTCGCGCGGGCCGTCGAGCGTGACTCCGGCCGAGGCCACGAGGGCTGCGACCTCGAAGACGACGTCGCCGTGCGTGCAGCAGGCGACGGATCCGTCGCGAGCCAGGGAGAGGAGCAACTCGGCTGCGCCGTCACCGCCACGTCCCTCGGCGAGCACGTCCGTCGTCTCGATCGGCAGCACCAGTCCGATCGCCGCGGGCTCGAGCGTCTGCACGCAGCGGAGGTACGGGCTGGAGACGAGCCGCGTCGGCGGGTCGGCTTGCAGGCGCACGGCGATTGCCTCCGCCTCGCGCCTGCCGCGTTTCGTCAATGGCCGCAGGTGATCCGGCTCCTCCCAGGCGAGACGGTTCTTGGCCTTCGCGTGGCGGATGAGCTGGACCCGCGTCATGGGTCGTCCGCAATCCCGCTGAGCAGCACTCGATCCCGCTGGTACGTGAGCAGCTCGGCCGCGTCTCGCAGTGAGACGAAGCGCGCGTCGTCGACCTCGCTGGACGCGCCGAGTGCCCCGTCGACGGCCTCCATCAGCCAATACCGGACGCGTTTCGAGCGGCCCTTGCCGTCGCGATAGCTCGTCGGCGACAACTCCCGTCCGAGGACGCAGCGAAGCCCCGTCTCCTCTTCGACCTCCCGGAGAGCCGTCTGCTCGTCCGTCTCACCGGGTTCGAGCTTGCCCTTCGGGAACGACCAGTCGTCGTAGGCGGGACGATGGACGAGGAGCACTTCGAGCTCGTGTCCCTCGCGCCGACGCAGGACGACACCGCCGGCCGCATGGATCGTCCTGCTCACATCCAGGAGCGGAGCTCGGGTGCCGCGAGGCGTTCCCACACGTCTTTCCACTGCGCGCGAGCGGACGACGCAGCAGAGGCTTCGGTCGCCGCGAGGAGCCGCGCGGCGTGCTCGCCGGCCGTGTCGCGCGGCGACCGCGCCCACTGCTCGAGCCAGGCCTTCGCGACGACTGCGTCGTTGAGGTCTCCGAGCACGGTCTGGAGGTCCGCGGCTGCACGAGCGAACGACCGCGCGGGCTTCCCGACGACGGCAGCCGCTGCCTCGGCGGCGTAGCGCACGCGCTTCGCGCGGATCCGGGCTTCGTGCAGCTGGTCGTCCGACGGACTGGTGCCGAACGTCGCCACGTGCTTCGAGAGCCGGTGCCAAGGCTTGCGTACGAGCGCCGGAACGACCTCGGTCGCGCGCACGCTTGCACGTGAGAGGAGCGGTGGAGCGTTGGCCGCGGCGACGAGCGTCGAGAGCAGCCCGACGTAGCGCTCGCCGTCGAGCACGGCGAGTAGGCGCCGGTGAGCCTCGTCGCGTGCCGCCTCGAGAGCCGACACGACCGGGGCTGCGCCGATCTGCTCTGCCGCGGGCAGCGCCGCCACGTGCCCGCGTAGCCGCTCGAGCAAGACGTCACCGTCGCGAACCTCCCCCAGGATCCCAGCCAGCCAGCCGAGCTCGTCGCGAAGGCTGGACGCGGAGTCGTGCTCCACCAGTTTCCGGAACGTTCGTAGGTCGGAGCGGAGCCGGCGTGTGGCTACACGTGCCTGGTGGACGCCCTCCGGATCGGCGTCGAGGCGCATGACCGGGTCGTGCAGGACGAGGCGGATCACCGAGAGCGCGAGCGCGCGGCGTACGAGCTCGCCTGCGGTCGCCTCGGCCGAGAGGTCCGGGACGCGCACTTCCGGCGCGAGCTGCGCGTCCGGAGCGAGCGCGCGGACGTATTTCGCGGTCCGGGAGGGCGTGTCCGCGCCGGCCAGGCGGAGCCGCTCCACGAGCGCGTCGAGCAGCGCCGGCGTCATCGCGTCGCCGATCTCGACCTCGACCTCGCGGAACCTCGACGGCTCGCCCCCGTCGAGGACCGAGACCGAGTCGTCGACGACGCCGCCGATGCGCCGGCCCAGCGCGTCGTGGATGTCCGTTCGGCGACGCGTCGTCGCGAGGCGGACCCGCACATCGAGGTCGCCCTCGCGCACGAAGCCTCGGACGAGGTCGAGGGCTGCCGCCGGTGGGTGCCCCCCGTTCCCCTCGAAGACGATCTCCGGTCGAACGAGGAACGGCGTAGCGCGCTCGGCCGGGAGCTTCACCGTCCACCCTTCGCCCGGGCGGTACCGCAGGCTCGCCCCCCAGCGAGCAAGTCGCAGGTCGGCCGTGTCGTAGTACGTCGTGGCCGTGCGCTCCGGCGGAGCGCGGCGGATGGCCGCGCCGCCGAGACCGTACGTGCTCGGCAGGCGGAACTCCGGGCCGACGCTCAGCTTCAGCTCTCGTTCGGGGCTGTGCTCCACGGTCGACTCAGGGTAGCGTCCTCCTCGATGGGGTCTGCTGGCGAGAAGCGGCTCGCTGCCGAGGCGGCGGCCCAGCTCGTGGACGACGGCATGGCGGTCGGCCTGGGCACGGGATCCACCGTGGCGTTTCTCCTGCCCGCTCTCGCCAGGCGTGGGCTCGACCTGCGGTGCGTCGCGACCTCGCCTGCAACGGAGGCGGCTGCGCATGCGCTCGGTCTCGCCGTCGAGTGCTTCATGGGCCCGGACGCCTTGCCGAGGCTCGACATCGCGATCGACGGAGCAGATCAGGTGGCCGCCGACGGGTGGCTCGTCAAGGGCGGCGGCGGCGCGCATACGCGCGAGAAGGCGGTGGCCGCCGCCGCGGAGCGGTTCGTCGTCATCGTCTCGTCGGACAAGCTCGTCGACTCGCTCGTACCACCGGTGCCGCTCGAGCTCCGCCCGTTCGGCCTGGCGGCGGCTCTGCGACGGCTAGGTCAGATCTCGCTCCGGGACGCGCCGGCGAGCCCGGACGGCGGCGTGATCGCCGACCTGACGGAGCCGTTCGCCGATCCGCACGAGCTCGCCGCGCGCCTCGCTGCCGATCCGGGCGTCGTCGAGCACGGCCTCTTCCCGCCCGCGCTCGTCTCGGAAGTCGTGGTTGCGACGGGCGCAGAGGTCGAGATTCGCCGGATCGGCTAGCGAGCCCGGCGGTTCCCGAGCCACAGCAGCGCCCCGGCAGCCGCGGCGAACCCGATCGTGAGGACCGCCGCGCGGACGAGCACGCCGTCGTAGCCGAGTCGCGAGACGTCGACGAACGGGTACGGATACCAGTCCACTGACGCTCCCCGGACGAGCGTGTAGACCAGCCAGCCAGCCGGATACGCAAGCCATGCGAGAACCGTCCAACGTGGAAGCCGATGGCGCGGCGGATCGAGCAGCCAGTCGAGAACGAGGACGACCGGCATGAGCTTGTGCACCACGAAGTCGACCCACGGGACGGTCGTCTGCAGCTCGGCCTGTAGGCCGGACAGGAGCAGCGCGAAGACGACTCCGGTGATCGCCATGTAGAGCACCGCCGCGCTTCGCGCGCCGTCGGCAAGCGGCGTGCGTCGAGACCGTGGCACGAGAACGAGCAGGTAGAGCGCGGCGACCCCGAGGATGTTCGACTGGATGGTGAAGAAGCTGAAGAAGTTCGCCCTCTGGAAGTCGCTGTCTGCGGACTCCGCGAACTGGTAGGTCATCGCGACGACCGCGGCCGTCGCGAACACGAGCCGCGCGAGGTTCAGCACTCGAGCCGGGCGACGCTCTCGTCGCCTGCGAGGAGCGTGAGGGACGCGCCCTCGAGCCGGGAGCCGGTCACGCGTGCGAGCACGTCGAGGAACGCGCGCTCGCGTTCCAGTGCCCCCTCCGGGCCGGCCATCATCGTCGTCGCCAGCGGCCCGAAGCGAAGCTCGTCTTCGGCGAGCACGAACGTTCCCAGGATCCGGTTCACGCCGCCCGAGCCGGCGACGCGCGACTCCTCGAGGTCGAACACGAGGTGCGGCCCGCGCTCGCCGTCCGCGAGCTCGATCGCCGCCCCGGCGAGCTCGATCAGCCGCCACTCGGTGTCGCCGAGCGGGATGACCTCGCCGTCGGGCACGGCTAGTGTCGTTCGATCAGCTCGACGCGGTAGTCGTCCGGATCGCGCACGAAGCAGATCCACGAGCCGCCCTCGGTGACCTGGTACGGCGGTCGCTCGGGCTCGATGTCGTAGCCGTCCTTGAGCGCAGCGAGCGTGGCCTCGAGGTCGTCGACGCCGATCGCGATGTGTCCGTACGCCGTGCCCAGATCGTAGGTCCGACCATCGTGGTTGTAGGTCAGCTCGAGGACGTTCTCGGCGTCGCCGAGCGAGAAGAAGTAGTTCGTCGCCTCGCGCTCGCCGTTGCGGACGATGTCCATGTCCCGGGAGAAGCGGAAACCGAGTGCCTCGTAGAAGCCGCGGCTGCGCTCGGGATCGGTGATGCGAACCATGGTGTGGAGGAAAGTGGCCATGGAACGCATCCTAGGGCCTGCGACCGGTCTCACGACCGGCCACCGTCGTCCTTCGAGACGGACGCATGCTGCGGCTCCGAGAAGCGGCGTGCCGCTGCCGACGAAGGCCACTCGTCGGCGACTCCTAGGTGAAGACGATCTGCCCGCCGGCCGCTTTCTCGTAGAACTCGCCAACGCTGATGATCTCCTCGACGTGCGGGACGAAGTCGTCCAGCGTGAGACCGAACATGTCGACCGACGCCTTGCACGCGTAGAGGCGCACGCCCGAGTCGGCGACGAGGTCGACGAACTCGGGAATCGGCGGGATGTCGATCTTCTCCATCTGTCGCTGCATCATCCGCGTGGCCAGCGCCGAGAAGCCGGGGATCGCGCCGATCCACGTAGGCAGGTGCATTCCGGGATTGCCGACGGTCGCGACCTTGATCTTCCCGTAGCGATCCTTGCGAATCGCGTCCAGACCGAAGAACGTGAAGAAGAGGTCGGCCTCGATCCCCTCCATGCGCGCGCCGTTCGCCATGATGAGCGCGGGGTAGATGCCTTCGAGCGAGCCTTTCGAGACGACGATCGCGACCTTCTCGATCGTCGGTGGTTCGAGCGGGGTGTCGTGCGGTTGTTCGAGCAGCATGGTCATCGCGACCCTCCCTACTAGATGCAGCCCTTGGGCTTCGGGATGCCCCCGATCTTGGCGGCCAGCTTGGCCGGGCCCTTGGGAAACAGTTCGTACAGCTCCTTGATCGAGACGCCCGACTCCTTGCCGAGGGCGCGGACGGACGGCGCCGCGCCGGTCGCGAGGTAGCGCTCCCGCATGAAGCGGACGACGAGCCAGTGCCGATCGGTGAGCTCGGCGACGCCGTTCTCCCGCGCGATCGACTCTGCGATCGTCTCGTTCCACTGCTCCGGACGGAGCAGGAACCCCTCGGGGTCGACCTCGATCCGCGGGTTGTCGATCTGCGTCGTGGTCATCGTGCTCTCCTTCCTCTAGGCGGTGAGGAGCTGCTTGCCGGATCTCGGCATCGTCGGGCCGATCCCCGGGATCTCGCGGCCCGGCAGCAGCGCGTGCCAGTAGGCCCACTGGAACGCGAGCTTGCCCAGATGGTTCAGCCTGGACTCCCGCAGGAGCGGGAGGCCGAACGCCGTCGGGAAGTGCCCCGGGAGCGGCTCGGTCTCGTAGTTGAAGTCGATGAGCAGGGCCTTGTGGAAGCCCGTCTCGATGAAGCAGTTCGCATGGCCGTCGTAGCCGGCCTGAAGCTCCTTGCCCGCCAGGTGCCGCACGACGTTCTCCGTCAGGATCTCCGCCTCGAAGTGCGTGACCGAGCCGGCCTTCGAGATGGGCAGATCGGTGGCGTCCCCGAGCGCGAACACGTTGTCCTTCGCTGCGGTGCGCAGCGTGTGCGTGTCGGTGGGGACGAACCCGAGCGCGTCGCCCAGGCCGGGCGAGCGCTCGACGTAGGGTGCTCCGCCGTGCAGTGGAACGGTGACGAGCAGGTCGAACTCGAGCGTGCGGCCGTCGTACGAGCCGAGCGTGCGGGCGCTCCCGTCGACCTCGCCCGCGTTGAACTCCGTGACGAGCTCGATCTCCTTCTCGGCGAGCAGTCCGGCCAGGTGCTGTGAGGCGACGGGCTTCGTGAAGGCCGCGTCGAGGGGCGTCACGTAGGTCAGCTCCGTCCGCTTGCGAATGCCGCGCTCGCGCAGGTGCCAGTCGGCGAGGAAGACGAACTCGAGCGGTGCGACGGGGCACTTGATCGGCATGTCGACGAGGTTCACCACGAGCCGTCCGCCGTCGAACCAGGCGAGCGCTCGCTCGAGCAGCTCGGCCCCCTCCGGCGAGTAGAAGGTGAACACGCGCTCGTTCCAGCCCGGGCCGGTCAGGCCCTCGGTCTCCTCCGGTAGCAGGCGCACGCCCGTCGCCACGACGAGCACGTCGTAGGGAAGGATCGTCCCGTCGTCCAGCTCGACCTCGTCCCGCTCGATCGCCACGGACTGGACCTCTGCCTCGTGGAACGCGATGTCTCGTCGCAGCTGCCGGCGTCGCGGGCGGACGATCTCGTCGACGCGCGCCAGCCCGAAGGGGACGAACAGGAGCCCGGGTTGGTAGACGTGGCGGTCGTCGCGGTCGACGACGTGGATCTCCGCCTCGTCCGGATCGAACCGGCGGCGGAGCCGATTCGCGGCCATCGTCCCGCCGGTTCCTCCGCCGAGGATGACGATCCGTTTCCTGGTCATCGCTACCTCCCGTCATTCGCCCGAGGAGTTGCTGGCGATCTCGCTGGTCCCACCCTGCGCGCACGCCGCCGACGGGACATCGGTGCCGCTGCTGACCGCGGTACGGAGAAGTACGGACGAGCCCACGGGCCCGCGCCGGCTAGGTCTCTAGCGCTGCAGGCGCCCGTGCGCCGCGAGCAGCTCGAGCACGGCGTCGTGCGGGAGCGCGTGCCCGATTCGGCCCTCGCGCCCGACGACCTCGGGTGCCGCCCAGAGCGCGTTCAGAACGGCTTCCTCGGTGGCGTCGACAGCCGCTTCGAAGATGTCGTTCAGCGCCCTGTCCGGGACGGTGAGCGACGGAGCCTCGCCGCGCGGGCGTCGACCCGGCACGGCGAACGCGACGAAGATCTCGCCGCTCCCGTGGTGCGCCACGGAGCCGCAGCGGGCGAGCCCCAACCCGGCGCGCCGGGCAACGCGCTGGAGCTGATGCGGCCCGAGCGGCGCGTCGACCGCGACCACGGCGATGCAGCTGCCTGCCTTCGTCCGAGTCGTCTCCGGCGGCTCGCCGATGACCTCGCCGACCGGCACGCCGTCCATGACGAGTCCCGGCGGCGGATAGAAGTTCGAGAGGACGAGCACTCCGACGGCGGCGCCGATCGACGGCGCGATCCGGCTCGACGTACCGATACCGGCCTTCCAGCCCTTCGTCAGCATCCCCGTCCCAGCGCCGACTGCTCCCTCGGCGACCGAGCCGCCCTCGGCCGCGGCGACCGCGCGTCCTGCGTCGGCCGCCTCGACCTGCACGATGCGACCCTCGGAGAGCCAGCTGTCGTCGCACTCACCGACGACGGGAATGACGAAGTCCTCGGTCCCGATGCGCGGCTCGGAGGCGACCGCGACCTCCACGGCGCCGTCGTACACCCGCCCCACCGCGTGTGTCGACGTGAGGTAGACGGGGGTCTCGATGCACCCCCAGTCTCCGATCTGCAACGAGCCGGTCAGCTCTCCGGACCCGTTCAGCACCGCGGTTCCGGCAGGTATGGGCCGCGCGTGCAGCGTCTCGACCGGACCGGGGAGGACTGCAGTCACCCCGGTTCGTGCGACACCTCGGCCTACCGGTGGCTCCGGCTCGTCTCGCCAGACCGTCACGTGCCCGACGGTGACGCCCGCCACGTCGGTGATCGCGTTCGCCGCGCCTACCTCGAAGCGACCGATCCGGAGCCCGTGCTCGCGCAGGCGTGGGCCGCGTGGCGCGGGGATGCTCACCGGGCGAGCGTACAAACCTTGACGCGGTGACAGCGTCTCAGAAGTGGATCGCGGTTCACCGGGGGGCCATAATCGCGCAACTCACCGACCCTGGAGGCCCGGCTGTGAAACCCGTGAAGCTGCTTGCAGCGTCCCTCGTCGTCCTTGCGGCACTCGGCGCGACGACCGGCGCTGCCGCCCAGTCCGACGACGACAAGGTCGTCCTCACGATCGGGCTGACACAGGACCTCGACACGCCGAACGTCACCGCCGGCGAGCTCGTGTCCTCGTACGAGCTGTACAACCTCCAGTACGCGAGCCCGACCGACCTTGCGTCAGCCGACTTCGCGACCTCGCCTGGGCTCGCCGAGTCCTGGGAGGTGTCGGACGACGGGAGGACGGTCACGTACACGCTCCGCGAAGGGCTCGCGTGGTCCGACGACACGCCGCTCACCGCCGAGGACATCGCGTACACGATCAACCGCTCCCGCGACGAGGAGTGGCTGAACTACTCGTCGACCGTCGCCAATCTCACTGCCGAGGCCCCGGACGAGCGCACGGTGGTCGTGACGTCCAAGGTCAACGATCCACGCCTTCCGGGCCTCTCGCTCTACATCGTGCCGAAGCACGTCTGGGAGAAGGTCCCGGCCGACGACGTCGGAACGTACGCGGCTCTCGACGGTGTCGGCTCGGGCCCGTTCACGCTCTCCGAGTGGAAGAAGGGCCAGTTCTGGCGGATGGAGGCGAACCCGAACTTCTGGCGCGGCCAGGTCGAGATCGACGAGGTCGTCTTCCGGGTGTTCCGCAACGCCGATGCCATGGTGGCCGCGTTGCGCAGCGGCGAGCTCGACGCCGCGCACAACGTCCCCGCCTCCTCGTTCCCGGATCTCGAGACCGAGGAGGGGATCGTCGCGGTCGCGGGCGAGCAGGGTGGCTTCGACTACCTGGTCGTGAACTCCTACGACAACGAGCCGGAGCGCGACACCGAGGTGTTCGATGCGCCGCACCCGGCGCTCACCGACCCAGTCGTCCGCCAGGCAATCGCCCACGCGATCGACAAGGAGACGCTCGTCGAGCGCGTCCTCAACGGCATCGCGACGCCGGGGACGACGATGAGCCCGAGCCCGAACCCCGCGTGGATCCCGGAGCTCACGGAGGACGAGGTCTACGAGTTCGACCTCGACAAGGCGAACCAGCTGCTCGAGGACGCGGGCTACACCGACTCGAACGGCAACGGCATCCGCGAGTACGAGGGTGAGGACATCGTCCTGCGCTACGCGATTCGCTCCGAGTCGGAGTACTCGAAGCCGTACGCGGAGTTCATCACGGGCTGGCTCGAGCAGATCGGGCTCGACACGACGCTGTCGACGTACGACGACGGGCAGCTGATCGAGGTCGCCGGCAAGGGCGACTTCGACCTCTACGTGTGGGGCTGGACGCCGTTCGTCGACCCGGATCCGATGCTCTCGTACTTCAAGTGCGACCAAATCTCGGTCGACGCCTCGGACTTCTCCAACTACTACAACGACACCGGGCTCTGCGATCCGGAGTACGACGAGCTCTACACGCAGCAGAACGTGGAGCTCGACCCGGACCGGCGCCAGGAGATCGTGCACGAGATGCTCACGCGCTTCTACACCTCGGCTGCGTACATCGTCGCCGCAACGAGCCCGGACCTCCAGGCCTACCGCACGGACCGCTTCACCGGCTGGGTGAAGCAGCCTGCCGAGACCGGGCCGGTGCTCTTCTCGAACTCGTCGCCGTCGTACTGGAACCTCACGCCGACCGGCGAGTCGAGCAGCGACAGCGGGCTCTCCACCGGCGGCTTCGTCGCGATCGCGATCGCCGGCGTGCTCGGCATCGTGCTCGTGGGCTGGTACTTCCTGCGGCGCAGGACGGCGGAGGAGCGCGAGTAGCGCCTCCCTGGTTCGTCATACGCCGATGACGGCTCGGTTCGTCGTCGGGAAGGTGCTCGGCGCGCTCGGGACGCTGGTGTTCGTCGTCGTGTTCAACTTCTTCCTCTTCCGCGTCGTCGAGTCGAACCCGGTCGCGACGCTCTACCGGGGACGAAATCTCACCGACACCCAGCGCGAGGAGCTTACGCGGCAGTTCGGCCTGGAGGGCTCGAAGCTCGAGCAGTTCTGGCACTACCTCGAGCAGACGGCGCAGCTGAACTTCGGGCGCTCGTACGCGACGAACCAGCCCGTCATCGACGAGATCTGGGCCGCCGCGCCGCAGACGATCGCGCTCGTCGGCACGGCCACCGTGCTCTCGATGGTGATCGGGATCCTGATGGGGATCTCCGCCGGCTGGCGTCGAGGGACGAACCAGGACCGCGTGCTCACGTCGACGTCGATCGTGACCTGGTCGACGCCCGAGTTCTGGCTCGGGATGATCCTGCTCACGTTCTTCGCCGTACGCCTCGGTCTCTTCCCGACCGGTGGGATCTCCGACCCGTCCGCGTCCGCCTCGGGGCTCGGGCACCTCCTCGACCAGATCCACCACATGGTGCTGCCGTGTCTGACGCTGACGATCGCCTACCTCGGCGAGTACGCCCTCATCATGCGCTCGTCCGTCATCGACGTCAGCCGCGAGGACTACTTGACGCTGGCCCGCGCAAAAGGGCTGCGCGACTCGCAGGTTCGCGATCGGCACGCGGTGCGCAACGCTCTCCTCCCCTCGACCGCGCTGATCGCGATCAGCTTCGGCTTCGTCCTCTCCGGCGCGATCACGGTCGAGACGGTCTTCTCCTGGCCGGGACTCGGCCTGCTCACGTACGAGTCGTTGCGCGGGCCGGACCTGCCGATGCTCCAGGGCCTCTTCCTCCTGTTCAGCCTGGCGGTGATCGTCTTCAACCTCGCCGCCGATCTCCTGTACCCCTACCTCGACCCGCGGGTGCGCCACCAGTGAGGGTGTCGTGAGCACCATCGCGTGGTCTCGGCGACGCCGGGCGCTCGGGCGGAGCTGGGCGGACTACCGGCGCGACCGCGAAGGTGTCATCGGCCTGGTGATCCTCGCGCTGTTCGTCGGGATGGCCGTGTTCGCGTCGCTCATCGCGGATCCCGAGGATCTCAAGGCGATCACCGCGGACGCCGAGGACTACCCGCGCTGGGCGCCGCCGTCGGAGTTCGCGCCGCTCGGGACGGACAGCCTCGGCCGTCCGGTCTGGGACCAGCTCGTGTACGGCGCGCAGGTGAGCCTGCTCGTCGGCATCGCCGCAACGCTCATCGCGATCGTCATCGGGACCGTGGTCGGCGTCGCCGCCGGCTTCTTCGGAGGCTGGATCGACGCGGTGCTCTCGCGGCTCACCGAGTGGTTCCTCGTGATCCCGTTCCTGCCGCTCGCGATCGTCCTCGCGGCGGTGCTCGGGCCGTCGCTCAAGAACATCATCTTCGTCATCGGGATCACGTCGTGGCCCGTCACGGCCCGCCTGATTCGCGCCCAGGTGCTCACGATCAAGCAGCGGCTGTACGTCGAGCGCAGCCGTGCGCTCGGCGCCTCCAGCAGGCACGTGATGAGCAGGCACGTGCTGCCGAACGTCATGCCGCTCGTCATTGCGAACGCGACCTTGACGGTGCCGGTGGCGATCCTCTCCGAGACGGCTCTCGCATTCCTCGGCCTCGGCGATCCGACCCGTGTGTCCTGGGGCTCGATGTTGGAGGACTCGTTCTCCGCGGGCGCGCTCGGCCGCGAGGCGTGGTGGTGGTATCTCCCGCCAGGGCTCTGCGTGATCGGGGTGGTGCTCGCCTTCACGCTGATCGGGCGCGCGCTGGAGGGTGTGCTCGATCCGCGGCTGCGCGACACGAGGGCGGTCGGACGATGAGCGACCCGCTGCTCAGCGTTCGAGATCTCCACGTGACCTACCGCGGTGAGCGCGGCGTCGTGCCCGCGGTGCGCGGGGTCTCCTTCGACCTCGCGCCCGGGGAGACGCTCGGCCTCGCGGGCGAGTCGGGCTGTGGCAAGTCGACGATCGCCGGTGCCCTCCTGCGCGTATTGCCTCGCGGCACCCAGGTGACGGGCGAGGTGCTCCTCGACGGCGAGGACGTGCTGGCGATGAAGCCGGGGAGGTTGCGCGCGGTGCGTTGGACCGAGCTCTCGATCGTCTTCCAGGGGGCTCTGCACGCGCTCAACCCGGTGCAGCGGATCGGGGATCAGATCGGCGAGGCGATCGCGATCCATCGCACCGCGGACGACACCAGGGCGCGTATCGCGGAGCTGCTCGAGACGGTCGGCATCCCCGAGCGACGCATCGACGACTATCCGCACCAGCTCTCGGGCGGCCAGCGCCAGCGCGTCTTGATCGCCCTCGCCCTCGCCTGCAACCCGCGCGTCCTCATCGCCGACGAGCCGACCACGGCGCTCGACGTCATGGTGCAGGCACAGGTGCTCGACCTCCTGGAGCGTCTCCAGCGCGAGCTCTCTCTGTCGATGATCTTCATCACGCACGACCTCTCGACGCTCTCGGACGTATGCCAGCGCACGGCTGTCATGTACGCGGGGCGGGTCGTCGAGGAGGGGGATGCCGCCGAAGTGTTCGCTCGCCCCGCGCATCCGTACACGTCGGCGCTCGCGGCGGCGTTCCCTCGCATCGGCGACCAGGCGCACCGGATGAGGCCGTCGGGGCTTGCCGGCGATCCGCCGGATCCACGCTCCATCCCGTCCGGCTGCCCGTTCCATCCGCGCTGCGCCGTGTCGGTGGCCGAGTGCCCAGAGCTCGATGTCGAGCTCTGGCCGGCGGGTGACCGGCGTCGTGCGGCGTGCATCCATGCGCGAGACGGCGCTCCGCATGTCTGAGGTGCTCCTCGAGACGCGCGGGCTCTGCGTGCGCTTTGCGGCCCGCCGGGGTGCCGTCGCGCGTGCCGTCGACGGCGTCGATCTTCGGGTACGGCGCGGCGAGGTGCTGGCGCTCGTCGGCGAGTCCGGGTGCGGGAAGACGACGCTCGCGCGGACGATCATGGGCCTCGAGCGCCCCGCCGAGGGCGAGGTCGTGTACGAGGGCGAGCGGATTCGCTACGACGGCCGCTTCCTCCGCGACTACCGCGGGAAGGTGCAGATGGTGTTCCAGGATCCGATGGGGTCGCTCAACCCACGCCAGACCGTCTACGAAGCGGTCGCCGAGGGGCTGCGGATACAGAAGCGCCCCGGGGACGAAGCTCTCCGCGTCGCGGATGCGCTTTCGCGCGCCGGCCTCCGCCCGCCCGAGCGCTTCCTCGAGCTCTACCCGTACGAGCTTTCGGGTGGGCAGCGTCAGCGTGTGGTGATCGCGGGAGCGATGGCCCTCGAGCCGGCTCTCCTCGTCGCGGACGAGCCGGTGTCGAGCCTCGACGCGTCGGTTCGCGGGGAGATCCTCAAGCTCATGCTCGACCTCGTGCGCGAGACCGGCGTCACGATCCTCGTCGTCACGCACGACCTCGGGCTCGCGTGGAACATCGCGGACCGGATCGCCGTGATGTACCTGGGTCGGATCGTCGAGGAAGGCCCCGCCGAGGAGCTCCTCTCGGAGCCCCGCCACCCGTATACACGCGCACTTCTCTCCGTCGTGCCCGAGGTCGAGGAGATGGAGCAGGTGATCCTGCAGGGCGAGGCGCCTGATCCGACGCGGATCCCTGCGGGCTGCCGCTTCCATCCGCGCTGCCCGCTCGTCGCGTCGGGAGAGGCGGCCAGGCTCGGGATCGAGGAGCGCTGCCGCGGCGACGATCCGGGCCTGCACGCGGTGGCGCCCGACCACACGGCTGCATGCCACGCGCTACGAGGCGCGGTGTAGCTCCTCGCGTCCCCAGCACCTCGCCCTGACTTCGGAACACGCGGGGCCGGCAGCCGCCGCGCGAGCGACCCGGCGGCTTACTCGGAGCGCGTCGCGCGCTCGACGACGCGAGCGAGATCGACGCGGGAGGACACGCCGAGCTTGCGAAATGCGCTGCGAAGGTGACTCTCCACGGTCTTCTGGCTGAGAAACAGCTCGGCTGCGATCTCGGGGTTCGTCTTGCGGTCGACGACGAGGCGAGCCACGTCGAGCTCCCGGGCGCTGAGCGCGGCCACCCCCTCGCCGTCCGCTCGAGCTGCTCCGCGGCGCCGGTGATCGCGGTTGCCGAGTCTGCGGAGCTCCCGCTCGGCCTCGTCGCGGTAGCGGATGGCGCCGCACGCGTCGTGTGCCGCCGCCGCCGCGGTGAGTGCTTCCACGGCCTGCGCGTGCTCGCCCGCTGCGTGGAGCGCGCGGCCGGCGAGCATCTGCGCTCGCGCTTCGACGATCCGCGCGCCGATCTCTGCTGCGGCTGCCGCTGCGGCGAGGGCGCTCGCCGCAGCCTCGTCGGGCTCATCGCGCGCGAGGGCGACAGCGGCGCGCGCGCATGCCGCGTGTGCCTTGCTCATCGCGAGCCCGGTGACCGCGGCGCGCTGCTCCGCCAGCGCCGCGGCTTCGTCGGCCTCCTCGAGGCGACCGAGTGCGAGGAGTGCGCCGGTGACCCGCTCCAGGATCGTGGCGCGGAAGTCGCCGGGGACAAGGTCGAGCCCGGGCCCGCCGGCGCCCGCGCGGATCATCTCGACGCCATGGGCGGGCTGGCCCGCCTCGATGATGACGGCTCCGAGGATGACGGCCGACCAGATCGTGAGCGGGCTGTCCTCCAGGTCACGGACGAGATCGGCGCTCTCCTCCGCGAGACCCAGGGCGGCGTCGAGGTCGCCCGTCAACATGGTCGTCCATGCACTGTTCATGAGCGTCCAGGCCAGGGACGGCGTGTTGTCGGCCAGCCGGGCTGCCTCCACGGCGCCGTCGAGGTGCTCCTTCGCCTCGGCGAGCCGACCCTGGCTCTCGAGAGCGACGCCGAGCTCCTGTGTGAGGAGCGGGAAGAGCTGGCCCTGTCCGATCCTGCGGCCGAGCTCGAGCCCGCGTCGCAGGTGCGTCTCGGCGTCCTCGTAGCGATCGAGGTAGACCTCGGCCGCACCGAGGTTGGCGAGCGCGTCGAGGCGTCCAGCGAGTTCGTCGTCCCCGAGTCTGTCGACCAGCTTGCGAGCCTCGGCCCGATGCGTCTCCGCGCTCGCGATCCGGTCGGTGTACGCCTCGCCGAGGCACACCGCGGCATGCGCTGCTGCCGTGAAGGTGGGATCTTCGAGCGCCTCGCCGACCGCGAGCGCCTGGAGGCCCCAATCGGCAACTCGCTCGTAGTCGAGCCCGTAGTACGCATCCATCGCGAGGTCGAGCAGCAGAATCGCCCCGCCGGCGGACGTACGCGAGGAGAGTCCGTTCAGACCGGCGACCAATCGCTCGTGCGCCTCGGCGTGGAGGCCAAGGAGGTGCTCCAGGTGCGCACACCCGGTGATCGCCCACACGTGCCGCGCACTCTCGGGTGGTGCCACGGCGAGGAGCTCGAGCAGCGCCTGCCGGCCCTCCGCGAACTGCCCGACGCCCGCCCGGGCGCGAGCGAGCTGCTCGAGGAGCTCCGCCCGCTCTTCGTCGTCACCGGGATCGCTCGGAAGCAGGCGAAGCGCCGAGGCGTACCAGCGCGCCGCGCTTGCCGGCGCACTCCGGGCGCTCGCGTCTGCGGCCTCGCGGAACAGGCGGATCGCCTCGCGGTCGCCGAGCGTCGCGAACTGGTCGACGTGATGGGCACGCGCGGCGGGCGGCTCGCCGTGTGCCGCGAGCGCGTGGGCCGCTCGTTTGTGGGCAGTGCTCCTCCAGCCGACTGTCGTTGCACCGTAGACCGCCTTTCGGAGCACCGGGTGCCTGAACCGGAACCTTCGCGGCACGTCCGTGCGCTCCAGGAGCCCGGCGGCCAAGAGTGGGTCGAGGGCGAGGAGCGCTTGCAGCTCGTCGAGCCGTGCAGTCGCCGCGGCGAAATCGAGCTCGAACGGATCGCCGACGACGGCGGCGGCGTCGAGGAGGGCTCGTGCATCGACCGGGAGGCCGGCAAGCTCGCTCGAGAGCACGGCCGCAACGGCGGGCGGTAGGTCTGCCTCCGGTTTGAGCCCGGGTGCGCCCGGTTCCATCGAGACGTCGCCGCCGACCGCTGTCGCCCGGGCGAGCTGCTCGAGGTAGAAGGGATTACCGCCGCTCTCCTCGTAGAGCCTCTGCACCAGGGGCGCCGCGACGTGGGGCCCGAGCCACTCCTCGACCTCGGCCTCGCGCAGAGGTCGGGGCTCGAGGCGGATCAGCAGCCTCGCGCGGTCGGCGTCGCCGAGAATCGCTTCGAGTCGGGGAGGTGCTGCTCTCCTGCGGAGCGCGGCCGCCATGAGCACACTCGCTCGAGGAGGACGCCTGAGGAGCGCGCCGACGAGGTCGATCGATGCCGGGTCGGCCCAGTGGAGGTCGTCGAGAAGCAGGACGAGCGGGTGCGTTGCCGCGAGCTCCTCCAGGAGCATCCGGACGGCACGGTGCACGCGGTAGCGCTCGTCGAGAACGGTTCCGTCCGCCTCGACCGCACGCGTCAACGAAGGGAGGATCCGTGAGAGCTCTCCTTCCGAGGCTTCGTCGAGCTCGTCGATCCAGGACCGCTCGACGGTGCGGAGATACTCGTCGAGCGCGTCCACGAAGATCCCGTAGGGAAGATCGCGTTCCAGCTCGGACGCCCGCCCAGCGAGAACAAGGTACCCATGTTCGTCGCCGAGGCGGGCAAGCTCCGCGAGGAGCCGCGTCTTGCCGATTCCGGCATCACCCGCGATCTCCAGCACGCTGGATCTGCCGGCCTCCAGCTCGGACAGCGCTCCCTCGAGGAGCGCAAGCTCGTCTGCCCGCCCGACGAGCTGTGTTGCGGCTTCGACCATTCCTCGCCTCCTGGCCGCCGAGCATAGGTCAGGGTGCCCTTGAGGAGACAGTTCAGGGTGCGGTTCAGGGTGC
>Ga0075344_1000016_pt1 | contig 20292 bp, 21 predicted proteins | sample RushOxbow_ThreeS_FD_120075 | JGI IMG/M metagenome (GOLD analysis project Ga0075344, IMG submission 120075) | Natural and restored wetland microbial communities from the San Francisco Bay, California, USA, that impact long-term carbon... | ecosystem: Environmental > Terrestrial > Soil > Wetlands ...
CATCGACCCGGCGGTCGCCTCGAGCGTGTTCGTCACCACGTTCACCGACCTCTTCGGCTTCTTCCTGCTCCTGGGCCTCGCGTCGGCCCTTCTCCTGTGAAGGCGGCGCGGAGGGAGACCGACCCTTGAAGCGCCTGTCCCGCAGCGTATCCGTCTTCGTCCGCCTCGCGCCCTACGTCGTCGCGTTCCTGCGCGACCGCAAGCGCTTCGAGCGCCTCGGCGCGCGCGTCCCCCGGGGGATCCTCCTGCACGGACCGCCGGGCACAGGGAAGACGCTGGTCGCGAAGGCCGTCGCGAGCGCATCCGGAGCCAACTTCTACTCGCAGAGCGCCTCGTCGTTCGTCGAGATGTTCGCCGGCCTCGGCGCGGCGCGCATCCGCAAGCTCTTCGAAGAGGCGCGTAAGCACGCACCGGCGATCGTGTTCATCGACGAGCTCGATGCCGTCGGCACGGCTCGGGTCGGCGGCGGCTTCCACCGGGAGCACGACCAGACGCTGAACCAGCTCCTCGTCGAGCTCGACGGCTTCAACGCGCGCGACGAGGTTGTCGTGATGGCGGCGTCGAACCGACTCCAGGATCTCGATCCGGCGCTCCTACGACCTGGACGCTTCGACCGCCAGGTGCTCGTGTCGGCGCCCGACGTCGCCGGCCGGGAGGCGATTCTCGGAGTCCACACGCGTGGGAAGCCGCTTGCGGCAGACGTCGACCTCGGCGTCATCGCGCGCCAGACGGCGGGCCTCACGGGCGCCGACCTTGCGAATCTCTGCAACGAGGCGGCCATCTTCGCCGGTCGCGCGAACGCCCAGTACCTCCGGCAGCAGGACTTCGACGGTGCGATGGACAGGATCGTCGCCGGGCTGCAGCAGCGGCGCGTGGTGTCCGAGAAGGAGAAGCGGATCCTCGCTTACCACGAGGCCGGACACGCCGTGATGTCCCACCTCGTCGGCGAGCTCTTCCCGGCGCAGAAGGCGACCATCGTCTCGCGCGGGCAGGCGCTCGGCTACACCCTGAACACTCCCGCGGAGGACAGGTACATGCACACCCGCGAGGAGTTCGTCGATCTCATGAAGGTCTTCCTCGCGGGCCGCGCGGCGGAGGAGGTCGTGTTCGGACGGATCACGAACGGCGCCGCCAACGATCTCGAGCGCGTCACCGAGATCGCCCGCTCGATGGTCTTCGAGTTCGGAATGTCCGAGGTTGCGCCGTCGCGCACGATGCGCGCCGACAACTACGCGCTGTCGGAGGAGACGAAGAAGCTCCGCGACAAGGAGCAGTCGCGGCTCACGGATCACGCCTACGACGAGGCGAGGCGCCTGCTCGTCAAGCATCGAGCGGCGCTCGATCGTGTCGCCTCCGCACTGCTCGCGAAGGAGACTCTCGACCGGCCCGAACTTCAGGCGCTTCTCGCTGACGTCGTGCCCGAGTCCCACGCATCCGAGACGATCGGCACCGTGCAGGCACTACCCATGCGCGACTGAGGCCGCCGGGTAGAGTCGGTCGCGTGCGGGCGATCCACCACCTGGGCGTGGCCGTGGTCGATCTCGACGAGGCGATTGCGACGTACGAGCGCCTCTTTCACGCTCGCCTCGAGCACCGGCAGCCACTCGAGCAGCAGGGCGTGGAGGCCGCGTCGATGCTGGTGGGCGCGAGCCGGATCGAGCTCGTGACGCCGACCGCGGAGGACACGCCCGTCGGACGTTTCCTCGCGCGCCGCGGCCCGGGCATGCACCACGTCGCCCTCGAGGCCGAGGATCTGCTGGCGACGCTCGAGGAGCTCGAGTCCGCCGGAGCACAGCTCATCGACCAGGTGCCGCGACAAGGTCTCTTCGGCCTGGAGGTCGCGTTCGTGCACCCCGATTCCGTCCATGGTGTCCTCACGGAGGTGGTTGCGAGTGGCTGACGACTTCGTACGCGTCGAGATCGGGTTCGCGGGAGGCCAGATCCTGAGCTGGCTCGTCACGCCGAACAGCGCCGATGCGCTCGATCGGAATCTCGGCGCGGGAGCATCAGGCACGCTCACCCTGGACGGTGAGGAAGGGGTCATCACGGTCGTCCTCGACCGGGTGCTGTACGTCAAGCGGTATGCGCGCGAGGCGCGAGTCGGCTTCGCCGGCTGACTCTTGGCGCTCCGGGTCGGGATCGTCGGCCTTCCCAACTCGGGGAAGACCACCTTGTTCAACGCGCTCACGCAGGTCGGCGCCGCGGTCACGGCGTACGCCGACGTCACCGCGAAGCCGAACCTCGGCATGGCCGTCATCGCGGACGACCGTCTCGATCGTCTCGCCGAGGCCATCGGCTCGAGGAAGGTCACACCGGCAGCGATTCGCGTCGTCGACGTGCCGGGTCGCGCGGAGATCCCGGGCGAGCTCCGCCAGGCCGACGCGCTCCTCGCAGTGCTCGACGGATTCTCCGAGGAAGCCGACCCGCTCGCCGACCTCGAGACGCTTCGCCTCGAGCTCGTCGTCGCCGACCGGGAACACGTGGACCGGCGGCTCGAGCGGGTACGGAAGGAGGCGAAGTCAGGCGATCGCGCCAAGCGACAGGAGGCGGAGCTCACGGAGAAGCTTCTCGCGCATCTCGACGACGGTCACCCGCTCTCGGAGTGGATCGGTGAGATTCCGGCGGAGCTCGAGCCGCTGACGACGAAGCCGCTCATTCCGCTCGAGAACGGCCCGAACGGGATCGACTGCGCGCTCGAGATGGAGCTCGCGGAGCTCCCCGAGGAGGAGGCGGCGGAGTTCCGCACGGGCACCTCGGCTCTGCTCGATGTCGTCCTGCGGCTCAAGGAGGCCCTCGGGCTCATCACCTTCTTCACGATCGGCGACACGGAAGCTCGCTCGTGGACGCTGCAGCAGGGGCAGACGGCGCTTGCCGCCGCGGAGTCGATTCACTCCGACATCGCTCGCGGCTTCATCCGCTGCGAGACGATCCGCTGGAACGACCTGCTCGAATGCGGCTCCCACGCCGAGGCCGCCCGACGAGGGCTGCAGCGCCTCGAGGGCAAGACCTACGTCGTCGAGGACGGCGACGTGCTGAACATCCGCTTCAACGTGTGACGGGTGCCGACGGTGCCGGCTCGGCCAGGCGGTAGCCGGCGCCCGGCTCCGTGAGCAGGTAGCGGGGACGCGAGGGAACCGGCTCGATCTTGCGGCGGAGCTGCGAGACGTAGACGTGGAGATAGTGGGACTCGGACTGGTAGGCGGGACCCCAGACCTCCGTGAGGATGGCCCGATGAGTCATGAGCCTGCCCGGGTTTCTCACGAACAACCGAAGCAGGTCGAACTCCCGGGGGGTGAGCGAGATCCGCTCGCCGTTGCGGTGCACGACGTGCCGCTCGAGGTCGACGACGAGCTCGCCGAGGGCGATGACCGCGTCCCCGGTCGGCGCAACGCGCCGCATAGCGGCACGCAGGCGAGCGAGTAGCTCCTCGACCCCGAACGGCTTCGTGACGTAGTCGTCCGCTCCCGCATCGAGCGCGGTGACCTTCGCACGCTCCTCGCCCACGGCCGAGAGCACGATGATCGGAACGTCGGTCCAGCCGCGCAGCTCGCGGCAGACCTCGATGCCGCTCTGGCCCGGCAGGACGAGGTCGAGGATCACCGCCTCGGGTGGGCGTACTGCGGCGAGCGTCAGTGCTGCTTCGCCCGAAGCCGCGGTTTCGACGTCGTACCCAGCTCCCCGCAGCGTTGTTTGGAGGGCGCGCAGGATCTGCGGCTCGTCGTCGACCACGAGAATGCGTTCGCCGCTCATCTCGGAAGTGCGACTGGCGCTTCCACGCCGGGAAGGCTGAGGGAGAACGTCGCACCGCCGCCCGGTGTGTCCGAGTACCAGAGACGTCCGCCGTTCGCCTCGGTGAACCCGCGAGCGATCGCGAGGCCGAGCCCCGTGCTGCGGGTCGCGCCGTTGTCACCGGTTCGGAAAGCCTCGAAGAGCTCCCCACCCCGGGCCATCCCGGGGCCGTGGTCGACGATGTGGACGACGACCTCGGACGCGAGACGCTCGGCGTCGATTTCGACCGAGGAGGGCGGAGGGGAGAACTTGAGCGCGTTCTCGACGAGGTTCGCGAGCACGCGCTCGATCTGGACGGCATCGACGCGGACGAGGGCGTCCTCGGGTACCCGAAGATCGATGCGATCGACACCGGTCGGCAGGCTGTCGAGCGCCTGAGAGAGAAGCTCGTCGAGCATCCACACCTCCGGATCCGGCTCGGCGACACCCGCTTCCAGCCGCGAGAGGTCGAGCAGGTCGCCGACAACACGCTGGAGGCGGATGGCCTCCGTCTGGATCGTGTCCAGCAGGCCGCGACGATCCTCCGCGGTGAGCTCGAGTCCTGGGCTCGTGAGCCCCTCGGCCGCAACGCGGATTGCCGTGAGCGGAGTGCGAAGGTCGTGGCTGATCGTGCGGAGGACGGCGGTCTTGATCGCATCGCTGCGTCGGAGCTCCTCGACGGCTCCGGCTTCACGCGCCAGGCGTTCGCGGTCGAGAGCCACGGCGAGGAGCGACCCCAGCGCAGTGAGGAAGCGTGGTCGAACGGCGTCGACGCGTGTCGCATCCGACGTGACCCCGAGCGTGGCGACATGGCGGCCGTCTGCGACGAGCTGAAACCGGGTGCCGGCGCTCGCCGGCTTGTCGTCGCCGATCGTCAGGCGAGCAGCCGAAGCCTCCGTGAGGGCTGCGATCCGGTCTTCGAGGGACGGGAGCTCGTCTGCCACCGACCTGCCTCCGAGGAGTGCCGTGGAGAGCTCGGCGAGGATCGAGTCCTCACGCTCGCGCACGCTGGCCTCGGCCGCCTGCCGCCGCCCTCGCGCGGCGAGCTCGCTCACGACGATCGCTGTCACGACGTACACGGCGAGGACGAGCCAGTTTCCTCGGTCGGCGATCGTGAACGTCTGCACCGGTTGGAGGAAGAACCAGTTGAACGCGGCCATGCTCCCGACGGCGACCGCGACCGACCACCAGGCGCCCCACATCACGGCGACCGGGAGGACCGCGAAGACGTAGAGGACGCCGAGCCCGAGCACCGGGACGCCTTCCCGAAGCACGGAGATCGCTGCAGTCACCCCGGCGACGAGGACGATGCCCACAAGCAGGCGACCGGCCAGCCGACGCGCTCGGCGAAGCGGCGAGTGCGCGCTCACGGCCCTACCGTAGCTCCGCCTCGGGGAGGGAGCTGCCTCGCACGTTGATCTTGAGGTCTCCTTGAGGGCGAGTGGCCGCGTCTTGAGGCCGGGCTGAGGGGCTCGTCGGTATCCGTGAGCGGTCGTGGCGACGATCTCTGCACCGGCTCGGCCGCGGACGCTACCGGGCCGGGTTCGGACAGCCGTCGACGTCTCGGCTGCGCTCAATCTCGTCGGTGCGTTGCTGAAGTGGTGGGCGCTGGCATTCACGTTCCCCGCCGCCGTTGCTCTGCTGTACGGCGACCCGCCCTGGCCCTTCGTGGTCTCGGGTCTCGCGACACTCGGGTTCGGCGTGACGCTCGAGTGGCGGACGAGCGGGAAGGAGAGGACTGGGCCCCGCGAGGGCTATCTCGTCGTCGCGCTCGCCTGGCTCCTCGTCGCGCTGGTGAGCGCGCTGCCGTACGTGCTGTCCGGCGAGGAGCAGCTCTCGAGTCCACTGGACGCGCTGTTCGAGTCCATGTCGGGCGTCACCACCACCGGATCGAGTGTGCTCACGGACATCCCAGCGCTCTCCCCCTCGCTGCTGATGTGGAGGCAGTTCACGCAGTGGCTCGGCGGCATGGGGATCGTCGTTCTCGTCATCGCCATCCTCCCGCGCCTTCGGGTCGGTGGTCGCCAGGCGTTGTTCCACAGCGAAGCGCCGGGGCCCGATCTTGCCGCGCTGCCGACCACGATCCGGAAGATCGCACGTCAGTTCCTTGCGCTCTACATCGGTCTCACAGCGGCTCAGATGGCCGTGCTCGGACTAATCACCGCGACACGTGCCGACGCGGAGATGACCTATTTCGACGCGGTTGCGCACCCGTTCGCGACCATTCCGACCGGCGGCTTCTCGCCGCGCGGACGGTCGCTCGAAGAGTTCGGCGCGATCACACAGTGGTCGTTCGTCCCGTTCATGATCCTCGGAGGAACCAGCTTCGCGCTGCTCTACGTGTCGTTCGTTCGGCGACGCCCCGTCTCGCTCGTGCGGGACGACGAGTTTCGCGTGTATCTCCTGCTCCTGCTCGGCGCGTCGGCCGTCATCTGCGCGACGCTTCTCGACCGAGGCGTTTCCGGTGGTGAGCAGGCGGTTCGGGACGCCGTCGTCAACACGGTGTCGGTGTTCACCACGACCGGATTCGCGAGCGCCGATTTCAACCTCTGGCCCGCGCTTACCACGTTCGTGTTCGTCGGCGGCATGCTCGCGAGCGCCTCGGCCGGCTCGACCGCGGGTGGGATCAAGCTCGTCCGGCACGTCGTCATTGCCAAGATGCTCCGCCGCGAGCTCCATCAGACCGTGCATCCGGAGCTCGTCTCTCCGATCAGGGTCAACGGCAGGCCGATCGACGAGCGCGCGCTGCGCGCCGTGGTCGTTTTCTCGTTCCTCTACCTCGGCGCGCTTGCCGTGGGAGCGCTGATCGTCCTCGTCGACTCGAGCTTCTCGGGCGTGCCGCTCTCGCCGTTTCAGGCGGTGGCTGCGGCAGCATCGACGCTCGCGAGCTGTGGCCCCGGCTTCGGCTTCGCGGGACCGATGGGCTCGTTCGAGCCCTTCGGCGACGTGTCGAAGGGCGTTTTCATCGTGCTCATGTGGCTCGGGCGCCTCGAGATCATCCCGCTCCTGGTGCTCTGCACGAGAAGCTACTGGCGTCTCTAACCGCCGGCGACGAAGGCCGCTCCGGCGAGCGCCACCGCGCCGCCCACTCGCTTGCCGAGCCCCAGGCGCTCGCCGAGGACGAGCCAGGCGAGGACGATCGTGACCACGGGATACAGGCTCCCGAGGACGGCGACGATGCCGACGGCACCGTAGGTGGTCGCGGCTGCGACGAAGACGTTCGCGATGGTCCCGCACAGGCCGCCGGCGGCGACCAGCGGCAACAGTAGACGTGGTGCCACGCGGGGAACACGCGTGACGCGCGCGGCCGCGACGGCGCCCGGCAGAGAGGCCGTGCGCGCTGCGGTCACGGCCCAGGCGGAGCTCTCGTCCGAGCCGGCGTCGATCCCGACGAAGAACAGACCGAAGCAGACCGCGGCGATCACGGCGAGTCCGGCGCCGGCGGCGACGCCCCCGCTGCGCGGCTCGCGGGAGAGCACGACGATGCCCGAGACCACGAGCAGGACCCCCAGCCACTGCGCCGCGCTCGGAATCTCGCCGTGCGCCGCATCGACGGTGAGCGGCACCACGGGGGCGGCGGCCGAGATCGGCGCGACGATTCCCATGGCACCGATCGCGAACCCGCGGTACAGAGCCCCGAGCCCGACCATCGCCGCGATCCCCGCTGCCGCAGCAGGGAGGAGCTCAGGTATGCCGGGAAACGGGTCACCGGAGACGAGCGCCCACACGACCACGGCGACGAGCCCGACCGCCTGTGAGACGACGAGCACCGTGAGTACTGCCAGACGCCGCGCTGCAAGACCTCCGAGGAAGTCACCGACGCCCCAGCCGAAAGCGCCGGCCAGCGCCAGAGCAGCTGCCACTGAGCCTCAGTCGCCGCCGATGGGGCGGGTGGCAGCCTGGGCGTCGAGCTGGTTCGCGTGGTAGAGCACCGCAGCCTCGGCGGTTCGTGCGGCTGACCGGTCGTGGTGGCACGCAACGGCGTGGAGCAGCTCGGCGAGCACCGTGGGGTCGAGAGCGCGCGCGCGCTCCTCGATCATGCGGAGGCCGAGGTGGACGTGGCCGAGGAGGCGCCCCTCCTCGGTCTGCCGGAACCCCGGGCCCGGCCCGAGCTCGCGGATGCGCCCGACGTCGTGGAGAAGCGCCGCGGACAAGACGATGTCCGAGCGGAGCCGCGGGTGGAGCTGCGCCGTTTCGCGGCACAGCGTTGCCACGCCGACCGTGTGCTCCAGCAGCCCACCGGCATAGCCGTGATGCCCGTCCGCACCGGCTGCAGGGAGCGTGCGCAGGCGCCTTCTGACCTCGCTGTCGCGCACGAACGAGTCGGCGACGGCCGCGAGCCCGGCGTGTGCGATCTCCGCGGCGAGGAACTCGAAGAAGCCGTCGAGCTCGTCGGCGTCGCGGCGTAGCGACGGCGTCAGCTCGACCGGGTCGGCGTCGGACGCCTCCACCGCGCGAACCTGCACCTGCAGCTTTCCGCCGAACCGCTCCACCCTCCCGAGGACGCGCACGGCGTCCCCTTCGGCGAACCGCGCGTCCAGGAGATCGACGTCGTCCCAGACACGTGCCTCGACGCGACCGCTGGCGTCCACGAGCTCGAGCGCGAGGTACGGCGCCCCGGTCCGGGTGCGCCGGCGCTCCTTCTTGGCCACCGCGAACACGCCGTCGACGGTCCGGTCCTCGACGAGCTCGGCGATCGTGGCCATGTGCCGACGATATAGCGCAGCGCGATGCAGCTCAGAGCCGTTGGTACGCTCGCCGGCTCATGGCCGACGTCCAGTCGTTTCGCGCCGTTCGCTACTCCGGCGCGGCAGGGCCGTTGGCCGACCTCGTCGCACCGCCCTACGACGCCGTCGGCGACGCCGAGCGCACCGCCCTCTACACGCGCAGCCCGTACAACGTCGTGCACGTCACGCTGCCCGATTCGATCGACGGTGCCGCGCGTCTCTACGAGGAGTGGTTCGCGCAGGCGATCCTCGTCCGCGACCCCGAGGAGACGGTCTGGCTCACGCTGGAGGACTACGTCGGCCCGGACGGCGTCGCGCGGCAGCGCCGCGGCGTGATCGGGTCAGTGCTGGCCGAGGGGTACGAGCGAGGTTCGGTGCTTCCCCACGAGCGGACGCACCCTCAGGTCATCGACGAGCGGCTCGCCCTGCTTCGCGCGACGCGCATCCAGCCCGAGCCGATCCTTCTGCTCGCCGACTCGGCGCTCGAGCTCGAGATCCCGACACGACCACCCGACCTCGAAGTCGCCGGCACAGCCCTGTGGCGTGTCGCACGCAGCAGGCGGTTGGAGGTCGGCCCACTTCTGATCGCCGACGGGCACCACCGCTACGAGAGCGCAGTCGCGCTCGGCACCGAGACCGGGGAGCCCGTGGGCATCATGGCGCTGGTCGTTTCGACCGACGACCCCGGACTGCAGGTGTTTCCCACCCATCGCGTCTTCTCCGACCGCCCCGACCTCGCGGAGAGAGAGGAGGGCGAGCGTTGTGCCGATCTGGAAACAGCGCTCGCTCGGCTCGCGGACGAGGGTTATGAACGCTCCGCGGTTGTGGCGCTCAGACGTGGCGCGATCTCCCTCGTCCGCGGTGACGCGGGCGAGCCCGACACCGACCTCGTCGACCGGCATGGCCTCGACGGCATCGGGTACACACCTCGTCTCGAGGAAGCGATCGCCGCGGTCGGGGACGGCGACGCCGATGTCGCGTATCTCATGCGCCACCCGCGGATCGACGACGTGTTCCGCGCCGCGCGCGACGGCGTGCGGATGCCGCCGAAGAGCACGTACTTCCAGCCCAAGCCGGTCTCGGGCCTCGTCTTCCACCCGTTGACGCCGTGAGCTCGTGGCTCGAGATCTGCCGGCTGTGCGTCGAGGATGTCCGCGGTGTGCTGGCCCAGCTGCCGACGCGTGCCGAACGTGAGCCGGTTCTCCGTCGCGGAGAAGGAGGAGACGACACGACTGCGATCGACCAGGCAGCCGAAGACGCGATCATCGCGCGACTCGCGCAGGCCCGCTCCGACTTCGTGCTCGTCTCGGAGGAGGTCGGCGAGCGCACCTTCGGCGTGGGTGGCCCCATGAGGCTCGTCGTCGACCCGATCGACGGGTCGGTGAACGCGAAGCGCGGGATCCCGTTCTTCGCGCTCTCGATCGCAGTTGCGGATGGGCTGACGATGGGTGACGTCCACTACGCATACGTCTACGACTTCGGCTCGGGAGAGGAGTGGACCGCCGAGCGGGGGCTCGGCGCGTTCCTCGACGGGAACCGGCTAGGCGCACAAGCACCGAAGGAGAGGGTGGAGATCCTCTCGTTCGAGGGCACCACGACGGCTGCGATCTCCGATCGGCTCGGGCCGATGCTCGCGCTCGCCGGCCGCGTGCGGGTCATGGGCTCTCTCGCTCTCTCGCTCTGCCATCTGGCCGCCGGCCGTGTGGACGGCGTCGTCTCGCTCAAGCCCGCTCGCTCGGTCGACATCGCCGCCGCGCAGCTGCTCGTACGCGAGTGCGGCCTCGCCATCGAGCTCTTCGAGGATCCGCCGTTCGAGGCAGCGCTGCTCGACCTGGGGACACGCTCTCGGATTGCAGCGGCCGGTTCGCAGCGAGTCGTGGAGCAGCTTGCGGCGGCGCTGCGCGCGAACTAGCCGGTACGCTCGCTGCGGATGAGGCCTGACCGCGACGCGATTCTGAAGGCACTCGAGAACGTCATCGACCCGGAGCTCCGACGGCCGGTGACGGAGCTCGACATGGTGCGCGACGTGCTCGTCGACGACGACGGCTCAGTAGCGGTGACGATCGCGCTCACCGTCGTCGGGTGCCCGCTGCGTGACTCGTTCCAGGAGCAGGTGGCGCGGCACGTCGGCGCCGTCGAGGGCGTCACCGGGGTACGGCTCGGCTTCGATGTCATGACGCCGGAGGAGAAGCAGGCACTCGTGACACGGCTACGAGGCGGTCACTCCGGTGACCGGACGATCTCGCTCTCTCCGGCAACCCGGGTCATCGCGATCGCGTCGGGCAAGGGTGGCGTCGGCAAGTCGACGCTCACGGCCAATCTCGCATACGCACTATCCGAGCTCGGGGAGCAGGTAGGCGTCCTCGACGGCGACATCTACGGTCACTCGATTCCGCACATGCTCGGCGTCCAGCAGAAGCCGATCGCGGTGGACGAGATGATGATCCCGCCCGTCAGAGGCGACCTCAAGCTCATGTCCATCGGCTTCTTCCTCGAGGAGAACGCACCGATCATGTGGCGCGGGCCGATGCTGCACAAGGCGCTCGAGCAGTTCCTCTCGGACGTCCACTGGGGTGAGATCGACACGCTGCTCGTCGACATGCCGCCGGGTACGGGCGACGTGGCGATGTCCCTCGGTCAGCTGCTTCCGCGTGCCGAGGCGCTCGTCGTCACGACTCCGCAGCCCGCTGCGCAGCAGGTCGCGGTGCGCGCGGCGCAGATGGCGCAGAAGACCGGGATGCGGATTCTCGGCGTGGTCGAGAACATGACCTACCTCGTGGGAACGGGGCAGGAGCTCTTCGGCTCGGGCGGCGGGCAGGCGCTTGCCGACGAGATGGGTGTGCAGCTGCTCGCGCGGATCCCGCTGGACCCGGCCATGCGCGAGGCTGCCGACGACGGCGCGCCGGTCGGCGAGGTCGCACCCGATTCAGAGGCCGCTGTCGCCGTAACTGCGCTTGCCGCGTCGGTCGCCGCGTCGCGCGCGGGCACGATCCGCAAGCCGCTCACGGTTCTCTCGTAGGGCGCCGCGTGGCGGGCGCCGCGTTCTTCGACCTCGACCGCACGCTCATCTCGCGCTCGAGCTCGCTTTCGCTTGCTCCCACGTTCCACGCCCGCGGGCTCCTGCCGCGCCGCGATCGGCTGAAGGCCGGGCTCGCGCAGCTGATCTTCATCCGCTATGGGGCGGGCACCTCGCGGGTCGGCCAGACGGCGGAGAGCGGGATGGCGCTCCTGAAAGGCCTCCCGGTGGAGACCATGCGCGAGATCGTCAGCGAGGCTCTCGACTCCGCCTTCAAGCCGCACGTCTACGCCGACGCGCTCGACCTGGTCGCGCGCCATCGCGAGCGGAGCGAGCCTTCCTACATCGTGTCGGCCGGGCTCCAGGAGGTCGTCGACGCCCTGGTCGTCGCGCTCGAGCTCGACGGCGGACTGGGGTCGACCGCCGAGGTCGAGGACGGCGTGTACACAGGACGGCTTCTCCAGAGGCTCGACGGGCCTGCGAAGGCGGCGGCAGTCAAGGCGCTCGCCGCCGCCGAGGGCATCGACCTCCGCCAGTCGAGCGCCTACTCGGACTCGGCCAGCGATGTTCCCTTCCTCGAGATCGTCGGCGATCCGGTTGCCGTAAACCCCGACCGCCGGCTCCGGCGGGTCGCCGCGGAGCGCAGCTGGCGCGTGCTGCGGTTCCGGAGCAAGGCCTTCCCGGAGTGACTGGCGAGGCCGACGCGCGGACCCGTCTCGAGGGGCTGGGCTTCGAGCCGGCGGCTGTGGACGCGCTCGTCGCGCACTTCCTCGACGCCGACCGCCGCGGCAAGACCGGGCACGGTCTCGGTCGGGTCGAGTGGCTCGCGACGCTCGATGTCGAGCCGACGGCGCGGCCGATCCTCCTCGAGTCGCAGGAGGGGTACGAGTGCTGGGACGGCCACGGTGCGCTCGGCTACCTCGTGCTGAACGAGGTCGTGAGCGCGACGCTCGACGATCCTCCGGAACGAGCTCGCGTCGTCGTCGTCCGGCGATGCTTCCCGACCGGTGCCCTGGGCTACTGGGTACGCAGACTCGCCGAAGGAGGCCTCGTCGCCGCGCTCACCACGACGTCTCCGCGCCGACTACCGCACCCGGAGGGTGGGCCGCCGCTCACGGGGACGAACCCGCTCGCCCTCGCGATTCCGTCGAGCGCCGGGCCGCCAGTCGTAGCCGACGTCTCGATGGGCGCTGTGACGGCAGGCGATGTCCTCGTCGGCCGTGCGACAGCCGACGAGCTCGTGCCCTTCGGCGGTGAGCACGCGCACAAGGCGTTCGCCCTCGCCGTCGGCTTGGAGCTCCTCGTCTCCGCGCTCGCCGGCCCGGAGCACGGCGCCGTGCTCGTCGTCGCTCGCCCGGAGCACGATCCGGTGCCAGAGTTTCGCGAGCTTGCGGACGGGCGAAGGCTTCCCGGAGATCGCTAGCCGAACAGCTCGCGGTGGACCCCGAAGACGCGCCGAAGCTCGGCGAGCGGAGTGGGATGGTCGTCGACGCGCAGGTCGACCACTGTGTTCGAGAGGCCGTTATGGCCCTGCTCGGAGCCGACGACGACGACGGCGGCCGACTGCTGTCCGCGGCGGTCGCCCCCGGCGGCCTGCGCTGCATCGAGGCAGTCGAGGAGTCGCACGGCGAGCGGGAGGCCAATCGTCCCTTCGAACGTCTCGGCGAGCGCATCAACGGTCGCGGCCGACACGAGGATGTTCCCCTGCGCCGCATAGCAGTCTCCGGTGCGGTGCCCCGCCCAGTCGCTGCACTCGGCGCCGGTGAAAGACGCGGCGCGGCCCTGCCGGTCGACGACTCCGAGCTGCCTTCGCGCTCGCTCCTCATCCGCGTCGGTCAGTCGCCGAACGGTCTCCTCGGCGCTTGCGCCCTGCCGCAACACCACCAGCCCGTCCGGCCCGTAGCGCGGATTCGCCCACGCCTGGGTGGCGACCGCGCCGACGAACGGCTCCGCCCACGGCACGATTGCACCGACGGCGAGGAACTTCGACTGCACGGCCACGCCCCACTGCTGTGCCTCGAGGTCGCAGGCGCAGATCGAATAGGTCGCGACGATCGGACTAGCCGTAGGTCATCTCCGCGAGGTCGAGCTGCAGCAGCGACTCGTCCGTGACGAGCGCACACGCGACAGGGCCGAGCGAGAGCGCCGCGTGGATGTCAGCGGGCGTGGAGCAGCGGACGACGACCGGCGTTCCCGCACGGTGCGCCTGGTGAGCTGCCTCCAGATCGGACGCGTCGTCGAGGACCAGCGCGCCGTCCAGGTCGATCGTTCCCTCCAGGACGATCGCCGGCACCTTGCGTCCGGTTGCTCCGAACCAGCGTTCGCGCATGGAGCGCAATCTAGAGAACCCAGCGCTGCGGCCGGGCGCCGACCGCCCGGCCGCAGCGCATCGCATCAGCGGTTCGTCGACCGCTCGCCGCACATCCCGGTCCCGCTCTCGCACGGGGAGGTGGCCGTCACCGTCACCTTGCGATTCCCATTCGACTGGGACGACAGCGTGAACTGCACCCACGCCGTGTTGTTCGTGTAGTCCTGCTCGAGGAATGCGCCCGTCGGGTTGGACGTCGAGACGAGAAAGTAGTCCGTACCGTCGGTTAGGCCGGTCAGGTCGACCTGCTGCCCGTCGGTCGACTGGTGGTACTGGTCGACCCAGCCGACGGAGATGCCCTGGTAGCTGGTGTAGCAGTCCCAGAACGTCTTGGCACTCGTGGGAGCGTTTCCCGTGAGGTTGTAGAGGTCGAGGAGGCAAAAGCCGACCTTGACCGAGTTCCCGCCGACGACCTCGCCGGTCGGGCTGCCCTTGCGCACCTCGAAGCGGGCGACGTCCGCCGTGTGCCAGTGGTTGTGCGTCTCGTGGTACTCGAAGATCGACACCGGCTCCTCGGAGAGAAGCGTGTAGCAGGGGTCGTTCGCCTTCGGCTGGGTGCCGCACAGGTACTGCGCGTTCGACGACCGGATCTCCTGCCATGCGGTCGTGGTAGGTGTCGACCCGAGCTCGTTCTCGGGTCGCATCGCCCACGGCCCACCTCCGCGGTTCGCGATCCCGTTCGAGAATCGGAGGTACTCGTTCTGCTGTTGATTCACGAGGTTCAGATGGGTCGGTACGACGGTCTGCAGGTCCGGATACTGCGACGTGTCCGGCGCTGCGGGTTTGCCCGCGAGGGCGATAGCTCCGGCGGCGAGCGCGAAGCCGGCGACGACGATCGTCACCACGATCAAGCGTGCTCTCACGATGCTCCTCTCTGACGATGTGCCTGCTCGGGCGATCCTCTCGCACCGTCAGGACGGATTCAATCCCTAGAACGGGAGCGCTGCCGCAGCGTCGGAGGCGGCGTCGAGGATCGGCTGCACGACGAAGAACGAACCGATCGTCACCGTCACGGCGGCGGCGATGGCGATGTCGAGCGCCGAGTCGCGCGGCGGGGAGCCGCCGGCGACCGCGACCTGCAGCGCGCTCGCCGTCCGCATGTAGAGCCAGCGCACGACGTTGAGGTAGTACCCGAGCGAGACCGCTGTCGCGGCAACACCGATCAGCACGAGCCACCAGTCCCCGGCGTCGTAGGCCGCCGAGAAGACGAACAGCTTTCCGAACATCCCGCCGGTGAGCGGGAAGCCGGCCATGCCGAGCATGAAGATCCAGAGCGCGATCCCGTGGTACGGACGCTCCCAGCCCATCCCGGCCAGGGACTCGAGCGACACCGGTGCCTGCAGTTCGCGCTCCCGCGCAGCGACGACTGCGAACGCGCCGACGGACATCGCGGAGTAGGGAACGAGGTAGTAGAGGAGCGCCTCCGTGCCGACCTCGGAGTTCGCGGCGACGGCCATGAGCATGAAGCCCGCGTGCGAGATCGAGGAGTACGCAAGGATCCGCTTCACGTCGCGCTGCGCGAGCGCGCCGAGATTCCCCCACGCGAGCGAGATCGCGGCAAGTACTGCCACCGCGATCGTCCACGTGTCGGCCTGGGCGGGGAAGGCGGTGACGAGGATGCGCAGGGTGACGACGAGTGCTGCGACCTTCGTCGACGCCGCCATGAACGCGGTCACCGGGGTCGGCGAGCCCTGGTACACGTCGGGCGTCCACATGTGGAACGGCGCGGCCGAGACCTTGAAGGCGAGCCCCGCGAGAATCATCGCGAGCCCGGCGTAGAGGAAGGCGTCGCTGGACGAGTCGGCAGCGGCAATTGCGCCGAAGCCGAGCTCGGCCGTCGCGCCGTACACGAGCGCCGAGCCGAAGAGGAGCACGGCCGATCCGAGGCCGCCGACGATCAGGTACTTGAGGCCCGCCTCGAGCGACGTTTCCCGCTCGGAGTCGAAGGCCACGAGGATGTAGAGGCAGAGCGAGAACCACTCGAGGCCGAGGAAGAGCGTCATCAGCCCCTCGGCGCTGACGAAGAACGCCATCCCCGCGCCAGCCGTGGCGAGCAGCGCGTAGTACTCGGCGTTGTTCTCGCGCCGCCGGTCGCTCCATGAGGTGAGCACGACCGCGACGCCGATCACGCCGAGAATCACCTGCGCCAGCGCCGCGAGGCGGTCCTGCACCATCGTTCCCTCGAGGAGAAGCTCACGCGTCGAGCTCTCGTCGAACACCCAGCCGGCGAGGGCAGCTGAGGCGGCGAAGCCGAGGAGCGCCGCCACCGCTGCGACACCTTTCCTCATCCACTCCGGAAGCAGCACCGAGAGCAGCGCTACGCCAGCGGCTCCGAGGAGCGCGAGCGTCGGCGAGAGCGCGAGCCAGTCGACAGACGGTGTGTCGATCACGGCAGGAAGTCCTCGAGGGACGAGGCGACGAACGCGCTCTCGCTCACGAGTGCGGGCCAGAGTGAGAGCCCCAGCAGCAGGAGGAGGAGGGGGAGGACGAGCGCGAGCTCGCCGAGACGCAGGTCAAGCGCTTCTTCGCGTACGGCCCGGCCGGGCTTCACGTGGAGGATCGCGGAGATCACGCGCAGCGTGTACATCGCCGCGAGCACGATCCCGAGCGCGACGACGACCGAGTAGCCCCAGCCCTGCTCATACGCGCCGGCCATGATCAGGAACTCCCCCGCGAAGGTTGCAGAGCCCGGAACCGCGAGGGCGATCATCCCTCCGATGAGAACGACCGTCGCGAGCGTCGGTCGGCCGCGCGCCATGCCGCCGAGCACGTCGACGTCGCTTGTCCCGCAGCGTCGCTCGACCATGCCGACGAGGAGGAACATCGTGGCGGAGACCAGGCCGTGCGCGACCGATTGCAGGATCGCGCCGTCCAGCCCGAGGTCGTCGAACGCGAACACCCCGATCGTGATCAGCCCCATCTGCGCCATCGACGAGTAGGCGATGACTCCGCGGAGGTCGGGCGCGCGGAAGGCGAGCAAGGAGCCGTAGACGAGCCCGGCGCTTGCGAGCACGAGGATCAGGCCGGAGAGCGTGTCGGCGGGCTCGGGGAACGTCGGCAGCCCGATGCGCACGAATCCGTAGATCGCCGTCTTCGACACGACCGCTGAGAGCACGGCAGCGACCTCCACCGGCGCCTCGCGGTATGCGAGCGGCAGCCAGCCGTGGAGTGGGAAGAGCGGTGCCTTCACCGCGAATGCGACCGCGAAGCCGAGGAAGATCCACGTGTTGTCGCTCGTGATCCCCTCGGTGAGCGAGAAGGTCCCCTCGGTGACACCGAACGCGACGACCGAGGCCAGCATCAGCAGCGAGCCAGCCATCGTGTAGATGACGAACGTCACGGTCGCGGCCTGTCGGCGCTCGCCGCCCCACACGCCGACGAGCACGTAGAGCGGGATGAGCATCGCCTCGAAAGCGACGTAGAAGAGGAGCAGATCCTGGGCGGCGAACGTGGCGACGACGGCGCCGAGCAGGAGGAGCATCAGTGCGTGGTAGGCGCGGGTGCGCTCGCGCCCGACCCACATCGCGTAGCCGATCGCGGCGGCGAAGACGACGGTCGTCGCGCCGACGAGCCAGAGTGAGAAGCCATAGAGGCCGACGGAGTAGGAGATCCCCACGCTCTCCACCCATTCGTGCGTCGTCCCGAGCTGGAGGCCGCCGGTCTCGAAGTCGAACTGCGTCAGCGCGGTGATCCAGAGTCCGACCTCCAACAGTGCCGCCAGGAGGGCGAGCCCGGCGGTCGCCTCGCGCGGGAGCGGGAGGATCCCGACGACGAGCGCCGCGACGACGGGGAAGAGGATGAGGGTGGTGGTCAGCACCTAGCGGACCGCTACGAAGACGACGACGAGGACGACGACAGCGAACGAGATCGCGACGGCGTAGGTGCGCAGCAGGCCGGACTGGATGCGCGCAACCTCGCCGCCGGCCTGTAGCGCCCCCGAGCCGATCTCGTCGAGCGAGCGCTCGACGACGGGCTCTTCGACGTTGCGGCGGAGTGCGGTCGAAAGCGCCACGGCAGGCCGGTAGAAGAGGGCGTCGTAGGCTTCGTCGAAGAAGAGCTTGTGCTCGAGTACGTGCCAGGTTCCGGGTCTCGTGACGATCTGCCTCCCGGCCCGGTAGGCGCGCCAGGCGACGTAGAAGCCGAGGAGGGCGAGCGACACGCCGAGCGCGCTCGTGCCGTAGTCCTGAGCGACCGTCGCCTTGACGAGTGGCTCCGCCGACTCGTCGATCCAGTGGAGGAACGGCTCCCACACGCCGGGAATGACGACGAGCCCACCGATGGTCGCCAGGACGGTCAGGACGCCGACCGGGTAGAGCATCGATCGCGGGCCTTCGCCGTGACCCTCATGCGCGTGCTCGGAGACGAAGGAGCTCGGTTGGCCGCGCCAGACGGTGAGGTACAGGCGGGTCGTGTAGAGGCCGGTCAGCAGCGCTCCCACGAGGCCCGCGGCGAAGAGCGTGTACCCGAGCGCGTCGCCCTCGGCGAAGGCGGCGGCGATGATCCCGTCCTTCGACCAGAAGCCCGAGAAGATCGGGATCCCCATGAGCGCGAGCGAGCCGACGGCGAACGCCATGTGCGTCTTCGGCATGAGTGCGTGCAGGCCGCCCATCTTGCGAATGTCCTGCTCGCCGCCGAGGTGGTGGATGACGAGTCCCGCGCTCATGAAGAGCAGCGCCTTGAAGAAGGCGTGCGTCATGAGGTGGAAGATCGCGTAGCCGTACGCACCGATCCCGGCCGCGAGGAACATGTAACCGATCTGCGACATCGTCGAGTAGGCGATGACGCGCTTGATGTCCCATTGCACGAGCGCGATGACGCCGGCGACGAGCAGCGTGATCGCGCCGAGGATCGCCGCCAGGTGCTGGACGTCGGGCGCGGCTTCGAAGATCGGGTGGGCGCGGACGAGCAGGTAGACGCCGGCCGTCACCATCGTCGCGGCGTGGATGAGCGCGGAGACCGGAGTCGGGCCCTCCATAGCGTCCGGAAGCCAGGTGTGCAGCGGAATCTGCGCGGACTTGGCGACCGCACCACCGAGGAGACCGAGTGCCACGAGGTTGACGGTCGTCGTCGACATGCTGCTCGCCTGGTCGAAGACGCCGAAGTACCCGAGCGTGCCCGTCTCCCAGATGAGCAGGACGAGTGCGAGCGCCATCGTCGCGTCGCCGATCGCGTTCATGACGAACGCTTTCTTCGCCGCGGCCACCGCTTCGGGCTTTTGGTGCCAGAACCCGATCAGGAGATACGACGCGAGGCCGACGAGCCCCCAGCCGACGAGGAGAAGCAGCAGGTTCCCCGCCTGCACGAGCATGAGCATCGAGAAGACGAAGAGCGACATGTACGCGAAGTAGCGACGCTCCTCGTCATCGCCTCGCATGTAGCCCATCGAGTACCAGACGATGAGGCCGCCGACGCCCGAGACGATGAGCATCATCGTGCTCGAGAGCGTGTCGAGCAGGATCTGCAGCTCGACGCGGAAGTCGCCCGACTCGAGCCACGTGTAGGCGGTCGAGACGACCTCGCGGTCTCCGTGGCCTTCGGCCCAGAGCCCGAAGAACGCGATGAGCGCGCCGCCGAACGCGACGAAGGTCGTGAGGGTCGAGATATACGCCGCGGTTGTGCGCGATATCCGTGTCCCCGCAAGCGTGATCGCGACAGCTCCCCCGAGGGGGGAGAGCAGACAGATCCAGGCGCCGGCGACCACGTCAGCCCCTGAGTGCGCTTGCCTGGTCGACGTCGAGGAGCATTCCGCGCCGGGCCATCGCGACGATGAGGCCCAGGCCGATCGCAACCTCCGCAGCGGCGACCGCCATCACGGCGAGGGCGAAGATCTGCCCGCCGAGATCACCGTGCTGTCGCGCGAACGCGATCAGGGTCAGGTTCGCCGCATTGAGCATGATCTCGAGCGAGAGCAGGACGATCAGCGGGCTGCGGCGGAGCATGACGCCGAGCGCGCCGATGCCGAACAGCGCGGCGGCGACGATCAGGTACCAGCCGACGTCGGGGCCGTCCACCTAGACCTCCTGCTCCTTCTCGCGGGTCGTACCGAGCACCACGCCGCCCACCGCGGCCACGAGCAGCACGATCGAAGTGATCTCGAAAGCGAGGAGATGATCGGTGAGGAACGCCTCGCCGATCGCCGCGGGACTTCCGAACGAGGCTTCGATCTCGGCCGGGTCGGTGAGGTTGTCGCCCCAGGCCAGTGCGAGCACAACGACTGTCTGCACGAGCAGCGCCGTCGCGGCGACGACTGCCGCGCCGCGCAGGAGCGGTGGGCCACCGGCCCACGGTGCGTCCGCGCGCCCGCCGAGATACGCGACGACGAAGAGGAACATCACCATGACGGCACCCGCGTACACCATCACCTGCGCGGCTGCGAGGAACTCGGCCGAGAGCAGCAGGAAGAGCACGGCGAG